>Ga0209828_1001316_pt1 | contig 22670 bp, 27 predicted proteins | sample MaitaG_FD_187429 | JGI IMG/M metagenome (GOLD analysis project Ga0209828, IMG submission 187429) | Marine algal microbial communities from Maine, USA - Maine_Asex2 metaG (SPAdes) (version 2) | ecosystem: Host-associated > Algae > Red algae > Unclassified | place: Maine, USA | collected 2015-01-05
GCCAGCCAGAAAGCGCAGCAGGTCAACAAAATGACAGGCCTCCCCCACGAGACGTCCCCCACCCTGCTGCGGATCGTGGACCCAGGATGACAGCGGGATCTCCCCGGCATTTACCAACATGGTCATGGCGACCGGTCCCGACAGGCTCGAACGACCCCGATGCATGTCCTGGACCAACGGGGCAAAACGGCGGTTAAACCCAACCATCAATATGCCCGGCGCCTCTTTGCTGGCCTGGCGAACCTCCTCCAACTGTTCAGGAGAAAGAGCCAAAGGCTTTTCGACGAAGACATGCTTCCCCGCCCGCAAGCCCTGCGCCACCAGCCGCGCGTGGCTGCCATGCCGCGTCGTGATAAACAGCGTGTTGATCTCGGGGTTGGCCAGCATCGCGTCGGTGTCGGTGGTCGAGTGTTCGAACCCAAAATTTTTACCATGATGCGTCCCGGTGACACCGCTGTTGGAGGCGATGGTGTGCAGTCGGGCACCGGTTGCCGCCAAGGCCGGCAGGAGCACCTGCCCCGTAAAGTTGCCCGCGCCGACCACACCGACGACGGGATCGGCGGGAGTGTAATTCCGCTTCGAAGGGAGACTCACGGTTCGCGTAGCGAGGCTTTCCGTGGTTTCAGGATAGTCGAGCACGATGCCCAACACCCCCGGTTCGGAGATCTTCTCGTATGCCGTCAGGGCCTCGTCAAAAGAGAACTCGTGGCTGATGAGCGGACTCGGATCCAACTGGCCTGAAGCCATCAGTTGCAGGATGGCTTCAAAGTTCCGCTGTTGGGTCCAGCGAACAAAACCGAACGGGTAGTCTTGCCCATGTCGTTCGTAAAGGTCGTCGTATCTGCCAGGACCATACGAGCAGGAAACCTGAAAGGATATTTCCTTCTCGTAGAAATCGGACCGGTTGAATTCATTGCCGACCACACCGACCAAAACAACCCGCCCGCGCTTGCGGCACATTTGTGCGGCCTGGGATAAAGGTGCGTTGCTTTTGGTTGATGCGGTGATCAATACGGCATCAACCCCCTGTCCCTTCGAGAACGATTCCGCGACCCTGACCGGATCGGCGCCGGCCGCCACGTTCACCGCCTCCGCCCCGAACGAACGGGCGAGCTCACATTTGGCCTCGTCGAAATCAAGTCCGAGAACCTCGCATCCGTTGGCCCGCAATAGCTGAACGGCAAGCAATCCGATCAATCCCAATCCCGTGACCACAACGCGCTCGCCAAGGCTGGGTTCGACCAGCCGGATGCCCTGCAAGCCGATGGCCCCGAGAACGGTGAAACAGGCATGCTTGTCTGGCACATTCTCTGGGATTCGCGCGCACAGATTGACTGGGGCCGACACGATTTCGGCATGACCGCCGTTGGAAACAACACGGTCTCCTTCGGCGAACTCCCCCTTCAACTGAGCCCCGACGCCCAAAACACGGCCGGCGTTGCAGTACCCCAGAGGAATGGGCTGATCCAATTTGGAGCGAACCGCTTTGACCGTGGTTGAGAACCCGTCCGTCTTCACCTTCTGGATGACCTGCTTCACCTTCTCCGGCTGGGCGCGCGCCTTGGCGAGGTAGCCGGCTTTGCCGAAATCAATGAGCATGCGTTCCGTCCCCAAGGAGACCAAGGAACTGGAGGATCGAATGAGAAGGCCGCGAGACGGGATACCCGGTGACGGCACATCGACCAGCATGGTTTCGCCCGAGCCGAGATTTTGAAGAATTTGGCGCATGGGGTAGGCTTGAACAGACAACATCTCACCGATTCAAGTACGAATATCGCCCAAGGGAAGAACAAGGGAGAGAAACGGACCACGCATGCGGCGCGGGTACTGGAAGCCAAAAAATGGGACTGCGCCCAACCCGGAAGCGAGAATTGACATACACCGGTGGGTTCGAAATAGATACAACCCGCAGAACACAATGAACCTAAAGACTAACCATTTAAACCTCATTCGACTCATCGCGGCCACTCAAGTCCTGATTCTGCACGCGCAAAACCACCTCAACAAGGGAGACCCCACCTTGACCGCAGGGATCGTCAAGGCACTCCCGCCGGGAGTTCCCGTGTTTTTCTTAATTAGCGGATTCCTGATCTATTGGTCCTATGAAAATTGCGGTAGTTTCAAGATCTACGCGCAAAACCGCAGCCTACGAATCTTCCCGGGACTCTGGTCCGTGACCATCCTTGGCATCCTCACGGCAGCACTCATCGGCCAAGTCGATTTTCTCGGTCACCTCAAGCAGGCAACGATCTGGTTGTTCGCGCAGGCGACGATGTTTCAATTTTACAACCCCGAGTTTCTCAGGGAGTACGGTTGCGGGACCCTGAACGGAAGTCTGTGGACAATCTCAGTGGAACTTCAGTTTTATGCGATTGTGCCCGTCTTGTATTTTTTAGAAAAAAAGGTCGGCGTGAAAGCCTTGGTGCTCGCAACTGTGGCGTCCCTGATGCTGCAAATGGTGCTGGGGCATATGAAGTTGGAAGCGGGAAATCCGCTGTGGCTAAAACTGGCCTATGTCTCGGCGGGACCATTTTTCTGGATGTTCGGAATGGGTGCGCTGGCACATCGCTTTTCGCACATCATCGTTCCCTTTGCCAAACAGTATGTTTGGCTGCTGGTGGCATTTTATTTCACGGCCCAGTTTTTCTTAAAAAATTATATCGAATTCGGAACAAACAACCCCAATCCAATTTGTTTCGCGATGTTGAGCCTGATGATTCTAGGACTGGCCTACACGAAGCCCGGCATCTTTAACGCCTTCAAACGATTCGATATATCCTACGGCATCTACGTGTACCACATGATCATCGTCAACATCATGCTACACATACAGTGCTCTTTCCCCCTCTCCTTTTGGCTCACACTTTTGATCACAACCGCCTGCGCAACACTCTCTTGGTTCGTGATCGAGAAACCCATGCTACGCTTCAAGCGTCGGACGCTTCATGCCGTCAAATCCTGACGGACGAGGAAGAACGTCTCCGGCCCTTCGTGGCCCTTGGCGCTGACTCCGCTCGTTCAAGACAAGAAAGTAGGCAAACCAAAAGGCGAGCGCGTTGCCCGTGAGGGAAAAAGAAAAGTTCGGCTGGGAAATATTTCCAAGCAGTAAGCCGACGAGACCGGCAAAGAAGCCAACCTGCATGAGACGAACCCCTAAATCAGAGGAAGAAAACCTTAACCCAGCAATTACTTTGGTCGTCACAGCGAAAAAGGCGATCACACAGAGAACGAATCCGATCGTGCCGATCTTGAAGAAAATTTCGAGATATTGGTTGTGGGGCGTGTCGTGCGTTCCATATTTTGAGAATGAGTCAAACATGTAGCCAAAAACGGGACGGTCAGCGATCAGGTTTATGCAGTCCTGCCAGATGATCGAGCGGCCCGCAAAGGGGTCCACCCCTTGGTTGATTTTTTCGACCCGGCGAAGCAAAACCTCGTAGATATCCATCAGCCGCCCCGTGTTTAACATGTCGACTAGAAAAACGGCCAGCCCCAACATCAAGAGTAGGGCCACGAGGGAGCGCAAAATGAGTTGGGTCTTCTTCATCCTGTGGAATAGAGGCAGCAGCGTAAAAAAGGTGCCCAATGTCGCCAGCAAACTGGCGGTGGAGGCACGGCTCATCGACATGACAACCAACCCAAGGCAGAGGACGAACGAGATGATTAGCAGCCAGCGGAGGCTTCGTGATCTGACAAAAAAGATACCAGCGAGAATCAAACTGGCCTGTAATACCATGAACGAAGCGGATGAGTTTGGAAATCCATATACATCCAACCCCAAAAAGTCGCCCCCCCAGCGACAAATTGGAAAACCAGATGTTCTGACGGACCCGATAAGCAAAATCGCAGTGCAAATGACACAGACAAACAGGTAGATCTCAACCATCGAGCGTAGGTTTCTCAGAGAGGAAAAGAGCGCCAAAAACAGGACAAACAAGATGAATGGTTTGATGAACTTAAAACAGGAGAGCAACGTGACCAAAGATCCCTCTCGCATACCTGAAAGTACGGCCAACGCCACTGCATACAAAACGAGAATACTCGTCCAGGCAATTACGGATTTCAACCGGGCAGAAATGCGCACCCCGCGTTTCAGGCCAATTACAGCAGTTATCAACGGCAGAAGAACGAGAAGAAAATCGGAGGGAACCAGATGAATTGGCTTGCCACCAACCGAAGGAAGTTTCACCGCGATAGGTGCGAGAACCGCCGCGGCGATCAGCAAATGAATATTTTTAGTCACGAGGAAAAAAAGACGAACGCGTTGGATAGGAAACGAAAAGAAGAATGCAACAAGATATTCCTTCACGGGGCCACCCCGCCACCCATTGGTGGCGTCACCATCCATGTCCGCCTCCTCGCCGAACGATTAGCCGCCTGCGATGGGCTTCGGGTCACCGTGGCGGATCGCAACCCTAATGGGGCGGGAGCGGGACCAACGGTCGAACACCAAAAAGGCTTCGGAGGGCTCCTCTCCGTCATCCGACAACGGGGCATCCACCATTTCCATGTGAGTGACATCAGTCCTCTGAAAAAGCTCGCCATCCTGTCATTCCTCGCCATGGCGGCACCGGGCCCCAAAGTACTGACTATCCATAGTGGCGAGTTTCCCCACGCGATTCGTCGGCGACGGTTCTCCCTCCCGTTGTTTAAATTTTTCCTGCGCAGCATCGATCGCTGTGTCCCATTGAACAAATACCAACAGGATCTTTTTAAATCATGCGGCATGGAAGCAGCGCAAATAATCCATGCGAAATCCTATATCGCCCCACCCCGCCAAGCAGGCACTTCCCCCCAACCATCGCGGCCGATCACACCGATCCGCATCCTGCTCCCCGGATACCTCACGAAAAATTACGGCATTCTCGCCTCCATGGGAATCATCAACGAGTTGCGTAGGAAACTTCCTCCCAGCCAAGTGGTTGTGATCGCCTACGGTCCGACCGAGCCCGAGTATGCTCAGCGGGTCCGTGCCGCTCTCAGACCGGAGGATCAATTACTCAGCAACCTGTCCCACAAGCAGTTTCTACAGGAGGTGCAGGATTCCTCCCTGTTGGTTCGAAACACACGGGAAGACGCGTACGGAGTCGTCCTGTCCGAAGCCATCGAGCGGGGCGTGCCATGCATCGCTACCGCAGTATGCGAACGCGCCCCAGGAACCTTGCTGGTCGAACTCGATGATCTGGAAGCCTTGGACTGCGCCATTCACGATGTGATTTCGCGCCCTGACTTCCACCGAGAAAGAATTGCCGGCTTCAAAGACTGCCAAGATCAATTTCCAACCTACTTGAGGGCTTATCAGGAGCTATTTGCGGACCAAGCCAAACAGCGCGTTTGAAAGCCTCAAGCGAATCTTTTGCAGATCCGGTGGAATCCACCAGGAGCCAAGGACGCCACCAAGATAACGCTTGGTGCTGTTGAGTTTCACCAGCGAAAGAACAACGTAGGCAACACTGGTTCCAACCGCTGCACCAATGGCCCCAAAGGAGGGAATCAACAAAAGGTTGACCGCGATATTCACAACCAAAGAAATCCCGGTGTGCAACGAGTTGATTTCAGGGCGACCCAGCGCACTGATATAATTCGAGATGATTTTCACGATGGATCCCGCCAGAATCCCAATGGCCAAAAGCCGAAAACAAGGGATCCCGGCATGGTACTCTTCTTTATATAGAAGATGGAATAGAATACTGGCGGCAAGCACGCCGCCACCGGCAATCAACACCGTCGAGTAAAATGAAAGTTGGACTGCTTTCGTCGCCTGCGCCACCACCTTTTCCCCTTTCCCCAAGGTGGTGCTCTTCGAAAAAATCGTTTTGCCGATACTCATTGGAATGATCCACATTTTCTCGGCCAGATCAACCGCCACCTTGTAGTACGCAACCATTTGCGGACCGTGGAACAGGTTAATGATGATGATGTCGGCGCGATAGTTCAACATCGAGGTGAGACTCGCCAATTGCGCACGGACTCCGTACGAGAACGCCAAGCGGGTAAACCCCGGGAACCCGGTGATCGAAGGCTGCCGGCTGGTCAAATTGAAACCGAGATGGAAAAGGCACTCAAATACTTCAACCACAGCAAACAAGATCAAAGCCGACTGTGGAGTCAACTTCCCAGCGTGTTTGGCCGCGAGAATCAGAACGAACAGAAGGAAAAATTTTGCGAGCGATACAAGCGTCGCCAGCCGGAACAGGGAACGCCCCAAGGTCACACCCACCTGAATTTTGCAAAACACCAGGGACACTGCCAAACCGAGGATCAGCCACCGTTCGTCCCCAAAGGCAGAGGGAACGATGAATCGAGCCAAGAGCCAAACCGCAGGCAGGCACACCAAGCCGAAAACCGCACTGTGTACCAAGGTATATAATGAGGCCTCAAGGACACCCACACTTTTATTAGAGACGAGGTTGATCGTCGCGGCTTGCCAACCCAAGGTCACGAAACTGTAGGCCAACATGGCCACCAATTGGCATAAGACAAAATGACCATAACGCTCGGCCCCGAGGTGATTGGCCAAGTAGATATTCGCCCCAAGCAAAAAAACGCCAGAAAGCCCCGCTCCAAGAAAATTGGCGACGACGCCAACCGAAAAACGGTCGCCCATTGCCTAACTACTCCTGCGATGCCGGAATACACGATGGGCGAGACTCGCCGCTCGGTATCGAAGTTCAGGCCGATGAACCACCGGCAAGCCCAAGTAGGGACCATTGCTAAAATCCAAATGGAAACGCTTCATCAGCCGATCATGCTGCTCCACCGCCCTACGTCGTTCTTGCTGAAAGGCCGTCAACTCACCATTTACGACTTCGACCGGGTGGTCTGGCGTAAAACCATAGGCGGCCAAATGCGACGCGTAGGACTGCGGATAGGTCGCTACCGTACTCACGGTTCGCTTCACACCACGGAGGGAGAGTGAGGTGGCGCGATGGTCGATCTCATCACCGCTACAATGGATGTCTTTATATGGACCGCGAAACACCCGGGCCCCGCCCCCGTTTACGCTGCCAGCATCTAAAAGAGCTCGAAATGCCAATGCCGATCGGAAGGTCTCGCAGGTCACCTTCCGGGAACGCCAAAACATATCCACAAAGGTCTCACCGCCCACGATCTCGGCATGTTCAAGCCAGCCTTTGCGCATGTCGCGAATTTCCTGCACGGTTTGGTTGGATTCATCAGACAATGGAATCTCCATCCGCCCCAATAAATCACAGGAATGAGTCAATGACCAAAAGATCGTAGCCCAATGCCGCTGGTCCAAACTCCCCGAACTGATGGTGTTTGCATATTGGCAAAGACGTCCCTCGTTAAAATCCAGAAGAATACACAGATCCAAGAGCGGTGAATGTTGCCCCAGAGAAGCGAGATCGACCGGGATGTTCCCAGCGACTTCCTGTAGATTGGTCATATACAATAGATATTTCGCCGCTGGCAGTTCCGAGACATGAAGAACGACCGGGGCATGAATCACCATGCGCCTATCCACGTCTGGCGCACGGTGGTGCAGTTCACCCGCCCGCTCTTTTTCGAACGCATCGTCGATTACGATGACGAAATCAATGTCTGATAGTCCCGGTGCCCGAACGGAACCCATGGTGCAAACACTGACGACGCCAGGCAGATCCATGTAGCGACCGACCAATAGATCGACTTGCTGCTCATACGCCTGAAGCGGTAATTCCGAAGGTGGGTTGTAGATTTTCACGCCAGCCGTTCCTCCAGCACCTTAGCCAGTTGGTCAAAGCCTGTCGAAATGCGGTCCTCGTCGAGTTCCACGCACTTACGAAAACAGACCTGCGCCGATCTGAACAGGGAATACCGCGACGAGGTCATTTCCGCAACGCGCTGATGCAAACCACCGCATTTCGGCCAGCGATCACGCACGTCCGCCAGATAACGGAACAGATCTCGGAACGCAGGGAACTCGTCGTCGAATCGTTCAAAGGAATCGCGTTTATGAACCGGACTCGAGATGTCGGAAAAATACAAAGCCGGGACCAGCATGGCGTTACTCAGGAATCTTTTTTGTTGATAAAGACATTTCCCGTATCGGTAAAAGGACGACTCCGGTTTGGCAACGGCCCGACTCGTGCGTACGCAATGACGAGATCTTTCGTCGGATTTATTCACGACGAACTCGAGGGTTTCAGGAGACACGGACCACGCATTGCCCGACGAGTAAGCACAGAGCGGCAAGATCCGTTGAGAGTAGTTTTCCAGGAGATCGGACCAGAGGAGAAATGGACCATGATGTTGCAAGGGGTCAATGGACACCAGAAACGGAAAGACTTTTTTTCTCAACCACCCGCCCAGAACTTTCGCGCCCGCTTCCGAAGCAAGAATGTCGTCGTGAAGCAGTATGGTCATATCTAAATCGCTATACTGGCATGGCGTTCGATCTCCGAACGATCCGTGGACCATTGCGTTCCTGCAAAACTCCTGGCTGATACCGTCCTCAATGAGATCAACGAGTGCGTGATGCCATTCGGGTTGTTCCGCCCTCGCCAAAGGCGCTACCTGGACCGTCGCCCGCCGTGCATTGGAAGCCATCGGGACGAGATCTTTCAAGACAAGACCTGCCGTGATTCTGGCGACATTCTCGGAGTACTGTGCCCGGATCCGCTTCATCGACACACAGGCTCAGGCCTTTAAATAATTTGCGGGTACGGCGTTCACGCAATTTCGTGTATCCACAAGCGGCACATCAATCGAGGTGAAGTCGAACGACTTATATTCATCATGGTCTGTCAGAAGCAAAAGGAGGTCAAAACTACTATCGATTTCCACCGACTTCATTCCGGCTAGGTCCCCATGTTCCCGCGTTTTCCGAATCTCAGGAACGAACGGATCGTTGAACGACACATCGGCCCCAAGTTTCCTCAGTTTCTTGATCAAAACATACGATGGAGATTCTCGGTCATCGTCAATATTCGGTTTATAGGCCAAGCCAAGAATTAAAATTCGGCTGCCGGAAATGGACTTTCCGCTGGAGTTCAGCGACTCGAAAACTTTCGATACCACGTAATCCGGCATACTCGTATTGATTTCGCCAGCGAGTTCGATGAAACGGGTGGACTCCTCGAACTCGCGTGCTTTCCACGTGAGGTAGAACGGGTCGATTGGAATGCAATGGCCGCCAAGACCTGGGCCAGGATAGAAGGGCATGAAGCCGAAGGGTTTTGTCTTGGCAGCTTCGATGACTTCCCAGATGTCGATACCCATTTTATCGAACACCACCTTCAGTTCGTTGACGAGGGCGATGTTGACCGAACGAAAGATGTTCTCAAGCAGCTTCGTCGCCTCGGCTGCATCCGGACTGCTAACCGGAACAGTAGAAACCACGACGGCATCGTACATTGTGGTCGCGAGTTTGAGGGCATCTTCACCCAGTCCTCCAACCACTTTGGGGATTTTACGCGTGCCGAAATTCTTGTTACCGGGATCTTCCCGCTCGGGACTGTAGGCGAGAAAAAAGTCGGTGGATGCTTTGAGTCCGGTTTCCTCGAGGATCGGTTGCAGCACTTCACGGGTTGTGCCCGGATAGGTGGTGCTCTCCAACGTCACCAACTGGCCTTCACGCAAGTGCTCCTTGATCGTTTGCGCCGTCGATCGAATATAGCTCATGTCGGGTTCGCGATGCTTGGTCAACGGGGTCGGAACGCAGATGATAATACAGTCCGCATCTTTGAGACGGCTGAAATCAGTGGTCGCCAAACAGTTGGCGTGTTGCGTGAACACGGCCACATTTTCATCAGGAATGTGTTTGATATAACTTGTTCCGGCGTTGATCGCGTCCGTCTTTTTCTCATCCAGGTCGAAGCCAATGACCGGGAAGCCTCCGTTCACAAATTCAATCCCTAACGGCAGACCGACATAGCCAAGGCCAATGATGCCGATCACCGCTGTTTTCGACTCAATTTTTTTTAGCAAGGCGGTTGATTGTTTATTCATAGTCGACATGGCGGTTAGTTGAACGTTGCGACAGACATGGCTTGTTTATGCGTTAGTTGCTTAGAAAGGATTGGATTTGATCCACCACAAACTGTTGCTGCGCCGTCGTCAGTTCGGGAAACACGGGCAAACTGAGGACTTCATTTGAAAGGGTTTCGGCAACCGGGCACGACGAGGCAGGTAAGGGAGCGAAGCACGGTTGTTGGTGCATACTGATCGGATAATAGACCTCACAGCCGATGTCATGGGACTGGAGATGGGCCTTGAGTGCATCGCGTTGGCCGTCTCCATGAACCCGCATGGTGAACTGGTTCCATATGTGGTCGTTGTGCTGGTAGGCGACCGGCAGCGTCAATCGCGGTCCATCGCTCGGCACCTTGGCCGCTTCGCTGCAACCACAATTCGCCGGATCGGCCTGCACAACATCATTCAGCTCAAGCAGTTGCTCCATGTAAAATGCGGCATTCCGTTTCCGCCCTTCGGTATAGCTGCCGTAATGCGGAAGCTTCACCAACAGCATGGCTGCTTGTAGGGGATCCAGTCTGAAATTGGCGCCGATGTATTTGTGCTCATATTTTGGTTTTGAGCCATGAACCCGGAGAATCTTGGCCATCTCGTAGAGCTCATCATCATTGCAAACCAGCATGCCGCCGTCGCCGAACCCGCCGAGGTTTTTCGAGGGAAAGAAACTATAGGTGCCAAAATCGCCGAACCCACCGACCGCCTTGCCTTTGTATTTCGAACCAATGGCCTGGGCAGCGTCCTCGACCACATGCAGGTTATGTTCCTTGGCCAGTGCCATGATGCTGTCCATCTCGGCCGCTTGGCCAAACAAATGGACGGGGACGATGGCCTTGGTGTTCTCGGTGATCTTGCGACGCGCGTCGTTGAGGTCGATGTTGAAGCAAATCGGACATGCGTCGACGAACACGGGGGTCGCACCAGTTCGGGAAATGCACCCGGCCGTGGCAAAAAAGGTAAAGGTCGGGCAGAGGACTTCGTCTCCGGGACCAAGTCCGAGCGCCATGAAGGCGAGCAGCAATGCGTCCGTTCCCGAACTAACGCCAATGGCATGTTTCGTCTCGCACAACGCGGCCAGTTTCTCCTCGAGTTCCTCCACTTTCGGCCCGAGAATGAAGCGGTTTGAATGCAACACTTCACGAAACGCCGCGACGAACTCGTCTTCGAGCGGATGGTTTTGTGGCGTTAAATCCAGTAAGGGAACCTTCATGGTCTTGGGATGCCGTTGGTTCGGGATACGGGCAACCAAAATTTTGCCACAAATGGTTTTTGGCGAGAAGAGCGGGGGCGCCGCTTTTTGATGATGAAGTATAATTCGCTCATGGCCTTACTTTGCAAGTTCGAACAGATAGCGTCCGTAGGCCGTTTTGTGTAGCGCTTCGGCTTGGGCGCGCAATTGGGTCGCGTCGATCCAGCCTTTGTTCCAGGCGATTTCCTCGGGGCAACCGATCTTGAGGCCTTGGCGTTTTTCGACGATCTCGACGAAGCGGGAGGCTTCTTGCAAGGCCTCGGGAGAGCCGGTGTCGAACCAGGCGCAGCCGCGGGTGAGGGGCTGGACGTGGAGACGGCCTTGTTCGAGATAGACGTTGTTGAGGGCGGTGATCTCGAGTTCGCCGCGGGCTGAGGGCTTTAGGCCGCGGGTGACCTCGGACGCGTCGGGGCCGTAGAAGTAGAGGCCGGGAACGGCGAAATTGGAGCGGGGCTTTTCCGGCTTCTCCTCGATCGTGGTCGCCCGGCCGGTCTCGTCGAACGACACCACACCGTAGTCGGACGGGTTGGAGACGGAGACGGCGAACACGGTCGGCTCCTCGCGTTCGTCGACGTGTTTCAGATCGCGCCCGAGGGTGTTACCGTGGAACAGGTTGTCGCCGAGAACGAGGGCACTCGGCGCGCCGTCGAGAAAGGACTCGGCGATCAGAAAGGCCTGCGCCAGACCTTCGGGCTTGGGTTGTTCGAGCCAAGTGATTTCAATCCCGAACGGGCTGCCGTCGCCAAGCAGCTTTTTGAAGGCCGGGGCGTCATGCGGGGTGGTGATGATCGCGATCTCGCGCAGGCCGGCGAGCATCAGGGTCGACAGCGGATAATAGATCAGCGGCTTGTCGTATACGGGCAGCAGTTGTTTGCTGGTCGCCAGGGTGATCGGACGCAGACGGGTGCCCGAACCACCCGCGAGCACGATTCCTTTTCTTGGTTTCATAACAAAAAGGAGGAGGCGTTAAACGGCCCCCTCCCTCATTGGTGGTTCAAGTTATCGCGAACTAGGATTCGTCTTCGCCGTCGTCTTCGACTTCGAAGGTGAGTCCGACCCATTCGAGCAAGGCCATCTCGGCATTGTCGCTGTGGCGCATGCCGAGCTTGTAAATGCGGGTGTAGCCGCCGTTGCGGTTGGTGAACTGCGGGGCCACTTCTTCGAACAACGTGGTCACGTGTTCGCGTTGGCGAAGTTTCGAAAGGGCGCGGCGCCGGTTGGCGACGCCCCCCTTCTTCCCCAGAGTCACCATTTTTTCGGCGAGTTGACGCGCGGCTTTGGCTTTGGGTAGCGTGGTTTCGATACGGCGATGCTCGATCAGCGAGCAGACCATATTGGCCAAGGTGGATTCGCGGTGGGCGGAGGTGCGACCAAGTTTGATGGTGCGTTTACGGTGGCGCATGGCTGGTGATTCCTTACTTTTCGGCGCTGCTGGAGTTTAAGAGATCGGGATCGATCGTCATGCCGAGGGACAGAGCCAGTTCGGAGAGCTTGGCTTTGATTTCGTTGAGCGACTTCTTGCCGAAGTTGCGGTACTTGAGCATTTCGCTTTCCGTCTTCTGGCAGAGTTCGCCGACGGTCGTGATGTTGGCGTTGTTCAGGCAGTTGGCTGCGCGGACGCTCAGTTCGATCTCGTTGACGCTGATGTTGAGCTTCTTGCGAAGGTCTTCGCGTTCTTGGTCGATCTGCTTTACGCTTTGTTCGAACTCGACGAGGTCTTTGTCGTAGCTGACGAAGACGTCGAGGTGGTGACGCAAAATAGCGGCGGACATGGTCAGGGCGTCGTCGGGGGTGACGCGGCCATCGGTCCAAATCTCAAGGACGAGTTTGTCGTAATCGGTGCGACGACCGACGCGGGTGGACTCGACGGCGAAGTTGACGCGCTGAACCGGGGAGAAGAGGCAGTCGATCGGAATGATGCCGAGTTCCTGGTCTTCTTTCTTGTTCATATCGGCGGGGCAGTAGCCGCGTCCGATGCGCACTTCGGCTTCCGCTTCGAACACGCCATCGGTGTCGAGGGTGCAGATGTGGTGTCCGGGGTTGAGGATCTCGAGCGACCCATCGGTGTCGAAGTCGCCAGCGGTGACTTCACCGGGTCCGGTGACGGAGATGGTCATGGTCTTGCTCTCGCGGGAGTAGCTGCGCAAGATCACCTTTTTGAGGTTGAGCACGATGTCGGTGACGTCTTCGACGACGCCGGGCAAGGTGCTGAACTCGTGCTGGGCTCCTTTGATTTTGATGGTCGCGATGGCGGCGCCTTCCAGGGAGGAAAGCAAGACGCGACGCAAGGAGTTGCCAATGGTGCGGCCGTAGCCAGCCTCAAAAGGCTCTGCGTAGAAGCAAGCGAAGTTCTTGTCTTCAGCTTCTTCATCTTTGACCACCCGTTTGGGCATTTCGAATCGACCTAGTCGGATCGGCATGGGTTACCTCTGCTCTTTAAAAGAAAGTTGTGGTGCGGTTGAAAGTGGTGCGTTGAAATTGATTATACGCGGCGACGCTTCTTGGGGCGGCAGCCGTTGTGCGGGATGGGCGTCACGTCTTTGATGGAGTGCACGTTGAGGCCGGCGGACTGGATGGCGCGGATGGCGCTTTCGCGTCCGGCACCCGGGCCTTGAACGCGAACTTCCACGTCCTGCATGCCGTGGCCCATGGCCTGCCGGGCGGCGTCCTGCGCCACCATGGAGGCCGCGTAGGCGGTGCTTTTGCGGCTTCCTTTGAAGCCGGAACGACCGGCAGAGCCCCAAGAGATGACGTTGCCTTGATTGTCGGTGATCGAGACGATGGTATTGTTGAAGGTCGCCTTGATGTGAGCGATTCCGGAACTGATGCCCTTGGCGCCTTTGATCAGACGAACCTTGGGTTTGCGTTTGGTGGCTTCGGCGCCCCCTTCACCCTCGGCGGCTTCACCTTCCGGCTTGCCTTCGCCTTCGTCAGCCATTCCATCCACGGCGGGAGCGGCGGCGGCATCGCCGGTTGCGGAGGCTGGAGCATTGGCCTTGGCGGCTGGAGTATCGGCCTTGGCGGCTGGAGCATCGGCCTTGGCGGCTGGAGCATCGGCCTTGGCGGCTGGAGTATCGGCCTTGGCGGCTGGAGCATCGGCCGTGGCGGCTGGAGCATCGGCCTTGGCGGCTGGAGCATCGGCCTTGGCGGCTGGAGTATCGGCCTTGGCGGCTGGAGCATCGGTCTTGGCGGCTGGAGCATCGGCCTTGGCGGCTGGAGCATCGGCCTTGGCGGCTGGAGTATCGGCTTTGGCGGCTGGAGTATCGGCTTTGGCGGCTGGAGCGTCGGCTTTGGCGGCTGGAGCGTCGGTCGCTTCAGCTTCGGCTGCAGGCACATCTTCTGCCTTAGCTGCGGGCGCTTTTTCTGCCTTAGCTGCGGGCGCTTTTTCTGCCTTGGCGGCAGGAGCTTTCGCTTCAGCGGGCGTCTCAGCGGCAGGGGTTGCTTCAGGTGCCGGTGTCTCTGCGGGAGCAGGCGTCGGTTCCGGGGTTTCTTCGGGTGTTTGTTCTTCGTCGGCCATGTTGATGGTCCTTTTAAAGTGGAGTTATGTCGTGAGGTGCCTATTTACCGGCTTTGACCGCAGCACGGGCTGCTTTTCCGCGAACGGTACCGACGGTCTTCTTGCCGCCTTTGCGGGTACGGGCGTTGGTCGAGGTGCGTTGTCCACGAACTGGCAGACCACGTTTGTGACGGGAGCCACGATAGCAGTTGATGCTGATGAGGCGGCGGATGTTGCCGTTCACTTCGCGGCGAAGGTCGCCCTCGATGGTATAGTCGCTCTGCAACACTTCGGCGAGACGACTGAGTTCGTCGGGAGCGAGGTCGTCCGCGCGTTTCTTCGGGTCCATGCCGAGTTTTTCAATAATTTTGGCCGCACGGGCTGGCCCCACTCCATAGATGTACTGGAGGGAGTAAAGGAGTTGTTTGCGGCCGGGGATGTCGACACCGATGATACGTGGCATGTGTTACCTTGAGAGAGGGGAGAAAAGTGGTCGTGGAAGGGAGAGATGAGGAAAGCTTGGAACTTATCCTTGGCGTTGTTTGTGACGCGGGTTGGTGCAGATGACGCGGACGACACCCTTGCGGCGGATAATCTGACAATGTGCGCACATGCGCTTAACGGAGGGTCTTACCTTCATAATCTTCGTTCCAAATTGTTCGTTGCAAATTGTTTATGTTGCGCTGGTTGGACAAGCCGCCCAGCTTTCAATCGCCCCTTTTGACATGTCAAAAGGAGACAAAGCCACCTGCACGGTCATACCCGGACGAGGCGACGTTTTATCATTCTGTCTGTTATTCGGTAAACTGTTGTTTGGCAGAAACGCGGAAAACTGGTGCCCGTTGGCTAGTTTCCCACGAAAAGTGACGGTTCCTATTTGTTTTTCAAGTACGGCGTCGAGAAAAATCTTCACTTTTCTCTCCTGTGGAAATCTGCCGTTTCGGCTCTGAATCGTCTGGGATCACACATTTTCAGGCAAGGTGAGGATTTCGGCCTTCTTTTTGCCGACGGCGACGGTGTGTTCGACGTGGCAGCTGGGCAAGCGGTCGCGGGTGAGGACTGTCCAGTGGTCGCTCATCACCTCCACCTCGGCGCGGCCGAGGTTGAGCATGGGTTCGATGGCGAGAGTCATGCCGGCTTTGAGTCGGGGACCGCGTCCTGGCGGGCCGTAGTTCTTGATCTGTGGCTCCTCGTGCATGCTCCGCCCTACCCCGTGTCCGACGAAGTCCCGTACCACCGCGTAGCCCGGTTTCCCACCGGGTCGCCTTGCCGCTTTGGCGGCTTTTTCAACCGCATGGGAGATGTCGGAGAGCCGTTTGCCTTCGACGGCCTGTTCAATGGCCCGTTGCAGCGCGAGTTCGGCGGTTTGCACGAGGTTGATGACATCGGGGTCGGTGACGCCGACCATGACGGTGGTGGCGTTGTCGCCGACGAAGCCCTCGAAATAGACGCCGACGTCGATACTGACGAGATCGCCGAGTTCGATGGGGCGGCGGTTTGGAATGCCGTGGACGACGGTGTCGTTGACGGAAATGCAGGTGTAAGCCGGATATGGGGTTGGCGCGGCGCCCTTGTAGCCGATGAAGCAGCTTTTCGCGCCCCAGTCTTGGATGAGTTCTTTGGCGTACATGTCGAGATCGTGCGTGGTCGCCCCGGGAGAGACCGCCTTGGCGAGTTCGAGCTTGATCCGGGCGGCGACGCCGCCAGCGGCGCGCATACGGTCCAATTCATCCTGTTTTTTAATGATGATCGCCATCAGTTCTCCTCTCCGGGCGTATTTCCGGGCGTATCTCCGGCTTGGAGGTGGGCTTTGGCGAATGCAACGGCCTCTGACGGAGGCAGGGTGCCATCGATCCGGATCAAGCGTTCCTGGCGGTCGTAGTATTCCACGACGGGGGCGGTGCGTTCGGCAAAGGCGCCGATCCGTTTGGGAATCCACTCGGCGGTGTCGTCGTAACGACGGGTGAGTGGCACACGACAGGTGTCGCAGAGTTCCTCGTCATTGGGCGGGCGCAGGTCTTGGTGGTAAATGCCACCGCAGACCAAGCAGAGCCGACGGCCGAGCAGGCGTTGGGCCAGTTCGGACTCGGGCACGTCGAGAAAGAAGATCCCGCCGATTTTCATCGTTGTATCCGGTTCGTCGAGCGCCTCGGCCTGAACGCGGGTGCGCGGGAAGCCGTCCATCAACACGGTGGTGCCCTCGGCGTATTTGGCGAGGTGGCCACGGACGACTTTCAGGGTCAGTCCGTCGGGAACGAAATCGGCTTCGTCCATGCGGGCGCGGACGGCTTCGTAAAACGGATGGGAGGGATCGTTCATGACGGATCGGAAACACTCGCCGGTCGAGAACCGGTTGCATCCGGTGGCGCGGACAAATTCGGAGGTGAAGGTTCCTTTACCAGAGCCAGGAGCGCCGAGCAGCAAGAGGAGAGTGATCATAAACCGTCCGGCCTCGTGGTGCTGATCCAATGCGGATTCCCCGGACGGTAGCCGGAACGCGACTTAGCTTTTGCTCTTGCGCTTGCGCTGGGTACCGGTGCCTTTTCCTTTGCGGAGAAAGCCATCATAGTGGCGGTTGAGGAGATGGGATTCGATCTGGCGCATAGTGTCGAGCATGACGCCGACAATAATGAGGAGACTGGTGCCCCCGAAGAACTGCGCGACGACGAACGGGATGTTGAACTTGGAGTTCAAGATCATCGGCAGGATGGCGAGGAAGGTGAGGCAGATGGCGCCCGCCGTGGTCAGGCGTGTCATCGTCCGGTCGAGGAAGTCGGCGGTGGACTTGCCGGGACGAATGCCCGGAATATACCCGCCGTCTTTCTTTAGTTGGTCGGCGATCTGGATCGGATTGAACTGGGTCGCCACCCAGAAGAAGGTGAAGAACAGCAGCATCGCGATGTAGACCAGCATGTAGGTCTTGGTTTCCATGCCGAAGTATGAGCCGACATCGGCGGCCCATTGCCATTGGAATTTCTTGTAGAGCACGTTCTGGAAGAACGGCTGCGGGAACATCAACAGCGCTTGAGCGAAGATAATGGGCATCACACCGGCGTAGTTGACGCGCAGCGGAAAGTGGGTGTTCTGGCCGCCGTAGACTTTGCGGCCGACCACGCGTTTGGCGTGGGTGACGGGCACTTTGCGGACGCCCATGGTCAACATCACGGTACCAGCGGTGACGATGAAGAAAAAGAGCAGGAGGGCGATCAGGTGGAACGGGGACCAGACGGCGGGTTGGTCGCCATTTTGCAGCAGCAGGTCGACGAGGTATTTGAGGATGCCACGCGGGCCGCTGTCCCAACCGGGGAAGTTCACTTTGGTGGTGAACATCGACCACATCGTCCGGATTGCCTGGGGCAGTTGGGAGATGATGGAGATGGTGATGATCAGCGAGACACCGTTGCCGACGCCCTTGTCGCTGATTTGCTCACCCATCCAGACCAGCAGCATGGCGGCGGTGGTCATGGTGATGACAATCAAGAAGCGGGTGCCCAAGGTGTTCTGAAAGATCGCCTCGCTCAGGCCGAGGGCCTGCGGGTTGGAGAAGGCGTTCATCAACAGGTAACTTTGCACCAGACAAAGGAGCAGTGTCAGATAGCGTGTGTATTGGGTGATCTTTTGCTTACCGACCTCCCCTTCCCGCTGGAGTTTCTGCAGGGTGGGTACCACCGCGGTGGCCAACTGCAGGATAATACTGGCGCTGATGTAGGGCATGATGCCCAGCGCGGCCACGGCGAACTGCTCGAGAGCACCGCCGGTAAACATGTTGAACATGCTGGCGATGCCGCCGTCGGCGCGGCGGTTGAACCACTCCGACAGAGCGCCGCGGTTGACACCCGGGGCCGGGATAGCCGCGAGAATGCGACAAAGGAAAATCATCCAGAACGTGTAGAAAATCCGTGTTCGGAGATCGGGGATCTTAAGGCTGTTTACAAAAGCGGAAAGCATTTGGTGGGTCGAAGGTTGGGGTCCGTAGGGGGAGACAGTCGGGGTTCGCGGTTAATCCGAGAGTTAAAGAGGGCTTCTCGTTACGTCGATCAGACGATTTCGCAAGTGCCGCCGGCCGCTTCAATTTTTTGACGGGCGGAGGCGCTGAACCCGTTGGCTTTGACATCGAGTTTCACCGAAAGCTCACCGCGACCGAGGACTTTGATCTTCGAACCCTTGGGACCTTTGGCGAGTCCGGCTTTCTTGAGGGCGTCGAGGTCAACGGTCGTGCCGGCGTCGAACTTGGCGAGATCGCAAACATTGACCGGGATAAAGTAGACGCGGTTGATGTTGTTGAAGCCGCGGATCGGCACGGAGGTGACAAGACGGTTCTGGCCACCCTCGAAGGTCGGTTTGCGTTTGTGACCGGTACGGGCCATCTGGCCTTTATGGCCTTTGCCGGAGGTTTTACCGAGGCCGGAACCGCGCCCGCGCCCAAGACGCTTGATGCGGTGGGTGGAGCCTTTGCTTTTTTGAAGTTCGTGGAGGTTCATGGGGATTCCAAAGTGGTGGGCCAGGAAGAGGTGGCCGAAGAAAGAGAGCTAGGAGGAGAGGCCGCGGAGGGTTCTCACTTCCTGGTAGGAGCGAAGTTGGTTCAGGGCGTCGAAGGTGGCCTTGGTGACGTTGATGTGGTTGTTGCTGCCGAGGGATTTCGCGAGGACATCATGGATGCCGGCGAGTTCGAGAACGGCGCGGACGGCACCGCCGGCGATCACGCCGGTACCAGGTGCAGCCGGCTTGAGCATGACGCGTCCACCGCAGAACTCGCCCATCACCTCGTGGGGGATGGTCGGTCCGCGCAGCGTGATGACCTGCATGTTGCGCCGGGCTTGTTCGTTGCCTTTGCGAATGGCATCGGCCACTTCGTTGGCCTTGCCCATCGCGAAGCCGACGCGGCCTTTGCGGTCGCCTGCGACGATGAGGGCGGAGAAGCTGAAGCGCCGACCACCTTTCACGACTTTGGAGCAGCGTTTGATGTCGACGACGCGTTCTTCGATGTCGCCTTGAAAATTGTCTTTGTTGTTCGATCTATTGTTCGCCATTTCGGTCCTTAAATTTTGAGTCCTGCTTCGCGGGCGGCATCAGCGATTTGTTTCACCTTGCCGGCGAAGGCGAAGCCACCGCGGTCGAAGACGACGTGTTCGATGCCTTTGCTTTTGGCGGCTTCAGCAGCAGCCTCGCCAAGTTTCTTGGCAGTTTCGATGGTGGATTTTTCGCCTTTGAGCGCACCCGAACGAGTCGAGACGGCGGCGAGGGTTTGCTGCGCGTTGTCGTCGATGAACTGGACGTAGAGGTGTTTGCTGGAGCGGAACACGGCCATACGCGGACGTTCGGCGGTGCCGGAGACTTTGCGGCGCACGCGCATGTGGCGGCGCTTGCGGTAATCGGTTCTGGTTTTGCACTTCATCAGGAAATGGCCTTTCCGGTTTTGCGGCGGATCTGCTCGCCTTTGTAACGCACGCCTTTGCCCTTGTAGGGTTCGGCGGGGTAGTAGGAGCGGATTTGCGCGGCGGCTTGTCCGACTTTCTGTTTGTCGGGTCCGGTGATTTTGATCTTGGTGTCGCCGTCGAGGACGATGGTCACACCTTCGGGCGGGGTATAATGAATGGGGTGGGAGTAGCCGAGGGCCAAGGTGATCTCGCGGCCCTTGAGTTGGGCGCGAAAACCGACGCCGTGCAGCTCGAGGTCTTTCTCGTAGCCGTTGACGCAGCCTTCGATCATATTGGCGATCAGGGCGCGGGTGGTTCCGTGCATGGCGCGAAGGTGCTTGGTGTTGGCAGCGCGGGTAACCGACACCTGACCATCTTCAAGTTTCACTTCGATGCCGGACGGGATCCGGTGATTAAATTCGCCCTTGGGACCTTTGAACACAAGGGAGTCCGCCTTCACTTCGAGTGAGACGTCCTTGTGCATGGGGACGGGTTGGTTGCCGATTCGTGACATGGTTTTCTCGTTTTCTGTTGCGTTACCAGATTTCGCAGAGGAACTCGCCACCCACGCGGTTTTCGCGGGCTTGGCGGTCGGTGATGACGCCCTGCGGGGTGCTGAGCACAGCCACGCCGAGTCCACCGAGTACGCGCGGGACTTTTTTCCCGGAGACGTATTGGCGGAGACCCGGCTTGCTGATGCGTTGCAAACCACGGATGATGGACACTTGGTCCGCGTCGTATTTTAGATGGATTCGAATGATTTTCGTCGGGACCTCGCCTTGGACGACGACGTCGTGCACATAGCCCTCGGACTTGAGGATCTGGGCGATGTCCGACTTGATGCGGGAATGCGGAATGTCGACAGTCCGGTGTCCGACAGAGCAGGCATTGCGGATGCGGGTGAGAAAATCAGCGATGGGATCAGAAAGGTTCATGACAAAGGTTCGTATCGGGACAGTGCGTCCGGAAATCAGGTGGCGAAGGGCATGCCGAGACGTTTGAGCAGATCGTAGCAGATCGTTCGGTCGTTGGCGGTGGTGACGATGGCGATGTCCATGCCGTGGGTAGTGGTGATTTTGTCGGGGTCGATCTCGGGGAAGATCGTTTGGTCGGCGAGTCCGAGATTGTAGTTGCCATTGCTGTCGAAGCCATTGGCGGAGACGCCGCGGAAATCGCGGATCCGCGGCAGGGCCACGGTGACCAGGCGGTCGAGGAACTCGTACATGCGGACGCCACGCAAGGTGACTTTGGCACCGAGGGGCATGCCTTCACGGAGGCGGAAGTTTGATACGCTGGTGCGGGCCCGGGTGGTGATCGGCCGCTGGGCGGTGATCATAGCGATGCCTTCGGAAATATTGTTCAACATATCCTTGTCGCGTTCGCGGGTCGCGTCGATCGAGGTGTTGAGCACCATTTTGACCAGACGCGGGGTATCCATTACGTTGGTGATTTTATGCTCCTCGCGTAATGCGGGGGCGATGGTCTCTTCGTAGAGCTTTTTAAGTCGTGCCATGGTTCTTCCTGAGGCGAAAAATTGATTGGAGCGCGTGCCGGACTCGTTTTCCTGCTTATTCTTGGCGGCGTAAATTGGATATATGGATGGGGGCCTCTTTGTCGATGATGGCGCCCTCCGGATTGTCTTGGCTTCGTTTCATGTGCTTGGTGCAAAGGTTGACCCCTTCGACCACGGCGCGTTCGCCTTTACCGACGATTTGCAGCACTTTTCCGGTTTCGCCTTTGTGGGCACCGGCGATGACTTCGACGATGTCATCGGTTGCGATGTGGGATTTGGCCATTAGAGCACCTCCGGGGCGAGTGAAACGAGTTTCATGAAATTGCGTTCGCGCAGTTCGCGGGCGACCGGTCCGAAGATCCGGGTGCCTTGGGGGTTGTTATTGGCGTCAAGAATGACAACCGCGTTGCTGTCGAAACGCAACTTGGTGCCATCCTCGCGTTTGATCGGGGCACGGGTGCGGACGATCACGGCGCTGTGCACCTCGCCCTTTTTGATGGTGCCGTTCGGCTGCGCGTCTTTGATGGTGACTTTAATGATGTCACCAACGTGGGCATAGCGTTTGCGTTGTCCGAGCACGCGGATGCAAAGCACCTCGCGGGCGCCACTGTTGTCGGCTACGGATAGTCTGGATTCCTCGCGGATCATCGGTTTTCTCTGGTTGAAATGCTGGTTGTGGCTAGGCGGTTTGGACGTCAGTCGTCGTGTCGGACGACTTCGACCAGGCGCCAGTGTTTGAGTTTGCTCATCGGGCGGGTTTCCATCACGCGGACTTTGTCCCCGAGTTGGGCGTTGCCGTTTTCGTCGTGGACGTAGAGCTTTTTGGATTTACGAATTTCTTTGCCGTAAAGGGGATGGCGGATGCGGCGCTCGATCGCCACCACGATGGTTTTGTCCATCTTGGTGCTGACGACAGTGCCGACGCGTACTTTGCGGTGTCCGGTTTGAATGCTCATGCTTCGGGTTCAGTCTGGGGTTCAGCGGCAGCTTCGGCCGGTGCAGGTTCGGGGGGGGCCGGGGTGG
>Ga0209828_1001317_pt1 | contig 22668 bp, 4 predicted proteins | sample MaitaG_FD_187429 | JGI IMG/M metagenome (GOLD analysis project Ga0209828, IMG submission 187429) | Marine algal microbial communities from Maine, USA - Maine_Asex2 metaG (SPAdes) (version 2) | ecosystem: Host-associated > Algae > Red algae > Unclassified | place: Maine, USA | collected 2015-01-05
TCATCTTGTCTTAACATCGCGCCACCACATCCATCAATAAATGCGTGGAATACAGTAGTATTAGTTACTTCGAAGCCAGGCTTCAAGGTTATACATGTACCCGAATCATAGTCTATATTAACACCAGAACCACCCGTCACAAGCTGATCTGATTCAATAGCGCCGTCTACTTCATAATCTTCAGTGCTACCCTGTGTGCCTGTTAACATATTTCCATTATTCATTGTATATTCGATTTCTCCAGGTGCTACCGTAGCAGTACCCGTTACTGAACAGCCATTGGCATCAGTTGCAACAGCTGTGTATGTTCCGGCTTGTAAGCCAGTCGTACCTATCACGTTTCCGTTTGCATCTGTCCAAACAATTGATGTTGATCCATTAGCCATAGCTGATACAGTTCCATTACTGTTACCTAAGCAAGATTCATCAGTTGCTGATGGTACTGTAGTCCAAACTAATCCAGCACCAGCTGTTACAGTCGCACAACCAGATATCATACAACCATTGTCATCAGTTGCAGTCACACAGTAGGTTCCTGGACCTAAATCAGTTGTAGCAGAACTACCATTTCCAACACCAGGCCCGCTAACCAAAGGATTCCCACTTGAATCAGACCAAGCATAAGTATAAGGTGCAGTACCTCCTGCAGCAATTGCTTCTACTTGTCCGTCATTTACAGCTGCACAAGAAGAGTTTGTTGCAAATGGGACAAGTGTCCATGACAGTGCAATACCAGGATTAACTGTTACCATTGCTGTAACAGAACAACCACTAGCATCTTGAGCTAGTACTGTGTAAGTGCCCGCGGCTAAGCCTGTATTTCCAACCACTACGCCATTAGCATCAGTAATTGTATAAGTATATGGTGCCGCTCCACCCACAGCAATTGCAGTTATTTCACCAGTATTATCTCCTGCACACGTTTCGTCCGTTGCAAATGGATATCCTGTCAAGAAATTTATTGTTCCATTCTGAGAAGCAACTGTAGCTGATCCGGATACGGTACAACCTGAAGCAGTATCAGTTGCGACTACAGTATATGTCCCTGAAGTCACCGCAGCAGGATTACTTTCTACATTTCCATTTGCATCCGTCCACGTATATATATACGTTCCAGATCCTCCTGTTGCAGTCGCCATTAATGAACCATTTGATGATCCAGAACAAGTCTCGTCATTGGCAGAAGGGTTAACTAACCATGAAATTCCTGCGCCAGCTCCAACAGTTGCAGAACCAGTCACTGTACAAGCACCATCAGAAGCAGTTACCGTATAAGTCCCAGGACCAACTGATCCCGGAGTCACAACGTTTCCAGCTGAATCAGTCCAAACAATAGTTACAGTACCTGAATTACCTCCAACAGTCGCTGAAAGAGTACCGTCAATACTCGTACTACATGACGCATCTGTCGCAGATGGGCCTGATGTGAAAGTTAATCCTGCTCCTGAACCTATTGTGACTGTGGTAGTTGCACTACAACCAGTACTAGAATCAGTTACTGTAACTGTATACACACCAGCTGTAAGTCCTGTTTCAGTCGCATTAGCACCACCAGAAGACCAACTATAAGTATAAGTACCTGAACCAGCAGAGGCTGTAGCGGTTGCCGCCCCATCTGCTGAAGCAGCACATGTTTCATCATTTCCTGTAGCAGCCACAGATATGCCTGCTCCTGCTCCAACTGTTGCTGTCCCAACTAATGGACATCCTGTCGCATCTGTTGCAGTGACTGTATATGTTCCTGGTGCTAGACTACTTAAAGCGGATCCCGTAGCCCCATTCGACCAATTATATGTATACGGGCCTGTCCCTCCAGTTGCAGTCGCAGATGCAGTTCCATCATTTGATGTTGAGCAAGTTGCATCAGTAGCTGTAGGAGATCCTCCAGTCCAGACTAATGATCCTGCGGTCACTGTAACAGTCCCGACTACAGAACAGTTATTTGAATCTGTAACAGTTACTGTATAACTACCTGCAGCTAAATTAGTTTCCGTTGCTGCAGTACCACCAGATGACCAAGAGTAAGTATATGCGCCAGTTCCACCAGCTGCAGTAGCAGTAGCAGAACCATCAGCTGCACCACCACAACTTGCGGCCACAGAGCTAGTCGTAACTGAAACAGCCGTTCCAGGTTCTGTTATAGTTACACTAGCATTATCAGTACAGCCATTGGCATCTGTGACAGTGACAGTATATGTTCCGGTTGCTAGGCCAGACTCAACAGCGGTTACACCTCCAGAAGTCCAAGCATAACTTAATGCTCCTGTTCCACCAGTTCCTGTTGCAGTCGCAACGCCTGTTGCATCTCCCATACAAGCAACAGCAGAAGTCTGTGCTGCTGTTACAGCTACAGGCGTTGCTGGTTCTGTAATCGTGACAGTAGCATTATCAGTACAGCCATTGGCATCTGTGACAGTGACAGTATATGTTCCGACTGCTAAACCAGACTCAACAGCGGCTGTACCCCCAGAAGACCAAGCATAACTTAGTGCTCCTGTTCCACCACTACCAGTTGCAGTAGCAACGCCTGTTGCATCTCCCATACAAGCAATAGCAGAAGTCTCTGCTGCTGTTACAGCTATAGCCGTTGCAGGCTCTGTTAAAGTAACACTTACAGTGACGACGCACATATTTGCATCAGTCACTGTTACAGTATATGTACCAGCAGTTAAACCACTTGCAGTCGCAGCGGTTCCTCCACTTAGAGACCAAACGTATGTATATGGTGCAGTACCGCCTGTGGCCGTAACTGTTGCAGAACCATCTGCTCCACCATTACAACTAATATTTGTACTCGATGTGATAGAAGCCGCTAAAGTGCCTGGGCAAGCAGTAGGCATAATTTCTACACAGACATCAGCATCATCACATACTGGTGTCGTCGTCTGATCTGAACTAACACAAGCTACATTAGGAACAACTGTATATTCTCCATCAATAATGGTAATATCATCTACCCACCATCCAACAGAATTGGTATTATCATCTTGGCCAAATACAAATCGAACTTGGGCATTAGCACTGGGTGCAAAATTTGATAAGTGAGCAATAGACTCAATAAAGCCTCCACTATTACCTGTCCAAGCTGGCTGACCTCCGATTGCTGTATTTGATCCTGACCCTAAACCACTAGTATAAGGATTTTGTATAAATTCTGTCGCAGGAATAGTCGTCCAACTAGCTCCTCCATTTGTAGAAATCTCGAGCCAACCACCGTCCCAACCAGATTCCGTATCGAATTGGTGGAAAAATTTGATAGCTGAAGTATTACTTAAATTAAATATAGGAGATTCGAGCGCAGTTGTTTTATCTGGTCCATTTGTATTAGATGCAAACCAAGAATTAGTAGGAGAATTCGATACGGAGTTAGTAATTGCCCACTGACCCGCTGCTCCACCTACTAAATTGTTTATCGTCCATCCAGCTGCTCCAGATTCCACATCATTAATTAGCAATGTAACCGGTGCTCCGGCGAAACCACTATTTACAACTGTCGAAACTGTGCAAGTATAATTTATCCCAGCTGCGCCTCCAGGATGTGTAATAGTCAAAGTTTGACCAGAAACACTTCCACTAGCAAGAGGGTCAGTACAGCTAACAAAAGTTACGTTAGTCATCGCTAGATCAAATACATCCGTAAGTACAATGTTTGTCTCATTTCCACAAACTCTGACATTGAAATCATAAGTGATCGTTGAGCCATCAGTTGTCAATGTATTATTTGCAATTTTATCTATTTCTAAGTCAGGAACATCAAATGCCTCAACATTATCTGTAACTACTCCTGAACTACCTTGCACAGCGCTAACACCTAATCCTCTTCTTGCGAAAGCTTCCCATATAATACATTGGTGTAATCCTCCATAAAGGGCTTGATCTGCTGCTAGTATGGCATCTCGACCATCCACAAAACCAGGTGAACATGGTTGAAGTTTTAGTCCTTCGATAACAAGTTGTAAGGCAAGATTTTGTCCACCGAATGTACCTGGAGCTCCAGGAGTACCAGCATTCGCAATATTATTATCGTAAATATCTGTTCCCAATCCATATATATTAACAAGCTCCCATGTCATTTCCCAGAGCATAGTACACCATACAGATCCAACACCGTGAGGGATAGATTCAGTCAATGTTCCACCGGAACCAGAGGCACCACCGCTACTTGTATAGGTCATTGGATTAGTCGCAAAACTAGTTGAATATGGAAATGGTCTTATGCCATTACCAGTAATCGGCTGACTTAATAAATATGTGCCAATTCCTCTACTTTGAGGACCGGTATCTGAGGATTTCATTGTTAAAATCAAACCGAAGTAATCACTCCATCCTTCACCCATTTGATCGTCACCTCCAAGGCAGCCAGAATTAGCGGAGCCTCCTGTTAATCTTGTAGAAATACCGTGACCATATTCGTGAATAATCACACCATTGTCATAATCTGAGTCTCTGTTAACAGAAACAGCCGATGCATTGAATGAAACATTTACACCAGGTAAGGCAGCTTTTATCGTATTACAATCTGCTTGAGAAATCATTATCGCTGGGATACCAATACCTATTGTGGATGTACCTCCCATTGAAATCGGAGCACCTGCAGCGTTGTTACACACAACAACACCTATAGCTCCTGCTGCCTCAGCATTTTCAACCTTCTCGGAAAAAGGGCAATTTCCTCTATCCAACAATGCAACATTCCCATTTATCGCAGCTGCATTAATTATATTTCCGGGAGTGGGTGTACCACATGCTTCATTTGTTCCCGCCGCATCAACAACTAAAACTAATGCACCATCATTCGCTGCAGTCCAAGGAACTGCACCTCCTGTGATGTTATCTGGAAGACCAGTTGCAATAAGGCTTGTAGTGCCTGAAAATGTAGTGTTATTACTTGCTGGCTGTGTCCACTCAAACATCTGCATCCTTGGATTCGTACCTTCTGGAGGCGTACCAAAATTCGCGTTGTTGGTACCAGAACCGTCTTGTGCATCCGCTTGAACGGCATCACCCCCTACACCCAATCCAGTTGCATTTGTTTCTTGAAAATTTCCACAATCCTCATTAAATCCATACGGATACATAATATCATGGGTTAAATTATTCCAATAAAATAAATTTGTTATTGCTGCACTTTGGTATGTGCTGGGAGCATTTCCAAAATTAGGAGTAAAATCATATTGCTGAGCACCTCCAAGTTGTGAATTCGGTGCAATGCCCAAATTTTGATTATCGTCCGCGTCTGTATCCTCCACTGCCCATACATTATTACCTCTTGTCGTAAAGTGTGTCGTGACTCCATCATGATGCCACGACTGGCCTTGGAATCCAATAAAAGGATTTGCCGCTGGATCTATATTACTATTCCAAGGTGAGGTGACAATAGATGTGACACCTCCTGCATGAGTTGGAGATTCATTAGGAATTGGAATAACTCTATAATCATCAGCCGCCAACACTCCGTTATTTGTAAGACCAAATCTTTGGCTATTCATAGCATGTGAATGACCAGAATGATCAGAATGATCACAGCTATCATCACCATGTCCAAAATTACATTCTACTGTCCATGACGTTTTTTCGACAATCGAACCATCTAGTGCACTTACTTTCGTATCCCACCAAAAACTATCGTCTACTTTTTCATACGCGATACTCCATGTTAAAACTAGCTGACCATTACGATTCACATACACTAGTTCAGCAGTGATATCACTGGATGCTATTTTTGAATTTTGTAGTATGGAACGTTGAGTTACATCATTAGATGCTAATTCTATCGTTGTGGCATTTTCATCATCTTGAGAATAATGGCTTGCCGCTCGCTGAACCGCCGCTATTGAATTTAAGGTCGCGTTAGAACCTGATTTCGTCGAATGACCGATAAACCGATTACCAACATGGAATACATTACCATCTTTGTCTAATGCAACATTGGATATAGCATTATAAATCTTAATTCCATCGTGGGTTTGATTTAGGTAAACATGCGTCAATCCACTTGGTTCGCTAGTATACTGGTTGACAACAACCATATCATCAAGCTTCAAATTTTTAGGAAAATCTGATTCCTCAGACACGATGTGCTCCTTTGCTAATTCAGAGAAATTCTGACTGAATAGTGGATTTAGAGAAAAAACCGCAAAGGTGAAAATCAAATAGAGTATTTTTTTCATGCAATATTTATTGTTAGGATTATGAAATGGCCAAAAAACTTTGTTCAATGACAATGCGGAAGTGTTGTTTTAAGGAAAAAGGTGCTTTACTACCAGTTACGACAGAAAGAAAAATTATCAATTCTCAGGATATGAGTTTAAATTAAATTTGTGTAGGTGAAAACACTGTGAATAATGTAAGAATATTTGGAATTCAACTCTAAACATAGCGGTAAGAACGGTATATATTTAGTTAGCTAAGCTTAAATTTAATGATAGATGTCAATACAACCTATTTTTCGATACTATTTTTTATATATATGTATGAAAAGTAAGCTAAAATACATTCAGGTCGATATTTAATTAATATTCAATATGAATCTTCCTATCAAACTAAGCTCATTTTTTTGCGAAATTCATGGTATTTGCTCGTCCTTCTACAATAATCGATATGGTATAACTGAAAGCTAAATGTTTTTATCCTTGCAGTTTATAAATATAACAATTGTCGATATGCAGTACGTATACTTGATATTTTGAGTTATCTGAAACTATATCTTAATACAAAACTATTGTTACCAAAAACAACTTATGTATTAGTTCGTGCCTATAGTTGAAATTAATCCCTAAAATTTCAATAATACTTAATCATCAAACCGTCCAGCATCAGCGTCACATACAATATTATTAACATCTACTGAAGCAAATGGAATACATGCGTCATCAGTTGGCGTAGGTGAAAGAATAGCGACAATGGTTAAATCTCCAACAGGTAGACCTGCATTATTTGTTGTTAGACTAGCCATTCCTCCACTAGCTGATATCGGACCACCTAATGGCGTTCCTAGTGTCGTATATGGATTTGCAGGAGCTGAACCAGCACCTGTATAATATACATATTGAATTTGGAATGGGCCTCCACCACTAGCTTGCATCATCTGTGTATCATCTAATCCTGTCGTAGTCAGTGTAAACTCATTATTATCACAGACATCTCCTGTTACTGTAAGCGCAGCTATATCAGGACATGTAAATGGTAAAACGCATGCACTAGGATCAACATCTATCATAAGAGCTGCGACAGAAGTACAGCCATTAGCATCCGTGTATTGTACCCAAACAGTTTGGTCTGCCGTTAGCATAAGGGTAGTAGACGGAAGCATTGCAGTAGGCAGTGCCGCAGGAGGTAATGTATTCGGATCAGCAGAGAAAAATGCAAAATCGGTAGCATTAAATGCTGGCACATATGTAAATTCCGTAGTTAAATTAACTGTTCCAGTTCCATCATCACAGACGATACCAGGGCCTCCAGAAACGCTTACAGGATCTCCGGTAGGTTGGGTCAAGGTTTGTTCATTACTCACAATATTCATAGCACATCCAACTTCATCTTCTACCGATTCGATATCATAAACACCTGGACAAGCATTAGAGATAGTAAAAGGCATGGATACTCCAGCTAAAAGAAATGAAGATCCATTAAACGTATAGCTTATTTCAAAAATATTGTTAGAAGTACCTCCTCCACTTATATCAAACGTCACCTCACCATCACATGGATCGCAACTTGTAGGGTTAGCAGAACCAGTTATTGTTAGCGTTTCTGTTGGCCTAATATTTACACAAACTTCCGTATCACTAACTGAACCACTACATAAGGCTCCTCCTTGATCAACTATAGATAAAAGAGTAACTTTAATCTCTCCCATAGTAGGCCCTGAAATATCGATTGTGCCACCATTTGCAATAGACACAGATGGTTGAGCTACTCCGTTAATGGCATATTCAACAGTATAATTTAGACCAGAACCACCAGAAATCGTGATTGGGATCATAGCTGTAGTAGCATCTGCTTCACAAATGTCAATTGGCGTCATATCCAAAGCTGCACTAGGACAGTCTATAGTAAACGTGGAAGCCGCTCCAACATAATTAAAATCTCCATCAACACAATTTGGATCAATTGGGTCAATTAGAGGCTCAATCGTTATTGTAGCCGGAGACATCGCGCAAAGATCCGGAATTGTGTACATGATACATGTAGGATCTGCTGCCGGAGTTGCCGAATTTGAAGAACCAATAGTGTTCCCACCATCGCTATCAGGTTGCCATGTACCAGTTACATCAGTACCCAATTCAATTGATGAATTAACTACATTCGTGCCTATGAAAGCCCATGGCGCTGGAGGAAGATCATAGTCTAGTACTGTAGGAACGGTGAATCCTGAATTTGTACAACCAGTAGGGTTTACAATTGTTGGTGTTTGTCCATTTGGTCCATTGTTATCACCATCAACATTTTCTTCAAATATTACTCCATTTATTAAATTTCCAGAAGCATCATAAAAACCCATATGTTCTCCTCCATTTGTCAAATTAAAACTTGCTCCTGCAGCATTTGTACAACCACAGGTCGATGTAACTAAATCAATTTCGCTAACGGCATAATCTGTTCCGTCGCATCCACCAGAAGCAATCACAAAAAATCCGTCTGCCGGAATAGTTGTACCATCTGGGATAACAACTACAAAATCTCCATCTGAAACCATAAAACAAGAAATATCAGTACCAGGAGTACCTGCTATTTCAACAGCTTCACAGGCATTTGACCCATCGTTACCCGCAGGATCATAAAGAACTTCATTTAAAACGGGTCCTCCAGAAGGTATAGAAGAAGGGGTAGAAGGAATTTCAACACAGCCAATCTGCATTGCACTAGCTCCAATAGCCACCATTGCATTCGCTGCATCTTCACTTACTGGATCACTCCCATCCGTCGTTGCATACCAACATATCATTCCACCTGCTGGAAGGTTATCTCCATCCAAACACAACTCTACCATTTCTCCCGGACACACATCAGCATCTGGTGTGGATGCACTAACGTCTAAATTTTCCGGACAGACCGGCGGAAGCTCACAACTATCCTCAATTGATACCGTTAAGGTTTCTGTAGAACAACCACTTTGATCTGTGACGATTACCTCATAAGGACCATCAACCATAGATGTCGGTAATAGAAATACTCCAGTAGTATTTGAACTTATTCCTGTTCCTGCAGCACCTGCAGGTGCATTAAATAATTCGTAATTAACAGTTCCTCCACCCGTTACAAAATTTGAAACATTTACTGTTCCTTGAGGACTGTCAGTTGGACAACTAATTGCACAAGGAGTTCCTGGACTGCCATCTGCAACACCATCTCCGTCACAATCATATGCAATCGGTTCAATAATTTCAATCATAAAGACCTCCGTCTCATAACATTCATTAGGATTACTTTGGGTAGCCGGGTTACCCGAAGTACCGCAACAATTTGAATAATCATCCCAAACCATAGCTACAGTATTCGAACCAATATTCCAAGATGAGAAACTAAATGTCATGGTAGTTGTTTCACCAGCGACAACATATGTATCATAGATCATCTGTACTCCATTCACCTCAACAAACGAACCAGCTTGGACATCATCAATTCCTGACATGCCATCAATAGACCCGTCCGAGACATTCTGATAATTATATATTTCTACAGTAAATGTAATTTCTTCATCTGTAGCGCAGGCAATAAAGTCTGACGCGTAAAAGACAAAAGTGGGATCATTATTGGGTTGACCTGGAGTCGGGTGATCTGTATAGTTCCATTCTGCGGAAGGATCTCCACAGGAAGAAGGAGTATAAAGCACTGGGCTAAATGTATCACCAGTTGCACCGCCCGTTGCACCGCCACCATTATCTGTATTCTGTCCGCCGACCTGTGCCGAACTTGTCACTTCTCCATCCATATGTGAAGGACTACCATGTGAGCCAGTCGTTGGTCCACCTCTCACCCAGGATGAATTACATCCTACAAAAGTTGCTGAAGTCGGAGTCATATTAAACCAGATTGGGTCTGTCAACGGAGGCATTGTAAATGTCCCTGGAGCACCAGGCGTATTACATCCACAAGCCATGTCTGTTGGAATTACAGGAACAGCTGTTGCGTTGTTTCCGCTACATTGTCCCCCAGGTAATGACCCGGCGTTATCATTTACGACTCCATTTCCATCATTGTCACCTAGAGTATATGGGTTACCATTTTGTACGCTACAATGATCTGCACCTCCAGATCCTCCATTTCCACCCCAATATATTCCATCATGAGGAGTTCCATCAGGTAAAAATAACAACACTTGCTCACCATCAGTTGCACCAGTATTATCAAGCGTAAAACCAGAAGCAGCAGGATCATAAAAAGTCGCATTGGCAGCATCACATACATCCAAATCAATTTCCATCAGAAGTCCTGCATTAAAATCACCTTCTAAGCCACCACCTTCTACACCAGCAGGATCTGCTCCCGCTATCAAACCATTCGAACCACCATTAATACCAACACCGCAACTAGCAGACATGTCAGTACTGCATGCAATGAGAAAGACTCCATCCGCTGGTATAGCAGATCCCGAAGGGATCAACACTGCCCATTCTGAATCAGAAACAACCATGCAACCAATATCAGTTCCAGGGGGACCAACAATTTCAACAATCGCATCATTACATCCATCTGATTGGCCAGCATCGCCAGAGATTTCTCCCAGTACAACATTATCATATTGACTAGCCATCATACCACAAGGGACATTTTCACTTGTTGGGCACTGAGCAAAATTATAAGAAATGGAAGTGCCTATAAATATGAAGGATAGAATAAAATTTTTCAATATCATAATTTAAAGGTGATCCTCTAAACTAAAATATAAAAGTTGATACAAAAAATAGTTTATTGGTTTAATAGGAATTATTTCAATTCAATAATATTTATCAATCTTTTATGTATTAAATAAATAGTTACTATAATAAAATCTAATCTCAACATTAATTAAACAGTTTTACACAAGAACAAAATAGCTGTTTAATAATTTGATCAAAACCACAAATTTAAATCCTTAAGTTCATGAGGCTTAGAACTCTTGAATCCCAGCTAAATGCTAGATTCAAATAAATTAAAAATAAATATTTCCATTTAAATATGACAGTAATTATGCGACAGTTTAAAATTCTGCATTAAAGACTCCCATTTATAATTACCAGATAAATAATAATTAATAAATATGGCTAATTAATAATGTGAATGCTATAATAATTAAATTAAATGATCAATTATTTTCTTACTAAATATAGTATTAAAATTTTATTTTATTTATAAAATATTAATAATTAAAGACTTATACATTATAATAATAAATATGAAAAAACTAGTATTCATCGAAAGCAATTAAACATATAGCAAAGGTGTAACAATTATATTATCTTGATTTATAACATCATATAAATATTTTAATATTTAATGTAATTGATGGATACCAGCTAGCTTTATCATATTAATAATATCGGTTATATATAAACAATTGATAACTTTTTTTTAAGTGATTTTTCCAGCAAAAAGTCTTTTAGTTTCAAGAATGATTAATTAAGTTAGCAATGTGTTGACCCGGACAAAAGCACCAATGCATTAAATTTATAGTGCATTAAACCATTTGACATTACTCATGAATACCCTATCACCAACAGCTGTTTCAGGCAACCAGCCTGATAGAACGAAAACAACGTTTCGTTTGTTTGAACATGTATTTTTACAATCATCTCAGAAAAAAACATCAAACTGCATGAAAAACTTTTTCATACTCATTTGTATGAGTCTCTTCCCTATTTTTGGATTTTCCCAAAATAAACTTAATGCTCCTGTCAGTCCTGTCCCAGTGACAGACAATCGCTGTAATACAGTGTCAGGAGTAGCATGGAGATTAGCGAATGATCCTGCGTACGCAACATTTCATCAAAATGCGATGAATATCTCTAGCAGTAACGCACCTCAGGGTGCAATTCCCTGCGATGGGGCAAACTCAGTTACTATACCAGTTGCGTTTCACTTTGATGCTGGCTTCCAGTGTGGTGATGTAGCATGTGTACTGACAGAAATTCAAGATCAGTTAGATGCAATGAATCTCGCTTTTGGAAATAATGTTGGAACCTTGGACATTAATGGAAATGATCCGGCTTTAGCTTGCCCCGCTGCATATCCTGACGTTTCTACTGGAACATGTATAGATTTTTGTTTTGCGGTTCCTCCAGCTGGAGGCGAAGCTGGATTAGATCCTACTTGTGATCCACCTATAACATTTGGTGTCTTTAATGGAGGATTTAATGCAGGTGGTAATGGTGCTCCTGGTTGGAATAATATATTAAACATATTTGTCACTACGGGAAATTGTTTAGGTGTAGCAGATGGTATACCGGGAAATGGAATGGGTGATGGAGTCACAGTTTGCGCTGAGGCTTTTGGTGGTTTTGGAGGACCTTCTGCAGGATGTGGAGTTGGACTAGATGATAATGCAACATATGACCTCGGAGCTACCTTGATTCATGAAATTGGTCACTACTTAGGTTTATTTCATACCCATGTCGATGGTGCACCGACCTGTACTGATAATGATGTAAATGCCCCAGGGCCATTTACTGTAAATGATACACCTATTATGACAAATCAATTTTTTGGTTGTCCTAATCCAGCTGCTTGTCAATTTAATACACAAGCCGGATGTAATACTATACCAATACCGGTGGCAAACTTTATGGCTTATACGGATGATGGATGTATGACAATGTTTACTGAAGATCAGGCAGCCGTTATGAATTTCTGGGCCAACCAATTATTTGGAACCGTAAATTCTGTCTGTAGTGACCCGAATCCTACAGAATTGACTTCAGCATGTGAAATGATGCCGTGTGCTGTTGCTTGCCTAACCCAAGTGACAACAGCTATTGAAATAGAAGAAGAATATTGCAGCATGAGTCCAGTAACTATGTTCCCAGATCCATTCGCAAATGGTCTGGTCGTTGACGATGCTAGTGATGTTCTTTTCACTTGGTCTACAGGTGGCTATTTGAGTGCTGGCGGGACTGCAGTTACTGCACCAGGCACACTTGTATCAGCAGATTGCTTGGTAGCAACAGAAACATACTTCTTGAATTTAGATTGTGGTTCAATGCCCATTGACCCACAATTAGAAGGAGGTACATATATAATAAGCGTCTATCCAGGCCCTCCAGCTGACATCACAACATTGGTGAGTATTTCAGGTGAAGGTACTTGTGACGAACCGATGATTACCGCTATCGCTGGATGTGAAAACTATGTTATGATCACTCCAGATGCCGGCAATCCTGCATTCCCAGTAGCTGCCGGTCAATCAGGCTCTGCTTCTTATACAATTGAATTTGTCTCTAATCCGAATGGACCTGAATGTTGTACTGTCCCAGCAGCAACAGAATTAATTATAAATGGTCCTGCCGCTACTCAAAATCAGGATGGTGATCTTGAAAATGGTGGTATCGGATGGACTACAACATCAACGAATTTTGGGACTGTATTATGTAATGCTGGGTCTTGTGGCAATGGCGGTGGCTCAGTGAATTATGGTACAGCTCCAAACAGTGGAGGAGAACTTGCTTGGTTTGGTGGTCTCGGAGGCACATTTGAAGCAGGAACTCTCTCAACAGACGTCGTCATACCAGTTTGTCCGAATGGTGATGCAGTAATGACTTTTGCGTATGAAAATTCAGCATGCGGTTCTACTGCAGATTTCATAGAATTATTAGTGGATGGAGTTCAAGTATGGGTCGATAATACTGATCCTGCAAATTGTGATCCTAATGGAACAATAAATCTCATAACAGTTAGCCTTGCTGCTTTTACTGATGGAGCATCTCATAACATAACTTTTAATTCAGAATCAGGGAACGAAGCAAATGCTTCCAATTTCACGATTGATAACATTATGTTAGAAACAGTAGGTTGTTCTACAGAATCTAATTGTGAAGCAATTGTAATGGCAAATTATAACTGTGATGTTGACATTGAATTAGAGCAAGATCTATCTGCTTCTGATCCATGTTCATGTAATAATGACCAATCTGCAAATGGTGCTGGAGACGGTACTTTCACAGAAACAGTTGTCATTACGGGTACTTCGGGATTAGAGCTATGCGCAGGTCCTGGTTCAAGTGGAATCATTGATCCTGCAACTGGGATGGATGTTTCTGGAGCATTCCCTGCATTTGTTGAAGGTCCTGCTGGGACATATTCCTTGTCCTTTAATCATATAGATGCCGCTGGATTTATATTACAATTTTTTGATTGTGCAACAAATATGGTTCTTGATGTTGATGTCAATGGTACAGATGAATCAGAAATATCTAATGTATGTTATTATCCGATTATTGCATTATCATTAGATGACCCATTCTGTGATTCAGATGGACCTGTAGACTTAAATGGAACTGTGACAAATGATATGCCAGATGGAGCAACAGCTTTTGGTGGCAGTTTTGTCTATACAGGCACAGGAGTCACAGTATCTGGTGATCAGTTTGATCCTTCCAGTGTTGGCGCAGGCACCTATACAATTACCGCAGAATATACACCTGCAGTTATTGTGGGCACTAGCGTAGATCCTGATGGAGATGTTTGCCTGACTACGATAGATGTGATGATAGAAGTCGTAGAAGCTGAAGTTAGCTTTGATTGCCCTAGTGGCTTCATTTGTAATGGTGCTGGAGTCGTTAATCTAAACCCAATACCCACCGGAGGAACCTGGACGGGGACGGGAGCGGGTCTTGTGACAGCTGCAAATACAATAGACCTAGCAGCTCTCAACGTAGGAGATTCCTTTACGCTTACATATACCGCGACAGATGCAAATGGCTGTGAAGGTTCAGCTATGTGTTCTTTTGAAATAACAGAAAATTGCCCGGCTAATGCTGGAGCATGGTAGAATTAAAAAAATGAAACATACAGACTATACTCATAATATTATCATGACATTCAAAATTCCGAATAAATCTAGCATAATGAAAAGATTGTTGTTCCTCGCATGCATCCTTTGTGCATGTATCAGCGCAAGTTTTGCGCAATCAAAGACGACTGCTACACCTGAGCAATCGAAAAACACCATTGAAATTGAGAATATTGACAAGCAACTTGTCGAACTCAAAACACAGTATCTCAGTACCAAAAGTCCTGAAATACTGACTCAGTATCACGAACTTAGAACAAGACGAAATGAGTTGACTGGTGTCAAACCTGCCCAAAAGAAAGCAAAGCGGGTACATGTTAGACATTCGATCAACTCAGATAAACTGAGGAAAATCGATACTAAATCACCTAAAACTAAAAAACAGTAGAGCATGAAGAAGTTTATCAAATCAAAAATCTTAATGGTTTTTTTACTATCAATACTTTTTGCAAGTGGTGGATATTCACAGGTCATTAATAGTAAGCAAATCAATACTGCTAATCCTCAGACGAAAACTTCAGAACCTGCTCTTGTTACAGATACAGAACCTTTAGTCCTTGGGCCTATAGAGAATTTGATTGCCTTTCCTAATATTCAACCAATTGAGGAAATTAGAAATGAAGGAAGATCTGATCAGGTTAAAGTACTGACAAGAGAATATTATAACGCTTTGACAGATAAAATGAAAATTTTGGTTGAGAGAGCTACAAATTACACAGTATCTAATTAACACAGAAACAGCTTAATACGATGAAAATGAAAAATAAAATATTATACATTTTGGCATTAGGACTCTTTTGTTCTACAAACATCTCTGCCCAAGCTACATGTGGTAATTGTTTAGATGCTGACTATATAGGTGGTTGTGACCAAGGTCCGACACCCTTAGTTGAGAATAGTTTTTACACTGGAGCAGATGCTTGTGGTCCTACTTCTTATACTTTCCCAACACCGATAGCACCTGGAGCTGGGAATACCATTGCTTTGCCAGAATATTGCGTAGACTTCACTAGTCCAGCCACTATAATGTCTGGAATGTTTGGTACTACAAATAGTTACGAATTATTCCCACTATCATTATTAAATGCAACAGGCGGAGGTGCTTGTGGGTTTTCATTATCTACAGTTACATTATATGATCAAGCAACATGTACTGCAATTCCGCATGATGGGATTCCAGATGTTGGAGGAAATTGGAATGGTTGGTCAACGACTGGCGGCATTAGCGTCTCCACAGCTTATACAATGTGCTTTCAGTATACCGATCTAAATGATAATGGTTCTGGTGCTTGTGAGGGCATTGCAATTTGCCCACAAATTTACTACCAGGGTTTGGCTAATGTTTCTCCCGCATGTGATGCAGATCCTGGTACAGTAAGTATTACTTCTCCCTCTACACTCTGCGCCTTAGGACAGGGAATAGATAAACTTACCGTAATGACAAACGGTGATTTCGAGGATATGCCAGCAGATCCTTGTGGCCTAGCAGGTACGCCTGGTGTCCAATATTTAGTGTATTCTGGCACACCAAATGGTGGTGATCCTTGTACAGATCCTAATTTTACAGGAGCAGCACTCGGTAGTGGTCCTGCCAATGATCCTGGCTGTCTAACCCAAAATGTAGAATTCTCATATGGTGTCCCGCCTTGTGCTGGACCGATTGGCTGGGGAGAAGTTGCAGGAGTGCCAAATACAAATATAAACACATCATTTTTTGTTTGCCCTCTATACTTATTTGATGAAGCGTCTACTTTGGTAGCCGTAGATTACGATTGTGGTGTTCCTGAAGAATTATGTGGACCTGTAGTCGGGACTGACTGTCAGGAATTCTTGGTCCTAGGACCAATCGAGTTCTCTAATGACGCGTTGGTTTGTGGTGCAGATCCATTCCTGGGCACATTAACACTCGATGTCGCTGGTGGTTATCCTGGATTTGTTGCCGCTACTGGCAATGACCCTCTAGGAAATCCTAACTTTATCGTCAGCGAAACAACTGGTAATGGTACTTTAGGATCAACAACGATGATGAACGGAGGAACCATTACACTTTCTGATATAGCGAATGGTCCATTCGAGATCATGGTGACAGATCCAAATGGATGTTCTACTAGCTTTGCTGGTGTTTGGAATCAGCCAACAATCAGCTTAACTGCTGCTGAAACTTTAGTTTGTATTAGTGAGCCTGATGCAACTTGTAATTTTGTAAATAATAATTTCCCTATGAATTTCATGGGAACGATTACACCCCAACTAGGTCAATTTGTGATCTGCGGTGCGCCAGATGCTTTTGCGGGTGAAACGAACTGGTCAATTATTAACAGTGCAGGATTAACCGTTGCCAATGGAAATTTTGCCGCAGATAATCTAGCTGGAAATGGCTTTATCAATTCTGGTGGATTGGATCCAAATGATACATATAGCATATTATTTGAAGATTTATTTGGTGATGGATGGTCTTGTGGAGACGCGGTAATTTCAATTACAGATGATAATGGTGCAGGATGTGCAGGCACAACGGAGTATACCTATACTGCTGGAGATTGGGTAGGTGCTGGTTGTGGAGACACCAATAATGGTAACTTTCCAAATGGAAGTGGTTCAATGTTTGGGCCTTTCCCTTTAGGTTCACCGACTGCTTTTATTGACCCAATAGGCGTTATCACAGGCCCTGGAACTACTCAAATACCAGGCACTAATGATGCAGATTTTGACCCAGCTGCAGCTGGTGTTGGAATACACACAATTACATTCACACATACAGATTCACAAGGCTGTGTACTAGAAGAAGAATTAATGGTTGAAGTGATCGACTGTCAATGTATCAATCAAGTATGTGACTCTGATGAAACGACATCAGGCATTATAGACGCACCAACTGGCTTAAATACCGCTTTGGAGACCATTTATCTTTTGGTAGATCCTACGGGTGTCGTTGTTCAGATCGATGATATGGATGCGACTGATGTTGATTTTGATATCACTGCTATTACAGCTACTGGTCTATGTCGAATATATTCTGTCAATTATGACAGCTCAGATCCAGCATCTCAAGCCTTTATTGATGGTCTTGGTGTTGGTTCTACAATAGAAGATTATAATGCAGATCCTACAGGGTGTCAATGTGTTGACGTATCCTCTAATTTCTGTTCATTAGAAAAAATAGAGTCGCCGCTGCCTCCAAACACAACACCAGATTGTGTTTGCTCAGAGCCCGGTACTCCAGCTGCTGGTGGTGGTCTTACCGCTACATGTGCAGCTTGTCCTAGCTCAGATTGTATTGATGCTGGTAATTTCCCACCATTAGTAGATGGTGGCGTAATCTGGTATCAAGAAGATGCTAACGGTGATTTGGTACAGGTAGGTATAGGATCACCTTTCGATCCAACAACTGCAACTTTAGCAGTTGATTTAGAAGTTGGAAATAATACATTCTTTGCAGCATGCTCTTGCGCAACTGCAGATGATTCATCAACGTGCGAGAGTGAGTTGACTCCTACTGTGTTTGAAGTTGCTCCGCAACCAGAAGCACCAGACGTCAATTCTCCATTGGAGTTTTGTGAAGGAGAAACCATTGATCCGATTACATTATTATCTAGCCAAACAGGCGGATCAGAATTTAATGTATATGATATAGCGGGTACACTAATAGCAGGTCCTTTAACTGCTAATCTAACTGCTATGTTTGATCCGAATCCATTCTTAATGGGAGGAGCACCCGGAACATATCAGTTTGTGATCACTGAAGTTGTTCCTGCATCATGTACAGATTGCGAAAGTGTAGGTGCCTTATTGCAGATAATCATCACTCCAGCAGCAGACCCGACTTGGGATGCAGCAATTATTTGTTGTGATGAATCACCGATTTTATTGAGTGCAGGATGCGATGCAGACGTTGATCCTTTGATTACAAACACACTCGGTATAGAATATGGTACTGCGCCTCAGGCTGATCCTGATGCATGTGGTGGCGGTGGTGATGTAAATGTGACAAGTGATGGAGATGCCGGCATGGAGACGAATGATGTAATAGAAAACTTATTCACTTCTGATGTTATAGATGTCTTTTTTGATGTTAACGGGGATGCTGCTAATGGAATCTATCCATTTGATGGCACGAATATATGGACCGTTGGTGGATTTAACCTAGCACAGTTAGGTGCTAATGTTGTCACGACTGATTTAAATATTACTTTGGAATTTAATTTTGCAGGTAGTGCTGGCTTTAACGAGTATACGATATATCCAACAGATGTGAATGGAAATCCAATTGGCGGACCTATTACAATGGGCGCTGGTGTCGTTGGTAACCCAACAGAAACTGTCATACTCAATTATGTAACTGACTTTGGAGTAACTATACCTGATCCAGTATTCACAAATTGCCCAGATATTACTGGTGGCGATTGTGCGATAAGCGGTGATGTAAGTACAGCATGCCCTGGTGGAATAGCTACGGCGGTTCAAGCTGATATTGAGATTCCTGATATATTCTTTATCGTTGTAGACCAACAGTTTAATGATCAAGGTGGTAGCCCAGGTGTAGAAAGTACTTACTTACTTACTCTTGATGCTACAGTTGATATATTCGAACCATGTACACCATGTACACAGACAACAGTAGGCTGCGCCACAGCAGGAAATGGTGTAAATTATAATGCAACTGGTCTTTGGACTGGAGACGGAGTCTTCTGTGTGAATGATCCAGATGGAAATCCTGCCACTGATGATAGTTACTGCTATTTTGATCCAGCAATAGGTGGATCAGGAGGACCAGGAACTGGTTCACCAATTCTAACAGAAGGTGAGATTTCAGTCTTATATACAGTGGGAGATGTTCCATGTGAATTAGCTCATTTACAAGACTTTTATGTCTTTTGTGAAGAGCCAGTTATATCTGATGATATAACAATTTGTTGTTCACCATCCGGTAATTATCCACTCACTGGCCTTATTGCTACTGAAGCTGGTACAATGGTGGCTGATGAAACGACATCCTGCGATCTTGGTATGGGCACCTTTGATGGAGCTGGCCCTGCAGTATTTGGCAGCTGTTCTCCGATTGTCTGTGCAGGCACAGTAACAAATGAAATGGTGACAATAACTGTAGAAGATTTTGAAACCCTTGGAGCTTCTTTTGGTAGTGAAGTCGTGTTTATTGTCACAGATCCATGTGGTAACACCACAACTGTCATTGGAGGTCCGGATTTGGGTCTACCTGCTGGTGCATTTGGTCCAGCAGATTTGACTTTCCCAGCGGGCGGTGGATGTAACACTGCTGGAGCCTATACCATATCACTCGATGAGACCTTTGATGATGGTGGCGCAGCCGCAGACGACCACACTTTTACAAATATTAATATAGAAACAAGTTATACATGTACGGCAGTTGCACAAGGTCCTCAGCCGGATAATGCAGTATTTACAATAGTTGGTTCTTCAACTGGATTTGTTGGTAGCATATTTGGAAACGTATTGAATTATGATCCAAACCAAAACAAACCAGCATTTGTAACAGTACAATACAATTATGGAGATGATCTGAATGGTGATGGTGACTTCACAAATGACGGTACATGTGCTGGTACAGGCGAAGTCACAATTAATATTCTTGATAATTATAATGTGACGATTGATGCACCTGAAGTATTCTGCACAGGTGCAGGAAATGATTTAGGCAACTTTTTAGTCATAACAGATTCAAATGGCGATATAGTTGATCCTATGAATTTGCCAGCAGGTACAACAGGTACATGGGCGATTGTTAAATATACCGATGCCAATGGTACAATTTTAACAGATAATCCTGCAGATAATACCGATGGCAACCCTTTAGGAAATGGTCTTGGAAACGCCGATACTGGTATACTAACTCCTGGTGGTTTATACAGCCAAGGAGTAGGTTCAGGTCAAGTTGTAGTGAGTTTCACAATCATTACAGAAAACCCTGATGGTCCAGACTGTATTTCATCTGCACTCCAGGTTATTGATATTCGTCCAATGATTGAATTTGAAGCTTCATGTATGTGTACGAATAATGATGATGTTGCTATGGTTGATATAGGCCCAATAACAGGAGGTCTTGCACCTTATACAGTTAATATAACAGGTGGTTTTGAAAATAGTGGTTTGGATCCAGATTCAGACGGTAGCTATACTATAGCCATGGATGGTGATGACGGTGGATCTATGTTAATTTTCACAGGAGGAAATCAATGGTCAGTAACTGTTATTGATAGTCGTGGATGTGAGGTCTTTAAATCAGGTGAATGTGAAAGACCAATTGTAGACTTTATAGGCTTACAGACAGAATCTTGTGAGTCTGATCCTACGCATATAATAGTCAATAATACCGAGTACAGTAATTCTGTTTTTACAGAAGAAGCGACCCCAATTACATCTGAATTATTTACAGATATGGGCATTTCCGATCCATTCGGATTTGGAGTTGCAGATATCATTTCTGTTGAAGTCTGCCCTACCGATCCTTGTGTATCTGGTACTGTTGACTATGCGAGCTTATTTGTAGAATTTGGTGCAACTCTTATGAGTGACGGGGATTTATCAGCTTTCGGCGCTCCAGGTGATGCACTATTTATAGCAGTAGATTGGGACAATGATGGTGCGATTGATGGGACATATAGTGATAACCCTGCCCATGCAGGTTTATTTATGACCCCATTAATTGTTCTTGCAGGACCTGAAGATCCTGCAAATAGTCAATTCTCCACTATAGATGTTTCACAAATTCCGGTCGGAACTTGTGCAACAATATCAATTACCTCGGTAGTTGAAATTGCAGCTCCCCTAATAGGGATTCCTGATCCAACGGTTACGTTTAGTGATCCATTTGCAGATGTAACCGGTGAAGTGAATTGTTTACTTCCCGACACTCCTGACCCAACTTGGGCTGTGACTAGTCTTTGTGACGGATCGGATGTCACGGGAGCATTCTTAGATACATCAAATCCTGACACGATCATATTTGATCCAGGTGCTGGCGTCTTTGGTCAATTCTCATTATCAATGTGTATTGAATATAATGAAGGACTAGCGCCAGGTATAGCTACACCAGCACCAGCTGGTCCTGGTTTCATAGAAGATCCATGTTATCAAGCGGTCATCGCTGCTGATCCATTTTGCGATGGTCTTTGGGATGGTTTCTGTCAGGCCCTTTTAGATACAGGTACAGGTGGATTTGGAGGAATTACCATACCAGATCCATCAGTTTGTGCAGATTCTAATTTTGATCCGAATGACCCAGCAACTTGGGCTCCTGAATTCCAAACAATCGCAAAGACCTGTGAAACCTGTGAAGAAGAATTATTTAAAATATATCCAGAGTTTGATCCAACGTTTACATTACCAACTGAGACTTGTGTGACAGATATGTCATTTACAATATGTCCTGATGATATCGTAAACATTTTACAAACTTTTGAAGATTTAGAATGTGTTTTTGATAGACCAGGTAATGTGACTGAAGCTGACGAATATATCGATTGGTCAGGACCAGGTATCACTCCATTAAATGATGGTTCTGGTTGTGCGACATTTGATCCGATGACTGCAGGTGCAGGCGTTCATGCCATCAACTTATCTGTTGGTTATACAACATGTGAGGCTGCTTTTGTTGCCAATGTGAATGTTAAACCTGCTGTTGATGCGACCATAGAAGATAGAAC
>Ga0209828_1001320_pt1 | contig 22629 bp, 19 predicted proteins | sample MaitaG_FD_187429 | JGI IMG/M metagenome (GOLD analysis project Ga0209828, IMG submission 187429) | Marine algal microbial communities from Maine, USA - Maine_Asex2 metaG (SPAdes) (version 2) | ecosystem: Host-associated > Algae > Red algae > Unclassified | place: Maine, USA | collected 2015-01-05
CCTTCGGCTCATGCGTTCCACGCAGGCGGTGACACTGATGTCGCCTTCGGCTCATGCGTTCCACGCAGGCGGTGTCATTGATGTCGCCTTCGGCTCATGCGTTCCACGCAGGTGTCAGAGCCGGCTGTCGTAAGCTGCGCCGATGACGACGACAGCATTGATTACAGGAGCGAACTCGGGGATAGGTCGGGCCGCCGCCGTCGACCTCGCTGCGAAGGGGTGGACGGTCTACGGGTCGATGCGCAGCCTCGACAAAGGCGAGAAGCTCGCGGCGATGGCCGACGCCGCTGGCGTCACCGTGCACCCGGTGGTGTGCGACGTCACCGACACGGCGTCGGTAAACGAAGCCATCGCTCACGTCATCGCCGAGGCCGGTGGTATCGACGTGCTGGTCAACAACGCCGGAGTCGGTGGCAACGGTGTGGTCGAAGAGACGTCGCTCGACGTCTACCACGACGTGATGGACGTCAACCTGTACGGCATCATCCGGTGTGTTCAGGCCGCCTTGCCGCACATGCGTGAGCGGGGGAGTGGCACGATCATCAACGTGTCGTCGATCGCCGGGCGTATCGCCGCAATCGGCCAATCGCCGTACGTCGCGTCGAAGTGGGCGGTCGAGGGACTCAGCGAAGGGCTGGCGCAGGAAGTTGCCGGTCACGGCATTCGGGTTGCCATCATCGAACCCGGCATCGTCAAGACGGCGATCATGGCAAAGAACACCGATGCGCCAAACGCGAGCGGTGCCTACGACCACGCGTACCAGCGGATGTTCGACTTCTACACCCGAGGTCTCGCCACACCGGGCCTGCCGTCAGAGGTCGCCGACGTCATCTTCGAAGCCGCAACAACCGACGACCCGCAGCTGCGTTACACGTGCGGTTGGGGTGGCCCCGAGCTACAGGACCGAAGCCGAATCTCCGACGCGGATTGGGTAGCGCTCGGTGCCATCGAAGATGACGCCGAGTACGCCGCCCGATTCGGCGAAATGTTCGGTCTGTACTGATTCACTCGATGAGGGCTACGTAGGCGTTAACAGTTGCAGCTGCTGCCGGAAGCGTCGCGTCCGGTTGAACGCCACTGGCTCCAGCTTCGGGATCCACCGTCGATGCGGAAGCTGATGCTGCCGCCATTCTCGATGTAGGTGTTGTTGGAGAAGGTGACGGAGGGTTCAAGCGGCGACGCCGAGCCGATGCGGAAGGTGCCCCGGTCGGCCCGGATCGTGTTTCCCCGGACCGTGACGTTCGTCGGCGCGGCTCGTTCGCCGTTGGCTTGGTAACCGCGCATGCCGATCGCCCATTCCTTCAGGCCGGTCGTGTTGCCGCCTGCGATCGTGTTGTTCTCGATCACAACGTCGCGGGCTTCCATGATCATGATGGTCTTCACGTCATAGTCGGTGCCCGATCGCTGGATCGCAGCGGTCGTGATGCGGTTGTTCGAAATCGTGGCATTGCTGGAGATTTCATACACGATCGAGCCCGGGTGGATTCGACCCGTGCTGTTGCTGATGTCGTTGTTGTCGATCAGCACGTCGTCGCAGCGAACATCGCAGTAGATGTCGATGCCGTGATTGTCATGGAAGTTGTTGTTGATGATCTTCAAGCGCCGAGCTTGGGCGATCTTCAGGCCACCTTCGTGCCAGCGGGTCCAGACCTCATCGACCGAAAAGTTGTAGAGGTCGTTCGCGTTTTCGAAGACCTCGTTGCTGTCGATCGTGACGTCCCAGAGTTCGTTGTCGTCGTTGCCGATGCCGCTGATACCGACCTGGAAGTTGTCCCAGACCCGGTTGTTTCGCACGGTCATGCCTGAACCGACATTGATGCCGACGGCGTTGTTGTTGTGTACGTCGTTGTCTTCGACGAGCCAGTCTTCGCCTTCCTGGGCGAAGTTCGCGGTGTTGCGAGCCTGGATCGCACCGTTGTAGAGGCCCGGGTTGTAGTTGCGGATTTCGAGGCCGCGGATTTCGACCCGGTCACCGTAACCCGTGATCGCTGGCGAGTCGATGCCGTTGCCGTCGAGGATCGCACCGGGCTGACCGGTGAACGTCATGTCGCTCTTCACGACGATGGACTGCGCGTTGTACACGCCGGGCGTGAACACAAAGTCGATGCCAGCAGGGAGGCGGTTGACGATCTGGGTGAGGTCATTACCCGGGGCGAGAATGAACGGGTCGCCGATTCGGCGGATCTGCAGGTAGCTGATCGTGTCGTTCAGGCCGAAGTCGGCGAGGTTGCTCTTGGAGCTCGTGAAGCCGCGGCACGTACCGGTCGCGTTTGTGTTGGAACAGACGAGAGCGATGTAACCGGGGGTGATAACGAGGCTTGATGCCTGATCGTTGCCGATCGAAGAGAACCCGTTGCTGTTGGTGTAGACGCCGGGCGCGAACGCCTGTGCCGAACCGCCCTGGTTGGTGTTGGCGAACAGCGTGATCCCATCGGGCACCGGTGTTGGGGTCGGCGGGATCGGAGTAGCCGTTGGTGGCACCGGGGTGGCCGTCGGAGGGATTGGCGTCGGCGTCGGAGGGGTGTTGAGGAGCAGCGCCAGTGTGTCGATCGCGCTGCCGTCTTCGCGTTGATAGACGCGAACGGTGTGGTCGCCTGCAACCAGCGAATAGATAACCGGGTCGGCGCCATTGCGTTCTGAAACGGCATCGGTGGTCCAGGTGCTGCTCCGGGCGAGGTCCCAAATCACTTCGGCGCCGTTGTCGACGCTGACATAGAAGGAGTCGTCGGCGCTGTTTGGTGCAAGCACCGATGCGTCGAGGCGGTAATCGCCGGATGCGGTGACGGTGAAGCAGAATTCGGCGTAGTCCGCTGAGGGGCCGGGCCGGCCGGCGGAGAGTGGAGCGGCTTGGATGTAGGCGCCGCCGGATGCTGCACCGTCGACGACTTCGACGATCGAGCCGGGAAGGTAGGCATCTTCGGCTTCTTGGCTGAGGCCGGCGCATGTCGGCCCGGATGGGCCCGAGGCGCCGAAGTTGAGGCGGTCGAGGTTGATCTTCGGCAACGACGCGCCGTTGGCGAGCCACGTGACGCGCACGACCGATGAGCCGGCTGGGAAGTTCTGGGTGCCGAACGATTCGTCGCTGAAGGTCCACCAGCCGCCGGTGCGATCGATCGGGATCGTGGCGACTGTGACGCCGTCGATATCGAGTTGCAGTGAGCCGGGTGCGGTCGCGCCGGTCGACACTCGGGCGGTCACTTCGAGCGTCTGAGCTGTTGCAGACTCGACGGTGTATTCGGTCCATTCGCCGTCGCGGGTGTTGCCAATCACGTAACCGGCGCCACCGGAGTTTGTGTACACGTCGACTTGGCTGTCGCGGTACTGCGTGCCGATATTGGCTGGGCTCTCGTCGCTGTAGCCAACGTCCGGGCCACCGAAATCGAAGTCTTCAGCCTCAACCTGCGCCGGCAGCGTGTGCGGCCCATTCAACGGCGTCTGCACCCCGGCCGGACCCGGCGGAATCAAACCAGCCGGCGTCGCCGTGGCGGTGGGCGTCGGGGGTATAGGCGTGACGGTTGGCGGACCTGGCGTCGCCGTTGGCGCGATTGGCGTCGCGATCGGCGGCACCGGCGTCGCGGTCGGGGCCGCAATCGAACGTTCGACGATACCGACACGTTGGAAGCCGGGAGTCCAGGTGCCGTCGACGTTGAAGTCGCCCTGTGTCGCGGTCTGGTTATCCCAGTCGCCCGATGCGTTGCCGAACATCACGGCGTTCTGGTCGCCCGGGTTCGGCTCGTTTGGCATCCAGTTCGTGTACGTGACCGGATCGCCGTTCGTCCAGACGAAGACGTCATTGTCGCCGGCATCGGTGAGGCCGATCCAGTGGGGCTTGTCGATCGTGAAGGTGTCGACGAGCCACTGCTGTTCGGCGGCACTGTTAATGGCCACGAGATGGCCGCCGAGGGCGACCGCCTCCGCTTCGGCTTCGGTCCAGGTCAAATCGGGGCCGACCAGGCGGTACTCGCTGTCGCCGTTCGTGATCCATCCGACCGGCGATGGCGCCGACGGCACCGTGATCGATACATTGTCGAACCGAACGACGGTCGTTTCGTCGTTGAACGTTTTCTTGTTGCTAAAGCCGATGAGGTCAATCGAGTGTTGCCCCGCACTGAGCGGAACCTGTGCGGTGTAGGTGGCCCAGCCGAGCGTGAGGTCGCCGCCACCGTTGCCATCGCCGGTCAGCCGCGGGAAGCCGGCGCCAGACGGGGCCGTCTCGGCGTCATTGACCGCGAGTCGAACCTCGGCCCATTCGTCGTTCTCATATTCGGTGGTCTGCTCGATGCGGTAGTCGAACCGAATCGTGGCCGTCTCGGCCCTCGTCAGGTCGAACGACCGGCGCCATGCTCCACTCATGTCGAGGATGTCGTCGTCGTTCACGCCACCAAGGGTGACGGTAAGACCGTTGCCAGCGAGCCCGACACCGACCTCGCCCGAGACATAGTTCGTGCCCGACGGGTCGTTGCGGTCGTCGTATGCAAACCCGTTCGCCGAACTTGTGAACTCGGCGTTCATGATGGTTTGTTGGGCTTGGGCACTCGCCGTAGTGGCGACGAGGCCGAGCGCCGCGGCAATTGCGACGACGAAAGCAATTCCAGTCGCGGCGAGGTGGCCACGGTCGCGTCGAGCGCCAGGGGGGAGGAAGCGGAGCATGGGGTGAGGTCCAGACGTGTGCTTGCGGGGGGACACGCGGAGATTCCGGCAGTGATCATCGAGGTGAGCACGACCAACCGTGTGCATCAGTCGATTTGTGGGCAGCAAATGACTTGCAGTGAGTGTAGGCCCGACGACCCCCGGCGTCTATCAGCCAGGGCGTTTTGCCTAGCCCAGGCCATGGCGAATCCGCGCCAGTACGCTTGTTGCCGTGCCGCAGCTTCGTATTGCACTGTGTCAGGTCGACGTCATCGTCGGCGCGCTTGACAAGAACGTCGAGCTCATCGTCGAGGCGGTCGAAAAGGCCGAGTCGCAGCAGTGCGATCTCGCCGTTTTCGCCGAATTGTCGGTCTGTGGGTATCCGCCCGAAGACCTCGTGTACAAGCCGCGATTCGTCGCCGACAACAAAGCCGCCGTGCAGCGAATCGCCGTAGCGACCGGGGCCTGTGCCGTCGTCGTCGGTTTCGTCGACTCGCTTCCCGGTGTGGTCGACGCCTCCGGTCAGCCGGTGTTGTTCAACTCGGCCGCAATCTGTGCGAACGGCGAGATCAAGGGCACGTACAACAAACACGAGTTGCCGAACTACGACGTCTTCGACGAGAAGCGGTACTTCACCGCAGGCGACGAGCATCACCTCTGGTCGATCGCCGGGGTCAACGTCGGGCTCTCGATCTGCGAAGACATCTGGATCGACGATGGGCCGTGTCGCACCCTCGCCTCTGGTGGCGCGCAGGTGCTGGTGAACCTCAACGCGTCGCCGTGGCATCAGTCCAAGATCGAAGCGCGCAACGCGATCATCGACAGACGGGTCGCCGAGACCGGCTTACCCCTCGTCTATCTCAACCTCGTCGGAGCCCAGGACGAGTTGGTCTTCGATGGCGGGTCGCTCGTCGTCGCCGCCGACGGGTCGATGCTCGCCCGTGCCCCGCAGTTTGAAGAAGCGGTCCACGTCGCCGATTTTTCGGTAGCCGACCCTCGACCGGCGACCTTGCCCGTTGTCGACGTCACCGCCGGTCACGGCCAGGCCGAAGCGGGACTACCGCCGAAGATCGAACCCCAGCTCGACAAGCTCGACGAGATCTGGGCCGCCGTCGTGCTGGGCGCCCGCGACTATGTGCTGAACAACGGCTTCACCGATATCTGCTTCGGTCTGTCCGGGGGTATCGATTCGGCGCTGACCGCGTGCATCGCCGCCGATGCGCTCGGCCCCGAGCACGTCCACGCGGTGATGATGCCGTCGAGGTACTCGTCGGACCACTCGGTGAGCGACTCTGAAAAGTTGTGCGCCAATCTCGGAATCGAAGGTCGGACGATCGCGATCGAACCGGGGCATCAGTCCTTTATTGAAATGTTGGCGCCGTCGTTCGAAGGTCATAAACCGGGCCTGACCGAAGAGAACCTGCAGAGCCGCATCCGTGGCGTGCTCCTCATGGCGCTCGCGAACAAGTTCCGGTGGCTGGTGCTGACGACGGGCAACAAGAGCGAGCTGGCCGTCGGCTACTCGACGCTCTACGGCGACACCGCGGGCGCGTTCGCGGTCATCAAAGACGTGTGGAAGCTGCAGGTGTACGCGCTCGCTCGTCGCTACAACGAGCGGGCGGGTTACGAGGTCATCCCGGAGAACATCATCACGAAGCCGCCTTCGGCCGAGCTTCGCCCTGATCAGCGTGACGACCAGAGTCTCCCGCCGTACGAGGTGCTCGATCCTCTATTGATCGAGATCGTCGAGAAGAACCGCACCGCGTCCGAGATCATTGCCGAGGACGACTTTGACCCCGAGGTCGTGACCCGCATCGCTCGCCTGGTCGACATCTCCGAGTTCAAACGCCGCCAGAGCCCGCTCGGCACTCGTGTAACGAAGCGGGCCTTCGGCCGCGATCGGCGCATGCCGATCACCAACCTTTATCGGGGGACGTAAGCGGCGGTCGGGCTTGTGGTCTCCCAATGGGGCAAGCAAGCCTCCTAGCCCACCAGATGGAGGCCCTGCGCACCGCCCTCGCCCGAAAGGTCGCGGTGCCCTACTGCGTCGACCCTGATGACGCAGCGACGGCTCGCGCGGTGCGAATGATCATGGTCAGCGCGCCAAGAACCACCGCCGCAACGAGCGGCACCCACCACGGGTGTTCGGCCAGACCACTGTCGTCGATCAACCCGGAAGCCCCCAGCGACACGATGAGTCCGCCCAGTACGGCGACGAACCAGCGCACTGGTTGGTTCGCCTCGGCGGCGGCCGGTTCGGTGGGCGGTACAGATGGCATGGTTGGGTTCTCAGAATTCATCACGGATTACCTCCAGAGTGCCGACGCCGATTGTGGCATCGATTTCGATGATTGCGGGATTGTCCGGAGGCGGTCGTTCGATGCACGGCCGCCCATCGATGTCGGCGGCGTAGCTCCAGACAACTTCAGCCGTGGGTGGGCCTTTCGGGTCTTCAATGGCAGGCTCAACGGGATCACCGTATTGGTCAAGCACGTTTCCGTACCCGTCGACCTGGGTGAGAGTTCGATCGGTCGCCGGCACTTCCGCTTTCGGAAAGCCGAAGTCGGTGTAGCCGTTCACCGGCGCAGGATTTAGCGGCGTGGGTGCGGCGAACCCGGCAGCAGTGATTGCGGCGAGAATCGGCTCGACGTCGTCGAGGTCGGTGGGCGACATATCGGCCAGGTCCACACCCTCGGCCTGAAGTTGGGCAACGAGATGCTCCCATGTCGCCCAGTAGTCCGGGATGCAACCGTTGCCATGGGCGTTGTACCGGCGCACCATGTAGCGATCCAGAAAAGGCTCTCGGTCGTACTCGTAGAAGCCCAAACCGTTCCCCCGGACCTCCGTCGTGCCGAAGCCCACTTTTGACCGGAGCACCACGTCGGCATCGTAAGGTGCATACACCTTGGCGGAGCCGGCCGTGACGTCGACTTTCACGGTGAGATTCTCGCCATCACCGACCGGCAGGTCGCGCAGGTCAATTGTCGTTGACCCGTACCCATTCGCATAGCCGAGTTGGCCCGACACCGGCATTGCCGTCGGCCGATGATTGGTTGAGCCTGTTCCACCGAAGCGGCCCACATCGGCCACGGAGAATCCAACCCAGGCCGGGAGGAGGGCAAGCGCGATCAACGCAGTCCACAACGCCCGGCCCCGCCAGGCACTCAGCAGCACCACGGCTCCCACCGCAATCAGCGCAGCGTTCACTCCGATCGCAGGATCGATTCCCCCATCGAACGCAGCATCGGCGACAGTCATTGCGATGGCGATGATCGCCAGCAACCCGAACGTGAGCGGCCACAGGGCGGGTTGGCGGCGCGGTCTTGATGCGATGCGGGTGAAGTGGCCGACGAGCTTCTCCCCTTGCTCGGAGCGTCGCCGCTGACCCCATAACAAACCCTTCTCCCCTTGCTCGGAGCGTCGCCGCTGACCCCATAACAGACCCTTCTCCCCTTGCTCGGAGCGTCGCCGCTGACCCCATAACAAACCCTTCTCCTCGTCCGAGTTCGCGTCGAGCGCACGACTCGACTCTGGCGGCGGTTGGTCCAAGGGTGGGGTGACATCGGAGTTGAACTGATCGTCTCGAAGCAGGACCCAGGCAAGCGCGGCGAGTGCGAGGGCAACTGCGAAGATCGGGCGGCTCAACATCACAGCGAGCACTGAACATGACGTCACCGCTGCGGCAGCCTCGCGCAGGCTTGAACGATGACGAATGGTGCGAAGCACGGAACGCCCGGTCGAGTCCGGAAGGGCTATCCAGAGCAACGCGTAGATGATTGGTACAACGGGAATCCAGTCGGCGGCGTAGACCGTGAACAACGTCGCACCAAGGAAGCCGGCGCGGGGCACAAACGCGTCGATTCCGACGCGTTCGGCAATCCCTGCCCCAACGCCCCCCAGATATCGATCGCCGTTGGACCGGCGTGGCAGAATCCCCCGCCCGCGACCTGGGTGAGATGAGGATTCAGCGTCGGAGTGTCCTGCATCGGCTTGGCCGTCGTCGGGAAAATCGGATTCGCCGGGACTGGTTTCGGAGGCTTCGATGTCCATGTGCTGAACTCTGATCGATCTGCGTCACCATGCCTAGTCGGGTTTGTCCGGATTTTCGCTCGCAGCCATCTACGGGATATCACGGATGTGTTCGTCATCAGGTTGGCGCGAGACTGTGGTGGTGTCCGTGGCCGAGGCCGAACCGCCACTTCGAAAGCGTCTGTTGAAGCTCGCTGAACAGGCTGGCAAGCGAGGCAATCCATCGCGCCCGAAGCCGGGGCAGGCGACGACGTCGACGTCGGGTCGAATCGTTGGCGGCGTCGCTGGTCTGTTGGCGGCGCGGCTCGGTGCCTCGCCACTGGTTGTTCGTGTTGCCTTCGCCATATTGGGCTTGGCCGGGGGCGTCGGTGTGGTGCTTTACCTTGGGCTCTGGCTGGTGGGCCCTGATCCCTCTCGAACTCCCCGCCCGCGCACGCTGCGCCATGATCTCGGTGTGGTTGCCGCAACGGCATCGATCCTCGCCACAACTTTCATTCTCATGCCGACAGTTCCGGCGGCGCTCATTGGGCCAATGGGTTTCGTCGCATTCGCTCTGGCCTTTTCCGCCGGACCTGAGATCGGCGCGGACCTCATCTCCGGGCGAGCATTTGGGCGAATCGTTGTTGGGCTGGTCCTGATGTTCGGAGGGTTGTTCGCTGGCGTGGCAGCACTGGGTGACATCGGCCAGATCTGGGTTATTAGCGCCGCTATCGCGGCGGTTACCGTCGGCGGCGGCGTCGTGCTTGCTCCATGGCTGCGCCAGCTCATTGATGGAGCTTCACTCGATCGCGTCGAGCGCATCCGGGCTGAGGAGCGCTCCGACATCGCTGCGCATCTTCACGATTCCGTGCTGCAGACCCTGACGCTGATCCAGAATCGTTCGGATGAATCACACGTGGTGTCGTCAATCGCCTATCAGCAGGAACGCGAGCTCCGACGCTGGCTTTATGAGCAATCCGGCTCCGAAGACGGCACTCAATCCGAAGACTCGGGATCACTTCGAACCGAACTCACTCGGGTCGCCTCGGCGGTGGAGGACGACTATCTGGTCGTTGTGGATCTGGTGTTCGTTGGCGAAGCCCAACTAAGCCTCGTCGCGCTGAACGCACTCATCGGAGCGGTGCGCGAGGCGTTGATCAACGCAGCAAAGTTTGCCGAAACGGACACCATCTCCCTCTACGCCGAGATCGACGACGAGCGAGCCCTGGCCTTCGTGCGCGACCGGGGCGTTGGCTTCGATCCAGACGCCGTGCCCGATGATCGGCGAGGGATCGCCGACTCGATTGTCGATCGCATCGAGCGGGTAGGCGGAACCACTCGTATTCGTTCGACGCCTGCGACCGGCACCGAGGTACGCATGGAGGTTCCGCTGTGACCGGAGACCAGAACGAGAAACACCGCTGGCGCGTGGTGATCGTGGATGACCACGCGTTGTTCCGACAGGGCATCGCCGCCGGAATTGGTTCCCGCATGGAAATCGTCGGTGAGGCAGACGATGTGGCGCCCGCCATCGAGCTGATCATGGCCGAAGCCCCCGACGTGGTCCTGCTCGACGTGCATCTGCCATCGGGTCTGGGTGGCGAAGTGATCGCCGGGGTTGCCGCCCGTACCGATACCTCGCCCAGTCGATACCTCGGTTTGTCGGTATCGGACGCGCCGGAAGATGTTCTCGGTCTTGTCCGCGCCGGGGCCCGCGGCTACGTGGTGAAACGGATCGATGCGACTGAACTGGTCGACGCAATCTGTCAGGTCGCGGAGGGTAATGCGGTGTTCTCCCCCAAGCTTGCGGGATTCGTGTTGGATGCGTTCGCGGCCGAACCGTCCGCATCCGCCGGTGCTTACGAAGGGGAATCCGACGAACAATCCGACATCGACCTTCTGACTCCACGCGAGCGCGAGGTAATGCAGCATCTGGCCCGTGGCTACACGTACAAGGAGATTGGGCTTGAGCTGCACATTTCGGCGCGCACAGTCGAAACGCATGCATCGGCCGTGCTCCGGAAGCTTCAACTCTCCAACCGACACGAACTCACCCATTGGGCAGCACGCCACCGCATCGTCTGACGATCATCCTGCTTACGCGTGCACTCAGGTGCAGCTCATGTCGGCTTCTTCGGTGGCGGGGACGGCGTCGTAAGTCACGGCGACGCCGTTGATCGTGATAGTCAGCGATGGTGGCCCGGTTGTCAGCAGGAATTCGGCTTCGGCCATCCGGTCGATCGCGGCCTCTTCCCACGCTAAGGGTGCTCCGTTGATGAGGTCGGGATCGGTGGAGCGCCACATCGTTGCGTTGAGCGGTCCGATGACGTCGACCGAGCAGTCGAGGTCGATGAGGAGCGTCCAGGGGAAGCCGTCTTCGATTGTGAAACCTGGAGCGAATCGCTCCGGAGCTGGGGGAGAGGTGTCGAGGGACTCGACCACGAGATCTGTGGGCTGCAGGATCGCGCCTGCTGGGCGAAGGTCGACGTTCACGGTCGTGCGTTCCTCCGGCACGCCCCTGGGCGGGTCGGTGTCGTTGAGTTGCACGGCGAACGGCGCGTCGGGCAGGCGATCTCGGGCGACCGCGACGACGTAGGCCTCGGCATTTGCATCATCGGTGCAACTGGTGGGATTGCCCGGTCGTACGAACTTGCCATGCACGAGGTGTTGGTCTAGGTCGAAAACCACGTCGTCCATCCGGATCGGGCAACTCGACCCGAAGACCGCGCCGAACCAGATGACGACTTCACTCGTAAAGTCGACCGCTGGCAGCTCGCCACTCAGCCCTGCTTGGTTCCATAGCTGCCGGTACTGATCTGCCGTGGTTGCAATACCTGTGCGGTAGGAAGCGCCGGTGAGGTCGTTGCCAAGCAAACGCCAGCCTTCGCCCTCGGTTGGTTGGTCTCCGTCGGGCACCGCGTCAACGGGATCGAGCCCGTCGACGCACAGCCGTGAGCCGGCAAAGGGCGCGAATCGGGCGAGTGTGCCGTCGTCCAGCACCGGCACCGAGATCTCGACGAGGCCGCGGGACACCGAATGGCCAGAGCCCCAACTCGGCAGTCCCTGCAGCGCGGCTTCAACGTCGGCCCGCAACGCTCGGAGTTCCGCCTCGGTTGCCGGCACCTTGACTGCGACGACCCCAACGCCGGGAAACTCGGCTTCGAGTTCAGCCTGACGGATAGCTGCGTCCTGGCTGAAGCCGACGGAGATCCACCCGTTGTGGTCTCGGTCGATCCAGATGTCTTCATAGCCGGGCCGGTTCTGGGCCCAGGTACGGACCTGCTCGGTGGGTTGTTCGTTGCCGACGTAAATCGGTTCGTCGCGATAGAAGGTCGGATCCGCAACCATCCGCGCCGCATCGTGATCACAGCGTTGCAAGCCGAACGCGAGCTCGCCGGCACGGTCAGTCGGGATCGGCTCGGTACCCGCAGACGATGGGTCGACGACCGCGAGAACCGCAGCGGTGATTTCTTCCACCGAACCAGATGTCTCCGACGGCAGTTCTGCGATTACGCTTTTTGCAGGCTCGGGATCGCCGCAGGAGACATGGAGGCCTTCCACAGCCACGGCGAATCGGCCGGCGGCGCCGTCGGCGTTGAGGAAGGCAATGAAACGGGTTCGCTCCGGTTCGAACGCCACTTCTGCGCCCAGTGGATCGGGCTCAGCGCTAGCCCACACCGAATCGATGACGAATGAATGGGTCGCGTTGAACCGGTCGGCGCTTGCGTCGTCGGTGGCCGACAGCACGCTCGCCTCGGCGGCCCGAAGCAACGTCGTCTCGCCGTCTCGCACCGCACTGGCCAACACCCCCGCGACCACCACGTCGGAATTGTCGATGAGCGTTGCGAGATCCGACGATGGGTCGTAGTCATAGGTCGGCAACCCGGTCCTGAGTAGCGCAACGAGCACATCAGTGTCATCACACACCGAGAAGTCTTGGCTTGCGAGCCCGGCGGCGCCCGAAGATATCGTCGTCGCGCTGCCGCAACCCGTACCGGCTAACAGCACAACCGCAAGGCAGAGGGCGACGAGTTTGGCGCGTGTCGTTGTCATGAAACCTAAGACGTTCTGGCGGCACGGGTTAGTTCCCGCCCTCAGGCGAAAACTGGACTCCACCGGCTACCGGATACTGCTGAGATCGATGAGGTTCTGGCCGCAGTTGATCGTGAGCGAACCCGGGCTGCCTGGCGCTTGCCAGGTCGCGGTTGCAATGAGCGTGTCCTCGACCTGGGAAAGTTCGACGTCGGCCGAAGTGGTGAGCACGTCGACAGAATTGTCGTTGAGATTTCCGCTGACGCGGACGCCGTTGGGAATGACGGTGGCGGTGAGGAGCACACCTTCGCCAGCGAAGGTTGCTTCAACGAGGTAGTCGTCACCGACGACCGAACATCCAGCGGTGACGCCCTCGGTCGTGGTCACGCCATCGATGGTGAGCTCGGCCGTCACAGATTCATCGGGCACGTTCGCCAGCGATTTGCTGGTGCCGTCGGACATTCGGGCGACGAGGGCGTCGGTGGCTCCAGTGTTCAGCACGGCGACATTACGTTCGACCAGAGCCGAGAGGTCACCCATCTCGATGGAGACCACGTCTTCGCCGAGAAAGACCACCGTTCGTGATTGCCCGTCCTTCGTGGTCGACAGAGTAGGGACGACCACACCGTCACGAAGTAGGCCCGCAACCGATCCACACCTTGATGACGTGGTTTCGGTGGCGGCGACTTGTTCGGCGAGGCAGAGTGCGCGACCTGATTTGTCGAGCCCGATCGCGATGACCAAGCCGTCTCGTTCGACAACGTGAACTCCATCGAACGCCAAGACTGAGGCGTCCCCTTCGAGGTCAGCCAGTGGTCCTCGAACCTCCCGTTCCGCAAACGCTTCGAGTAGCGATGGAGAGAGTTCACTGAGCGGCGTTGGTTCTTCGAGGAGAAGAGACGGGATCGCTATTGACTCGATCGCGGTCGCCGTGAGCAACTCCGACGTCGTGTCGCGCTGTAGCCACCAAGCCCCACCGACGACGACCACCACCAGGGCAGCCATGGCGAACAAGATCGGCAAACGTGGCTCGCTCTGTCGGGAGCCTCGTCGAGAATCTTGCGGTGACCGCAAGACAGGATGGTCGAGCGAGAGATTGCCAACGGCATCTTGGGCTAGTGCTTCAAGTCGTTCACCGAGTTCGGTAGTCATCGTTCGTCCTCCATGGCTAATTCGCCTGCTTGCCGAAGGGCATCGTGAGCCCGAGAGAGATGGGTCTTGACCGACCCGACCGAGACGCCCATAACGTCGGCGCAACCAGCAAGGTCGAGATCTTCCCAGTAGCGCAACACGATCGCTTGCCGTTGCCGAGACGACAGTTTGGCGAGGGACTTCGCGAGGTCGACGTGTTCGGTTACCGGAGCCGCGACCTCTGGTCGATTGAAAAGGTGCTGCCATCGTCGACGGGTCCCGTGTCGCCGCCGATAGTTCGACGACAGGTTCGCGGCCACACGATTTGTCCAAGCCACCGGATTCGAGCCGTCCGAGGAAATCTTCTCCCACTCACGCCACGCACGAGTCATTGACTCTTGGGCAAGATCTATCGACGCGTCCCGATCCAGCGTCAACAACCAGCACAAACGGATGAGTCTCTGCTGATGCTGCGCATAGAAGCCGTCGAAGTCCGTCATACCAGTACAGACACGATGCCACCCCAGAAGGTTGACAGTCACGCAAAGAAACCACGCAAAGAAACTGTTGTGCCGCTGGGCCGGCTGGTAGCGACGGTGGCTGGGTCGTAGCACCCATCACTTCCGCGTTGTCGAGCTTTCCCCCATCCGGCGAGGTCGTGATTCGAATGCACCAATCGGCAACGGATCTGTTGAAATGCGATGGTTGACCGATGGCCACGATCGGCTCACAATGCGATCGTGGGGGCACATGTGTGGGGAGACAACGCCGTTGAGCGACGACTGATCGGCACCAAATCTGCGCACGTTAGTCGTTGGCACGTCAAAGGGTGCGGCTCATTTCATACCCACAATGGTGTATAAATCGTGAAGTTCGGCGTTTTGTTCGCAACTTTTTGGTCCTCTGGGTGGGTTGGGCCACCCAGGCGGGTGGGTAAGGTACTTCTCACACAGGTTGGGACGGAGCCTGACATAGTCGAACTGGCACAAGATTCGAGAGGTTCATAGTGGCCAAAGAGCGTGTAGAGCGAGACGAAGAAGATCTGGTCCGCTTGTATCTGACCGACATTGGTCAGTACCCCCTGCTGACGAAGGACGACGAAGTCCGTCTTGCGCAGCTGATCGAGAAGGGGGCTGAGGCTCGAGCCGCCGCCGACGCTGGCGAAAGCCTCACGGCTGCTCGCAAGCGCGAGCTTCGCCGAGACCTCCGAGCTGGCGAAGAGGCCGAGCGCACGTTCGTGCAGTCGAACCTCCGGCTGGTCGTATCCATCGCCAAGAAGTACCAGGCATCTGGGCTTCCGCTCCTCGACCTCATTCAAGAGGGCAACCTCGGCCTGATGCACGCGGTTGAAAAGTTCGACTGGCGCAAGGGCTTCAAGTTCTCGACGTACGCAACGTGGTGGATCCGCCAGGCCATCACTCGCGGCATCGCCAACACCGGTCGCACGATTCGTCTACCTGTGCACGCCGGCGACACCTTGGCCCGCCTGCAAAAGGCTCGCGCTCGCCTCGAAATCAAATACGGTCGCCCGGCAACACTCGCTGAGCTATCGACGGAAGTCGAAATGCCCCAAGACAAGGTCACCGAGGCACTGCGGTTCGCCGCCGAGCCGCTGTCCTTGTCTGAGCCGCTCCGTGAAGACGGTGATGCCGAACTCGGCGACGTCGTCGAGGACCGCGGTGCCGACTCTCCGTTCGAGGTCGCAGCAACAGCACTGCTGCCTGAAGAAATTTCCCGACTGCTCGGCCCGCTCGATGAGCGCGAGCGTGAAATCTTGAAGCTTCGCTTCGGTCTCGACCGCGGCGAACCGCGCACGCTGGAAGAAGTTGGCGAACACTTCAACCTCACCCGCGAGCGCATCCGCCAGATCGAAGCTCGGGCCATGAGCAAGCTGCGCCATCCGTCGTCTGACACCGGCGCTCGCGACCTTCTGGCCGTGTAACAAGCCAGCCATCGTTCGACTTGGCGGCCGGTTTCCTGGCTCGTCGGTTGCCGGTTAGCCGACCGCACTCGGTACGTTCTGCACCACTCGCAGCGCTGATCCTCCTGGATCGGTGGCTGCGAGTTTTGCGTTCTGTGGCCGCGTTGTCGTTATTGACAGTGCGACTCGCTCTTGCGGTCGGTAAATTGAAACTTGATATCTCAAGTCGCAAGCTCGTTTGGGTGAGCCTCGAAGTATTTCTCAGGCGGCGGGAAATACCCAGGCCGGTGGTGGTGGGGGACACCCCGTCACCACCGGGTCAGGTAACGAAACCCTGCATTGATCTTGCATCCATTGGACCACGCCGCCACGCCAAGGAGTCTCGTCATCATCGATCCCTCGCGCCGTCCGGGGCCCGACTCGACCCTTGAAGAGGTTCGTACCCGGCTGATCGACTCGGCGACTGAGGCCCTGCTGTCGTTGGGTATGGAGATCGGTCTCGAACAGGTGAAGCTCAGCGACGCCATCGTGCGGGCGGGGGTGACACGCGCGACGGCCTACCGGTCACTCGCCGATGAGCGGCTCGGTCCCCAAGACACCTTGCGGCGCGAGGTTCTTGCGCGGCTGCTTTCGCGGGACTCTCGTCGGGAGAATCGAGATCTGGTCGGCGAGGCCGCGGCCAACGTTCTCAGTGAACGCAGCGCCGATCTGGCCTCCGACGACATCGTTGCCCGCACCGCTGTGCTGCGAGCTCTTATCCGGGCGGGCGCCGAGGCCAGCCACACCAGCATTGCATCGTCGGTTGAACGGGGTCTGTTGATGTCGTCGTATGGTGCGCTCATGTCGCAGGGGGCGACCGGTTCGAGTTGGCAGCTTGAACGACTTCGAACGGGCGAGCAAACGTTGCTCGACACGTTCTCAGAGTTGTACGACGCGCTGATAGCCACATTTCAACTTCGGCTGCGGGGATCGTTAACCAACGCGCACTTCGCGACGATCATCGCGGCGCTGGCTGAGGGCCTCGGGATGCGCAGCATCGTGAACGATCATGTCGTCGGAGTCCCGTTGGCAACCGGGCCCGAGGGTGAGTGCGAAGAGTGGACGCTGCAGGGCATGGGCATCGTTGCGCTCGTGAAGGCGTTCCTCGAGCCGATCGATTCTGACGATCCCTTCGTCGACCTCGCGCGGCTCTGACAAACCTTGCTTCAGACTGTCCGCACCCCCGACCACCAATTCGACAACCGGCCCGGCTACCCGTCTGCCGCGAACCATAGCGGGGCGTGCGTCTAGCGGCGACCGATGAGCACTCGCAACGATTCGTTGATAGCCATGGCGACGGCGACGAGCATCAGCAGAACGATCGAGTACGCCTCGAAGATGGCGTTCGTATTGAACTTGAACTCGTCAAGGGTAAACCGGTCAGCGGCGAACCGTTCGGCCGACCCGACCGCGCCTGTCAGCACAGCGGCACCCCACAGCATCGCGCCCACAAGGAGGAAGGCGGCCCAGAGTCCAAGCCAAAAAGCCAGTCTTGGGCCGAATCTGCTCGGCAACACCGGTGCATTCATGCGGCCGACGATAGCTTCGGTGACCGCGACTGTTATGGCGTGCCGAATACCGAGTAGCGCACGGGGATGCGTAGCGCACAACCAACCTTCTGGACTGGTTTCGTCCACCGACTGATCGGCCCGATCATCGACAATGGCGACAGTTCCACGGCGGCTGGCTGGTGCGCTGCGACAATGGTGCCGCGGCGATGTGGTAGCGGAGGTGGACGGGAATCGAACCCGCCGGACGGGGATCGCCCGTCCCAACCGCTTTGAAGGCGGCGGAGCCCACCAGGTACTCGGACACCTCCCGGTAGGTCGGTTAGACTAGCCCGGCCCGGCCCGGTTTGGATTGGTGCCGCGTTGCCCCGAGCGGTGATCGCTGGCTGAGCGGGCGGGGCGGTGCTTGCCGTCCTCCGAATCGGGCGGTGGCCGGTAAGAGGCCATTGACGAACCGCCGCGGAGTCTGCGAGGGTGAAGTCGTTGCGGTGTGGGACCGCCCTCTCGAGGTCACTGATTGGTGTCGACCTCCTTCTGTGATCAACGAAGGAGGATGTAATGGCGGTTGTCGCGCTGTGGTCGATGAAGGGTGGCGTGGGGGTCAGCGTGCTGACGGCGGCGCTGACGATTTCGGCGGACGGGCCTGCTGGTGCGCTGATGGGCACGGTGATCGCCGTCGACCTTGTTGGCGACCTGCCGGTCGTGCTCGGCCGGGAGCCGACCGAGGGACTTGGCGTGATCGATTGGGTGAAGGCAACGCCTGACGATCCGGTTGATGCACTTCGGCGCTTGGCGGCTGGTGCCGAGTCGGATGAGCTCAGCTTCGGTGTCGTTCCGCGAGGCGGCGGTGCGATCGAGGTCGATGATCCGGACGCGGCTGCGGCGCGACTCGTCGAAGCGCTCGGGGCCATGGCCGACGTCGTGTTTGTCGACTGTGGCGAATTCCGGCGGCCCGGGTCGACTCCTGACGATGCTCCGCCGCCGAGCGACGAACAGAGGTTCCGGATCGCGGTCGCGGCCGCGGCCGACGTCGGCTGGCTGGTGAGCCGAGCGTGTTATCTCAGCGCACGCGTTGCCGCTCATTCGCCGGTGCCGGCCGACGGCTGTGTGGTGCTCAGTGAGACTGGCCGAGCGCTCGGATCCGGCGACGTCGCAGCTGCGATTGGCGCGCCGCTCGTACTTGATGTCGCCGTCGATCCCAGGATCGCGCGCATCGTCGATTGTGGTTCGCTCCTCACCCGGCTGCCGTCGTCACTACAACGAACAATGGTTCGGAGCCTGCGCCATGTTGCCTGACGACGCGGTGGTCTCGGCCGGTGTGGTTGCCGCCGCCTACCGATCTGCACTGTCAGTACCCGTCGTGGCTGGCGCAGCATTGAATGCCGAAGCGGTTGCCTCGCTGGTCCGCGAACACGACCCGCTGCTCGGCGGCTTGGCCTTCGAAGCGACCGTCGGCGAGGTCCTTGCTCGCCTTCACGGGCTTGGCGCGATCGAGCCGTTGTTGCGCGCCGACGATGTCACCGAAATCATGATAAATGGCCCTGGGCCCGTGTGGGCCGAGCGCTCGGGTCACGTGTCGCCAACCGACATCGTGCTCGATCGGAGCGCGATCGATCTCCTGCTCGAACGCATCGTGACGCCGCTCGGACTTCGCATTGATCGCATGGCTCCTTTGGTCGACGCGCGGCTCGCCGACGGCTCGCGCGTCAACGCTGTGGTACCGCCTTTGGCGGTCGACGGACCATACGTCACCATCCGCCGATTTTCGGCTAGACCATTTGTGTTGTCCGCTTTCGCGGAACCGCCAGTAGCGGCGATGTTGGCATGGACTGTGCGTGTACGTGCCAACATCGTCGTGAGCGGGGGAACGGGAGCCGGCAAAACATCGCTGCTCGGTGCGCTTGCGGCAAACATCGACGGAGCCGAGCGAGTTGTCACGATCGAGGACGCAGCCGAGCTCCAATTGCCCGGTAGTCATATCGTGCGGCTCGAAGCTCGTCCTGCGAACGCCGAGGGCATCGGGGGTATCGACATTCGCACCCTTGTTCGCAACGCGTTGCGAATGCGGCCCGATCGCATTCTGGTTGGCGAGGTTCGCGGCGCTGAGGCACTCGACATGGTGCAGGCAATGAACACCGGCCACGAAGGTTCGTTGTCGTCGTGCCATGCGAATGGTCCGGCCGATGCGTTGCGTCGGCTTGAAACGATGATGCTGATGGCCGAGGTCGGGCTGCCGTTCGAGGTTGTGCGCGAGCATCTGCGCAGCGCAGTCGACCTCATCGTGCAGGTGGCCCGGCTCGGCGGTCGCCGACGCATCGTCGAGGTTGTCGAGGTCCACCCGGACCATGAAGTCGTGCTCGCGACCGGCGGCGAGGTCGTCGCCCTTCCGACGTTCGCGTCCCGCCGTGATGGTGGCGGCGCAGTGAGCGAACGTCCTGATCCCGACTGGCTTACGAGCGGGGCGACGACATGATGGCGTCGATCGAGTTGGCGGTCGCCGCAGCTGCGGGTTCGATAGCGGTCGGTCTTGTTGTCGCTCGGTCGGCGCTAGGCCAGGCTCGGGCTCATCGGGTCGGCGCCCGTCTCCTCGGTCACGCTGCTGGCGGCGAGGTCGCGAATGAGGCGATGACGGCGGTTCCCGGCGTGGGTCCTCTGCTCGCTCCGATCCTGCGTCGCGCGGGCGTCGATGCATCGGCGCGCACGATGGTCGTCGCGTGGTCGGCCGTCGTCGGCGCGGCGACGATGCTTGGCCTCGGTCTTGCTGGGCTCGTCGGTGCCGCGCTCGGGTTCGGTGTCGGTGTGGTCGCGCCGGTCGGGGTGCTTGTTGCGTTTCGCGGGCGCGGCGACGTGTTGGTCGAACGAGCGTTGCCCGATGCGCTCGAAGCGGTCGGTCGATCGGTGCGCAGCGGCGCGTCGCTGGTGCAGGCAATCGACGAATCGAGATCGTCGATATCCGGCCCGCTGGTCGCCGAGCTCGATGTGGTCCTCGGGTCGGTTCGGCTTGGCAATCCACTCGCCGTTGCACTCGATGACCTCGTCGTTCGCCGACCATTGGTCGTCGTGCGGTTGGCTGCAGCGGCGCTGATGTTCAGCTCCGAAGCCGGCGGCTTGCGATCACAAGCCATCGACGGCCTTGCGGCGTCGCTGCGAGACCGGGTCGCCGTCGAGCGCGAGATCCATGCACTGGCATCGCAGACCAGATTTTCGGCGATGATCATCGCGGTGCTGCCGGTCGGTTTCGTGTTGTTCTCGAGCGCCACCGATCCGCGAGTGCTCACGTTTCTCACGGGAACCGCCTTGGGTCGCGTGTGCCTCGTCGCTGGTCTCGGGCTCGACCTCGTCGGCATGGTCTGGATGCGGCAGCTGACGGGAACGGTGTCATGACCGCTTGGCCGACGATGTTGTTCGCCGCATTGTGGCTCGGGGCGCTCGGTGGGCTTGCGTGGGTTCGTCGATTCCACCCGACGGCTGCGACTGTCGCCCGGCTCGATATCGCCGTTGGTCGAGTCGTCGATCGTGAGTCAGTCGCCGGTAGTGCTTTCCGTCATCGGTGGGCTGCTGCGACCGAGCGACTTGGCCGTGCTGTGCGGGTGCACATCCTGCGACGACCGGCTGCCGTCGACCTCGACCGTCGAGTAGGCCGAGCGATTCTCGCTGCTCTGGCGGCCGCCCCGGTTGATGTCCGTCTCGCCTTGATCGTCGCGCTCATCAGTTGGATCCAGCCGATACGAGCGCAGCGGCAGGCAGTGCGCGAGCGTCACCACGCGGTTTTGCAGGAACTGCCCGAGGTCGTCGATCTCCTGAGCGTTGCGGTGCGAGGCGGGCTGACCGTGCCGTTGGCGGTCGCGGCGGTCGGCGAGCGCCTCGATGGCGAGGTTGCCGCGGCGCTTCATTCGTGTGTTGAAGAAGCGGCACTCGGCCAACGGCTCAGCGAACGGCTCGAGCAGGTTCCAGCTCAGCTTGGTGACGCAATACGACCGCTGATTCGCGCGCTGGTTGCGGCTGATCGTTATGGCGTCCAGATCGGTGACCCGTTGGAACGAGTCGCCGCCGATGTTCGCACGGCGCGCCGACGCGGGGCGGAAGTAGCCGCTCGCCGCGTGCCGATCAAACTTCTCTTTCCCCTCGTCTTTTGCGTGCTGCCCTCGTTCGCTCTACTCACGGTTGCCCCCGTGCTCGCCAGCTCACTCGACTCGTTGCGTCTGTAGTCGCTACTTCTGCTGGTCTCCCTCGCGGCTGTCGATCTCGGCCACCGCCTCCTGCTTCCCCCACTTGTTGAGCAAATCCATTGGAGAAGTCAGATGCCAGGTTCCCTATTCATCATGTTGTTGTTGTCGTCGTTCGGGCGACGGCTCCGTTCCGTGCAGGTGCGAGCCGAGAGCGGTCAGACCACAGCCGAGTACGCACTCGTGTTGCTCGGTGTCGCCGCCATCGCGATGCTCGTCCTCGCGTGGGCCGGCGAGACGACCCGCATCGGTGGCCTGTTCGACGCGGTCCTCGACTCGATCACCGGGCTCGTGCCGTGAACCGGCGGGGTAGGGGACACGAGGGGAACGGCGCATCCGACGAAGGACAGTCGGCGGTCGAGCTCGCCCTTGTGCTCCCCCTCCTCGTCGCGCTGATGTTCGCCGTCGCGCAGATCGGCCTTGTCGTGCGCGCCCAGATCATGGTTCTGCATGCAGCCCGTGAGGCGGTGCGAGTTGTCTCCGTCGACCCCGCCGCCGACGCGGAAGGCGCAGTCCTGGCTGCGGCGAAACTTGACGGACCTCGCACTGTGGTCGCCGTCACGGGCGACACGGCGCCAGGGGGTCTCGTGACGGTCGAGGTTACCTACGACGTGTCGACCGAGGTGCCACTCGTCGGCCCGTTCTTCGGCGACGTCGAAGTGTCCGGCACCGCGACAATGATGGTCGAGGGTTGAAGTCACACGGTTGGTCAGCGGCGGCCGTGTCGGTTCGATGGCCGCCGCCGACGAGCGCGGTTACGGATTACAAGCTTCGAGCTGTGTGCCGCCTTCGACATCGGCGAGGCGCAGTTGCCCTTGGTTGCAGAGTGCGATCGGTTCATCGGTGAGCTCGCCGTTGGCGAACTCGACGGCGCTCACCGTTACATGGCCGGCGTCGTCCATCGTTGCTTCGAGCACCCGCATCGCTCCGTCGGGGCCGCCGTCGTTCGTGGCCTCAAGGCCGTCGCCGGGGTTGAGATCATGCAGCCGATAACAGGAAACGCCGTCGCTGTGTCGAAGTCTTCGAAGAGTGACTCAGGTGCCACCCAATCGTGCTCGAAGAAATCGACCTCGGTGGCGATGGCCGCTGGTACGGCAGCGCGATCGACGGCCGAACCATCGGAGGCCGTCGCCGC
>Ga0209828_1001321_pt1 | contig 22629 bp, 18 predicted proteins | sample MaitaG_FD_187429 | JGI IMG/M metagenome (GOLD analysis project Ga0209828, IMG submission 187429) | Marine algal microbial communities from Maine, USA - Maine_Asex2 metaG (SPAdes) (version 2) | ecosystem: Host-associated > Algae > Red algae > Unclassified | place: Maine, USA | collected 2015-01-05
TTAAGTACTATCCTTCCAAAAGTTTTGACGATTTAATAATTACAATTTCATGTTTCGTCAACTTATAAGACTAGACATTAGTTATATATATCCCGCACTTGAAAAAGGTTACCAAAAAAGGGAGGGATTTTAAAAAAAGTCAACTTATTCCGGAGTTTAATAAAGAATAAGCTGCGTACAAGAAAACAAAGCGAGCTTTTTCCCCGTTTCCTTCTCCGTAATAACTGCTCGCCACACATGTGTTGACTTACCTAAGTGCTCTGCAACACATTCACACAATAATGTCCCATTTTTAACTGTCTTAATAAAGTTACTTTTTAACTCCAAAGTGGTAAAAAGCTTTCCTCCTTCTGGCAAATGTGCAACCGTAGCATAACCTGCTAAAGAATCCGCAAAGGTTACTAAACTGCCTGCATGGATATATCCGTTAGGAGCCATTATTTCTTTTCTAACTTCCATCTCTCCACACATTCTACCGTCCTCTACTTCCGTCACTACAATTCCAAGTTCCCCAGGGAAATGCCCTTTGCTTAGATTATTAAAAAATTCTGGCTTAGCTTCTTTATTGAACATAGATCTTTGGATTATAAAACATGACTAAAAAAGAGCGAGTAGTCATGTTAATAATCCAACAATTCATGTATGATTACTTCTAACTTTTCCGCAGATGGCAAATACGCTTTTTCCAATGTGCTATTAAGTCCTATCGCCGGAAGATTTTCAGAACCCACCGTACGCACAGGTGCATCCAAATATTCAAAACATGCTTCCTGAATCAAACCAGCTAAACTCATGGCAAATGACTTTTCACGCGGTTCTTCTGTAAGTACAATACATCTTCCATTTAATTGAACAGATTCAAAAATAGTTTCTTTGTCCAGAGGTGCTAAGGTACGCAGGTCCACAATCTCAATTTGCCCATCAAAATTCTGAGATGCATTTCTTGCCCAATACACGCCCATCCCGTACGTTATTATAGTCAAAGTATTGTCCGCACTTCTCTTCTCTTCTGTCGACATTTGCACCAGTCTAGCTTTTCCAAATGGTAAGACATAGTCAGAATCTGGTTCCACAGTCATTGCCTCCTTAGTACCAGGCACTTTGGACCAATACAGTCCTTTATGTTCGAACATGACTACCGGGTTAGGATCATAATACGCTGCTTTCATGAGTCCTTTAAAATCTGCACCCGTACTCGGGTAAGCAATCTTGAGTCCTCTGATATTTGTAACAACTGTTTCTATACTCGAACTGTGATACGGTCCACCTGATCCATATGCGCCTATCGGAACACGTAATATCATGCTCACAGGATATTTACCCATAGATAAATAACAGGATCTGCTCACTTCCGTAAACAATTGATTGAGCCCTGGCCATAAATAATCTGCAAACTGCACTTCTACGATTGGCTTTAATCCTACAGCTGACATACCTACGGTAGATCCCACTATGAAGGCTTCTTGAATGGGTGTATTAAAGACACGTTCTTTTCCAAATTTTTCTGCAAGCGTAGCAGCCTCTCTAAAGACGCCACCTAAGCGTATCCCCACATCCTGCCCATACAGCAAACATTCTGGATGTTTATGCATCAACTCTTCAATTGCATGCAAGGCGCTGTCTACCATTACTGTTTCTTCACCGCCTTCTGGAGCACGGACGCCTTGTTCTTCCGTAATTTTAGTAGGCGCATACACATGTTCAAATATACTTTCAGGCGTTGGTTCTGGTTTAGATTGCGCTTTCTTAAAATCTTTTGCAACTTCTTGTTTCGCTTTTTTCTCAATTGCTTTGAGATCTTTTTCTGTTATACCTTGTTTTCGCAGTTGCGCTCTAAAGATCGGATATGGATCCATGAGTTTATCTTCTTCTAAGTCATCTCGGTACCATTCCATGCGCACACCAGATGTATGGTGATTAAGAAGAGGTACCTTTGCATGCACTAGGATTGGTCTGCGCTCTTTTCGGATTGTAGTAATCGCTTTTTTTACAGTCAGATAGCATTCTATAAAATCACTACCATTAATACTTATAGATTCTATTCCTTTAAAGCCATCCATATACTCGTGGGCATTCTGAGAACGTATCTCATCTGCACTCGCACTAATATCCCATTCATTATCTTGAATAATATACAGAATAGGTAGACTTTTTAAAGATGCCATTTGAAACGCCTCAGATACTTCACCCTCTGTAATGGAAGCATCTCCAAAGGAGCACATAACTATGGGTGCTTCCTTTGCCTTATTTTTTTCTAGTTTAAATATTTCCTTATAACGCATACCGAGTGCCGCACCTGTTGCTGGAATTCCTTGCATCCCAGTTGCTGAAGATTGGTGTGGAATTTTAGCCTTATCATCATCACGTAAGCTGGGGTGGCTATAATACGTTCTTCCTCCAGAAAAAGGATCATCTGCCTTCGCTAAAAGTTGGAGCATAAGATCATAAGGACGCATACCTATACCTAAGAGCATCGCATCGTCTCTGTAATAAGGAAATGCAAGATCTTGTGGCTTTAGTTGCATACCTACGGCTAGCTGTATTGCCTCATGTCCCCTGGAAGTAGCATGCACATATTTAGAAACTAGTTTGAAATTCGTTTCGTAAAATTCAGTCATCTCTTTTGCCAAACACATTTTGTGAAATGCGGCTTTCAAGATGTCTTTCTTAATCTTCAATTTGGTTTTTGGCATCTTAGTCTATTAATCCGAATTGTTTAAAATGATGTGTAAGATGTTTTCTGTTTAATAGATCCCAATGATATTTATCAAGATTACCAAATACAGTATTTGCTGTTTTTATTCCAGGATTATCTTTGAAGTATTGTTCAAATTCCTCGCATGCTTTAAAATAAGCAGCTTTGGCTTCAGTGAAGCTCGCAAATCTTAAATCTTCAAGAGAGTCTTGCTTTAAAGCTGGGTGCTTAAAATCTTTAGGCATCTCCTTATAATTCCATAATGAGTCTTCGTATTTCTCCAGATGCTTTCCTGGAGTAACGATATCTGTCTTTATCTTTCCAATAGACATTTGCATGAAAAACTCGAGATGTTCCAGCAGATGGTGAGCAGTCATTTTACCCCATTTTGGCTTCGTTGTTTCATTGAGTTGACCAATATATTTTTTTACCGAATTTATATCCGCTTCTACAAACGGGCTTTTCTTTTGCACTAGGGTCAATATAGTTGCAACTGCGCACAATTCGTTTTCTTGATCAAATACTTCTACATACCATTTTACCACTCCAGATGGGTGTTCTTTTCCTCTACTATCTCTGTCCACTTTTTCTTTACATGTTAGACGCACTTGGATAGTATCATTATGGTACACAGGCTTTAGAAAACGACATTCGTCTAATCCATAATTTGCCGCTACGGGACCTTTCGCTGGACTTACAAATAATCCTGCAGCTGCTGCTAAAATAAAGTACCCATGCGCTGTACGCTTTTCAAAAATAGAACCATCTAATGATGTTATGTCTGTATGCGCATAAAAGACATCCCATGATAGGTTTGCAAAATTCTGAATGTCAGAATCTGTTATCGTGCGTTTATGCGTTAATATTGACATCCCAGCTTCTATATCTCCGAAATGATATCTAAAAGGATGTTTATCTGCTTCTATATAGTCTGCGCCTGCCTGATAAATACCTGTTATGGCAGTAATAGAATTGGGTGAACCTTGAATAGCACATCTCTGCAAATAGTGATTAATTCCACGCATGCCTCCCATCTCTTCACCTCCTCCAGCTCTTCCGGGACCTCCATGTGTTAGAGAAGGCAGTGGTGATCCATGCCCTGTACTAAACTTAGCCATTTCCCTATCAATTACCATAATTCTTCCGTGATGGCTAGCAGCTCCGACTACAAATTCCCGTGCTATCTTTTTATCATTGGTTGCAATAGAACATACAAGCGAACCTTTACCCATATGTGTCAGTTCGATTGCCTCATCAAGATTTTTATAAGGCATTATTGTGCTCACGGGACCGAACGCTTCTATCTCATGCACTCCTAAATTTTTATACGGATTCTTTTCTAACAAAACTATGGGACTTAAAAATGCCCCTTTATCATAATCAGCATCCACAACATCTATTTTATCTAATCCTCCATATACAATCTCTGCAGACTGTGCTAATTCCTTGACACGATCTACTACCTCTGTCACTTGATCTTTACTTGCCAAAGCGCCCATTCGGACTCCTTCTGATTCAGGATTACCGATGCGAATACGTGAGAGTTCTTTTCCCAATGCAATTTGGACATCTTCGATCACATTCTCCGGAACAAATATTCTTCTGATGGCAGTACACTTCTGACCACATTTTGTCGTCATTTCCTTACGGATCTCTTTTACAAAAAGCTTGAACTCCTCTGTCCCAGGCACTGCATCTGACCCTAGCACAATACTATTTAAACTATCTGCCTCCATATTAAATGGTACAGCTTCTGAAATAATTCTTGGGTGCGCTTTTAGCATTCTTCCTGTGGTAGCGGAGCCTGTAAACGTTACGATATCTTGTGATTCTACAGAGTCTAGAATAGAACGTGCGGAGCCACATATCAACTGTAAAGCGCCTTCTGGTAGTATCCCACTTTCTATAACCTCTTTAACTATAGCCTCTGTCAGAAACGAAGTTGAAGTGGCTGGCTTTACAACAGCTGCTACTCCTGCCATCCAATTTACAGCACATTTTTCGAACATCCCCCAAACTGGAAAATTATAGGCATTAATATGCACTGCAACTCCGCGTTTAGGTACCATGATATGATGCCCCATAAACTTTCCTCCTCTTGACAAATCAATAGGATCTCCATCTACATGAAATATCTGGCTCGTATAATTTTTACGCAACGATGCGTTCGCGAATAAATTACCAAACCCACCTTCTATATCTATCCAGCTATCTGCACGCGTTGCACCTGTCTTGTAACTAATCGGATAGAACAGTTCCTTTTTCTTGGTGAGGTATAATGCTAATTTCTTAAGCATCATTCCACGTTCTTGAAAGGTCATTTTACGAAGCGCTGGACTTCCTGTTTTTCGACCGTAAGCGAGGATGTCTGTAAAGTCCAATCCTTTTGTTGTAGCATGCGCTACAATTTCTCCATTCACTGAATTATATAAGGGTGTTCCTTCTCCGTCTCCTTCTACCCAAGAACCGAGTACATAATTACCGAGCTTGTTCATAATTTCTTTTTATACATTTTCTAAAATCGCTGCATATCCCTGTCCCACTCCCACACACATGGTTACCAAGGCATATTTCTTATTTGTAAGTTGTAGTTCAAGTGCTGCTGAGTAACACACCCTTGTTCCTGTAACTCCGAGCGGATGTCCAATAGCAATTGCGCCACCATTGGGGTTTACGCGTGGGTCTCTATCTTCCAATCCTAATTCTCTTGTACACGCAAGCACCTGCGCAGCAAAGGCTTCATTTATTTCAATAACATCCATATCTTCTAAAGTCAACCCTGCTTTTTCGAGTGCTTTATTGGAAGCATTTACGGGACCTATACCCATAATACGTGGCTCTACTCCTACCACGGCCGAACTTACAATTCTGGCCATTGGCTTAAGTTTATATTTTTCTATTGCCTCGGCGGATGCAATTATAGTTGCTGCCGCTCCATCATTCAAACCTGACGCATTTCCTGCTGTAACACTTCCCCCCTCTTTTTTGAACGCAGGTCTAAGCTTAGCTAACACTTCTACTGTTGTTCCCGGTCTTATAAATTCATCTTCTGAGAAAATGATTGGGTCCGCTTTTCTTTGTGGGATTTCTACAGAAACAATTTCTTTTGCCAATCTTCCAGACGCTCTTGCGCTAGCGGCTTTGGTTTGGGACCAGGCTGCAAAAGCATCTTGATCTTCTCTGCTTATGCTATATTTTTCTACAAGGTTTTCAGCTGTTACTCCCATGCCATCTGTCCCATAGAGATCTTTCATCTTTCCATTTACAAAACGCCAACCAAAGCTGCTATCGTGCATTTGCGCGTCTCGCCCAAAGGCTTTGGATACTTTAGATATCACCCAAGGCCCTCTGGTCATATGTTCAACGCCTCCAGCAATAAACAACTCTCCATCCCCTGCTTTGATTGCTCTATTAGCGTGGATAATAGATGATAGCCCTGAAGAGCATAATCTGTTTACTGTTTCGCCTGGCACTGTCCAAGGGAGCCCTGCAAGTAATAAGCACATTCTTGCAACATTTCTATTGTCCTCACCTGCTTGGTTAGCACACCCCATGATCACATCATCATAGGCTTCCTTGGGTATACTCGCATTCCTTCCTATAAGTGCTTTGATTACATGCGCACCCAAATCATCTGTACGTATTTTGGAAAGTGTACCCGTGAATTTTCCAATGGGTGTTCTGACACCATCAATTATAAATGCATCTTTCATTTGCCAGTAAAGTTAGGTTTACGTTTTTCAACAAAAGCATTGACTCCTTCCTTGTAGTCTGAAGTATCTCCAGCCAATGTTTGGTATTTAGTTTCTAATTGTAATTGCTCTTCGAAGCTACCACACAAACCTGAGTTAAATAATTTCTTTGTGTAGGCGAGCCCTTTGGTTGGCATCTTTGCTAATTTTTGTGCGATAGCGTAGGACGCTTGTTCAAATTCTTCATCTGGAAAATATTTGTAAATCATTCCCATCCTTTCTGCCTCAACAGCTGTGACCTTATCCCCTAACATTGCTAGTGCAATGGCTTTCTGGAATCCCACCAATCGTGGCAGCACATAGGTACCTCCAGAATCTGGTATCAATCCGATCTTGCTAAAGGCTTGGATAAAGTTTGCTGATTCTTTGGCGAGTACTATATCGCACACTAAAGCTATATTCGCCCCTGCCCCAGCTGCTACACCATTTACTGCGCAGACTACAGGTTTTTCCAGGTTATAAATACGGATAGCAATCTGATTATAATATTCCCCTACTACCTTTTCAAAGCCTTCAAATCGTTCTGGGTCTATCACTTCTTTCAGGTCTTGTCCTGCACTAAAGGCCTTACCACTCCCTGTAATATACACACTACGTATGTCATCGTCTGCAGCACAAACGTCCAATGCTTCTTGCATTGCTAATGACATTTCCTTCGTAAAACTATTATACGCTTCAGGTCTATTTAATACAATTTTCCCGACACCATCTTCCTTTGTAAACAATATACTTGTATCCATTTATTTTAAGCATTTAAAATAATCAAAAGGCTCTAAACAATCTTTGCATTTAAACAATGCTTTACATGCTGTAGAACCAAACTGTGATGTGAGTTCTGTGTTCTTAGAACCACAAAGTGTGCATTTCACAAGAGATTCTCCTCCAATAATTGCACGTTTATCCAAAGCACCTTCTAAAGGAGCGGCTATTCCGTATTCTTCTAATTTTTTTCTTCCATTTTCAGTTATCCAATCAGTTGTCCAAGCTGGTGCTAAGACTAATTCTATTTCCGTCTTATAACCTAATCCATCTACCGCAAATTTAATATCCATAGCGATCGTATCCATAGCAGGACATCCAGAATAGGTTGGTGTAATTTTTATTAGGACATTTTCATCTTTCTTTTCTACACCTCTAATAATTCCCATATCTAATACGGATAACACAGGAATTTCTGGATCCGTTACTGTCCAAAGTACATTTTCAATGTCTTTATTGTCAATCTGTATTTGCCCTTGCTCCATAATTACCAAACCATATCTGGATAGGTTCTTTGCATATATTGAAAATCTGAAAGTATATATCCTAATTGTTCTGAATGTCTACCGTATTTCCCTTCTGCTTGTCTGGGTTTCGTTTCTGGAACTTGCAATCTTGCTTCTTCAATTACAGCATGGATATTTTTGAAGTAGCTACTTTTCATTTTTTTTAGATCTGCACCTATGCCTTCATCTAACATCTGTTTCTCCGTATCTGTTATTCTAAAAAACTCATCCACGTAAGGATATAGGTGATTTAATGCTGCTTGCATCTTCAAATGGCTCTCTTCTGTACCATCGCCTAGCCTCTTCATCCATTGCGAAGAAAAACGCAAATGGTAGTCTACTTCTTTTAGTGACTTGACTGCAATCGCTTGGATGGATTGGTCAGCACTATTCTTCAACTCTTCTAATAACAGTTTATGATATGCGTCATATAAAAACTGCCGAACGAATACATGTGCTAGATCTTCATTTGCTTGTTCTACCAATAACACATTTCTATACTGACTTTCATATCTCAAAAATGCAATCTTGTCTTCATTCGATTCTCCTCCTGCTATCTTAGCTGCATATTGAAAATAGGATCGCACCTGTCCAAATAGATCTAAAGAAATATTTGTCAGTGCAATATCGGTTTCCAAGGTAGGACCATGTCCACATAGCTCTGAAAGACGATGCGCCAATATCATGGAGTTATCTCCAAGCATCAGAAGGTAATTATATAGTGTTTCGTTCTTCACCTTATATATGTTTAAGCTCTATAGGTAGTTCATAAAACGTGGGATGTCTATACACCTTATCTTTTGCTGGCTCATACAGCTCTCCATTATTTTCTGGATTACTTGCTGTAATATCCTTAGACTCTACCACCCAAATACTTACGCCTTCTTGTCTTCTTGTATATACATCTCTTGCATTCTCCATCGCCATCTCTGCATCTGCTGCATGTAGTGAACCAAAATGGCGATGTTCAAGACCGTTTTTAGAACGGACGAAAATTTCGAATAAGGGCCATTCGGCTTTGGTGGAAGTTTTGGAAGAAGGAGTGGTTTCTCTGTTTTTGTTCATTTTCTAGTTTTAACGGTTCGACGGTTTGACGGTTTTGGGGTTTACGGCGAGAAATATTATTTATGGATTATAATTAATTGTCTTCGCTCTCACTTTTATTAAGCTATATATCATTGCGCTCAGTATTTCACATTTTTTTACCATATTATCAATTACAATCGGATCCGCTACTTTGATTTCTTTCGCGATTATTAATTGCGTTATCAACTCAGCACACGAGCCTTTAGCTATATAAAAATGGCTTATGCTCTGTTTTTGAGTTTTCAGTTCATCACCTTCAGCAATATTTGAAGCTATTGAAACAGCTGAACTTGTTAGTTGCCCTTAAAACCTTAAATCTCTCTTAAGTGTCTTAGAATCTTCAACTAATTTATAAACCTCAACTGCAATCTCTTTTGCAATTTTCCAAATTCGTAATTCTTTAAAGTTACCCATCGTATTCAATTTTAATCTTATATGGTAATTTCATCTACGATGTAATCAATTTATACAGTTTTTCTAAACCATCTAACCGTATTACCCGCGAACACTATGAGCAAAACCCTACAAACCGTCGTCAAACCATAAACCGTCAAACCATAAACCTCTCCTCAAACAGCAAGCACCTACGCAACCTCCCTCCTCGACTCCTTCTTCTCCGCATACGCCACCGCCGCATCTCTAAACCACTTGCCACCTTCCCATGCATCCACTCTTGCTTTTACTCTTTCTTTGTTGCAAGGACCATTGCCTTTTACTACGTTCCAGAATTCTTCCCAGTCTATTTCCCCAAAATCGTAGTGGCCGCGTTCTTCATTCCATTTTAGGTCAGGGTCTGGGAGCGTTATTCCAAGGAACTCCGCCTGTGGAACTATAATATCAACAAAGCGTTGTCTTAGTTCGTCGTTTGTTTTTAGTTTGATTTTCCATTTAACACTTTGCTCCGTGTTGGGTGAATCTTTATCTGCAGGACCGAACATCATGAGGGATGGCCACCAAAAGCGGTTAACAGATTCCTGGGCCATTTGTTTTTGTACGTCTGTACCATTCATGAGGGTCATCAGTATTTCAAAACCCTGTCTCTGGTGAAAGCTTTCTTCTTTACAGATACGGACCATTGCGCGCGCATACGGACCAAAGGAAGTCCGTGTCAACATCACTTGGTTGATAATAGCTGCTCCATCTACTAACCAACCTATCGTTCCCATGTCTGCCCAACTTAAGGTTGGATAATTAAAAATGCTGGAATATTTTGCTTTCCCTGTATGCAATTGCTCAAACATTTCATCCCTACTTATACCTAGTGTTTCTGCTGCACTATACAAGTAGAGTCCGTGCCCTGCTTCGTCTTGTACTTTGGCAAGCAGGGTACATTTTCTTTTTAGTGAGGGTGCTCTTGTGATCCAATTTCCTTCTGGCAGCATCCCTACTATTTCTGAATGCGCATGTTGCGATATCTGACGGATATGGGTTTTTCTATATTTTTCTGGCATCCAGTCCTTGGGTTCGATGCGTTTACCTGCGTCGATAGAGGATTGGAAGGATGTTTCTTGTGTTACTGATTCTTTCATAATTTACCTTTTACCAATTTAGATACTAGACGTTAGACGCTAGATTCTAGATTTCTTTTTACTTAAATTTCCTCTGAAAAACTCTAAGCATCTTTTGCAATTCATCAATTTCTATTTTTAATTCAGCTTCAATTTGAATGCTGGTTAGTTCTTCCATTAATATAAGCTGCGTCTCTAATTCTGACAATGACCCTTGAGCCACTTGTAAAAAATAAGAAAGTTTACTGTCCGTATCTCTTCCACAGCCTTCTGCTATATTGGATGGAACTGAGATTGAGGATTTCCTTATTTGTGATTGTAGTCCAAACTTTTCAACACTAGGAAGTTCATTACTTCTGAGATAAATCTTCTTTGCAAGATCCATTGATCGTTGCCAAATCTTAAGTTCTTTGTAATTATGCATATCATTTTTACAAAGTTATGGTGGAATTTACCTGAAAGTAATCAATCATCTCTAAAAAAATCTAGAATCTAGCGTCTAGCGTCTCCTTCTTCCCCCCTCTTACCCATCAAAATCCACTACCACCTTCTCACTCACTGGAATCGCCTGACACGTCAAGATATATCCATCTGCAACTTCGTCCTCTTCTAGTCCATAATTCACTAACATGTTAACCTCTCCTTCAAGAAGTTTTGCTTTGCAGGTACAACAGACACCACCTTTGCAGGCATATGGTAAGTCGGCAGCACTGAACATGGCTTGATCTAAGAGATTATTAGATCCCGTTTCCATAACAAAGTCAAGGCTTTTACCACCTTCTAAAATAGTGATTGTAGATTGTTTTCCTTGTAAATCTTTAGCTATTTGTTTCTTTTCTTCAGTGCGATCTACAGTACCAAACAGTTCAAAATGGATATTAGTTTTAGGTACACCCTTTTCCAGTAAAAAATTTTCTACTAGAAGTATCATGGCTTCCGGTCCACAGGAGAAATAATGATCGACATTATTCACATCACAAATAGACTTAAAGATGATGTCTAACTTTTCTTCGTCAATGCGTCCATTAAACAACTTGACATTTCTGTGCTCTCTTGTCAAGAAGTAGAATATTTCAAATCTATCCATGTAGATATTTTTCAAAGATTCCAACTCTTCTTTAAGAATTATGGAAGATGAATTTTTATTTACGTAGAACAATTTGAACGTCGAATGTGGTTCTTTTTCTAAATGCGTTTTTATAATGGATACTATTGGTGTTATGCCACTCCCTGCTCCAAACGCAACATAATTTCTTTTTTTATTTGGATCTACATCTATGTAAAACGATCCATCTGGAGGCATAATTTCTAATTGATCTCCAACTTTAAGTATGTCATTTGCATACGTAGAGAATCTTCCGCCTTCTATCTTTTTTATTCCTACTGACCATTGTTTATCTAAGGGAGATGAACATAAGGAATATGACCTGATCACTTCTTCGCCTTTAACAGTAGCTTTTAGATTAATATACTGCCCTTGCTTAAAACTAAAAGTTTGCTCTAATTCATTGGGAATATCAAACGAGACTATGACACAGTCATTGGTGCTGCGATAGATCTCTTTTACTGGTACGCTATAAAAGTCTTTAGCCATACTAATGGTTGATAGTATAAAACTAATGATTATTAGTTAATTGGTCAAGGATTTCGTTGCTTATCTTCTGATCTTTAATGGTGATTTTGCCACCTATTTAGGTTTTAAGCCCTTCAATCAAGCATTTGTATAGATCCGCTTCTAGATCTAGCTTGCTAATATTCTTTTGCTTGGTGTACCAACTGTAGGTCCAACGTAAAGTTGACAAGATGGAAAATAAAGCGATTTCCAAATCCACACTTTTAAGATAACCTTCATTCATGCATTGCTTCAGGATTTTTCTAAAGTCATTCTCGTAGCTGTCTCTGAGTTTGAGATACTTCTTTCTATCCTTATTTTCCAAATGCGTCCAGTCTCCTATAAGAAGAGCCATATTATCTGGGTTTGTGGTTGTTAGTCGCACGTGTAAGCTGATCAGTTCTTTTAATTGCTCACTACTGGAAAGCGATGAAGATTTGATTGCATCCATTCCTGCTACGAAATCATTCGCTACTTCCATTAATATGTTCCGTAACAATTCTTGTTTGGATTCAATATGATTGTACAGGCTTGCTGCCTTCATATCCATTTTCTCAGCTATATCCTGCATAGAAGTTGCTGCATAGCCCTTCTGTCTGAAGAGCCTTGCTGAGGCATTTAGGATTTGGGCTTTTTTAGAAAGCATAGCGCAAAGTAAGAAGGTTTTTCAAAATCCTTCTTCATATTATGTCCTGATTTACCAAATTAATTTATTAACAGACGAAATCCATGCACTGTATTGTATCAGGCCGTTAGATATGAGATCCAGAAATGAATGAAAACCTATTTGATTCAAATGTAATCAGAACTGTTGCATGCTTATGTGTCTTCTAGAAAAATAATAAAAAATCACATTACAAACGATCAATAATTAACGCTACACTTTTACATGTTAACAAGGGAACCATACATATAATATCTGAAAATGTCATAGTAGTTAGTAGATTGACAGTAGGTGTGTAGCAATAGACGTACTGAATGGCGCAGCTAGGCTGTACGGTAAACTTGTTATTTGCTTAAAAGAAAGCAAATGAAATTAGTTAAAATGTTTGAAGGTCTAAATCTTTATGAGTTTCAATCCCAATTTGGGCAAGATAAAACTTGTTCAAATCTTCTAGTCCATCTGGAATGGGAGAATTGATATTCTTGTCGGTATTGTGAGTACACGAACTATTGTTCAACAAAAAGGTATGGTGAAAGGCGATGTTGTTTATGCAATAGGCCTGAGTCAGCAACTGTCCATACCTATTTTCATAAACTTAAGTTCCCAATCCACAAAGCATTCATGATGCTCTATTTGATATCAAAACAAAAAAAGGTATTTCAGCTTTAGAGTTACATAGGAAAATGGGCTTTCACAAACGTACTTGTTTGTTCTTTAAAAGAAAAGTGATGGCAGCAATGTCATCACATTGCATTAATAAACTAGAAGGAAGTAGAGGTTGATGAAACTTACATAGGCGGAAAAGAAAGTCCAAAAAGAGGAAGGTCTAGAGGCAAGAAAAATCTTGTAGTTATTGGCATTCAGAGGTTAGGTCAAGGAATATACAGGGCATACGCTAGACAAATAAAACATGCAGGCATAAAAGGATTAACCGAGGTTCGGCTAAATTTATTTTAGTCAGAACCTTTTTTTATTAGGAGGTATAATTCCAAGAATAAAACTAGACATAGTTGTTTACCCTAGGTTTTAATCTTTTTTCGTTTTTAGATAAATACATTCACACTTAGCTAGATACATTTAAAGCAACCTTGTAGCAATCATAGACTCATTTTGGTTTACTCATACCATATCAATTTGCACTAAATTGAATTGTTTCTGAATCATGATTATTTGTTCCATCAAGTTCTCCACCGCTTTCAGAAAATATAGTTCCCGTAATATTTGTTTGCCCAGAAGTGTTTTGAGGATCGTGTGTCGCCTCTATGCCAAATTACATAGTCGACAATTGATCTAACACTTCACCCGAGGTCCAAATATGGAAGGGAGGATTACTGTCATCGTAGGTCCAAAGTTCGTTTTGAAGACTAATTGGTCCAATTCCATCATAAGAATTCCGCTCAAAACTTAATCTTTCATCTCTTGCCAAGACTACAGAAATGGTACTGTCTGTGTCCATATTGCTTAATTCCTGTACATCCACAACGAGTACGATATCAGAGGCCACTATAATGTGTCCGTGGTATTGACCATTAATATGTTGACTTACTTTACCTAGACTCATACAATCAGAATAGGATTGGTTCCATTTTTTTTTCATCAAAGACTCCCTTAGTAATATTCATATCATCAAAGAAACCACTTGATCGTTCCCGCATATCATTTACACGAGTTGGATCATGCTGAAAGAGGATTGTCTCTGACGGATCAAATTGTCCTACATACGCATCTAGCGAATAGACTCGAGCCATGTGTTCTACTCCTCCCTCTAAAGGTTCAAATTGGTGGGCTCTATACGGAGTAACTTGGGTTTGCGTAAATCCTCCATCCACAGTTCCCCACTCCGCCTTATAGCTATAAATCCCTTGTTGTTTATCTGGATCATATTGTAAAGCATAGGTATCCGTTTTTGAATTCCAGCACATGGTAGCTACATGATCATCTGCCACAATTTCCAAAATTGTAGGCGTTTCTATCTGCGCTTGAGCACTATATGAGAAACTTAGTAAAGAGAATAAAACAACAAGTGCGGGTGTAATTTTCATTGTTTAGAGTTATAAGGGTATAATAATGCGTACCTATTTAGATATAGGTTTAAATAAAAGTAGGTATCAATCGATTAATTTATCTAAGGGTTTTTACGTAAAAACGGCGTTTCTTGATAATGAACGGTAAGAAGGTAGCAGTTGATTAGGGTGCGCGTGAACAATTAAGAGTGAAGAGTGAACAATGAACAATGAACAATGGATAGTGGATAGTGGATAGTGGATAGTGGATAGTGGATAGTGGATAGTGGAATTAGACCTACTTCCAAAGAAAAAAGAAAGAAAGAAATCCTGAATTTCTTTTTAATTTTTTTAATCCTGTTCAAAATACACCTGCGACTTGAGAGCAGGAAACCTGATGGCGTGTATGAAAAACAATCAAGGAGTGCTAAAGCACTCCTTGATTGTTTGATTCTATAGTGGAGCTGCCGGGAGTCGAACCCGGGTCCAGAGAAAGCTCTCATATGCTTTCTACATGCTTAGCTTGTTCTTAGATTTTCGTCGTTTAGCAGCTGTACAAGCAAGCAACCATCCGCTTATCTTCTTAATCTTAGAGAGCACACGAAGCGTTTACTCTAGCAACCTGAGTGTCAGCGCGAAGCATAACGGTCATTATACACATAGATAGCTTATCAGATATCCCCTATCAAGTGCAAAAAGCTTTGCTAATTCTAAATTAGGCAGCTAATGCGAATCTGTTGTCGCCAATTAATATTGTAATCACTATTTGTTAAAGGAGTAATTGATCACTGCTCCTGCATGCTTACTTATTAGTAATCTCTCCTGTCGATACCAATGTCAGCCCCATGTTATTCAGCATACTGTCTTTACAGTATTTTGACAAGCATATTGCTTGGAATGTAAGAAACGATGGAATAATAAGAAATGTTTCTAAAACTCTATTTTTCTTAAAAATATTTTAATGCTGAAACATCGTAGTATTATCTTTTACCGTCGACGAAAGTAAACTAATTCTAGACTAACAATCAGATAAGGTCACGTTCTCTAAAATTTGCATGTATGAAGATTGAATATATCCAGTAAATCAAACTGTCTTCTACTAATCTTTTTTCTAAATATTTTGTTAATAAAGAAAAAACAGTGGTAACCATGCAGCGATTTTTGGTATAAACAGGTATATATTAATAAGAACCGAAAGCGGTTTTTAACTAACTAATTTTTTTCTAACCAAAAAAAATTTCAATTATGATTACTGTAACCATTACAAGTATTTTAATTATCCTGTGGGCCGCAGCACAAACTGTAGGTCTTGCAGATAATGATCTTTTACCGAATGCTTAAAATTATAAAATAAGCCAACGTAAAATGTTGTTCAATTGCGAACCAGCGAATTTTCTAAATTTTGCTGGTTTTTTTATGTTCAATTGGCAGTAGAAATTGCGTGAGTGATTGTAAGGGAGCCGAAGGCTGTCATGCTGTTTCTGAGCGTAAGTGAAGGAATTGTAGGACGGAACCCCTGCAAAGCACGACTCTCTATTATGTGCAACATAATGGGGAGGCACGCCCAACAAAAAAACCTACTTCTTTTGCAAGTAGTAGGCCTTCAATATTCTTGTAATAGTTCTTTCTAAGCGAAAACGGATGTATCTGACTGCACGAGAGTCAGTGACTCCGGATGCATAATAGTTTCTTTCAAACCAAGTGTTTTCGTGAGCTCATACTTATAGTAAAAACGCATCGTGTGTATTTTACTTTCATAAAATTCTTTGCTATATTCTTTATTTCCTGTTATCAAGGCAAGCTTTGCTGCATTGGACATTTTAAGCCACTGCCATGCAATTACCATTGTGCTCATATATTCCATAAAAACGGTTGCATCTGAGATAAATCGTTCGTGCTCTCCTTTCATTGCATATTGTAATAAATGCATGATGACCTCTTGTGCTTCTTTCATCTTATTCTGCAATTGCACCGCGTAAGGCTTTAACTCTTCGTTATTCATCGCTTCGCTAATTGTCGCATTGACCTCCTTCATAAGATGCTGCATCGCGATACCATTCTTCATTACAAGTTTCCTTCCTAGAAGATCCATAGATTGTATTCCGGTCGTACCTTCGTACAATGCCATTATGCGTATATCTCTGTAATATTGCTCAAGTGGGAAATCTGTGCAGAATCCGTAGCCTCCTAATATTTGCAACCCATTATTAATAGAAACACGTCCCATTTCTGATGGGTATGTTTTAGCAATAGGTGTGAGTAGTTCTAACAAGTCATGATAATATTCACGCTTGCTTTCTTCCCCTGCTATTTCCAAATCATGATAGCGCGTTGCTTCTAAAAGTAAACTAAGTGAACCTTCCACAACTGATTTTTGTATCATCAACATACGACGTACATCTGGGTGATTGATTATAAATGTTTGTTCATCCGAAATGTTCTTAGCACCATTTGCTAATATTCTTCTCCCTTGTGGTCGCTCCTTGGCATACTGAAGAGACGCATGATAAGCTGCCGTTGCTGTAGATGCTGCTGTAAGGCCAACATCTATCCTGGCGCCATTCATCATTTTGAACATGTATTTTAAGCCCATGTTCTCTGCCCCCACTAGCCATCCTTTACAGTCTTCTTTTTCTCCAAACGATAAATGCGTTGTGCAGTATCCTTTCTGTCCCATTTTCTGAAAATCACCTGCAGTTATTACATCATTTGAAACTAAATTACCGGAATCATCTTTTCTCAATTTTGGTACGACGAATAGAGATATGCCTTTTGTCCCTGGAGGTGCTCCTTCTATTCTTGCTATCACTAGGTGGACAAAGTTTTCGCAATATTCATGGTCACCACCTGAAATAAAGATTTTTTGTCCTGTGATATTAAAGCTTCCGTCATTGTTGCGTTTTGCAGCAGTCGTTATATCAGATAATGAACTTCCTGCCTGTGGCTCTGTCAAACACATGGTACCTCCCCACTCTCCTGCGATCATCTTAGGAACAAAATTATCTTTCAGTTCTTGGTCTCCAAAACTTACGATCAAATTTGCAGCGCCACCTGTCAATCCCATGTAACCGGTGATACTATTATTAGAGCATTCTATAATATGACTAGCAGCATTAAAAAGGATATGCGGGAGTTGCATTCCTCCATCGTCGTATGAAAACGTAGCGCCTATCCACCCATTTTCACCCGAGATTTTCATCATCTCGCCTACTATTGGATGCACGATCACTTTTCCATCTTTAAAATGAGCTGCTTTTTCATCCATTTCCTTAAAGACTGGAAAGAATGATTTGTCACAAATTGTTTTTACAGCATCAAGCATAAGGTTCATAGACGCCTTATCATAATCAGCATATCTCTCTAATTCAGTAAGTTTATCTGCCTCAAATACGTCGTAAAGAAGAAATTTGAGAGTATCCATGTCCATATAGTTTGCCATATCTGTGCGCTTTTAATTAAAAATGTACTTCAAGTTAAATAACTTAAATAAAATGTAAGGCGCTTTTAGCCAAAAAATCATAATTATTCTTTAAATGTAGTGGATTTGAAGTCTTTATTAACTTAACTTAGGGTTAAATTTTACTGGAATCCTGAATTCTTAGGCTAGTCGCCTGATTTAAGACAATATTGGGTCAAAAATTTACAAGGACTCAGTTTAATATTTTACTTTCATAGCAACAAGATAAATTATGCCATATAGATTACAAAAAGCCGCAGTTTTAGGTTCTGGAGTTATGGGATCAGGAATTGCCGCGCAGTTAGCAAACATCGGAATGCATGTCTTATTATTGGATATTGCTCCGTTTGATTTAAAGGAAGAAGACAAAAACAATCCTGTTGCTAAAAACTCCATTGTAAATGCGGGATTAAAAGCAGCTATAAAATCAAAACCTGCGGCATTTTACGATAAGGAGTTTAGCCAACGTATTACCACTGGAAATTTCACAGATGATTTTGAGAAAATCAAGGATGCAGATTGGATTATAGAGGTGGTAATCGAACGCTTAGATATAAAACAGCAAATTTTTGAAAAGGTAGATGCGTTTCGAAAGAAAGGATCTATTATTAGTTCAAATACTTCGAGTATTCCTATACACATGCTGGCGGAGGGACGGTCCGAGGAATTTAAGAAGAACTTCATAGGAACACATTTTTTTAACCCGCCACGCTATATGCGTCTATTGGAAATTATTCCAATTCCAGAAACAGATCCTAAGCTAGTGGAATTCTTTATGGAGTTCGGTGATACTTATCTTGGTAAAGAGACTGTACTTTGTAAGGATACTCCCGCATTTATTGCAAACCGCATCGGTGTCATGTCAGGTTCCAAAACATACGCACTTACGGAGAAGTATGATTTTAAAATAGAGGAAGTGGATGCGTTAACGGGTCCATTAATTGGAAGGCCAAAAACGGCAACGTTTCGATTACAGGATCTTGTAGGTTTAGATACTGGAGAAAAGGTGACCAAGTTTGTAATTGCAAATGCGGATGATGAATATAATAGAACACTCAAAGGAAAACCATTACCATCTTATCTACAATTTTTATTAGAAAATAACTTTTTAGGAAATAAAACGAAAAAAGGATTCTACGAGCGTACGCGTGAATTAGACGAAAATGGTAAACGCATAATAAAGGCACTCAATCTCAAAACACTAGAATACGAGACAGCTATCAAACCAAGACTCCCTTCTATAGGAGCGGCACGAAAAATTGAACTCATAGGTAAGCGTATACAGAATCTTATAGATGGTACTGAGAAAGGAAACCTCTTCTTGAAAGAATATTTTGCCGCCCTACTGGCATATGCTGCAAATAGAATTCCAGAAATAACAGACCATATATATAGTGTGGATGATGCCATGATCGCGGGATATGCATGGGATTATGGTCCTTTTCAATATTGGGATTTAATAGGTTGGGACAAAGGGATTGCTATTGCTGAAGCATGTGGCGAAACAATTCCAGCATGGGTTCATGAGATGAAATCGAATGGTGCAGATAGTTTCTACAAAGTAGAAAATGGATTGCGCAAGTATTATGATATAGAATCAGGTACATATAAGGTTGTTCCCGGTTCGGAAAGTATCATTTTATTGGATACGATAAGAGACAAGGCGCCCGTCTTAAAGAACAGTGAATGCACGGTGCATGATATTGGCGATGGTGTCATGTGTTTAGAATTTACGAGTAAGAGTAATGCAATAGGAGAAGGAATTGGTCAAGGCATAGTGGAGGCGATTCAGAAGGCCGAGGAAGAGGGTTGGAAAGGCATTGTAATAGGAAATAACGCAAAGAACTTTACCGTGGGTGCTAATCTTATGAATATAGGGATGGTGGCTATGCAAAAAGATTTTGACAAGTTAAGTGACTTAGTGCATGGGTTCCAGCAGGTGAATATGCGAATTCGAACGTGTAAAATACCGATCGTTGTAGCAACCCAAGGATATGTATTTGGAGGAGGTTGTGAAATTTCAATGCATGCAGATGCGGGTATGTTTGCCGCAGAATCATATATAGGTTTAGTAGAGGTAGGTGTAGGATTATTACCTGGCGGTGGTGGCACAAAGGAAATGGCCTTACGTGCATCGGACAAATACTTTGAGGGAGATGTTAAGATACCAACGTTGATAGAGCATTTTAAAGCAATCGCAACAGCAAGCGTCTCTACTTCTGCTTGGGAAGGATTTACCCATAATTACCTGCTACCGCAAAGAGATGAAGTTGTTGTTAATACAAAGCGCAATATTTCTGCTGCTAAGAATAAAGTGTTGGAGCTTGCAAAGAATTATGTAGCGCCTATACCAAGAACAGATATAGAAGTGTTAGGTAGACCAGGATTGGCAACATTATATACAGCTGTAAATGAATTCAGATTGGGTGAATATATGTCTGATTATGATGTGGAAATTGCAAATAAGGTCGCCTATGTCATGTGTGGAGGAGACCTTACAAGCGCACAGAAAGTGAGTGAACAATACTTATTGGATTTGGAACGAGAAGGGTTTTTGAGTTTATTAGGAAATCAAAAAACATTGGATCGCATACAATACATGTTACTGAATAACAAACCGTTGCGAAACTAAAATTTATTAGAGTAGTATATTAAAAAGTAAATAATGGAAGCATATATAGTTAGTGGATTTAGATCGGCAGTTGGAAAATCAAGAAAAGGTGGATTTAGAAATTACCGATCAGATGATTTGGCAGTGGATGTAATCAAGCATCTATTATCCCAAGTTCCTTCTTTAGATCCTAAGTTAGTAGATGACGTTATTGTTGGTAATGCGATGCCAGAAGGAGAGCAAGGTTTAAATATGGGAAGAATGATTTCGGCACGTGGACTAGGTCAAACAGTTGCTGGCGTTACTATCAATAGATTTTGTGCATCTGGTTTAGAAGCTATATCTATGGCGGTAGGGAAAATAAAAGCAGGATACGGTGATATCTATATTGCAGGTGGTACAGAAAGTATGAGTATGGTGCCAATGACTGGGTACAAATTAGCACCTAGCTATCAAGCTAGTATGGAAAATATAAACTACCACGTATCTATGGGAGCAACTGCTGAAGCAGTCGCTAGAAAATACGAAGTAACACGAGAAGAGGCGGATGCTTTTTCTGTACGTTCACATGAGAAAGCGATAGCAGCGATTGATAGTGGTAAATTTGAAGATGAAATTGTTCCTATTACTATAAAAGAAGTATTTGTGCAGGATGGAAAACGCATTGAGAAAACGCATGTTGTAGATACTGATGAAGGGATTCGTAGAAGTACGAGTTTAGAAGGACTCTCAAAATTACGCGCGGTCTTTAAAAATGGTGGCGTTGTTACTGCGGGAAATTCTTCTCAAACTTCTGACGGAGCAGCATTTTGTTTGGTTATGAGTGAAAAGATGATGAAGGAATTAAACTTAGAACCAGTTGCTCGATTAGTATCTTGTTCCGTAGGAGGAGTGGACCCTCTTTATATGGGAATTGGTCCTTGTGTGGCAATTCCAAAGGCGCTAAAAAAAGCGGGATTAAGTATAAACGATATTGAACAAACAGAATTAAACGAAGCATTTGCGACACAAGCCTTGGCGGTAATAAAAACTGCAGGTCTTAACCCTGACACTGTAAATGTAAATGGCGGTGCGATTGCATTGGGTCACCCTCTTGGTTGCACGGGTGCAAAGTTGACTATTCAGTTGTTAAATGAAATGCGCAGAAGAAACCAAAAGTATGGAATGGTCACAGCATGTGTAGGCGGCGGACAAGGAATTGCAGGGATATTTGAACGCTTATCTTAAGCTAAAAAAGCGCAAATATTTTATGCTATAGTCAAATAAGTGTTTACTTCTACACGTATTTAATTTTAATACTTTTATCTACTTCTTATCATCTCGAAACTATTCTTAGATTCTTCTAAATGTACATGTCAAGAACTTGGAACAAAATTTGCTTTACTTATGTGAATTTTATTTCATAAAAAAGTTTTAAATAAAATTCAATTAATTATGTATTATTAAAAACTTTAATATAACTTTATACATTATTAATATTTTATATATAAAATTTTTTAATTAAACATTAAGAGAAATGGCTACGAGAAAACCTGCAACAAAAAAAGCAGCTCCTAAGCGTAAAACAACTGCCAAGAAAAAGAAGGCAGCTCCTAAAAAGAAGGCTACAGCTAAGAAGAAAGCGACTACTAAGAAAAAAGCTGTTGCTAAGAAAAAGACTGTAAAAAAAGCAGCTCCTAAGCGTAAAACTACTGCTAAGAAAAAGACTGTAAAAAAAGCAGCTCCTAAGCGTAAAACTACTGCTAAGAAAAAGACTGTAAAAAAAGCAGCTCCTAAGCGTAAAACTACTGCTAAGAAAAAGACTGCAAAAAAAGCAGCTCCTAAGCGTAAAACTACTGCTAAGAAAAGAACTGTAAAAAAAGCAGCTCCTAAGCGTAAAACTACTGCTAAGAAAAAGACTGCAAAAAAAGCAGCTCCTAAGCGTAAAACTACTGCTAAGAAAAGAACTGTAAAAAAAGCAGCTCCTAAGCGTAAAA
>Ga0209828_1001322_pt1 | contig 22619 bp, 23 predicted proteins | sample MaitaG_FD_187429 | JGI IMG/M metagenome (GOLD analysis project Ga0209828, IMG submission 187429) | Marine algal microbial communities from Maine, USA - Maine_Asex2 metaG (SPAdes) (version 2) | ecosystem: Host-associated > Algae > Red algae > Unclassified | place: Maine, USA | collected 2015-01-05
AAGTAACGGCTTCTTCGCCTGCTTGAAATTGCGAAACTGCCAGCAAAATAAAATCTTTCTCCTGCTGGGTCAGTTTTTTAAAGTCAATCATATCTTGGCTAAAATCTATATCCGAGGGGTTCCAAATACCATATTTTTTCGCTTTTTCCCACAGGCGCATGGGTAAGCAATTTCTGTTTAAACCTTTTCCATTTGTAGTTTGGTAAGTTGTTCTCATCTGTCAATTTTATAAAGTACAATTAAATGTTTTCAAAGTATGAGATAACATTTAGAACAACAAATAAAAAGGTAAATTTAATTTACAACATAGAAGGTAGCCGATTTTTTGTAAAAAATGATCATCAAACCCGTAACATCAATACTTCAACAACTAAACCATAAGCTTTTGCTTTCATCCACTTAATTTACCACTATTAAATATTTATTCATTATACACTTTATAAATAATATGGTTTTCAGAACCCGGCTCTTGCTCTATAATAGTATTACCTGCAGTTGTACCTACCGCAATACCAAATATTTTAGACCCATCTTGGCTAAAGCTTAAATCACCAGAAGGATATCTGAAAGATTGGTCAACTATCTTTTTAGGCACATCAAATTTATTGCTGTAGTCAAAAATTAGTAGTTTAACTTGTGATAAATAGAAAGCAGCAGATTTTACATTTTCAACATAAGTGACTGCAATTTCTTTTCGAGTATCATTTGCAGAAACAAAAACGCCACTAACTTTACCTGGTAGTTCGTTAATAGAGTTTAAAAAAACCTCCATTGGCGCTAAAATTCAACAATTTACCTTTTGATACTTCTAAAGGCCATATATTTCTATTAGTTTCAACAAAAGATACTAAAAAATTACCGCCTGAATATAATTTGAAAAAATTAATGTCTATACTTCGCAACATAAGATCTGAACTAATGTTTTTAGTCCATAAATGATTGCCATTTAAAGCAGATAGTTTGGTAACGTACAGCCTACTCTATTGTAATGGTGACCAACTACACCACCATTTCCTTCATGATCAACATCAATGCTAGTATATGTACTGGTGTAATTATCATCTGTAAACACATCCCAAAGTTGTATTCATACTTCTTGTAAGTTATTTTTTAATTTGGCAACACCAACTTTAATTGCGCCAATATTATTGTTATAAGTTTGTCCATTAAATACAATGCCATCATCAATCTTAAAAGAAAATAAAATATTGCCATTTTCATCTAAGGCTAAATCATAAATTGTTGCTCCTGGGAAAGTAAAAATTTCTGTGCTGCTTCCATCGGGGGAAGTTTTTGTTACATAATCACCAAAGTTGTTTGAACTTGCTCCATTAAAGCTTATCGGCCTTTCTCTGTCCGAAGAAGCAATTGTATATATAAAATCATTTTCATCAATAGCAACAGAAGCATGTTTGCTACCTTCATTCTCAAAAATTGTCCATAGTATGTTACCTTTGTAATCAAATTTTGTAAGCCTTATTTCTCTATCTTCGGTTACCATAGTTACCAAAACGTTTTCTTCTGAATCTACCGCAATTGAAGAGTTGTAGTCTTCATCGCAAGTTGGGTTTGCCCAACCGGTAATATTAAGATCAGCATTAGGTCTATCTAATTTTTGATACAAACAATGCCACCTGCCTTGTATGTAAATACGTAAGCAATGAAATTCTGTGTCGTAAATCATCAAGTCTTCCGCAGGGTTTTCAATTTGTTCAATATCACAGTAAGGGCATACGTGGAATTAGTAAACCCTTGTCGGCACTCTGAATGTCTAAGATTGCATTTATATCTGGATTGTCGCCCTCTTCATTAATAGATACCAGCGTTTGAAAATTGGAAGGTTGGGCAATTAGAGTTATTTGAAAAGCTAATAAAACAACCGAGGTCAGAATGGTTAAATTTCTCATAAATAGTTTTAAAAAAGTTAAATAATAAATACAAGTTCCATTTTTATTCCAAATATATATTATTTAGAAAAATTAAATTTTATTAATATTCGCTAAAAATTTATGCTTATTTTCATCACACCATTTTTTTAAATGAAATGTTTAAGATAGTTATAAATTTGGATAAAGATATGTACATGATTATCGAACGCATTAAACATCTAAATTGATTACATTAAGTGCCAAGCAGCTGTCGCTCAATCAAAAGTTATGCAGAAAGGTATCAATCAATTAGCCGATGAGTTAATCAGTTACTTGATGGAATAAAAACTAAGTCGCTTGTCTAAAGTGATTTTAGTTGTTGAAAGCAATATTGTTTTACAATAACTATTAAACTTGCGAAATAAAATATGGATTTACAATTAAGAAAAAAATTATTTGTACAAGAATTTTGGAGCCTACAAAGTGAAGAAGTAGTGAAGTATTTAGTAGAAGCACTTATCGAAAAAAATGCGAGGATAAGGTAACTCAGGTAAATACCAATAAAGTGATATCAAAAGATAAAGATGTTTGGGAGGCTATCAAACCTAAAAAAAAATCATATTCTATTAATGAAATGAAACTACAAGCCTATAGATAAAGATGCCTTTTACAAAAAAGCCGCAGAATTGAATATTTCTGAGCCATTGGAAGAATTATTATCACAGCTTGATTAATGAATTATTTTTTAGATACCAATATTTTGTTGATTTACCTTAGAGACAATGTGTTTTAGCACTTAGCTTTCATATACTTTTTGGGTCGCTTCTATTATAGGTATGCCATTGTTGTTATCGGCAAATTCCACAGCAATATCTCGCCAACTTGTATCTGCTCTTGGATAAAATTCTGGTGTTACAATAACTGCTTCAAGTGATAAGCCTTTGTAATTATTGTTCAACTTATCATTAAAATATTGAATTGTATTTTCGAGTTGTTCTACAGCTTTTGTTCGATTTTTATATATAGCTCTTCTTTTGTTGCTGGTTGCGTTCAATTTTAATTCGAGAAAACTAAAATATACATCGTTGAAAATTACTGCTTCGCAGCACTCCATAGTTTTACCAATAATTCCATCTCCATCAACTGGTATAAAGTGAATATCATCTTGTTTTATGTTAACTATAGAAAAACAATAAATCATATCTACATAAGTACTTGCTAAAATAGCAGTTCCACAAACGTCTTTAATATACAATTGCTTTTCAGAAGATATTTCAAGACACTCGTCAACCTTTTCAATTTTCAACAACTCTTGAAGAAGTGCTTTTGCAGGTTTCATTAACGCGCAAAGGATTTAGTATATAAATCATATAAGTTATGAAATTCACTATTTAGTGTATCCGATACGCTATCCAGAAAATTTTGTGAAATTAATCCGGTTTTAGGATTTACAATATTTTGGTAATACTCATCATCTTCATTTTGAACAATTTTAAGCGAATAAGCGGAAAAATTATCACTATCTAAAATACAATCTTTGTTAACATGCTTATATACTTCTTTTTCTAAGTCGGGATTTTTTTGGATGACCCTATTAGCAAACAGTAAGTTGTTGTAAGCGGTTAAAATGTAGGGACTGTGAGTAGTGATAATTAACTTGTTATCTTGATATTCTTCTTTGCCTTCTGCATATTCTTTGTGATAATTTACAAAACAAGCGAAAATTTCGACTAATAGTTTCTGTGCCTCCGGAAACAGGTGCGCTTCTGGCTCTTCAATTACTCTGAAAAAATTCTGTTGACCTAAAGCTAAAAATAAGTCTTGTAATATTCTAATCACCTCTTGTTGACCTGTGGAAGCATTTTTTAACAACACATATTTTTCTTTCAACCCATTCAGTTTAATACTCTCAGAGTCATTTGCTAACTCGTAACTACCTTTCAAAATTAAATTGCTATTTTCAAGAAAAGTTTTGAATATAAAATTTTCTTCTTCATTATTATGAGATTTTAAATTGTCAAATATATTCTCAAAACTTTTTTTTTCGATAAAGTTGTACGCTTCAAACTCATTTTTTATCTCATCAACCCTATTTATGAATTTTAACATTAAAGTTTCATCATAAGATTTGGATTGATCAATCGAATTACTTAAGTCCGCAAACAATTGTTTTTCAAAAGTTCTTGAATAACTTACGGTAGCATTCCTCCCAGCTATAATGAATAAATTATTTTTTCTGCCAATGGTTTCAATTCCTAATAAATGACTTTTCAGTATGTTGTTAAAATCAAATTCTGGTACAAGTGGATTAATTCTGGTAAGAGCCTGAGATAATTTTTTCCCCAAATGTTCTCTTGAATCCGAATCAAATTTTGCTGTTAAACCTTTGTTTTCATTTACTTCTAACAAAATGTATGTAGAATCAGACTTGTCTGGATTCTTATAAAAGTACTCTATTTTAAAATGCGAAGAATTATAAATATGACTAAAACAATCATTAAATTTTTGCTTGATTGTTTTTATTATATCATCCTCGAAGTCAAATTTAATTTTGCATATTTTTTTTTCATCAAGATATGGATATACAAATTTAGATAAGAGATGTATTTTTAACTCTTCCGGCAAAGTCCGAAAAAAATAAATTAATTTAGCAATAGTACTTTTACCACTCGCTTGTTCGCCAATTAAAATTAAGGTCTTTTTAATTTCAATTTCGGCATCTTTTACCGGTCCAAAATTTTTAATGATTATTTTTTGCACGTTGTATCTTTCTTCTTCAAAGATATGTAATTGTTTTTAAAGATTTTTTTTTTGATGGAGTTCTGTTTAAGGACAGCAAAATTAAAGTAAAACAAAAAGATGTCACCTTACCTCTGTCTTCTAAAAATCTGTCCTCTAAAACCAAACTAAGCAACTTACTTATACTATTTTAAGTATCGCCCCAAATTATTTTAATTATTTGCCCGGCGTTGCGTTGGTTATTGTATTGCTGGTTTAGCACTTTTTGGCGTAAATCAATATCTGCTTTTGTAAAAGGAGTGCTCATTAAACGGCCTAAGGCAATATTAAAATCTTCGGCAGACCTAGCCATTGCGCATAAATTATCTAAGCCGGTACCAGTTAACATTTCTGGGGTAACTAAACAATGTTTACCTGCATAAAGGGCATTAATTAGTTTTAATTTAATACCCGTACCCTCAAAACTTGGTAAAATGTTTATTTGTGCATCTTTAATTAACGCTTCTAATTTGCTATCGTTAGGGTTGGCTTCCAATTGCAAATGTTTAGCAGACTTACACCAGTTAATTATTTCTTTAGTAGGGTTTTTGCCGGCAATAATTATAGGTAATCGCAAATCCGACCTTATTGATTCTACTATAAATTTTACTGCACTAATATTTTCACTAACACTTAAATTGCCATGGTACAAAATGTGTTTACCATAATCGGTAGTAGAGCGTACATTTTGATTTTTGTGAAATACTGGTATATGGTGAACATCTTTGTATTTAAAATTGAAGTAATTATACTCGGTTAAGCTTATTGGTAAAATTGTAACATTCGCAATTTCGTGTTCATTACGCTTTAGTTTAAATTGCTCTGAAAAGTAAAAAAATGATTTCCACTTTTTAGTTTCTGCTTTAGCTAAATGACGATAGTAACGCCATTCAACATTATGCTCTCTAAGTAGTTTTTTTCTTTCCTTTAATTCAGGATGATTTATATGGGCGCTACAATGATGTCCCTCAAATAAAATTGGCGCATCAACTGCTATTAAACGTTTTAGCAATTTTTGATTTATTCTAGAATTTACAATAAAAGGTTTTAGGCTTAACCAACTTAGCAATTTGTTATTACGAGGGTAATAATAAACTTCGCTGCAATATTTGTTTAATTCTGCTTGTTCTTTACGGCCATATTTAAAGCAATGCAAAATAATTTTTACACCATAATGATGTAAGGCTTTTATTTTGTAAAACACATCAATTACGCCGCCGTAGTCTGCCGGATAGGGCACATCAAAAGATACAATATGTAGTATTTTATTACTCAAGATTTTTGTAAAATTGTATTAGTTGTTCTTTTTCCTTTTGCCAGTTAAAAACTTGTTTTGCAACCTTACAGTTAGACGAAAGCTTAGTATAAAAGTTTTCATTACTAATTAATTTATTTAAATTTTTCGCTATATGTTTAGGGTTTAAGTTTTCGACCAACACCGCCACTTCATATTTATTATTAATCAATCTATATTCAGGAAAATCCATACTTAATTGTGGAATATTGGCATGCATGTAATCAAAAAATTTATTGGCTAAAGAGTAATAATAGTTTAAGCAATTACCTTTTAGCAAATTTACGCCTATGGTTGCATTATTGGTTACTTCATTTAAATTTTTCGGCAGTATATAACCTAAAAATTGCACTTTGTGTTCGAGCTTTAAAGTTTGCACCATTTTTTTTAAAGCAGCATTAATAGTGCCGCTGCCTGCAATTTTTAAAGGCATATTAACCCATTGCATAGCTTTTATTAGTTCTTCTAAACCTCTGCCTTCGTTTAACGCACCTTGGTAAAGTATGTATGGTTCTGTTTTGGCAATAGTATTTATGTTGGTTATTTCGGGGCAATTTCTAACTACAGTCATTTCAATATTGTATTCACTTGCATAAAGCTTTGCAATACTTTCATTTACGGTGTACGCTTTTTTTATTTTTGGATAAATAAAACGCTCTAAACGTTGCCATAGCCATTTGGTAAACGGGCGGTGCTGAATTTCGGGTAAGCCCAAATAGTATTCATGAGCATCTAAACACATCGTTTTTTTATGCCATTTAGCAGCTATATAATGCGGCAATGCAGTATCTAAATCAATAGCCGTATAAACATCGTACCTATTTTTAAGTAAATGAAATACTAAACGTAAATTATACTCCACATAAAATAGTTTCCCCTTTTTAAAAATGCTTTTTAGGCGTATTTGGCGGTAGGGTTGTTGTTCTAAATCGGCTTGCATTGTTGTGCTAATACCATAAATAGTTACCATAAAACCAGCTTGGCTTAGGGCGTTACAAATGCGTTGCATACGCCTATCGTAACTTAAATTATTGGTTACACTAAATACTATGTGCTTTATTTGTTGCGCTTTTATCTTTTTATTGTTTAAAATGCAAAGCTATTATTAAAGCCGATTTAACCGAAATTGTTAGTTAAAATATTTACAACTTCATTAAATTAGATGCTCCAAATTTGTTTGTATACAAAGCAATATCGGCAGCGTATAATGAACTTACAAAATCAAAAAGCGACTTATCGTATAAGCTTTTGTAAGAAACGGTTTGTCCCTCAGTTTTTAAATTCATCAAGTCAATTACAGGCATATCGCAGTTCAATTCGTTTTCTTTTACAGTAGATAAATCAGAAATAGAATGTTGAGTTAAATGCCTGGCATCCTTTATTGGAAATGCTATTTTTTGCATTAAGTCAGTTTCAATATGTTTGAAGTTTTCAATAGCGAAATAGTCATCATAATTTTTATAAATAAGAAAATCTATTTGCGGCCGCCAATGAATATTATGTTTAAAAATTGAAGGCTTACTTAATGATTCAACAAATTGCCTGAAAGTGAATTGCACCAGCTCAATGGCTCTATTGGTAAAAATGTAGTAATTAAAAGCATCTCGCGAGTGGGTAACAAACTTATCTAAAAAAGTACTAGCTAAACGGGCAAAAGGACATCGTAAAATAACAAATGTATAATTGGCAGTAATTAGTGATTTCAAATCTGCATTAAAGGTGTGGCTGTTATCGTGTATCCAATGAATATCTTTTTCGCTATCAATAAACTCGTTGGCAACAGCAATAGAATAACGCATTGTGCTGCAAGCATTTTTAGGTATAAACGAAAATACGGCATTAGAATGATATAACTGTAAAGTATGCCTTAAAGCAAATTGAAATTCTCTGTTGTGTTTTAGGTTATTTTGCGTGTTTGATATATATCTTAATTTACTGCTCATTTAAAAAAGTACTAAAATAGAAAAAGCAAATGAAATTAAGGTATTCAATTAGTTAATCTGTTGTTTTAGACTGTAACCACTCAGAAGTCAGACCATTTCATTGTCAGACATTAGACATCAGACATAATTTGGGCGAAAAAGAGCGTTTTTGACTTTACTCAACCGAATTTATCTGATGTCTGACAGCGAAGCGGTCTGACTTCTGACCTCTACTGAATAGTTACTTTAGACTCTTAAAATTTAAAGCACAACATTAGTAAAGTTGTAGTTACGTTTATTTTTGAAAACATAAGCTGCTAAATCTGAAATTGAAGTACACAGGCTAATTTCAAAAAGCGGTACAGGCTAAATACTTCGGATCTAACATCATTAAACTATAAAAACCAACTTATCTTTGTATTTTGTATAAATATAATGAACGATGGCAGAACGTTTAATAGTTGAAAATTTTGGCCCTATAAAAAAAATTGAAATTGATTTAAGTCGAATTACGATTTTTATTGGGCCGCAATCTGTTGGGAAAAGTACGGTTGCTAAGTTGGTGGCGATATTTAGACATGGATTTTTTGTTTTTGAGCAAGAAAAATTTGAAGATTCATTGTCTCGGCATGGAATTGAGACTTATGTAAAATTCGATACCGAAATTAGATATAAATCAGATTCTTACTCATTTTCATTTAAAGATGGAATATCTAAAATGAAAAAGAATCAGAATCATCCTTTTCACAATGCTATTCAGTCTCTCAACAATTCAGAAAAGAACAATCATATATCTTCTATTGATAAACTAAATAGAGACATAATATCAGGAAGAAATATAATATCAGAAATAAATAAATTTAAAACTGAACAAAAGCAAATTGATGAAGTCATAAAGAAAATAGAGGAAATAGAGCCAACCGAAAAAAAGTCGACCGAGAAAAAATTAAAGGAATTAGAACAACATTTAAAATCTGTGGAGACAGAAGTGAAACTACTCATTACGAGAAAGGTAAATCAGAATGAACTTATGGTTGAAGCTCAAAAATATTTCAGTTACAGCGTTTATTTGCCAGCAGAAAGAACTCTTTTGCCAATTATTTCGAGTTCAATTATGAATTTAATTAACAATGAAGTTCCTATTCCTAAAATTTTAGTAGGATATGCTTCTATGTTTGAAAAAGCAAGGCAGAATATAGACGATTATCACATTGATTTTTTAAATGTTAAATACAAATATATAGAAAATGAAAATCGTATATATACTTCAAATGAAGATTATTTTAAGTTAAATAATGCAAGTAGTGGATTGCAGTCAACTATACCTATGCTATTAGTAATAGAACATGTGTTAGCTGCGTTGTCCAATACTTATCAATGTAGTAGTTTTATTGTAGAAGAGCCCGAATTAAACCTTTATCCCAAAAACCAGTACGAACTCTCAAAAGTTTTAGCCGGAATTTGCATAAACAAAAATGAGCTTTCAGAAAAGTATAACAAATTAATCATCACCACCCACAGCCCCTACATTTTAGCCGCCTTTAATAACTTCTTATTAGCGCATAAATTAGGCGATGAAGTTAAACTTAAAGTGTCAAAAGTTATTCCACAGCAAAGTTGGGTAGATCCTGAACATTTTAGTGCCTATTACATTGATGAAAAAGGTATCGTCAGCATCTTTAACAAAGAAAGTGGTTTAATTGCAGAAAATCATTTAGACCAAACTTCAGAAATAATTATGGAGGACTTTAATGATTTGATGGATTTATATGCTATAAAAGTTCAATAATGATTGAGCAGATTAAAACCTACTTTCCGCAAGCTATAGAAAACAATTGTTTGTGGATATCAAAAAAGCAAAAGATTTTTATTTTCGATCCTAATGAAAGTAAAATTATTGAAGTCTCAACTGAAGAAGCGGCAAACTTTACAATTGTTAATACAAAAGAGTCAGAGGTCAATATTTTAGCAATTGACAAATGTATATTCAACGATCAATCCGATCATAAAAAATGCGACTTTGCAGCATTTAACGATAAGATTTTCATTTTTGTAGAAATAAAAGATACACACAAAAGAAGGTCAGTTAAAAAGAAAAATGCAAAAGACCAACTAGAAGATACTATCAAAGAATTTCAAAGTTCAATTAATTTTTCAAACTACGAAGTATTTGTAGTCATTTCCTGGAGATATAAACCAACAAGACCAGCAATTTCTACCGGAATGCAACAAGCAGCATTTCATTTTAGAAAAACATACAATGCTAAATTAACTGAAGGAAATAAATTTACGCTCAGTTAAAAAAAATCCAAACACACCTACCTAGGCACTTTAATCTTATAAGTCCTCTTATTTCTGTTGGTCAACTTATTATCGCGCAACCAAGGGTTGTAAAATTTTAGTAGTTTGTAGTTCATATTATTTTTAAAAGCAAAAGCTGCTAAATCAGAAATTGAAGTATTAACGCTAACTTCACGAAACGGTACTGGTGGGTACTTTTCACTATCGCTAATTTTAAAACCATATAACTCTGGGCTTTGTATTATTTCTTTTAAAGCCAAAATACGCGGTATATAGCGGCTAGTTTCGGTGTTCAACAACAAATCGTAATAATGTATATTATGCTGGCGATCTACCTGCTTTTGCAAACCATTAACACCCATGTTATAACTGGCGGCTGCCATAGTATAACTACCAAATTTACCTTTCGATTTCGCTAAATATTTACAAGCCGCAATAGTAGATTTTTCAATATGATAACGTTCATCTACTTCGTCGTTTACTTCTAAGCCATAGTTGGTTGCTGTAGATTTTAAAAACTGCCAATAACCTTTTGCGCCTGCCGAAGAAGTAGCATTTTCTAAACCACTTTCTGCTAAAGCAAGGTATTTAAAATCATCGGGTATACCTTTTTCAGCCAATATTTTTTCTATTACCGGAAAAAAACGATGCGATAGTTTAATTAACCGCATGGTGTTTGAATGCCAAAAAGTGTTTACCATTAACTCACGGTCAATGCGTTCTCTTACATCAAAATCATCTAAAGGTACTTTTTCGCCAGCAAAATACATTTGGCTCGGCAAATTTAAAGGGTACACATTAAATTCAATATTATTGGGTGAAGCTGCTGGCGGTTGTACTGCACTTAAAGCAGGTAAAGAGCTACCATTGTTTGATAGCAATAAAACAACTACCGTTGCTAAAAGCAACACTAAAGCCACCGGATAAAAATATGTTTGAATTTTATGATACATTATTTATTTACAATTTTTCTTTTGAAAAGCGGCACAGTAGAGCAAGGCTCTCCGTACATTATACTTTTGGCAACTTTTTGCAATTTTGTTACTAAACTAATATATAACTGTTGCGGCACTTTATCTCCACAACCCTTAATTACCAATCGGGCGTCTTTATACTCTTTCTCCAATAATTGTTCCACCTTTTGTACGGCAAGCAATTCTATAAGTTCTGTTTTAGTAGCGTAAACTACTTTTAATGCAATATTAGTTAAATATGTAGCTGCCAACATATAAGCCCATTGCGGCACTAAAGCCTCATTACTGCATGTAATACCAACAGCCTTATTTTCATATTGTTGCCAATTATGTTCCTTTAAAGCTTTGCGGTATGCTTTCTCTTTTAAAATAAGTTCTTTATATAAAAAATCTTTCACATCAAAAACGGCATAGCCATCTGCCTGGGGCATAAAACTTTCTGGGTTAATAGTTATTAAACCACTTTGTGCTACTCTATTTACTAATACCTCACTCATAAACGTCAACAATAATCTGCAAATATTGCAAACATAAGATGTATTGTCAACACTTAGGTTTAATTATTTCCATTTAAACATTTAAAACAATAGTATAACATTTTACCAATACTACATTGTAACGTTTAAAGTAACTATTCAGTAGAGGTCAGAAGTCAAACCGCTACGCTGTAAGATGTCAGATAAATTCAATTGAGTGAGGTCAAAAAGCTCTTTTCGCCCAAATTATGTCTTACATCTAACGTCTTACAATGAAATGGTCTGACTTCTAAATAGATCTCAAAAATTAAAAAAGTAATTTGAAACGAAAAATTAAGGCTCACATAAATTGCACACTTGCTTTCCATTCCAATACGGCTTCCGCTCCCAATTGCAATTGTGTAGCTACAGCCGCATTTCCATTACAATCAAGGTTAGTTTTAAAAACCTCGCCCGCCTGTGGAAAAAGCGCCGTATATACTGCTTTTAATTGGTTCTACTACGAATTTAATGAGAGATTGAATTTTAGAGTTAGAGAAATTAAAATACAAAAATATTTAAATTACCCCTGCCGTCATCGCCGAAAAATCGGAGAGAAACGGAGATTTTATCGGCTATCTCTCCTATTGATTGTAAAAAAGAGATACCTGATAATTTGTTCCGTAAACTCCACAAATTTCTGGTATGACGTTTTTTCTGCATTCCCTTTGTTTCATTAAAATGGTAGTATAACCTTCTAATTAAGCCTGTTCATTTGCTAAATAGTTATAAACCCAACGCAGTTGGTTATAGCTAATTTCAAAACCAATATTTGCAATAGTATCGGTAGAACCCAAATCGGGATTAGCTTTTTTAAAGGCCGTCACTTTATCAATAAACTCAGGTTGTAAAACTTTAAAAATATCGTACCGTTGCTCTTTTATTAAACGAGCTACGTGGCCTTCAATAGTGCCAACCACCAAGCCTCGTTGTTCTGCTATTTCAGCCAAACTTAAGCCTTTGTTCAACATTTCAAGTGTAATATTATAGGTTTCGCCTTTGGTTGTTTTTTTGGTAGTTGGTACTGCTTTTTGCGAGCGTTCGTACTTTTTGTCGGCTATATAAATTTTTTCCGTTCTATATTTAAAAGCTTGTAATAAATTAAGGTACTGCCAGCATTTTGCAGAAATATCAATCACCGCATTTTTGTATTTGGTAATTGCTTTTATTTTTTTAATATTTTCATAATGTGCCTCTAAAGGCTCTACTAAAAGCACATGCACCTGTTGCAAAAAATAGGTAGTTGCTTTTTGGCTGCGTTGTACAATTGCCAGAGTTTCATTTTGCCTTTCTTCTAATTCAAAATATTTATTTAATTGTTGGTGAAATTTAACCACCACCGCATCTAAGGTTCGTAAAGCCAGTTCAATACTTTTATATAAAGACAGGCCCTCAATTTTTACTTTGTTATTATCTAATTTTTCAAAAGAATAGTTCCATTGCTGATGTGCATCAAATATTTTTTTTAAACTAAATACTTTAAGCAAAAGCGTATTTTCATATTGCAATTTAGCTTCTTCTAAAATTTGTTCAATATTATCGGGCAACAAATCTTGCCTGTGAAACTCCAAAATATTTTCATCAACAATAACATTTTGCGCACTAATTTCTGATGATAGCTTTAAGCCTGCTAACGAGCGGCAACGGCTTAAAGCTACATATAATTGACCCGAAGCAAAGGTGTCTTCTAAATCAACAATTACCTTATCAAAAGTTAAGCCCTGGCTTTTATGTACTGTAACCGCCCAAGCCAACTTCATAGGTAATTGCCTAAAGCTGCCAATTTCTTCTTTCTTTATTTTTTGGGTTTCTTTATCAACCGTGTATTTGCTGTTTTGCCATTCTATTTGGCCTACTTTTAACTCGTTGCCTTCTTCATCTTTAACGGTAATTAATCCATTATTAATATTGGTAATTGTAGCCGTTTTACCATTGTAGTAAGCACCTTCCACATCATTTCTAATAAACATTACCTGCGCACCAGTTTTAAAAATTAGCTCGGCATCGGTTGGGTAAGCACTTTCATTAAATTTTCCAATAACTTCTGCTTTAAAGTTGTACGCTGGTGTTTTTAGCTTTGCCAACTCGCTGGTATTAATTGTATTGGCTTTGTAGTTATGGGTAGTTAAAGTTATTACCGATGTTTTATCTGGCCTTGGGTCGTAATTTTCATTCAACCTTGCAATGTTGTGTGCTGTATGTTCGCCCCACCTAATATTGTTTAAAATGTTTACAAAAAATTCGTCTTTTTGGCGGTATATTTTTTTCAGTTCTATAGTTAAGGCATTTGCACTTTGCCAGGCTAGGGCACTAAAAAAATAAATATTCTTGTAATAACTTCTTAGGGTGTTCCAAACATTATCTTTTATAACTGGTGCTAATTGAAACAAATCGCCAATGGCTAAAATTTGTACGCCACCAAAAGGTAAATTGTTTTTGCGGTATTTTCTTAAAGAAAAATCAATAGCATCTAACAAATCGGCACGTACCATACTAATTTCGTCAATTATTAACAGTTCTAACTCTTTTATTAGTTCAATTTTTTCTTTACGCATATTATGCAAATTGCGCAAGTTGGTCCAATCAGTAAAATAGGTTGGGTTAATACCCGTATTTGTTTGTGGTATAAAGGCAGTTAGCGGCAATTGAAAAACAGAGTGTATCGTCATACCTCCGGCATTAATAGCAGCTACACCAGTTGGTGCTACAACTATCGTTTGCTTTCTACTTTTTTTTATAATGTTGTGTAAAAAAGTAGTTTTACCTGTACCTGCTTTACCTGTTAAAAAAATATTATTACTGGTGTTAAGTACAAATTGTTCTGCTAAATGTTGTTCATAGTTTTCCACTATTAAAATATTATGTGATAAATATAAAAATTAATCGGTCAAACGTTTTTAATAAGTTACAGAAACTTAATGGTGATTATCAAATTGTTTTCCAATAAAAAATTTAAATTTAAAAAAATAGCAAGTTAGATGCATCACTTTAGCTGTTAAAAAGATATAGTATTATGTAAAACGTTTTCATCTCAACTAAGAGTTAAAAAACAATAATGAAAAAATTAAATAATATAATAATAATTATTGGTGTATTTACGGCTATTTTATTCACAGCATGCGAAAAAGAACCAATTGATACTACTATTGAACCAATAGAGCCAGTTATAGTTGAAACAGAAGAAATATTAGAAAATCCCTTGATAAAATCTATCGGTAAAATGTCGACAACTGGTTTTAGTTTTGAGTGTATTGTTATAAATTATCCTTTTGCATTTGAATTACAATCTGGCATATCTGTTACTATTAATGATAGTACCGAAATTGGAGTAGCGCTTTATAACGAAGATGATTACATAATAGACTTTGTTTACCCATTAGAGGCTGTTGATCAAAATGGAGAGGTATTTACCATTTACAATACAGATGAGTTAGCAAAAGCATTTATTGAATGTGTGCCAACAGAGGGTTGGAATGGTTTTGAAGAAGCTGGGTTTCCTGCCTTCGATTTTGAGGGTTTATGTGTTGATTTAGTTTATCCAATTACGCTGCTATCAGAAAATGGAGTAACAGCTATTGCGGCAAATGAACAAGAATTTGCAGATGCCTTAATTAATGGTTTTTATTATTTTTCGTTTCCAATTGATGTAATTGATAAAGAAGGCAAGATAACAGCCATAGATAATGACTTAACACTTATAGATGCAATATTTAATTGTAGTAATTATAATGAACCCTATATAACTGTTGGTTCGCTTGAGTTTGGTTTTTGTTTTGATCTTAACTATCCATTACAAATTATAGATGAAAAAGGTAATACCAACACAGTTAATAATGAAGATGAACTTTACACTTTACTTTTTTCTGGGCAGGTTGTAGATTTTGTTTATCCAATTTCATTGATTTCGCAAGATGGAATTACCCTAACAGCCAACGATCAAAACGCACTAAATGATTTAACTAAAGATTGTTATAATTACTATATACCTGCAAATTATGATCCGTTTGAATTTTGTTTTGATATTGAATATCCGATAGAGCTGACTGATACTATTGGAAACACTTTTTTGGTAAATAGCGACACGGCACTTTTTGAAATATTTCAATACAATAATTATAATGCACCAGATTTTATATATCCACTTATAGCAATATTATTAGATGGAACTATTATAACAATAAATGATTCGAATGTGTTAAGCAACTTGGTACAAAATTGCTCAATAAACGGATATGAAAGCCCTGAATTAGATATTTATAGTATTCTTGATTTTCTTTTAACATTAGAGTATTTCTGCTTTGATATCAATTACCCTATTAGCATTACAATAGATGGTATAGTTGAAACTATAGACAATGAAACTGAGCTAAATTCTATTGCTATCGAAATATTTCCAAATAATAGTTTTACTAACATCGAATTCAATTTTCCAATAAATGTAACTTTAAGTTCTGATAGTAGTATTGTAACTATTAATGAGGCATCTAAACTAACTGAATATATTTATAACTGTCCATAATTTTATAATAAATTGGTCGACTGTAAATTAATTAATAATTGTAAATTAGGTAAGCACTCAGCTTTTGAGCAAATGTACGAAAGCTGTGCGCCTTACCTATATAGCACTATAAAGCGATATATTAAAGAGCCAGAAGACCATAAAGATGTAATGCAAGAATCTTTTGCCAAAATATTTTTGTACATTAAAAAATATGACCCTTTAAAAGGCGAATTTAAATATTGGATTAGGAAAATTGCAGTAAATGAAAGTTTTAAACTTCTTAAACAAAAAAAGAAATTGACGCATTTAAATATATCTCATACGCAAGAAGATATAGCAGAATCGTTTATTCCCGATTACGAATCATTAAAAAAGGAAGAGATTGACAACTACCTGCAAAAAATGCCAGAGCGCTATCGAAATGTTTTTATGTTATCTGTTATTGATGGATATGCGCACAAAGAAATAGCACAGCTTTTACAAATAAACGAAGCGACATCCCGCTCTCAACTGTCGAGAGCAAAAAAATGGATACATCAACAAATATTACCAAACTTAAAGCTATACTTAAATGGAACGGCTTAACAAAAAAATAAAAGATCTTTATAATCAAGAACATTCGCCATTACCTAATGAGCTGAAATGGGAAGAAATGAAAGATGGCATATTTGAAAAGATGAAAGATCAGGAGAAAGAACGCTCTCCTATATTTACATTTCCTTTTGGTTTAAAATTAATTAGAGGCTTGCTAAGTGTTATAGTTCTATTAATAATAGTTGCAGGCATTTATTTTAGTAAAAATAATAAAGAAGTAAAGCAACCATTTAGCAATACAAAAAATTATACAAGCACAGCAGAAACAAAACAAAAGCCATCAACTGAGCAACAAAAAAACTCTGATACAAAAATTGAGCAGGAAAATAGTCTCCAGTATAACTCCAACATTTTAACAAATAAAAACTTAGCTACAGCTAAGTCAGTTACACAAAATATTAAAGAAGATAGTGATTTTGCTATTGAAAAGAATGAAATTAGCAGCTATAGCTCAAATACAAAAGAGGAAGTTGATGCAACTGCAAATGCGGTTTCTTCTTTTACAAAAAAGAAGTCTTTAACAGGTAAGGAGAAATCATTAGATAAATCTTTGTTAGATTTAACAATAATTACTAAAGAAACAGATGTTTTTTCAAAAAAACTACAACAAAATAGTGAGGAAAAATTGCCTTCAAAACAAACACTTTTAAAAAGCAATGTTAGTTATGAAAAAAACAATGCAAGTGCACAAATTGAAAAAAAAGTAATTTCATCCAACATAAAAGAAACTGATTTTCGGGTTATAAAACCCTTGATTGCAAAAACCTGGCAACTCGTTTCTACTGTTGAGACACTACAAAATACCATCGCCCAAAAAATATATAAGCCTGCATTTAATGAAACTGTTAAACATAAAGAAGGCTACAATTCTGTAAAATTGGAGGTAGGTTATACTTATTTACAATCGCAATACAAAAAATTGGATGTTAAGCAATATAAAACTGAAACTGGCTTTTTTTCCAACTATTTAAATTTAAACTATAGCAGAACATTCACTAAAGGTATATATTTTTCAACTGGTTTAACCTTTAGTAGGTTTAAAACAAAGTTTGAATTATCAGACACCATTATACACAACTATTTTGTGGAAAATACATTGACAAAAAGCGTTAAAAATGCCTTTACTGGTAAAACCGTTAGAGATGTTTATGAAGATGTAGAAGCATCTGCACTTTCAACAAGAATGGCCAGGCATTATAATAAATTTGATGCTTTAAGTATTCCAATCATTGTTGGAAAACGGTGGAGTTATAAAAAACTTTCTTACAATATTGGAATTGGGTCGGCTGTATCTATATATAGCTCGGCGGAAGGAAAGACACTAAGAGATAATGAGATGGTTTCTTATTCAAAAGCAGAGCCTGATCCATATAACAACGGACTTCAAATTTCAGCATTATTAGAAACTGGTATAGGTTTAGCACTCAACCAAAAAATAGATTTTATTGTGAATTTTAGATACAATAAACATTTTAGTAATTGGGCTGATAATAACTTTATAGTAAAACCAAATGCTTTTATGTTTGGAACAGGCTTAAAATTAAAGCTCTAAAAAACCAGTTGAGATAAAAAGATAAGTTCTAACTATTCTGTAGAGGTCAGAAGTCAGACCGCTTCGCTTTCAGACGTCAGATAAATTCGGTTGAGTGAGGTCAAAAACGCCCTTTTTCGCCCTAATTATGTCTAATGTCTAACATCTGACAATGAAATATTTTGACTATTGGATAGTTACGATAAGTTTTTGTTTAGACATTTTTTTATATAATGTTTAAAACACTATTATGTTCAATAATATATTTGCACAAATCAAACGTAAAAATAAGCCAGTTTCCCTTTGGTATTCTGGTAAGCCAGTTTTGTAGCTATAAAACTAACATCTTGCCATTTTTTTCTTTTTGCCCAGGCGTTTTGCATCTTCTACCTTTTCAATATATTCGGTGGCAAGCGGTACGCGGCAGGCGGTTTCTCCCATATTTACTTCTATTTTACCAATTTTGCTGGCTACTGCTTTGGCTTTTTCGGTAAGGCTGGTAATATAACTGCCTACTGCTATTACAAAACCATTCATAGTGTACCGCACTCTATTAGGTGCTTTGGCTATCTTTTTTTCAACTCGTTTTAGTAATTTTTCGTAAGCCTTTATATCCAAATCCTTATCTAACTTAATAGCTACCAGGTTTGCTAAAGTAGACCATCCTGCAGCGGCAATCATTTCATCTTCATCTTCAATCCACTCTAAACCTAAATCAAAACCATAACAACTTTCGGCGGTAATCCAAGCAATTGTATACTCACTTAGCATGTACCAATAAGCTTCTTTAACCCATTTGCGTAAAACTTTTTTGGTCATCCGGTTTTCATCGGCAATTAAGCCTGCTAAGTACATTGCATCGCTATTACCGGTATCATACAACTCTAAAGCAAGTTCGTGATCTTTTTTTATCCGTTTTTGAATTCTTTTTAAATCCGAAACTTTAACCCCGTAAAAAGGTTCTTTTGCGCCATGTCGCATCAACACTTTTTTGTTGTTTTCGTTTGCGCGCTCTACCAATTCTGCCATTACCTCTTTCAAGGTCATTTTAATTTCTATTCTGGCCATAAAACTGTTTAGTTTTCTTTAATACAAATATAGTTAATATTAGTCAAAATGTTGTTGGCTTTTTTAATCTTATAGATTTAGTTAATTTTGGCCGTAGTGAATTCACATAAAAAATCTCTTAAAGAGCGCTTACACGAAATAATTTACGAAGCTGATACAACTGTTGGTAAACTATTTGATATAGTATTATTGTTTGCCATTTTGTTAAGTGTTTTAGTAGTTATGCTTGAAAGTGTAGAAAGCCTAAAACTAAAATATGGAAATTTATTTTATATAATTGAATGGGCCTTAACCATTTTATTTACTTTTGAGTATTTTGTTAGAATTTGGATAATTAAACGCCCCACCAAATATATATTCAGCTTTTTTGGTGTTATTGATCTCTTAGCGATTTTACCTACCTATTTAAGCTTGTTTTTTGTTGGCACGCATTATTTACTAATTATTCGTTCATTAAGATTGTTACGCATTTTCCGTATATTTAAATTAACCCGATACTTAAAGGAAAGCCAAGTTTTAATTACTGCTTTAGCTGCCAGTCGTACAAAAATAACCATTTTCATTTTTGCGGTTTTAATGCTGGTTTGTATTATTGGTTCGATAATGTATTTGGTAGAAGGCTCAGAAAATGGTTTTACCAGCATACCCGAAAGCGTATATTGGGTTATTGTAACTATTACAACTGTTGGTTATGGCGATATAACACCTCAAACTAACCTCGGCAAATTGTTAAGCTCTGTTATAATGATTATGGGTTACGGTATTTTAGCCGTTCCAACTGGTATAGTAGCTACAGAGATAAACGCAGCCACCAAAGTACGTACCAATACGCAAGCTTGCAATAATTGTGGTTGCAACAAACACGATGATGTTGCGCATTTTTGTAAAATTTGTGGGGAGAGTTTGGGAAAGTAGTTGATTTAGGCAACTACATAAGTAAACTAATTTAATAACTATTCAGTAGATGTAAGAAGTCAGACCGCTTCGCTGTCAGACATCAGATAAATTCGGTTGAGTAAAGTCAAAAACGCTCTTTTTCGCCCAAATTATGTCTAACGTCTGACAATGAAATAGTCTGACTTCTGAATAGTTACCTAATTTAAATAATGTAAATTGGCAAATCCATCCTTCAAAATCTAACTATTTCTTTGTTGAATTTGCCAATTATAATTTTTTCGCTTATAGCTTAGCTATTTTTTTTCTTACATTATAATCATCAAAACGGATATCTAAAATATAAATACCACTATGTAATTCGTTTAGCGCCAACTTATTGGTAAAATTAAAGCCAGATTGCTGCAACACAAGTCTGCCTGCTTGGTCAAACACTTTTATGTCACCTATATTTTTTTCTGTACTATTAATATGAATGTAATCAGAAACAGGATTTGGAAATACAATTATATCGCTTAAAGTGTTAAAATCATTAATAGAAACAGGTTCATCATAAACAAAACGAAGTTCATCAAATACATAATACGACTCATTGCCTTCTTGCAAATAAGTTGAATCAGATACTGCAATTAAATAGAGAAATACTGAATCTGTTGCAAATTCATTTTCCAGATTGGTTATTGGTATGGTAAACTCAGTATATATACTGTCACCTCCTGCTATTGTTAATTCGCCGCTTGCGCCAACTTGAGCGTAAGTAAAGGTTGTATCTTCACCAAAAACTACCTCATAAGAATCACTAAATATACTATCACCAAATAAAATAAAGATGTATGCTGAATCTGTTTCCTGTCCAACATGTAAAAAACTACCTTTTAAAGCAGTTGGTACCGAATCGCAATTAAAAGTAGCTGCTGCATCTGCTATTTCATATAAATTATCTGGTTTTAGTTGAATAGCAGAAGCCGTTCCGTTAGCACCAGGTTCGTATTTATATTGCCCGGATATTTGTCTAAAAAAATCTTCAGTTAGTGTTTCTCCACTAAAGAATGCCTGAATGAATAAAAAAAGATATCTTGCCGAACCCAAAAAGTGTGGTGAAGACAAGATGGGTTCTTCTATTTCGATATAGTCATAATAATATTCAAAATCACTTGAAATGTCTTCAAATTCTTCAAAGTCTCCACCTGGTATTTCACATTGTGAGAAACCTATTGCGTTGAAAAAAATAATTGTTGAGATAAGTAAAAAATAATGTTTCATAATTATAAAATATTTAGTTGATTAAAAAAATAAAAAACATTGCAAAACAAATTTAAATTTCAAAAAAACATTTCACTAGCCTTTAACAAATGTTGAGAAAGACGTTTCTCTATTGGTGAAAGTATAATCCCTTTTTGAAAAAGAGGGGGTTCTTTGTAAGTTATCAGAATCCCCCTTTCCAAACTAATTGACCTGTAAAATATTAGTGTAATTGTGCGTGGGCATGCTGTTTGCAATATGGCAGATATACGTTAACTTTATTGTTTTCTTGCTAAATTTTAAAATATGTGATAGAAAGTATTCATTAATTTTATAATGATGCAAAGATAGCAAGCAGCCTGTTTGATATGTTCACTACATAAAGTGATTTATAAATATCATTGTTTATCGGTAGTTGATTTAAAGCCTAATTGTGTTGTATAAATAGAATTAGTTTTGTTTTCATTTTCATTTTTTATAAAAGTTATAAATTTATTCGTAGCCATAAAGTGGTTTTATTACTACAAAGATGAAGCATGACAAATTGTTTTAGCAATTAATGCCAACAAAGTTGCCAATTGTAAGCGTCGAGAGCAAAAGAATTTTAAAAAGAAATTGAACATAGTTGCTCAATCGGACAGCCAGACTTTGCAAATTACTGTTGAAGATAATGGTAGGCACATTGACAAAAAATCTATTGAGCAAATGGGAAACGCAAAAGAGTGGCTTAAACTTGCAAAAGAGTACAAATATGCAAATTTTCAAGCATATGATTATAGTTTCGTTGAGCTTTATCAAGCGCAGGGCAGAATAAGTATTAGCTATGATTCAATTATTTTAGCAATGGAATTTTTCGAGTGAAAATGTTAAATTTATTTTTATTGGTAGATAAAAAAAAACACCCTTTCCCAACCAACCGTTTGGTAAAGTGTAAAATATCTATTACCTTAGCAACATGCCACTTCAAAAAGTAACTAAAAAAGAGATTATAGAAATTGCCAGACAGGTATTTACCAAGCAAGGCTATCACCACACTTCAATGAGCGATATTGCCGAAGCAAGCGGCCTACAAAAAGGCAGTTTGTACCATCATTTTAAAGGAAAAGAAGAATTGATGATTGCCGCTATTGACTGTTT
>Ga0209828_1001324_pt1 | contig 22591 bp, 13 predicted proteins | sample MaitaG_FD_187429 | JGI IMG/M metagenome (GOLD analysis project Ga0209828, IMG submission 187429) | Marine algal microbial communities from Maine, USA - Maine_Asex2 metaG (SPAdes) (version 2) | ecosystem: Host-associated > Algae > Red algae > Unclassified | place: Maine, USA | collected 2015-01-05
TTGCTTATTTTGTAAAAGCGTATTTTGGATGTAGGTGGTAGCTGTTTTATGAACTCCTAAATGTATTATTACCTCTAGTTTCATTTCTTACTTTCTGATTGATTTTTACAAGTCAACTATAATGAAAGATTAAATTCTTCAATATTTATTTTCGTTTTTAATCGCTGATAAAGAAATCGGATTTCTTTCGGAGTGTAGTCTTCAGATACACTTTTTAACCTTAATTTTTTTAATTCAAAAGGTATTGTTAAATCTTCTGAGTCCTCAAGCCAAGATATATGGGCATTATAATCTCCAGAATTTAAAGTATCAACCCAATAATATTTTCTTTTTCCTTGGTGGACTAATTCAAGTGATTTTATAGCGTCTAATGGATCAAGATCTGAAAGTGCCAAAGCCTGATCAACAGATAGATAGGACATAGCTCTTTCTAAATTATTGTTCCAAATGGGCTCTACTATGATAATATGAGCATTTGAATCCCATCTGATTACCTCTCGGATATGATCCGGGTCATTTTCTGGATCCAATGCAAAGCAAATGGGTTTGTCACTAGAATGTATTATCTGATACAAAAATGACGGAGGATCATAATCTCTTCTTACTATATCTTCGGAGCTTATTCCGTTATATACATCACCATTTGCAGTTGGATTTAATGACATTCTATTAAATAGGTAATCATAATATACATAGCTGTCTAACTTTCTGGCTTTATCAAGCAAGTATCTAACTAAGTATTTCGAAGGCCCTGTTAGAATAAAGTAAGGTTTTTTATTATGCTCTATTCCATCATTCCATACATCTCTTATTCTTCCCAGCTTCGTTTCCTTACTATTTGAAACATATAATTTTTTGAAAATTTCAAAATTTTGAGGAATTACTCCGATTTTTTTCTCCGGAATTTCTAATGCTGCCTCATTAGATGGACTAGTCTGCTTTATTAAATATTCTTTTAATTCAAGAGCATGGTTTGAGAATTTTCTAGCGAAGAAATAGGGTAAATTTGTAACAAATTTTTTGTGATCATCATAAAATATTAATGGCCTTCCAAAAGAATTAAATTGGAAATAAGTTAAGTTTTTATTTGCCACATGATCAAATCCTGCCAAATGAACCGTTAGACTTTGAATAGCAAACTCATCTGGAATCCAAGACCACCTGAAAAAACTTCTCACTTTCTTATCAGAAACAACTTCTAATATCTTTTGGCAAGTGGAGCGTGTTAGACAAAACCATTGAGAACCAAAATACATGTTTATATCCAATGGATTTTTTCTTTTTACTTTATATTTCTCCTGAAAGTCATTCGACTTCTGAAACCACCATCGCTGCGAATAGTAGTTGAACGGAAAATAATATTGGTATCTTTCTTTATCCCATCCTCCAGCGATCCATTTTACATATCTTACATCGTTCGCTTGAATATATTCATTTCCCTGGTTTTCATATAGTAGTTCTTGAAGTTGATGAAACGGTTTGATCGGGAAACAGGCAGCACTGAACAAATAGCAGTAGTCAGGCTCAAACTTTGGGTCATTCAAAGCCTCATTCATCATTTTCAAAGTAGCGTCCACAAGCGAAAATTCGCCCCATTTGCAGACAATACGATCTTCAAGAAACTTAAGATTACTTCGATTACCAGCGTATTCTCTCAATTCAGCCGCCGCTGCTTGAGGCATGCTATTATCATAATGGATATATACTTTCAGATTATCATTATCCATAAAATAAGGAATGGAAAGTAGATCTGTTATGGTCTTTACAGGTCCATGACATAGGAGTAGAAAAGCTACTTTTATTTGATCAGAACCATTCTCCACGCTGCATAAATTTTTGATTTTCTAATTGTAGACTATCATCAAATAGAATAGAAGTAGTCTTGTTATATATAGGAGTCTCTTTACTATAGTTTCTTTCCATCATTTTTAGGTCAAATGCCATCAAACATCCAGAAATAAAACGTAAATCCTTTTTTATAGGACAGTTGTATTTATCGTTGTTAAGTAAACTTCTCCCTATTAAAAATCGAGTGTTTTTATCAATTTTCAATAAACAAATGACATTTTTATATGGAGTTTTTCTTGGTTCAAACTTGAATTCATTTCTTACTTGATAACCACCTATAGATTTATAAATCCCGTTTTCTTCTTTTTGAATAAAATTAAATTTATCATAAAAAGGAAACGTCGTAAAGTGATTATATATCGGCTCTTCTATTATCTCCTCATAATCTGAATAACAATCAATAATTGTGGCAAACAAGGCCCTTTCTTCAAGGTTATGTAGGTATTCAGTTAGCTCAAGTAAATTTCTTGTTTCTATGTGTGGATAGATAATAAATTCATGAGCCTTTAGGACCAGTGTCCAAGAGTCCAATCTATATTTATCTAAAATATAATTAAAAATATTTGCTTCCTGATCTGGCAATAACTCATCTCCTAAATCTAGTTGAAAGATTGAACAATCATCCAAACTATTTAGAAGATTCAGTGATTCAGAGTCTTCATTTGTAAGCACAAAAACGAAATGATCTACTCCTAGATTCCGGTAATAAGTAAGAAAGTGTGAAAGATGGTAACTGCTATCACTGCAAAGGACAACGGCCGTAAATTTAGATTTAATTAAAGTGGAGTCTACTTTAACTTCCTTAATTCCTTTCTTGACCACAGATACAGCACGATTCTTCTTAATAGAATCAATTGTATTAAAAACAAGTTGTGAAACTTTAAAAAACCTAAGAATAGGTTCTATTATCTTATTTATTAAAGATCTCATCCTATAACTCTTAACACTTGTACTTTTTTAATGAAATTAATGGAACTTGGTCAAGTGCACACTTGAAATGCAAAAATAACCCGTTTATCCCAAAATAAGAAGCAGGACTAACTTTTAAATATATTTTTAAAGTTTAAACAGGTTTTCAGCATAACTTTCAAAGGAGTAATCTTTAGCAAACTTCTTCTTATCGTGTTTGAATTTTGTATTAGGGTATTGTTTGAGATATGTATCAATAAAAGACACAACTTTTATTATATCCCCAAATGGTAAAATTACACCATTATTTTTATTAATTATCTCACAAAATCCGCCAGTATCTTCAAATCCAATTATGGGTAATCCAGCGGCCATGGCCTCATGGACTACACATGGATATGGATCACCTCGAGAACACATAAAGAAGAGGTCACTCCCTAAAAACCAAGGAATTGTATCTTTTTTGTTTCCTACTAATAAGATGTTTTTCCTATAATCGCATTGATCAATATCACGTTGCACCCAAATTTTGTAATCATTTAAATCTCCATCACCTAACCATATAAAATAGACTGGTTCGCTACCTTTATATTGGTGTAAAAAATTTATTGCTGTAAAGGTAAAAATATCAATACCTTTTCTTGGTATAGGAGTCCCACATCCTAATACTATTTTAGAATTTTCCGGGATATTTAGTTCTTTTCTTACTCTTGCTTTGCTTGTCTCGGGATCAGCTTCAAGTATTTCCGTTTTTATGAGCCCTTGACCTTCTATTACAATGGAGGCCTTATTGAAAGAATAATTCTTCATGGCCTTTGTATTTACAAACTTAGCTGGAAATACTACAATATCAGAATTATCATCTATTACTTTCCAAGAGCCGGAAGGATAATAAGTACCTAGCTCATGTACTAAGCAGATAACTTTTTTTACCCTTCTTTTGATAGAGGGCAGGACTTGCCTGCTCTCGGCGGAATTTACATAGGCCTTATCTATGTCATATTTAGTCCCAATTTGGTCCAATAAATAACCTAATTCTTTTTTGAAATGTGGAATATTATTCCAATTATCCAATAGATATATCGGGCCTAATTTAGAGAACTCCGATTCTATTTCTCCCCCTTTACAAAGTAAAAATATGAGCTGGATGTCATGATTATTCTTCATGATTTCAGCTGCCTTTTTAATAATTAATGGTGCACCTGTCCGACTAGCCTCATGGCTTACAAATAAATATATCTCTTTATTTGTATACTTAAGCTGATCAACGAAATGAGTAATCTTAGTAATGGATTTTTCCGGTGAAACTTCCCTTGCATTCCAAAAATATTTTTTGATATTCTTTAGGATCACTGTAGGGGGTTCATTGACCATAGCTTGCCTAAGCTTATACCAATTTTCGCGATTGATATTTTCTAAAAATACCTTTGGGTATTTTAGACCTAGAGATAGTATTTCCTTAAATAACGCCATTTAAGTACTTTGCTTTCGTGTATAATCTGTAGAATAACCCAATAAATTTAAGCCTTCTTTGGCCTGTTCTAAGAATGTATTATGTTGTTTTTGAGTAAAATATTCTTGCCATCTCCCAGCTATGCCGATTCTATTATGAGAATTGGGATCATGTTCTGAAAAGCCAGGAGTAGTATTCTGATTTAGTTTTTTAGCTTTATCAGGATTTACTCCAAGAAAGTGGTACATTTCTTCTCTTATACCTTCAGTATCTGCTAATAAATCTTCGTATTTGATCCAAAAATAGGGCATATCTAAATTACCTTTATCAGCCTGATTTAGCTGATATATATCATTACACACCCGATCATTCCACTGCTTGGCAAGCTTACTCAAGTAACCTAGAGGAGAAAGCAACCAATTTTTATGCTCCTCAAAGTATTCAGGATTTAAATCAAATTTTTCTTTCTTTATTTTCATTCTATTGTTGAGTAGAATAGATCTTCTTAAGCAATGGTAATACCAACTAACTATACAGTCTCTCCCATCCCTTGTTATAATAATGTTCTTTCTTCCTGGGACATAGGTACCAATTAGACCATTAGGAGTTCTTTCACCACAAAGCTTTTTGTTCTTACAGGCCCTAATGACAAAACCATCAACAAAATTCAAGAATTCTTTTTCGAAATTTTTGTCTCTTTGAAATGCATTAAATCGAGCTTGTAGAATAGAATTTTTCGCAGAGAAAAAACTTTGTAGATGATATTCGCCAACGCAAGCAATTTCAGGATGTAAATTCAAAATATTACTTACCCAATTCGTGCCTGATCTTTGAAAACCGCGCAAATAGAATACTTCAGATTTTGTACCTTTTCCTAAAAGCTTGTCTATTATCACAAGTTTATTGAACTTTTTGTAATGAGAGAAAAAAGGAGATACTCAAAAATTACATTAGTTATTTGATTGTCCGCCTTTTAGTTTATCCGCTTTTTTAATCGCACTTTTTCTATTTGGATTATTTCCTATCTGACCCGCGTCAAATTTATTTTTTTTGACCATTAAGTCCTTACCTATTATTTTTTCGAATTTGCTGTCTCTTTCTAGTTCAAGTGCTTTTTTAGCTTTCAAATCTACCTTTCCATTTACTTTTGGAAGATTCTTCGTTTTATTCTTAAAAGTCGCACCAACAACCTTCATTTTTGCTACCTGATCATCACTCAAACTCAATTTTTCTTGAACTGTCTCCCAATATTTAAAAACAGGTTCTTTCTTAGATATACTCTTCTTAATATTTGCTTTTTTAACTTCTTTTTTTTCGCTTGCCTTTGGAGTTGCATCAGACTTACAGGACACAAAACTTATACTTAACATTATAATAGTGGAAAGTAATAGGGTAGTAATTCTCATATTCAATACTTGTAGTTGGTTATAAATAGCTTTCTTTATTATGGCAAGATTAAGAAAATATTCTCGATTTTGATAGTTTAATTTAAAAGTTTCAATACATATATAAATTCAAAATAATGTGTTAAATTAAAATTTCTTAGTTCTTTTTGAAAACTTTGATACTAGCTACATTAATTAGAAGAAATTGATTTTAATATCACTTTGCAAGGTGTCTCGATCTAGTTATATTTGTACTTTAGTTGACTTTTCTACTTCTTAGTTTTTCTTGCTTTCTATAATATATAAATTAACAATAAAGATATTCAATGAAAATACTAGTTACTGGTGGTACAGGATATATTGGAAGTCACACAATAGTGGATCTGATAAATAAAGGACATGAAATAGTCAGCGTTGATAATTTTAGCAATTCTGATCCTGAAGTTGTAGGAAATATTGAAAAAGTTTCAGGAGTTGCAATTAAAAATTACAATATTGATCTAGCAGATCTTAATCAAACAGTTACCATTTTTCAAGATCACCCTGATTTTGACGGAATCATACATTTCGCAGCTTTTAAATATGTTGGAGAATCTACTCAAATGCCACTTCTATATTTTAAGAATAATCTTAATTCTCTAATGAATATTCTGCATTGTCAGAGGAAATGGGATATTCCCAATATGGTCTTCTCAAGTTCATGTTCAGTCTATGGGAATCCTGACAAACAACCAGTGACTGAAGAAACTCCTCAAAAAGAAGCAGAATCGCCTTATGCCAGGACAAAACAAATGGGAGAAATGATCATAAGGGATTTTTCTAAGAAACACTCCGATTTAAACTTTCTTTTATTAAGATATTTTAATCCTGCAGGAATTCATACTTCAGGAATCATCAGAGAAAAAGCCAAAAAAGAAGTAGAAACCTTAGTCCCTATAATAGAGGAGGTATACACAGGCAAAAGAGAACAATTGACCATCTTCGGTGGAGATTATCCGACCAGAGATGGTACATGTATTAGAGATTACATTTATATAATGGATTTGGCAGAAGCCCATACCTTAGGGATGGAATATCTGAAAAAACAATCAGAACAGGGAGTCTGTAGCACTTATAATTTAGGAACAGGGAACGGAATAACTGTTCTAGAAATGGTGAAAGCTATGGAAAAAGTTTCTGGAACTTCATTGAATTATAGTATTGGTGATAGAAGAAACGGAGATGTTATTGAAGTATACGCAGATTATTCCGCAGCAAAAAATGATTTAGGTTGGATTCCAAAACATGGCATTGAAGACATTTTCCAAAGCATACTTTAATCACAATCTTAATTGAATAAATCAAGGGTAACTCTTAACGGCCTCTTCTACTGATCGGGGAAACGGGTTAGAAAATAAATAGGCCCTCAATCATGTTTTGTACACCAAAAACAAACTATATATCATAATACTTCGGACTCATCATTAATTTGATTTAACTTTGTAATTTTAATAACCAAACAAAAAACCCAAAATTCACGCTTGGAGATGTCAGATATACAAGGTCAAATTGTAAGAGTAAGAAGTATTAGAATTGTAGGTTGGGCTTTTTCAAAAAAAGACAAAGAGCCTTTAAGTCTAGACTTGTATATCAATGATGATTTTAGAGGCACCTTGATATCTAACGAACTTAGAAAAGGCTTCCTATTAAACAAAAAACATCCTACGGGTAATGTAGGTTTTAATTTTAATCTAAGAGAAAGTCCTCTACAAAATGGCGACATTATCAAAATATTTCATAATGATAAGCTACTAAACATTCAAAATTGCCCTTATGATTTTAGGACTGCAGATCAAAAAATATTGATTGTAGGTTTACCTAAAAGTGGGACTTCTATATGTACTTATAGAATCAAAGACGCTTTACCGGATTATTGTAAATTACATTTCGAACCTGAAGGTAGAAAAGGTCTGAATAAGTTTATGACTCATTATGAAATTACAATGGACCCTTGTGTAGTCACCAAAAATCTTTTTACAATAGGAGAGAAAGATGTAAAACTAGATTTAATTCAAAAGCTATACAATAAGAAAATATGGATATATAGAGATCCAAGAGATTTGCTAATCAGTAGTTTTTTTTATAAATGGAATTTTAGTCACAAACCGAGTAAAGAAGAATTTCAGAAAAGTCTAAAAGCTGTAAAGCTAAAAGAAAAAGATCCACAATCAATTCCATTCAATAAATTAGTTTTTTCTGGTCGACCAGAAAAAGCAGTAGAAAGGAAATATAAAGCGATTTTCAGTCAAATGAAAACCCTAGATAAATCTTGGCACTTATTGAAATATGAGGATTTGGTAGATGGAAATGTTGAAGAGCTAGAAACGTATTTAGGTTTTAAAATCAATAAAGATTCTGCAGTAGCACCTCACCTAAAAAGAGTAGAGAGATCTAAAAACTATGGAAGTTGGCGACATTGGTTTACAAAAGAAGACGTTGACATCTTTAAGCCCATTTTTGATCCAATTATGTCAGAATTGGAATACAATACAGATGATTGGGAAATCATAAATCCTGAAACTTTGCCGGCCCAAGAGGGTTCTGAGTATATGAGTAAACTTTTTAATGGAGGATTTAGGCCTCAAAACAATATTTTCAGTAAATTTTTTAATTTTAAATAAGAACTACAATATTGAAGTGATTTAATGACAAGCGTTAAAGAATGAATCGTGTATGCCTTGCGATAAGAAGAGAGCGATAACAAAACATTTAAGTACATTCATTCAAATATCAATTGTTAGTAACAACATTTCATTATAAAATTATAAGAATTAGAATGCTAAATGTTGTATTAAGACCAATAATAGAAAGACTTCCAGAAAACAATAGACTGGAAAGAATTTGGAAATTAGCTCAGGTCGATTTCCGAAAAAGGTATTATAATGACAAACTCGGGTTGCTTTGGGCATTCCTAAACCCTCTTTTGCAGATCTCTGTTTACTGGTTTATGTTCAAATATTTATTTGGGCACAATCAAGAGAATTATGGCCTCTTTCTTTTTAGCGGATTTTTAGTTTGGAGATTTTTTATCGAAGGAGCGAATAAAGGACTTAGCCTGATAAGACAGAAGAAGTACCTTATTGAAAATATACAATTTAATAAAATTGATCTATTTATATCTCAAACAGTAAGCGTAGGAATGGGCTTTACTTTTAACTTTATTGCCTATCTCATTATAACCTTACTAACAATGCAGCGTTTATGGAATTGGGATATCATTCTATCTATTCCTCTCATTCTCAATATCGCATTTATTGGAATGGGAATGGCCATGATATTAGCGACTATAAGTATACACCTAAAAGATATAACCCATGCATGGGCTATAGTCTCTTTATTTGGTTTTTGGACTTCTGGAGTATTCATGAGAGGCGATACTTTTTTAGATTTTTTCCCTCCATTGGAATTTTTACATCCATTTATCGGTATTATAGCTAATATGAGAGCCATTACCATGTTTGATGGAGTATGGCAATGGGACGTTTTTTGGACTGGCCAAATATGGGGAATTACATTGATTGCCCTCGGCACTTGGGCCTTTAATAAATATTCATTTAAAGCACTAGAAACACTATAATAATGAGTTCGCTCGCTATAGAAGTTAAAAATTTAAATAAGACCTTTTTCGTAAAAAAAGCAGCTTCTGCCACGATAAGAGAACATGCGCTTGGCATATTTTCAAAAAAGAATAAAAAAAGAGCAATTCAAGCACTTACCGATATAAGTTTCACGGTCAAAGAGGGAGAATTTTTTGGTATAATTGGAAAAAACGGAAGTGGTAAATCTACCTTACTCAATGTTCTAATAGGAGCTTTGCCAGGGGATAAGAATAGTATAATTACTACCAAAGGTAAAATCATCAGACTCGCACTTGGTATGGGTTTTGACCCAAATCTGACTGCTAGAGATAATATTTATGTCAATTCCTCTATCCTCGGTCTTTCCTTTAAGAGAGTAGGATTGATCTTTGATGACATCATTGGTTTCGCCGAATTAGAAGATTTTGTAGATGTACCCTTGAAAGGTTTTTCGAAAGGAATGCAAGCAAAACTCAAATTTTCTATAGCCGTACATGCAGAAGCAGATATATTCCTTATGGATGAATTTGGTGGAGGGGTAGGAGATATTTCCTTTAAGAAAAAAAGCGAAGAAGTATTTAAAAGTACTTTTATGGATGGTAGAACCATCGTCTATGTAAGTCATGGAATGGAATCTATAAATGAATACTGTGAAAGGGTAATGATCCTAGATAAAGGCCAAAAAGTCGCTATGGGTGGATCGAATGAAATGGTTCAGTTATATAAGGATTCTTACAAAGATGACTAATCCAAAATTCACCAATCTATACTTTAGGGTACCTCTAATAACTGCCTCTTGGGTTGAAAGTAGAATAGAATGAAAATGGACAAGGCGCGAAGAGGGAGTTTAGCCATAACTTGACGACAGATGATTGACGAAGTATAAATTCATTGTATTTGCTTAGGAAAATTTCAATTTTCTGATCGACCAAGAATGTATTTCATACACTTACCCTTGATCAATACTTACTAGTGAATTGCTCATAGCTCTCATGTAAGCCACTTAGAATCGGGTGGTGATAAGGATCATCTTCCAAATAATTACTCCAATGATCTTGCATGTATTTAACTTCCGACTGATATCTTTCAATTTCAGATTTTGACATATCATGACTTCTTGACTGCGATTCGTGATGATATAATTTAGCATACGGTGTGTAGATAATTTTATATCCTGCTTCTCGTACTTTTAAACAAAGATCAATATCATTGTATGCAATAGCTAGATCCTTTTCGTTAAAACCTCCAACTTCTATGAAGCACTCTTTTTTTATTAATAGACAAGCGCCTGTCACAGAACCGATTTCCTGTATGCAGTTTGCTTTCTTTAGATTTCCATCACTTTCATCCTTGAGATGTCTAAAAGCGTGCCCCGCTACATGGCCGACTCCTAAGATTACACCAGCATGTTGTACCCGCCCATTCCCATAAAGTAATTTTGCACCAATAATGCCCACATCCTCTTGTTGTAAATATTCCATCATATCTTCGAGCCACCCTTTCTTTATAGCTTCGATATCATTATTCAAAAATAGAATGTAGTCGCCCGTAACTAATTTTGTAGCTTCATTATTTATTCTTGAAAAATTGAATGGAATATCGATTACAAAATGACGAATATGATCATATGATTCTTCTATTTGCTTTACATATTTTAGCAATGACTTATCTGTAGATCCATTGTCTGCTAGGATAATTTCATAATCAACATCCACCACAGTCTTGAATATGCTATTAAGACAATCTCTCAATAAATGCCCTTGATTTTTGAATGGTATGATGATGGATACCTTTGGTTTTTTTATCAACTTGTTTTTTACTCGGAATGTCCCTTTTGCAATACCTGGAACAATATCTTGAATCGAATTATCTGTTTCAAAAAATTTATCTAAAATGTCAAAATGATTTCTCCTATTATCTTGGGGCTCATGGGTACTACTAATTAAGACTTCGGTTATTCGAGAAGGAGATTGACATAAGTCAAAAGCTCTTAATAGTAATCCATAAGAATCTAGGTATTCATTGATAACCAAATGAGAGATCAAAGATTTGAACAAATGTCCTCTAATCAAAAATGCATTTTCTATATAATTGTAATTGTAGAGGAAAAGCTTATTATTATGAGGTCGGAATTTAGGACTCATCCTTAGCTTTTCCTTAATCTCATCAGAATCAAAAGTGATCAAATCAGAATTACTATTCTCCGCTAAATGTTTCCTAAAATTTAGAAGGGCATATTTTTCCAAAAGTTGCCCAGCTGACAAAATCATATAGTATTCGGAATCATAAATCCTAATATTCTCTAATTCTTCTAAATCTAGAGATATAATATTTAGATCTTTAAATTCCTCCTCTTCGTCAATTTTGATATTTCGAGGACCATCTACCATGATAAATCGGACAGATGAGGCTTGATAAGTTTCAACTGAATGTATGGATTCTACCACTTGACCAACATGACCTCCGTATATAATGATGTTAATTCTAAATTCCTCAACAAATAAAGTAGAATCAGATGCATCATTAGTATCAAATACGTCCTGTATAATAGACTCATAATAATCTTTTCGCCTATTTAAGTATTCATTATATACTCGATTTCGACTAAGTCGGAATTTTGGATAATAGGCATTGCCCGTTTTATCAAAGAATTTTTTCACAGCATTTCGAGAAATGACACCCAAAGGTTCTTGATTTCTCATGGCTTTCATAAGAATATCTATATTCATCAATATGCCCTCCACAATTCGCATTATCACCAAATTTAAATTTTACTTTTGATACTTTTCTGCATTACCTTATTTAAATTACTTTTGAGACATAATTTTCATACCATGTCAAAGAATATTTTAATTACAGGAGGAGCTGGATTTATAGGTTCTCATCTTATTAGGCATCTAACTACTAGATATCCTGACTACACTATTTATAATTTTGACAAATTGACTTATGCTGGAAATCTTGAAAACCTAAAAGATATTGAATCAAATCCTAAACTTACATTCTGTAAAGGGGATATTCAAAATTATAAGGAGGTGTATAAAGTAATTCAGGATAATGATATCGACACAGTTATACATTTAGCTGCAGAATCTCATGTAGATCGGTCTATAGAGAACCCGATGGAATTTGTCTTGTCTAATGTTGTAGGTACTGTCAATCTCTTGAATGCATGCAGGACCTTTTGGGGTAAAAACCTAGAAAATAAGGTTTTCTATCATGTATCTACAGATGAGGTGTATGGATCACTTGGACAAACAGGCTTTTTCACTGAAGAAACATCCTATGACCCTCGATCTCCTTATTCTGCGAGTAAGGCATCATCTGATCACTTTGTAAGAGCTTACCACCATACCTATGATCTCCCAGTAAAGCTTTCTAATTGTTCTAATAACTATGGTTCACATCAATTTCCAGAGAAGCTGCTTCCTCTTTTTATTAATAACATTCAAAATAATAAAAGCCTTCCCGTATACGGAGATGGCAAATATACAAGAGATTGGCTGTGGGTTGTAGATCATGCTAGAGCTATAGACGAAGTTCTCCACAAAGGTAAAATTGGAGATACATATAATATCGGTGGTTTTAATGAATGGCAAAACCTAGATCTCATACATTTATTATGTGATCAGATGGATGAAAAACTGAGTAGAACCAAAAGACAAAGTAGAGATCTTATAACTTTTGTCAAAGATCGCCCCGGACACGATAAAAGATACGCCATCGATGCCTCCAAAATCAAAAACGAATTAGGATGGTCTCCCTCAGTCACTTTCGAACAAGGACTATCTAAAACAATCGATTGGTACCTTGCAAATGAAGACTGGCTTAAAAATGTTACCACCGGCGCCTACAAAGATTATTACACCCAAATGTACGCCAACCGCTAAGAAAGACTTCAAGGCACCAATTAGCAGAAAGCCGAAAAACGATCCACGAATCCCATAGACGAATCACGAAAAAGATCCACGACCAACTAAAAACGATCCACGAAAATCGACCAACGAAAATCGATCCACGAATAACGACCAACGAAAAACGACAAACAAATAAAGAAAAACGAACTAAAATGAAAGGAATCATACTAGCAGGAGGCCAAGGCACTCGTCTATATCCATTGACGTTAAGTATCAGTAAGCAACTAATGCCAGTGTATGACAAGCCAATGATCTATTATCCACTTTCTGCATTAATGTTAGCTGGGATCAATGAGATTTGCATCATCAGTACGCCCGAACATTTGCCACTATTTAAAGCACTTTTAGGAACAGGAGAAGAAATAGGGTGTAGATTTGAATACATACCACAATACGAACCTAATGGATTGGCACAAGCTTTTGTGTTGGGAGCGGATTTTATTGCCGGCGACCCATCTGCTTTGATTTTAGGAGACAACATTTTTTATGGGAATGGCTTAGGCGATTTACTCAGATCCTGTTTTAATCCAGATGGTGGAGTTGTCTTTGCTTATCCAGTCAAAGATCCTGAAAGATATGGTGTCGTGGAATTTGACGAAAACAAAAAAGCGATATCAATCGAAGAGAAGCCTAATAAACCAAAATCAAACTATGCGGTCCCTGGGCTTTACTTTTATGACAATACGGTGGTAGATGTAGCTAAAAATCTAAAACCAAGCCCTCGTGGGGAATATGAAATTACCGATGTGAATAGATATTATCTAGAACAAGAGAAACTTCAAGTTCGGGTAATGAGCCGCGGATACGCTTGGTTAGACACAGGAACCCATGATTCTTTGTTAGAGGCAGGAGAGTTTATTTCTGTTATAGAAAAACGACAAGGATTGAAAGTGGGCTGTATCGAAGAAATTGCATATCAAATGAAATTCATCGATGAAGAAGGGTTATTAAAATTGGCCAAAAAGTATGAAAAAAGTGGCTATGGACAATATCTAGCTTCTATTTTAGCATAAAATAATCCAAAAGAAGACCGCCGTTTCCAATTATATAATATCTAGGCTCTACTATTATTTAAGAGATAAAATCTAATCAGGAGCCCCATGAGCATTCGTTCATATTGATTTTTCATATATAGGTTAAATATAGGTATGACGTCAACGGATTTCGGCTCCTAATGTAAACGTTACATCCAGTATAGATGCTTTAAACCGCTAATTAGGTTTGTAAATCATGAGTCTTCGAAATTTACACTTCATAGAGTATAAATTATTATATATCAATTCAATACACATTAAAATAAATAATATTTAAAAAAAGAATTAACGTAATTATAACCGTTGAATATTATTTAATAAATTTGTCAAGTCGAATGGGTAAAATGTGCCCGTATCACATGTATTTAATTAGACGATAGTTAATACTGACGAAATCTCATGATCACTTTAAGGCGGTGATCAAATTCAATCTCAACATCCAGATAACGATCTGGTGTTACAAGACGAAGCTTTAAAATTCAATAAACCAATAAATAACATTACTCATCATGAAAAGAATTATTTTTTCAGTTGTATTGTTTTCTTTTATGTTTTTCTGTCATTCGAATCTTTTCGGTCAAGCAAAGGTCAATGAACGTTTAAGTATAAAACCTCAACAGGTTGAGGAATGTGACGATGCAAAAAAATCTGCGAAAGAACAGTACATCCTAGCTACACATGCGAATGTAGATGAGGATGAGCTTGCTGCTCGAAAAAAGTCTTCTCAATCAGACGACGCAAATCAAATAAAATTTGATAAGGTCAAATCTGTGGCTTTACCTCAATCAACACAGGAAGACATTAACGCTCAAGTCTTAGCTCTCAATCAAACATTTCAATCGAACAATCAAAGGTTTCGTGCTAAGGTCATCTCGATGAAAGATGGAAGTAAACTCATTCAGATTGTAGAAGGTAAGCCTGCTGCCTCATACATAGAAGTTCGATCAAAAGATAAAAAGTAGTGTTCTCAATAACCAATAAATGACATTATCAAGAATTATGAAGAATTTATATAAACTCAGTCTTATAATCTTTGTAGCATTTTTAGCTCATTTCCAAGCAAATGGGCAATGTACAGTAGCCGAAACGCCTACCATCACATCTTTAACGGATTTGGGCGGAGGAAATGTAGGCCTTACATGGGATGCTAATTGCGCCACTAGAGGTGCAAATTCAATTTGTGGCCCAAATGATCCTAATTCCGTAATATGGTATGTTGGATTTTATGGGCAAAATTCACCGGCACCAAATGGTTTGCTGGCTGAATGCGGTGTTGCTCCAACTAGTGCACAATGTGGACCTCCTTTCCCTGGTTTGCCATTGACAAATGGAGGAGAAGTTGTTGACGCTATGGGTAATGTAGTGGAATGTTTAGATCCAAAAGGATCAACATGCATTTCAAGTGAGCTTGGTCAGGATTTCGGTCCTTGCCCTGCTGGACCAGGAGCGCCACATACGTTTCACGTAACAGGTGGGGCTGACTCTGACGGTAACTTGGATTATTGCGCTCAAGCGGTAGAATTTGTATTCCCATTATGCGAAGGCCAGTGTTACAATGTTGTAATGTGGGAGATTATTGTCGATGTACCATCAGGTTCGGGTCCAAATGCAATGACAAATGGAAATACATTGACTTCTTGCGGTATAGATGCAGCTCTTGAATGCGGAGAAATAAATTTTGTATCTGAATCTCCTGCAAGTGCAATTATGCAAATATGTGTGAGCGGTACAAATGAGATGATAGATCCAGCAGGTATTCAAGTATCATCGGATTTAGGTATTTGTGCGTCTACAACCCCTACTGATTTTGCTGGAACTTATCAAGGACAACCAGCAGATGAAAATGCTGGAGATGGAACTCCTTGTGCTGGCCAAGATATAGATACACAAACAGTTATCGATTTAACAACGGGTGCTGTTGACCAAACAATTGGTGCAACAGGGAACGGTGGTGATGCAGGGGATATTAGTATTCCTGCAATAGGACCTGGAACTCCTTCAGCTAATGGTCAATTGAGTTTAGGTGCGCACGTTATTGAAGTTAACTGCAGAGAAAACATGACTATAGGTCTTATAGCACCTGAAGGTTGTGATGGTTTAACTGACCAATCTGTTTTCGGATTTCCATTTTGCCCTGACAATCCGTCTGGGGCGTCATCAAGTGCAAAGGTATATATAGATGTTAATGGTATACCATTAGCAAGTACAGTATCAGATCCGGATGCATATCCTGCTTGTTTTGCAGAAACAATAGGTACTGGTACTTGTCCTACAAACGGATTAGCATATCCTGCTAATTGGACAGCACAATTTGGAAACTTTCTTGATTCGGATAATGGTTGTATTTTAAATGTGTTAGGAAATCCATTTGGTGGAGCAGGATCAAGTCCTTTCAGTTTTCCTGGAGTAACTTCTATGGATTTTGGAGATGGGGTCAATAGGCTCGTTTCAAATGTTTGTGTTAGATATGAAGATGCATGTGATGGATCTAAATCTGCAACTTGTGTGAAGTTTATTTCTGATGCTCCACCTTTGAAAGCAGAAGCTTTAGCGTGTAATGAAACATGTGAAGGAGCCGGGGACGGTCAAGTAGTTGTTTATAATGTAGGTGGTGGATCTGATGATCCAACATGTACCTCAACATATGCCACTGGAGATTATTTCGTACAAATAGTTGCTGGGCCAGTTTTAATGCCTCTTGCATATGCAGGTGGATCAACTTGGTCTTCTCCAGCAACAATGCCTCCAGGTTTATATACGGTAGAGATAAGAGATCCTTTAGCTTTGACGGATACATTTGACAGTGATGCTGATGATGCTAATGGAGCTTGTGGAGCGGCTTGTCCTATTCAGGTTTTAGTAGAAGTATTACCTGGTAACATAGTAACCACTTCATCTGCAGCGGTAGATCCTACTTGTACAGATGACGGAACGGGTTCAATTCAAATTAATTCTATAAGCACAGCTGGTAATGGACAAGTTGATTTCTGTTCAGGACCAAGTCCTGCAACTGATGCACCTGGTGTAGCTACTGCAGTGACTTCAGGCTTATTTGCAGGTTGTCCTTCTGCTTTGATTTCTGGAAGTACAATTGCTCAAATTTGTGTTACAAATTTCACGGATGCGGGAATTGCTGGTAATGGATTATTCGGATCTACTATAGATTTATATGAAGTTGGTTTAGGTTTAGGTTTTATAGGTGAGTTAGCTGTAGGAGGTGGATTTGGAACAGGTGGAGGATTGCCAGCGGCAGGTCCTGTAACTCAATGTTTCACTACTTTCGAACCAAATGGATTTGGAGGACCGAATGATGGTATGTCTATATCGTCAGTATTGGCAGGACTACCTGCAAATGGACTTTCTTTTGCGATTGCAGGTTTTGATGGTTCTGGTGGTGGAGAGCAATATTCATATGATGAATTATGTGTAACTATGAACGACGTAGTTTGTAACACAGATACAGATATACAAGCATTTTGTGCTACTGCTGGACCAGACGAAGGTGATGGTGCTGGCGGAATAACCTCAGCTGATCAAACAGTTACATGGGCTCATGCAGGAGGCTTCGATGCGGCTGCAGAACCATTCAATTTTGTAACTTTATCAGGCCCAGGAGAGAATGATTTAGCATTTGATAATCAAGCTGCGCTTGATGCAGGAGTTGCACCTGGTACAGATGTTTGTTATGATGCATCAGGTTTTGTTCCTGGGAATGAATTTGATGCAACGAATAGCATCGTTGATAACCAAGGTTTCGCAACAGATTGCTATAAAGGAGTATGCTGTCCTTTTACAGAGCAAGTGTGTTTTACGGTATTCCCAGTAACTGAACCACCGGTTGTTACAGGAGCATGTGCATGTGATGATGGTTCAAATGTAGGTATGATGGATATGGATCCAGTTGTTTGTGATGAATTTAATCTTGCAGAGGTAGGTTCAGGTGCAGATGTAGGAGCTCCAGTAGATAGCCCATTTGGAGGAATACAAAATTCTTGTCAAATTGTTTATACAAGCCCAACAGATGATCCCACTTGTAGTGTAGCAGCAGCTCCAGCTAAACTTACAGTTAGTGTAACTGGTTACTCTGCTCCAAATTTAGTAGCTGCAGGTTGTTCAGATGATAGTTTTTGGGTAACAATATTCGTGAACGGAGCAGGTCCAGTATATGATTGTAATTATGATGCAGCTGGGGTATTTTCTGGAACTTGTGCTGCAGGTGGAGGAAGTGTTGATGCCTCGACAATATGTTTATCAGAAGTTGATCTTGGAGGATTCAACCAAGGAGATCAAATCGACGTTTTTGTATATCCAAACTGTACGGGTGTAGATAATGATGGTGACGGGGTGATTGATTTTGATGTAATGAAAGGAACTGACTGGAATGCTACTATTACAGTTGATATGAGTGCAACATATGCATGTGCTGCACCAGCACCGATATATAATTGGTATGGAGCGAATGGAGTCATTCAATCTGGAGCAACAACTCCTTTTACACCAGCTAATGGAGATGTAGATATGAATGGAAATACTTTCGATTCTTCTGCATGTGGAAATTATACTTTCTGTGGAACGGTTGATTGTGGTGGTTGTGAAAGTGAGCCAGTATGTGAAGATTATACAGTAAATCCAACCTCAACCGGTACAGATCAAGAATTGGAAATTTGTGAAGGTGAAACGGCAGAATTTGATTTAGAGAATGGAAGTGGTATTTTACTTTATAACGTGTATTCAGATGCAACTCTTACAACAATTATAGAGGTTGTAGGTGATGGTACTTTCACTGCTCCTGATGGTGCAACAGCTGGTACATATACGTATTATTACACTGACATTCAGGTATGTCAGGTTTTTGGGTTTGTAGAAGATGCGAATTGTATATGTGCTAACCCTGGTGTACTAACATTAACTGTATTGCCTACACCAGAGCCTCCAGGTTCTGAGGATGTACAGTTCTGTGCTGGAGATCCTGAAAGTGACTTAGCTGCATTTAATGTTACTTGTGCCGATGCTTGTGCTTCAGGAAACGCAAATACACTTACATGGTGGAGTGATTCTTCAGGTGGAACAATGTTAGGAAGTGATCCTTATATTCCAGCTAATGGAGACCCTACCTCAACTGGTAATTTTGATGTAAATATTCCAGGTCTTTACACTTTCTGGGCACAGTGTGAGTGTGACGGTTGTCCAAGTGAGAGAACGGCATCTACAATTTTAATTAATGAGAATCCAACAGCAGGTATACAAGGAGCCATAGTTTGTATGGATGGTGAATTTAATACAGTGGATTTGGATGGTGAGCCAATGGGGGGAGATGGTAATTATACACACATGTGGACAATTGCTAACCCAGGTGCTACAGGAGCAACTCAAGCAAATTTAACGAATGAGACTATGCAAGTAGTTACATTCAATGGAACTGGTTTAGCAGCTGGTACAGTAACTTTAGAATACACAGTAATGGATGGCAATGGTTGTATTGGAACATCGCAGGCCACTGTAGTAGTTAATATGAATCCTGTCATCGAAGTAAATGGAGGACCATTTTGCGACGGACAACAAGATGTAATTATAACAACTGAGGTTACAGATGGTACAGGGCCATATGATTATCAATGGGTCGGTCCAAGTGGACAAACTTCAACCGGTTCTGGAATAAGCATGATGCCTGGTATGATGCCTGATGGCGGAGTATGGAATGTAACAGTAACTGATTCAAACGGTTGTACTAGTACAGGATCCGTAAATGTTGAAGTTTTACCTATACCTGATCCACCGGTAACTACAAATTATGAAATTTGTATGGGTGGAACAATCGGAGTCGGTTTACAAGCATCTTGCTCAGGTGATGTTTCTTGGTGGAATACAGGAGCTCCATTTACATATGAAGGTGGAGTAGAACCTGGTATCAAGTTAGCAGACGGAAATGGATTCGATCCAACTGGCCAAACAGATGCAAACGGAAACGTACTTGATACAAATGTGCCTGGTACATATGTTTTTTACGCACAGTGTAAAAGTGCAGATGGATGTATTAGTACTAGATCGGTTGCAACACTAACTGTATTTGAGGAGCCAGTGGCAACTATAGGGGCAACTATTACAGAAGTATGTTCAGATGCAGACCCAATAACAATTCAAGGAAGTCCTTTTTTCCCATCTACTGGGGAATCAGGAGAAATGATAGGTTTTATGTTTGGTAATGGAGTTGGCCCAGGGGTTGATCCACCAAACGGGGGTGGAACAACTGGTGTATTGACAGATAATGGAAATGGTTCAGCTTCATTTGATCCAAGAGCAACAGGAGTAACTGTACCAACAACTTATACGATATGTTATACATATACTGACGGTGCTACAAATGGTGATAATACAATTTTAGAAGATGAAGGTTGTACAGATATGGCTTGTCTTGATATTACTGTATTTCCAAATGCAACTTTAGAATTATCTTATAATGGCCCGCTTTGTGAGCCAGATGCATTAATCATTACTCCGACAGTAACATCTTCTTATAGTACACCGCCATATACTTTTGATTGGGAAATGCCAAGTGGTAATATGGTGACAACAAGTGATCCTAATAATCAATTGGTTATTGATCCAACGACTTGGAACTTGCATTCAGGAAATTACCAAGTGACAGTAACTGATTTCTTCGGTTGTACTGGACTTGCAGACATAGATGTATTAGTGAACCCAACACCAGTAATCACAAGTCAACCATCTGGAGCAGGTTTATGCCCAGGTGATGATGTTGAAATTTGTGTTGAGGCAACACTAGAAGGACCTCCAGCTGGTGGCTCTAATGAGATAACATACCAGTGGGTATATATCACTCCTAGTGGAATTCCTACAAATGTAGAAGGTGGTACGGAAAACTGTTTGACAGTAACAAATCCACTAGATAAATCACAATATTATGTGATTGTAACGGCAGACAACACCCCAGACCCAGATTGTCCAGTAACTAGTGATCTAATTACTATAAGAGTACATGATGGAGGTCAAATGGTTTGTAATGATCAGATCAACCTAAGCTTAGATGAAGGTTGTAGCTTAACTGGAATTGGTGTTGACCATTTTGTAGAAGCAGATCCAGAAGAATTATATTATACATATGAGATTATGGATCCGAAGACTGAATTACCAATAGATCTTAATGATGTAAGTGATTACGTTGGACAATGTTTGATTTATAAAGTAATAGATTCGTGTACAGGAAATATTTGTTGGGGTGAAGTTTGTCTTGAAGATAAAATTGCACCAACGCCAAATTGTAACTGTGAGCCATCAGCGGATGGTACATACGATCCTGATTGTACATTTATATGTTATGAATACTGGGATTTAGATGTGCTTGAGTTTGATAATAGAATAAGCAATAATGTATTACCTTCTGTGAATCAATTGATTCCAGATGATAATTGTTTTGACTTTGGAGAACCAAACGTTACTCTTGATATTATCGATACTGATAATTGTAAAGATAAGATTGTCATCAGAACAGTTTCTTGGGAATATACAACTCCTCATGGTGGTCAGGAATGGATAGGTTGTACACAGCATTTCTTGTTTGAGTCTATCGATATTTCAGATATGGGCGTAACTAATGTTAATGGATATTGGGACAATTATAATAATGCCCTTGCAGCTTCAAGTTCAGCAGCTAATCATGATTGGTATTGCCCAATCGAACTAATTGAAATAGGCTGTGGTAGTGATGCCTCACCGTCAGCGTTAGCAAGAAGATTTGATAGAGATACACCGAATGCTCCAAATAATAATAATAATCCTTCAGGAGCTGCAAATGATGATTTTGATGAAACTGAGTACGTGGTAGAGTATAACGAAGGCATACCTTACGCTTATCCATATGTTGTTACTAAAGGTTTAAGAGGTCAAGCACCATGGGGTGCATGGCATGCAAAACCAATTGACAGCGAAATGTGTAATATATTTGCAACATATACGGATATTGACGTAGATGCGTGTGCTGTTGGTTGTTTAGGTAACTTTAAAATACTTAGAACATGGACAGTTTTAGACTGGTGCACATTAGAAATAGTGGAGTGTGAGCAGTTGATAAAAGTCGTCGACAAAAATGGTCCAGTATTAGTTTCAAGTGATATAAATCAGAGTACAGACTTATGGGGATGTTCTGCGGACATAATTTTCCCTGGTCCCGATCACATAGATGATGATTGTGATGATGGAGAATTTCTCTGGACTGTATCTGGTTCAGGAAGTACTTCAGGTATTGTTGTATCAGATGGTATTGCTTATGATGTTCCTAAAGGATCGTGGGATTTCGTTTATTCAGCATATGATTGTTGTGGTAATTTGGGTACATCTACTTTTACTGTCAACGTAAGTGATCAAGTACCGCCAATAGCTATTGCAAAACAAGACTTAGTTGTTTCTTTAA
>Ga0209828_1001328_pt1 | contig 22578 bp, 16 predicted proteins | sample MaitaG_FD_187429 | JGI IMG/M metagenome (GOLD analysis project Ga0209828, IMG submission 187429) | Marine algal microbial communities from Maine, USA - Maine_Asex2 metaG (SPAdes) (version 2) | ecosystem: Host-associated > Algae > Red algae > Unclassified | place: Maine, USA | collected 2015-01-05
TATAAACATTGTAAATAAAAACCTACAGGTAAAAAGTGAGTTTTATATTAAATACTAATAGAACACCCATAAAAAACCATCAAAACTCCCTAACTTCCCCATCATCAACCGTAAAAAATTTCTTATTGCTACTAACACCATTCAATACAAATTGCATTCTATCCATCTCCGTATCGGTAATAAAAATTTGACCATAATCTTCTTGCTGCAATAAATTTAACAATGCCTCAACTCGTAAACCATCTAATTTATCAAAAATATCATCTAACAATAAAATAGGCGATTTTTGTTGCTGCTGTTGCATATAACGAGCGCAAGCTAATTTAAAGGCGATCAACACATTTTTCTGCTGCCCTTGCGATCCAAAGTTTTTGGCTGGCGCATTATTAATTAAAAACAGCACATCATCTTTATGAACTCCTGTAGTGGTACGTTGCGCAAACACATCATCTTTTAAGCAGTTTTTAAGCAATGTAGCGTAATCATTTTCCAATAAATCGGAAGTATATTGAAAAGAAGCTGCCTCTTTATTTCCAGAAATGTTGTTGTACGTTGCCTTATAATGCGCTTCAATGTTTGCAAAAAAAGTTTTTCTAATTTCGTAAATAGCATTGGCAGCAGGTGCTAATTTATAATTATAACTTTCTAACAAAGTATAATCGGGTTGCCGCTTACAATTTTTTAAATGATGATTGCGATGCTGTAACACCTGTTGGTACAAAGCCAACTGATTTAAATAAGTTGTATTGCTTTGGCACAAAACCTTATCTATTGTCCGTCGGCGGTAGTTACTATAACCTTTTACCAATTCAATATCGTCGGGCGCAACTAATAAAACTGGTATAGTACCAAGGTGTTGTTTTATACGTTTTATCGCTTCACCATTACAAGTAATTTTTTTGGTTTTGTTTTGATGGTAGGCCATTTCAACCGCCAACAAATCTGTATTTTTGGCTTTATTATATTGCGCAGCCAACCTAAAAAACGCTTTACCATTTTGTATTAATTGCTGATCTTTTACACTAAAATTACTTTTGCCAATAGATAAATAGTAAATGGCATCTAACAGGTTAGTTTTACCGCTTCCGTTTTTACCGGTAAAGCAATTAAATCCATCACAAAAACGCAGTTCGCATGGTGCAATATTTTTAAAATGTTGGGCCTTAAAATTCGAGAGGTTTAAATGCATCAATAAAGTTCAAATTTCTGTATCTTTGCCAAAATTTTTTTTGTGGCGAAGATAAAGGTAACCAAAGAAACTTATTTGCAATGGTATGAAAGCATGTTATTGCAGCGTCGTTTTGAAGAACGGGCTGGTATGCTTTATGGGCAACAGAAAATACGTGGCTTTTGTCATTTGTATATTGGCCAAGAAGCCGTTTCGGCTGGTATTGTTTCTGCAACTCGTTTAGAAGATCCAATTATTACTGCTTATCGAGACCACGGTTTAGGTTTAGCACGTGGAATGACACCCAACGAATGTATGGCAGAATTGTTTGGCAAAGCCACCGGTAGCAGCAAAGGCAAGGGTGGTTCGATGCACTTTTTTAGTAAAGAACATTATTTTTTTGGTGGCCACGGTATAGTTGGTGCGCAAATACCAATGGGCGCAGGTATTGGTTTTGCCGAAAAATATAAAGGCAACGATAATGTTTGTGTTACCCTTTTTGGTGATGGTGCAGCCCGCCAAGGTGCCTTGCACGAAACCTTTAATATGGCAATGATGTGGAAGTTACCCGTAATTTTTATTGTAGAAAACAATGGTTATGCTATGGGTACTTCGGTTGGACGAACTACCAATGTTGAAGATATTTGGAAATTAGGCTTAGGCTACGAAATGCCAAGCGAGCCAGTTGATGGTATGCACCCATTAGCGGTTCATAAAGCGATAGAAAAAGCAGCCGAACGTGCCCGCAAAGGTAACGGCCCAACTTTTTTAGAAATTAGAACCTACCGCTATAAAGGCCACAGTATGAGCGATCCTCAAAAATACCGTACCAAAGAAGAAGTAGAATCGTACAAAAAACAAGACCCAATTGAACAGGTTTTAGCCGATATTAAAAAGAAAAAATACGCTACAGAAGCAGAAATAAAAGAAATAAATGCTCGTATTAAACAACAAATTAACGAATGTGTTGAGTTTGCAGAAAATTCACCATTTCCAGATAATAGCGAGTTGTATAAAGATGTATATTACCAACAAAATTACCCGTATTTAGCTTAAATAAAATTTTATCATAATAAATAATGGCAAAGAAAAAGAGAATTAAAGATCAAGGTGTAGAAAAGCGCCAAACCCACGGTGCCTTTGGCAACCCCGAATATACTAACGAAACTTCAACAATATTCGATCAAGAAATTGATGTAGAAGAATCTTACAGCAAAGCAGAAGATTTTTTCAATGGAAATAAATCCCTCATTTTTGGCGCATTGGGCTTATTGTTAGTTGGTATTATTGCAGTTTACGCTTATATGAGCTGGTATGTACCAAAACAAGAAGCTTCGGCAATTGAAAATGCCTACCAAGCGCAAAAATATTTTGAAATGGATAGCTTTTCATTAGCCTTAAATGGCGACGATACTAACGATGGCTTTTTAGATGTAGCCAATAGTTTTGGAAGCACAAAAACTGGTAACTTAGCCAATTACTATGCCGGGGTTAGTTACTTGCAACTTGGCGAATATCAAAATGCAATTGACTACCTAAGCAAATTTAAAGGTAGCGATATGGTAGTTAGTTCAATGGCGCTTGGCAATATTGGCGATGCCCACATGCAATTGGGTAATGTAAACGAAGGCATTAGCTACTACGAAAAAGCAGCAGCAAATAGCGATAATAATGTAACTTCGCCAATGTATCATTTTCGTGCAGGCTTAGCCAAAGAGCAAAATGGTGATTTAGAAGGTGCCAAAAAGCACTATCAAATTATAAAAGATGAGTACCCCAAAAGTACAGAAGCAAGCAGTGTTGCAAAGTACTTAGCAAGAGTTGGTGCTTAGCAATGAGAAAAGTGCACAATTTTTAAATTAACATTATAATAAAACCTTACCGCTTACCTTATTCGCTTCTTAACCGAAGTAGTCGCCCAAAAAAATAAGGTTTGGTAAGGTTTTTATTTTTTCATAATATTTTATTAGTAATTACATTTGGCAAGCAACATCAACAACTTATCCCACTACAATAGTGAAGTTATTCCAAGTGCTTCGGCATATAATTTTGGCATTGTGTTAAGCGCCTACCATAACGAAATTACCAATGCTTTAAAAAACGCTTGCATTGAAACCTTACTAAAACACGATGCGCAAGAAAGTAACATTCATCTGCTTGAAGTGCCAGGCGCTTACGAGTTGGTTTATGGAGCAAAACTAATTGCAGAAACCCAAAAATTAAGTGCCGTTATAACTTTAGGTTGCGTTATAAAAGGCGAAACCGAACACGACCGTTACATAAACCAAGCCGTTGCCCAAAGTTTAATGAACCTTAACTTAGTTTTAAAAATACCCTTTATATTTGGTTTGCTAACCCCTAACACTTTACAACAAGCTAAAGACAGAGCTGGCGGCAAACACGGCAACAAAGGCACAGAAGCCGCCATTACTGCCATACAAATGGCTAACCTAAATAATAAACTTACCAAAAGAAAAGCAATCGGCTTTTAATTAATTGTTGTATTATTTTTAACAATATTAGGTTACGTTTTTTTTGGGCGTTCCCCTTCGGGTCGGGCTTTCCGCTCAAATACCTCCATTGCATTTCGGTATAACCGCTGCAATCCCTAACGCAGCTCAATCAACAACACCCAACCAAACCATTAAACCTGCCAAGTTTTTATGGTAGGATAAAGAGCTTTGATTATACAAAACAAACATCAAAAAAAATAACCACAAGCCAGTAAGCCGAATTCTGTTTTAAGCTATCATTTATCTAAGCAGCCTACCCGTGTAACATTTATGCGAGCCACATAATAGCTAAACGCCGTTACACCTATTTGGCCTTTCAACCCGCAAGGTTTACCCAATAATACAGTCATCTGCATTAATTGCCTATTCAAAGCATTTTCACGCTGGCCGTATTTACTACGGTTATTTAATTCTCTGCGGCACTTGCTGTTTCTAAAAAAAATAGCCCCATTAAACTACTAATGGTGCGGCGCTCTGTGTTGTCCGGACTTTCCTCTGCACCTCTTAAAAAAAATGCAGCGATAGCACAGCTTGTGGTATAATTTTATTTTTTTAGAAAGCCAAAGGTACAAATTTAACTGCGCCTGTGCTACTTACACTTAATGCCGGAAAAGGCAGCTTAAAAGTGTTCAATAAAAAAAGCATCGTTTTGCCAAAGCCAGTTTTGGCTTTAAATTTTGTAAAATCAGCATCTAAACTTAAATAAAAACTGCGATAACGCCTTAGCTCAATACCACGGTTACTATTGTCAATAGTATGAAACATTTGATCGCCACCCATGCCAACGGCCACATTTATCCATTTAGGAAACTTATTTTGCGCCGGCAAAAAACTGGCCACATTAGCACTTAACCAGTAGGTGTGTGCATTGTAATCTTTAAAAAAAGCTTCGCCCGCAATACCAAATTCGTTTAAAGCAACTTCTTCAATTAAAGGGTTATTGTACTTGCTGTAATCTTGCAAAGTATAACCAAATTTACTGCTAATGCGTTGTTCTTTCCACAACAACTCTTGACCAATAAACAAAGCGGTACCACTTGCGTTGGCTAAAAAATCGCCGTTACTCCAACCAAAATCTGGACTTCGGCCATCTAATATTTCAATTACCGTTTGGTTAACAAAACCAATAGAACCGCCAATTAAAGTAGCTGGCAAATGCTTAACGCCTGCCCATTGTAGTAATTCTTTACCCCAAACACCTTGAAAATAACAAGTATGTGCGTGGCCCAGTTTGTCTACTTGTAACCAATTTTTATTATCGTTAAAAGTACGGAAGCCTTGCAAATTGTTGTACCAATAAGTGCTTAACAAATACAAAGAACTGCCATAGCTGGCCGCCCATATACCCGAAACCGAATATAGCCGTGCTTTGCTGGGTTGGGTAACAGGCTCAAAAAACGTTGGCTTTTGTTTAAGCGAATCGGTATTGGCCCAAACCAAGCTGCTTAAACATAACAATAAAATGAGGATGAGGTAGCGCATCATAAAAACAAAATTACTAAAGTATTGTTGTAGGTAGTAAAACTTAACTAATTATTTCATATTACTTAGTTAGCTTTGTGGCTTTAAATAGTAAATATTTTTTTATGTACGATGATTTAAAAAAGCAGATTACGGAAGCCTGGGACGATAGAACTTTGTTACAGCAGACCGCTACCCAGCAGGCTGTTAAAGATAGCATTGAACTATTAGACAAAGGCAAAATTAGAGTTGCCGAAAAAATAAACGATGCTTGGCAAACCAACGAATGGGTGAAAAAAGCCATCTTGTTATATTTTCCATTACGCACTTCTGAAACCATTGAGGCTGGCCCTTTTGAATATTTTGACAAAATTGCTACTAAAAAGAATTATGCCGATCAAAAAGTAAGAGTGGTGCCGCCAGCTATTGCAAGGTATGGCGCTTATATGGCGCCAAATGTAGTTATGATGCCAAGTTACGTAAACATTGGTGCTTATGTTGACAGTGGCACTATGGTTGACACTTGGGCTACCGTTGGTAGTGCCGCCCAAATTGGTAAAAACGTACATTTAAGCGGTGGCGTAGGCATTGGTGGCGTGTTAGAACCTGTTCAAGCCAGCCCTGTTATTATTGAAGATGATTGTTTTATTGGTTCGAGATGTATTGTGGTAGAAGGAGTACTTGTAAAAAGTGAAGCAGTATTGGGCGCTAATGTAACCATAACTCAATCTACCAAAATAATTGATGTTTCGGGTAAAGAGCCAATAACTTATAAAGGGGAAGTACCAGAACGGTCGGTAGTAATACCGGGCAGTTATACTAAAAGCTTTCCGGCGGGAGCGTATCAAGTGAATTGTGCCTTAATAATTGGTAAGCGCAAGGCATCTACCGACAAAAAAACATCGTTAAATAATGCTTTGCGCGATTACGATGTAGCAACTTAATCTATTTTAATAGTCTAATTTGGGTAATGAAATGTCGTTTTCTTTTTGAGTGTTTATTTTTAATTATTTGTTTTCAAATTTCGGCTTTTGCTATTGGTGTAACTATTGACGATAATAAAAAAGCATCAAAAAAAAAGATAACTAAAACCCAACAAGAGGATAACCTTAAAAGAATTGTTGATGAAGTAGTTGCCAAATATATAAATCAACCCAGTAATGTAGGTTTGGTAGTTGGTTTGTTAAACGATACCAGTACCGCATTTTTTAGTTATGGCTTAACAGAAGTTGAGGGTTTCGAAAAACCCAATAAAAACACCTTGTTTGAAATAGGTTCGCTCACTAAACCATTTACCGCATTGCTTGCTTTAGAGTTAGAACGGAAAAACATACTGAATTTAAATGACAGCATCACCAAGCATTTACCCGATAGCTTAACTAATGAACATCTTAAAAAAATAACCTTAAACAACTTGTTGTTGCACACAGCGCAGTTGCCTCGTAAACCTTTTAACCTAAGTTTAACCGGTGGCAATAATGATAACCCGTATAAAAACTATACCAACCAACATTTGCAAGAATATCTTAACGTTTTTAAACCCATTAAACACAAAAAGAAACAAAGCTTTAAATATAGTAATTTAGGCTACGGAGTTTTGGGTTTAACTTTGCAAAATGCTGGTAATGCGCAATATGAAAAGCTGTTAAATCAACACGTTATAAAATCACTTAATCTTAAAAATACCTTTTTTAATATACCAGAAAAGAAGAAAGCTAATTTAGCAAAGCCTCACAGTTTTAACGGAGCAGTTACAGAAAATTACACCTATAGCTCCACTATGCAAGCCAGTAGCGGCTTGTATTCTTGTGCAGAAGATTTAGTGACGTTACTTCAAAAGCAATTACAAAGCGGGCCAGTAAATAGCATTGCTACATCATTGCAAAAATGTTTAGCACCACAGCAAAAAACCAACCTAAAACGCACTTATGTAACCTATGCTTGGAATTATATTGACCGTGGCAAACGCCTTGCGCCTGTTTATATTTACAATGGTGGCACGGCAGGTTATAGAACTTATATTGCCTTTGTAGAAGAAAACACAACGGGCGTGGTAGTGCTATCTAATTCTGCCAACCGAGTTGATGAAATTGCCGTTACTTTAATACAGTTGTTAAATCAGTAGCATCGGTTTTATTGTTTTAAGATGCTTTCTTTTTTCCAACAAAACAATATTTCTAATAACTTTACCTAAAATTTGTAACCCTTAAAAACTGTTGAATTAAAAATACCAGATGACGTTAAGCTTAATAATTATGATTAACAATTGAGATTGCTACAAGGTTCTATTGCCGCTTTACATACTGATGTGACCAATACCTAAAGTAGTTATCTTAGTGATATTAAAAATAAACAATGAATAAATTACAATATATTTTCCTTTTACTTCCAATGCTGTTCTTAATTTTTGCTTGCGAAGAGGTTGGCCCAGAAATTAACTTTGAAACAGAAGTTACTACACCACAAGACACCACAACAAACAACGAAGTTCAACGTACTGTTTTGTTAGAAGAATTTACAGGGGTAAGATGCGCTAATTGCCCTGCCGGTGCCGAATTGGCGCAACAATTGGCCAACGAATCGGGTGGAAGGGTTGTTATAATTTCTATACACAGTAGTGGCGCTTTTGCCATACCTTATTCAGGTGAAGTCGATTTTAGAACCTCTCAAGGTGATAAAATTGAAAATTTGTTGGGTAAAGCTTCGGGTTATCCTTCAGCGGCTATTAACCGTAATTTATTTGATGGCGAACAAACCCCAATTGTTACCAGCACTTCGTGGAGCAAGCATATTACCAATCAATTAGAAGAGGCACCAACTGTAGATATTGAGTTAACTGCCACGCTCAACAATGGAATTATTGAGGTAAACTGTGCGCTAAATATTTTAAAAGATATTGCCGAAGATGTAAAACTTTCTGTTGTAGTAGTAGAAGATGAAATTGTTAGTCCGCAAAATGTAAATAGTGTAAAGGTTGATGACTATGTGCATCAACACGTTTTTAGAACAATGCTAACCCCTTTTGATGGAGAATTATTGACTACAGGAGTTTTAGCCGGAGACCAGCTCAACAAAAGCTATCAACTAACAGAAATTTCAACAACTTGGAATACCAATAAACTAAGCGTAATTGCTTATGTGCATGGTAATAATTTAAGCGGTGTTTATCAAGTAGCAAAAGCTAAACTTTAATGTTGTTTTTAAAACACAGCGTTAAATTTTTATCGTACATTTGGTGTTATAGCAATAATTTAAATAAAATAATATAAATGACTAATACAGATACAATAGCAATTCCTAAAATATACAATGCCGCAGCAGATTTTATGCCACTAAACGGTACTGATTATTTAGAGCTATATGTAAGTAATGCCAAGCAAGCAGCTCACTTTTACAAAACAGCTTTTGGCTTTCAGTCGTTAGCTTATGCAGGTTTAAAAACTGGTATAAAAGACAGAGAAAGTTATGTAGTAATACAAGATAAAATACGCTTAGTGCTAACCTCACCGCTAAAAAGTGGCACAGCAATAGGCCAACATATTGACAAACATGGCGACGGTGTAAAAGTAGTTGCCCTTTGGGTAGATGATGCTACCTATGCCTACAATACCGCAATTGAAAAAGGTGCAAAAAGTTATCAAATGCCTCAAACCGAAAAAGACGAATTTGGTGAAGTAGTGCGATCTGGCATTTACACTTATGGCGAAACAGTTCATGTTTTTGTAGAGCGTAAAGCCTATAATGGTGTGTTTTTACCAGGCTATGAAAAGTGGGAAACACCAGACTACAACCCAACATCAACCGGCTTAAAATATGTTGACCATATGGTGGGCAATGTAGCTTTAGGGAAGATGGATTATTGGGTAGAATTTTATGAAAAAGTAATGGGCTTTGTCAATATTTTGTCTTTTGATGACAAAGACATTTCTACCGAATACACCGCTTTAATGAGTAAAGTAGTCAGTAATGGTAATGGAAGAATTAAATTTCCGATCAACGAGCCAGCAGCAGGCTTAAAAAAATCTCAGGTTGACGAATATTTGGAATTTTATGAAGGCGAAGGTATACAGCATATTGCAGTAGCTACTAACGACATTATAAAAACAGTACGAGAATTAAAAAGCCGTGGCATTGAATTTTTGCGTGTACCCAATAATTACTACGATGTAGTGTTAGACCGTGTTGGTAAAATTGACGAAGACCTTGCTCCGTTGAGAGAGTTGGGTATTTTGGTTGACAGAGATGATGAAGGATATTTGCTTCAAATTTTTACCAAACCAGTAGAACCACGGCCAACAATGTTTTTTGAAATTATACAACGTAAAGGTGCGCAGTCGTTTGGCAAAGGCAACTTTAAAGCCCTGTTTGAAGCCATTGAGCGAGAGCAAGAGTTGAGAGGAACATTGTAACAAATTATAAATAAACATAGTAGTGCTGCAACTGCTTGGTATGCTAACCAAGCAATTGTAGCACTAATTTTCTAAAAATAAAGCATCTTAAAAAAATAAAATATACAAGCCAAAGCGTATTTTTGAGTTAATTATATAAATAAAATCAAGCTATGCCTCTTTATCATAAATTAGGGAAAATACCAAGCAAACGCCACACCATTTTTGAAAAACCAAATGGAGGTTTGTATTACGAGCAATTGTTTGGTACCGTTGGTTTCGATGGTATGTCATCTTTGTTGTACCATATTCACAGGCCAACAATGGTAAAAGCAATAGAAAATGCAAAAGACGTAACACCAAAAGTTGCAGTCACCAAAAATATGACCGCCCGAAAACTAATTGGTTTTGATGTAACACCAGAGGCCGATTTTTTAGATGCCCGAAAAGCCCTAATGGTAAACAACGATGTTCATATTGGAGTAGCTGCCCCACAACAATCTATGACAACCTACTTTTACAAAAATGCCGATGCCGATGAAATGTTGTTTATTCATAAAGGTAGCGGCACTTTAAAAACACTATTAGGTAATATTAAATTTCAATATGGCGATTACCTAATAATACCACGTGGAATGATTTACCAAATAGAATTTGACAGCACCGAAAATCGAATATTATATGCCGAATCGTTTCACCCAATTTACACCCCCAAAAGATACCGCAACTGGTTTGGGCAATTGTTAGAACATTCGCCCTTTTGCGAACGCGATTATATTTTGCCCAAAACTTTAACCACTCACAACGAAGAAGGCGACTTCATAATAAAAATAAAAAAGCAAGGAATGTTGCACAGCTTGGTATATGCCACTCACCCATTTGATGTAGTTGGTTGGGATGGCTATAACTTTCCCTATGGCTTTTCAATACACAATTTTGAACCCATAACAGGTCGGGTACATCAACCACCGCCAGTACACCAAACCTTCGAAACCAGCGCCTTTGTAATATGCAGTTTCTGCCCCCGCTTGTACGATTATCACCCAAAATCAATACCAGCACCTTACCACCATTCCAATATCGATTCCGACGAAATGCTTTATTACGTTGATGGCGATTTTATGAGCCGCACCAACATTGCACCCGGCCACATATCATTACATCCTGGCGGCATACCACACGGCCCACATCCTGGCACTTACGAAGCCAGCATTGGCAAAACCGAAACCCGAGAACTTGCCGTAATGATTGACACCTTTAAACCCCTGCAACTTACCGAAGCCGCTTTACAAATAGATGACGGCAAATACTACAAATCTTGGTTAGCACATTAAATTTTAAACATAGTAAAAAATTATTTTATTAGAAGCGAAACAGTTAAACCTCTACTAACACCAGTCCCGCCATCCGCTATATCTTTTTGCTCCGTAAACTCCACAAAAAGGATGCCGCTACTGTCGGGGCTAAAATGGAAACTTAGCTGCTACCGCAAAGAAATTTTAATAATTAACTTTATTTTAAGCAATATCGGCATCAAGTTAGTAATGAAAAATAATTTACCACCTTTATATTCACCTAATAGCTTTTGTGATTAAATTTGCTACATTAATTAGTTCGATTTTACGGTATAAATGACAAAGCAAAGCAAAGCCGATTTGATAGATGATGATTTGAATTTTATTAATGTGCACGGCGCAAGGGTACACAATTTGCAAAACATTAGTGTGGCCATACCACGCAATCAATTGGTAGTAATAACAGGCATTAGTGGCAGCGGAAAATCGTCGTTAGCATTTGATACCATTTATGCCGAAGGTTCGCGGCGGTATATGGAAAGTTTTTCGGCCTACGCACGCCAGTTTATTGGCACTATGGAACGGCCCGATGTAGACAAGATTTCTGGGCTAAGCCCCGTAATTTCTATTGAGCAAAAAACGACCAACAAAAACCCCCGATCAACTGTTGGCACAGTTACCGAAATTTACGATTTTTTGCGCCTGTTGTTTGCACGAGTTGGCGAAGCTTATAGTTACGAAACAGGCAAAAAGATGGTGCAATACACCAGCCAGCAAATTGTAATGCAGTTAATACAAGATTATGCACGTAAAAAAGTAGTAATATTAGCACCATTGGTAAGAGGGCGAAAAGGGCATTATCGAGAGTTGTTTGAGCAGCTCCGCAAGCAAGGTTTTTTAAAAGTACGTATAGATGAAAAGATGATAAGCATAGAACCCAAAATGCAAGTTGATCGATATAAGGTACACAATATTGAGGCGGTGGTTGATCGCTTAGAAGTAAGTAAAAATGAGGTGCCACGCATAAGCCAATCAATTGAAAAAGCCTTAGATATGGGCAAGGGTTTAATGATGATAATGGATTATGAAACTGGCCAAACCAAAGCGTTTAGTAAAATGTTGATGGATCCTGAAAGCGGCATTTCTTACGAAATACCTTCGCCCAATTCGTTTTCGTTTAATTCGCCTTATGGCGCCTGCCAACGTTGCAAAGGCTTAGGTTTTATAAAAGATATTGATATGAAGTTGATTATTCCAGATGATGAAAAGTCGATTAATCAAAAGGCAATATTACCATTAGGAGAAGTGCGAGATAACTACATTTTTAAGCATCTGCGAAGTTTCTCAAGAAAGTATAAATTTACTTTTGGTACAGCAGTTAAAGACCTACCAAAAAAAGCATTGAACAGAATTTTGTTTGGTGATGAAATAGAAACGGGTATTGATTTTGACTATGGTAACAGTAGCGATGATAAACCTTACTACAACGATTACGAAGGGGTAATACCGATGTTAATTAGAAGTTTTAATAGCAGCAGTTCGGATGCTATTAGACGTTGGGCAGAAGAATATATGGTGCAAGCCAAATGCCCAAGTTGCGATGGCGCACGCTTAAAAAAAGAATCTTTACATTTTAAAATAGATAACAAAAACATTGCCGATATTGCTGAAAGCGATATTAGTGAAGCTTACGATTGGATAGACACCTTGGCCAAAAAACTGAATAAAAAGCAACTGGCAATTGGTAAAGACGTGATAAAAGAATTGCGATTGCGTATCGGTTTTTTACTAAACGTTGGCTTAGATTATTTAACTTTTAACCGTCCGGCACGTAGCTTGTCGGGTGGCGAATCGCAGCGTATTCGTTTGGCCACACAAATTGGTTCGGCCCTTTCGGGCATTACTTATATTTTAGATGAACCCAGTATTGGCTTACATCAGCGTGATAATCAACGACTGATAGTTGCTTTAAAAGCATTGGCCGAGGCAGATAATTCTGTTTTGGTAGTGGAGCACGATAAAGACATTATGTTAGAGGCCGATTATATTATTGACATTGGCCCTGGTGCTGGCGAACATGGCGGTAAAATTGTTGCACAAGGTACGCCAAAGCAATTTTTAAAACTGAACTCGCACACCGCACATTATTTAAGTGGTAAAACTGGCGTGCCTCTGCCAGCGCAAAGACGGAAGGGAACGGGCGATTTTTTAATACTAAAGGGAGCTACTGGCAACAACTTGCAAGCAGTAAATTTAAAGTTACCTGTTGGTACTTTTATTTGTGTTACCGGCGTAAGTGGTAGTGGCAAAAGTAGTTTAGTAAACGAAACCTTGTATCCTATTTTAAACACCTATTTTTTTAGAGCTAAGAAAAAACCATTGCCGTACAAAAGCATTGAGGGGGTAGATTATTTTGATAAGGTTATTGAAATAGATCAGTCGCCAATTGGAAGAACGCCCCGCTCAAACCCAGTAACTTATATTGGTGTTTTTACGGAGATAAGAGGTTTGTTTGCCGATTTACCCGAAGCTAAAATTAGAGGTTACAAGCCAGGCCGTTTTTCGTTTAACGTAAAAGGTGGCCGTTGCGAAACTTGCGAAGGTGGCGGTATGAAATTGATTGAAATGAATTTTTTACCTGATGTTTATGTGCCTTGCGAGCAATGTTTTGGTAAACGCTTTAATAGAGAAACTTTAGAAATACGTTATAAAGGCAAATCAATAAGCGATGTATTGAAAATGACGGTTGAAGAAGCGGCTGCTTTTTTTGAACCCATCCCAAAAATATACCGCAAGATAAAAACCTTGGTAGATGTTGGTTTGGGTTATATTAAATTGGGTCAATCTGCCCCAACACTTTCGGGTGGCGAAGCACAACGGGTAAAATTGAGCAGCGAATTAAGTAAGCGTGATACTGGGCAAACCATTTATATTTTAGATGAACCAACTACGGGTTTACACTTTAAAGATATTTTAATGTTGTTAGAAGTGTTGAACAAACTGGTAGACAAAGGCAACACCATTATGGTTATTGAACATAATATGGATGTAATAAAAGCTGCTGATTATATTATCGATCTTGGCCCAGATGGCGGCAGCAAAGGCGGTAAAATTTTGGTTAGCGGAACACCAGAGCAAGTAGCGAAACACAAAACTTCATCAACGGCTAAGTTTTTAAAGGCGGAGTTGGGGCTATGATTTTTATGATGTGGTGATGGGTCGGATTTCCACTTTTGTAATCTTTGTGAGATACTGCGCCTCCAAAGCTACGCAATGGATCGCAGCATGACGCTTGTTGGGGATTTCTCTTTTAACTTGAGATCAGTAAATAATATATTTTGAAATTTTAATGATTAGTAAAAATATTACCACCCAAACCGCTCAGCTTTTTAATGGTGCGCACCACTTGCATTAAGGGTTCTTTTCCTTTGGGCCATTCTGCTATTGGACGCAGCTTTCTGTTAATAGTTACCCCTTCTTCATTTTCATAATCGTAATAAGGCAAAAACTGAATGTCGGAAATTGTTAAATCTTTATCGGCTGCGATATTCGCTTTCTCTTTATCATAAAATCCATTCCAAATTTGCCAATCACAATCGCGGAGTAAAACTGGAATAATGGTGCATTCTTTTTTCTTCGCTCTTTCTAAAGATTTTTTCAACTCATTTTCCCAAATGTATTCGGAGTTGAAGAAGTTTTGCGAAATTAAGCAAACCACAATATCTGCTTCGGCTAATTCTTTTTTGATTTGCGGATCCCACTCCCCGGCATCTATTTGTCCATCTTCCCAAATAGTAATATGCCCCAGACGTTGATGCTTTTTTAAATGTACCAACAGTTCATTTTTGTATTGAATATCATTTTTAGAATAAGAAATAAAAAACTTTCTTGGGTGCGGCTACTGGATTTTCCATAAAAGCATTGAATTGTGTTTTGTGAATTAAATTTTGTTCTTCAAAATTAAAAATTTTACCATTCTCATTTTTCTTCAACAACGGATAGCTTGTTACATGATTACCTTTTGTTGTTGCAATATCTCTGTATTTTACAAAATATTTGGAATCTATTGAAATATAAAGGTCAATTGGTTTTCGATAATCTGTTTTTTTATCATCATCAATAAGTGTTAACCATTTTCTAAATTTGAAATACCTTTCAACATCGGTATCGCGTCCTGTATTTTTATCACCTCCTATTTCATCTTTCATCACTTTACTAAAGCGGTAATCTTCCTCAAAAGTCAAAGGCTCATAATCCCAATATATCGCTAATAAAACTTTAAACAAATATTTTTTTATAGCTTCCAGTTTTGTACCCACATTTTTTAATAATTGGATTGATACAGAAATGCTCAAAGCCTCTAAATTAATATTTATCAATACCCTGGCTTCTTTGTTGAGTGTAAATAAAATTTGATCGCGCCAAAACATTTTTCTATCGGGTTGCTGACCAAAAAAACAGACGAGCTGATTAATTAAACCCAAAGGCATAAACTGTTGAAAGCGCAACACAAAAGCCGGTTGACTTAAACCAAAAACGGTTAAAAAATAATTAGGATCAATTTTATTAACCAAAGGCAAAAAGTTGGGAATAATGTATTCATCAATATCATCACCATTTTCAACTTGTACATTATGATGAAATAAAACCTTTTGTAATATCAATAGTTTAATCAATTGAGCATCTTTATTCAAAGCTAAGCCTAATAAATCTTTTAGTTTAGAAGCTGGTATAGTGCCTGGAGTATTGTTTCTATCAAATAGTTCTTTTTTAAAAATTTGTTTGTGGATATTTTCAATTAGCCCCGAGGGATTTAGCCAAACATAATCATTTAAAGAATCTATTTCTTTATAATACAATACCAAACCACTTTGGTGCAATTCATCTAATTGTATTTGCAAATATTTATATATCTCTTCTTTTGCAGCCTTTGTTCCTTTTTTTGCTTTTGTCTTCCTTGTTTTGTAATTGGTTTCATCAATAATCCTATTTAACTCTACAGGCTTTTTAGGATCGTTATTTTTAATCAATGTATTGTTATAAATACCCTTCAAAAAATCTAAATACCATTGGGGCTGATTTTTTAAAATCTTTTTTTCATTGTCAATTGTTTCTTTCAATAAAGCCGAAAAGTACTTCTTTCCAGTTTTATAACTTTCTAAAACAAAATGTGACTTATGATTCAATTCATTGTTTTGTGCCAAACATAGCTGCAATTGATAATCCGTTCTATAGTTGATGTTTAATGGGAGATTTTCTTCTTCTAAATCAATACCCGATTTAACTAAGTATAGAATATCTTTTTTGGTATTGTTGTTTTCTCGAAAATCTTTATGTGCCAACCAATATTCAACATTAAAATTGTTAGTAAGATTTCCTTCACTATCAGGTACTAATTCATAGTGATTGGTTTTATTGTTCCATAACAAAATATTAACTGCATTTTCACTCAAAAAAACACGGTATAAACCGTGATAAAAATCTTGCCCTCCAAAATCGAAAAATATTGCCTTTGGAAGTTCTCCCTTCGTATTTTTAGGATATGAATTTATTTTTAAAATGTGAGTTGATGTGGTTTTGGTGATTCTATTGGTTATAAAAAAATTACTTAATACTGACTTGCCTAATGCATGATTTCCTAACATTTGTATTTTTACTGGGAGATGTATTTCCTTGTCACCTTTGTCAGAGTTAAGAGCAAAAAATTGTCTAACATCATCAACATAATTTTTGTACTTTTTGGAGGTAGCTAAGCCTTCAATTTCATTATTATGAAGATAAAGAAATTTCAGCCCAGTTAATTTTTCCAAGGTGGCAATATCTGAAATTTGATTATTGCTAAGATTAAGCGATTGCAGTTTGGTCAGCTTTTCCAAAAAAGAGATCTCTGAAATTTGGTTATGTCCAAGGGAAAGCGTTTGTAAAGCTGTTAAGCCGCTCAATATAGAAAGATTATAAATCTTGATGTTATTTACATAAAGTTTATTTAAATTGATTAATTTTTCAAGAGGTGAAATATCTGATATTTGATTATCATTAAGAGAAAGCAAATGTAATCTTGTCAATTTTCCAATTGGCGATATATCTAATATTTTATTATGAGCTAAGTAAAGTTCTTGTAGGTCAACTAATTTTCCTAATGCTGAGATGTTAGATATTTTATTGATACTAAGGGAAATTTTTTTTAATCCGTTCAAACTGCTTAGAGATGAAATATCTGATATTTTGTTTTTATTTAGGTAAAGCTTCTGTAATTTAACTAATTTTTCAAGGGGCGCTATATCTGAAATATTATTATCTGATAGGGAAAGTATCTCTATCAATGTCAATTTTTTCAGTATTGATATATCTGAAATTTTATTATTGGTTAGGTAAAGCGATTTCAGGCTTTTTAAATCTTTCAGAAAAGAGATATCTGATATTTGATTATTTCGAAGGGAAAGTAATAATAAATTGCCCAATTCCTTTAGAAAAGAGAAATCTTGAACGTGACATTCGCTAAGAAAAAGAGATTCCAGGTTGTATAAATTCTTTAAAAAAGAGATATCTGACGATTTAAAATTACTTAGTGCAAGTGATTTCAAATTGGTTAAGTTTTTCAAAATCGAAAAATCTAATATTGGATTGAAACTTAAATAGAGCTCTTTTATTCCTTTCAAGTTTTTTATAGAAGAAATATTTGAAATTTGATTGTGGCTAATGTCAAGCACTTGCAGGTTGGTCAATTTATTTAGTACAGTTATATCACTAGTTTGAAAATTTCCATAGGTTTCAGTGCCACTAATATGTAGTATTTTTAGTTCTTTTAATTTATTAATAGAAGGATTTATTTTTTTCAATAAATTTATTCTACCTTTATTAATACTTTCAATCGTTTTCTGTTGTTTTGAATCCCAATACCCGTTAGACAAATTCAATTCTTCCAACCATGTCAACTGAAACAACTCATCAGGCAGTTCGGTTAAACCGCAGTTGCCCAAGTCTAATACTTTGGCATTGTTGCTTTTGGCTTCGGCTATTAATTGTAAGGCTAATTGGCTCATTGGTGTTGTATATTTTGTGGTGGTAATATAATGTTTTGTACTAAGATTTTTAAATCTGCCAGCACCAGTTTTGTTATTTTTTAGTTTTAGTGCGGCTTTAACAGAAACAGAAACAACAAAATTAACATTTCTATAAACGTCTGGCTTTTGCAGTGCTGCATAAAAAACCCACATTAGTTTACTAATGTGGGCTTCTATTTTAAAAAGATTATTTAAATCTATTCGTCATCGTCATCATCTCCTTCTTCATCGTGGTTGTTTTCAAATCCGTCAGTTAAAATATTTATCACATAATTTATATTTGAGCTTATTTGTAACCCAACAAATCATCAATAGTATTGGCTGTAACCGAATGATAATTGGGGCGAGCTTTAGTGTAAATGGCTAAAGCTTCTTTTACCTTATCAGCATTTTTAAAAGCTTTGTAAATGGTAGAAACGTACCAACGCCTGCCAACCGTTACTAAAAAATCTTCAATGTTTTTATCCACCTCGTTGCCATGGTAATTGTGGGTAACTGCTTTTTCGTACCAAACCATTGCAATGTACGAGTTGCTCGAGTGGGTTAAATCGAAAGCATCATCAATTAAAGTTAATTGCCCAATGGTAATATTATTCGGCAAGTTTTTTACGAAATGCACCCATTCTTGTGTAGTCCAATTTTTGGTTAACGTGGCATCCACTTTATTGCTTGCTACAATTTGCTGAATAACGGCCTCAACCTTATCTAATTTATCAGATTGGATAATGGCCTTATTCGCCGGCAAACCAGCGGTGTAAATCCATTCTTCGGTATTAAAATCTAAGCCGTATTTATCTAACAAATTTTCATTTAAATACACTACAAAACGTTCGGTACTCATGGTAGAAAAAGCATGTGTTTCAAAATAGGTTTTTAAAAAGGCATCAAATTTTTCACGGCCAGTCAATTCTTCAATTGTTCTTAAAAACAAATACCCTTTATCGTAAGGTATGCTCGTCATTCCATCATCGGGGTTGCGCCCTTTTAAATTATGTTTTAGTTTGGTTTCGTCTGGCGTTTTTTTAAAGCCTTCTATTTCATCGTTTAATTGTTGATGTGCGATATGTGCTAACATATTGGCTCGGTCTTTTCCATACAGCGCTTCCATAATACGCATTTCAAAATAAACCGTAAAGCCTTCGTTTAGCCAAAAATCATCCCAAGTGGCGTTGGTAACTAAGTTGCCCGACCACGAGTGCGCCAACTCGTGCGCTATTAAAGAAGTTAAACTTTTATCACCAGCAATTACGGTTGGGGTTGCAAAAGTTAGGCGCGGGTTTTCCATACCACCAAAAGGAAAACTGGGCGGCAATACAATTACATCAAATTGCTCCCAAGCATATTTTCCATATAAATTTTCGGCTGCTACCACCATTTTTTCCATATCCGAAAATTCGTAATGCACTTTATCTAACATCGATTTTTCGGCGTAAACACCTGTTCTATCGCTAATGGCTTTATACTCAATATCGCCAACTGCTAAGGCAATTAAGTAAGGCGAAATGGCTTGTTTCATTTTAAAAGTATAACGGCCATCCTCCGTTTTTTTGGTAGGATTTTCTGCACTCATTACCGCCATCAATTGTTTGGGCACTTGCACCTTGGCATTATAGGTAATTCTAATTTGCGGGCTGTCTTGTATCGGTATCCAAGTTCGGGTTAAAATGGCTTGCCCTTGTGTAAACAAAAAAGGGTGTGTTTTATCGGTGGTTTGTTGCGCACTTAACCATTGCAAGGCTTCTGTTTTGTCGGTAGTTTCATAATGTACGGTTATCGTTTTGGTTTCTTTCGTAATATCAATTGTTAAGGCTTGGCCCAACTGTTTATCAAATTCGCTTAGTGAAAATGTTGTTTCCTTTCCATCGGCTTCTGCTTCTTTAATATTTAAAAACTTACTATCTAAAATAATTTGTTTGGCATTATTGTTTTTAATTTGATAAGTAGCTTTACCGCTTATAATTTTTGCCGAAAAATCTAAAGCAATGTCTAAATCTAAATGTTTGATGGCAGCTTCGTTTGGTTGTGCATAAGAATGTGGTTCTTCTACAAAGTGCAAATGGTTGTGTTTTTCTTTAGAAGAATGGGAATGTTGCGCAACCGTTTGCGCAATTGAAAATAGCACAAAAAGGGGACAGCAGATATATAATAATTTCATTTTACAGTTTATTAAGTTATGCAAATAATAAATTTTGAAAGCAAATATACAGAAACCCTTAGATTTGGGTAGTTAATGCAAAAACCTCGGGTTATACTTGTTTGTTTTTTTAGGTATGATTAAAAATAAATAAAGCGTAACAAAAGATTAGTTAATTTTGTTTGTAGAATTTTATATGGAAATTTGTGCAATTAAAATGAAGTTAAATAGTGTGAATAGATGACTTACGGTAAACATCTTATGTTAAGAATAGGAAATATTGAAAATTCTATTGATTTAAAAAATGAAACTGTAATTTCTGATTTTTTAATATTATTGGTTAACAGGGTTGGAATGCGAGTTATGGCAGGGCCTTTAGTTGGGTATGAAAATAGCGGAAAATTAAAGGAAGGATGCTCTGGTTTAATTCTATTATACGAATCGCATGCGGCCATACATACTTATGTAAAGCAGCGTGCTGCTTTTATTGATATTTTTTCTTGTAAAGAATTTGAAAAAGAAATTGTGTTGAAGGTAACTGAAGAAGTGTTTGGAAGGTTTACTGTAATTGAGGAAGAAGTATTAACAAGAGGACATCATTGGGATAAAGGCTTAACTGCAGAATACGATCAATGGAGATCAAAAAAATAAAAAAATATCAATGAGAAACCGCCGTCTCAAAAATAGCCTCGACAGAAGTGGTTATACCATTTTGGCTGGGTGTTTGGGTTTTACCTAAAGGGCTTTTAAAAATGGTATTTGAACGGATGGCGAGACCAAAGTTTTTGTGTGGCTTTATTGTTTCGCTTCAAAAAAAATTACAACCTAATTTGTTGTTTTTATAAACTTATAAGAGGTAGTAATTTTTCTAAATATTTATATTTAAGCTATTATACAATTGCTTATAGTTGGCCAACATTTGTTTATTAGAAAAATTGTTGGCATCTAAATTAAGTGTAGCGTTGCAATATTGGTTGTAATTAATTTTTAAATAGTTAATGCAACTTATTAAACTGGTAGCATTAAAATCTTTTAATACTACACCGCAATTATTTTGTTGTACAAAATCGGCTATGGCAATTTGAGTGGAGGTAATAACGGGTTTGCCGCTAATGAGCGACTCAATTAACGAATGTGGATAAGCTTTTACTACACTAGCATCTTTACATAATAAAACAGTAGCGTGCACGGTTTTTAGTAATTGAGCTACGTTAGCTTTTTCATTAATTAACCTTACTTTATCGGCAACATTGTACTCATTAATCAGTTGTTTAATTTCTGGCACTAACACATTGCGCCACAATAAGGTAATATGCAAATTATTAGTTTGCTGCAATGTTGAAAGTAGCAAGCGAACTCCTTTGGTTGCCAATTGTTTTGCTTCCCACGGGGCAGATGCCATTAGTAAATTAAAAGTGCTGTTAACTGCTAATTGGTGTTTGGTAAAAGGGTTAATGTCGATACCTGTTTTTATTACAGTTACGTTTTCATAATTTTTTGATTGTAAGTTGGCCGCATCTCTTTCATTAGAAACTACTAAAGCAGCCAACTTATTAATGAATGATTTTGGCAAAAGTTTGCTCTGTTTACCAATGCTGGTAACAATATTATAAACTAAAGGTTTTGGAAGGCGGTTTAATACAGGTAAATAAACCAAAGAAGGTGCAAAAATATGATTGAGTTTGCTATTTGAAGCGGAATTTTTTATGGTATTAAAATTATGAAAACCATACAAAAAAGCGGGGAAACGTGATATTGGTTTTTTAAATGGAAATAAGCTGTGAATTTGCCCTCCGAAATTAGCTTTTAGCAGTTCAATTTCGTTATACAAGGCGTCCGTGCCCTGCAATATTGGTTTTGGAGATGTGCATAAATAGTTGATCATCTAATAATAAATCGTCATATTTGGGGTGGTCAATAACTTGTTGTTTAAATAACTGATTTTGATTAAAATTGTTTAATGTGTTAGCATTTTTTTTACCGAAGTTAGTCAATTCTGAATTAGGTAGCACATTTAAAAATGTATGAATTTTTTTTAAAGTATATGTAGTGTTGTTAACCAACTCATTAAAATAGATGATATAAATATTTTTTTGCCCAAATACTTCTAAATATGGCTGTAACCGCTGGTAATACATCGAAATTTCAAAAACCTCATCATTATTATTTAAAAATTGTTGAAACTTTAAATTAGGATGTTTAACCCTTTCGTGGTAGTAGTGCGAGATAATGCGATCAATCCTATTTCTTACCAAATAAATTATTTTTATTTTAGAATTGTAAGCTTTAATTTTTTTTGCTAAAACCAAATTGCCCCATTGTTTGGTGGTATAAAAGGTTGAAGATTCGCCAAAATACGTTTCGCCAGCATAGCCTTTTAATAGGTGATGCTCAAAATATTGCTTAGCGCTTTTGAAATGCACATTTTTAGGTTTATAGTAAGCCTGCATGTATTGATAAGGTAAAAAATAACCTGGCTCTTTTACAGGATGCGTCATATAAATTTGAGGATGCTGACTTAACGCATAATGCAAACTGGTGGTGCCACACTTTTG
>Ga0209828_1001330_pt1 | contig 22545 bp, 14 predicted proteins | sample MaitaG_FD_187429 | JGI IMG/M metagenome (GOLD analysis project Ga0209828, IMG submission 187429) | Marine algal microbial communities from Maine, USA - Maine_Asex2 metaG (SPAdes) (version 2) | ecosystem: Host-associated > Algae > Red algae > Unclassified | place: Maine, USA | collected 2015-01-05
ATCCCGTTCCAATCTGCCTGGAGCGGCGCCCCACTGCTCGCCGAAGAGGGTCCACCGCCCGCATCGGTGGAGTCCTTCGTTGTTGGACCAGTAGCACGGCGCAAAGGCAGCCAATCGGCAACGGCTTCTGTAACAGCAGCCCCAAACCGGACCCAACTCGACGCGACCATCGAGAGCATCATCGCCGCTACCGAACAGCTCGGGCTGACCCGTGGCCGCGCTCCGTGGAAGGAAACGCTGAGCTCTTTCATATCGCTCAACGAACTGCTAGACGATGACCGGTCCCGTGCGTTCGACGTCCTTGGAAGCAAGGTCACCGTCGGCATCATTGATGACCCTGCTGCCCAAGACCAGTACCCAGGCGGTATCGATTTCGAAAACGAAGGCGCCACCGTGATCTTCGGCAACAGCGGTTCTGGCAAGAGCACGCTGCTCAAGACAATCGCCGCATCGGCCGCAATGCGTGACTCGGAGAACGGAGGAGGCGGACTCACTATTTTCGCTCTTGACTTTGCGTCTCGCGAGCTGGGTTTGTTGAGTCGACTACCTCAGACCAGCGCAGTGGTCACCGGTGACGATCTCGAAGGCGTGACTCGCGTGCTGGCGCTGCTCGAAGGACAGGTCGAATCACGACGAGCAGCCTTGTCCGCTGCTACCACCAACGGCGATCTGCCTCCCGAACACGTAAGCATCTTGCTGTTGCTCGATGGTTATGAGAACCTTGTGCAGGCCTGCGAGACCGGTGCTCGAGGTATGCAGCGTTGGCTTGACATCACCAACAGGCTGATCATCGAGGGGCGCACCTATGGCATCAACGTTGTCTTCACGGCATCGCGTCGTGCGGCCGTGCGCTCAAGCGTGATGTCCTCGATCTCTAGCCGCTATGTGCTCCGCCAATCTGAAGACGGCGGCTATGTGGAACTGGGCATACCCAGCAAGATGGCTAAGGGTCTCGAACTCCGTCCGGGCCAGGGCTTCAATGGTGACAACCAGAGCATGCAGTTCGCAATGGTTGCCGATCTAACAAATGATGGGTTGCTCGATGATCGGGCTGCTCTAATCGCGCTTGGATCTGGTTTGATCGGCGGCGTCGCTCCCGAACTTGTTACCCATGTGCTGCCGGTTGAAATACCAGCGCTTGATCTGAAGCCCGGACATCAAGACGGTATTGCCGACAAGCATGTGCGCATCGGAATCGCCGACCAAACGCTTCTCCCAGTCGATCTTGATCTCACCTTCAACAACGTGGCTGTGATTGGGCCACCTCGGTCAGGGAAGTCGACTGCACTGGTCACTATTGGCCGCCAACTCATTGCTGCAGGGATGCAGGTGTCTGTCGCCGGCCCCCACGGTTCACGACTTGCTGGGCTGAATGGCGTGACAAGCTCAGCTTTTGGCCGACTCGCTGATCTCATACCGTTCTTCGAAGAACTCGCCGCGACCATCGAGACCTTCCCGGGCGTCGAACGTGCTCTCTTGTACGACGACGCAGACCTTGTAGATGACCGCAAGATGTACGAGTCTGCGCAGAAGATCCTCGACGGGGGAGTGCGCTACATCGGTTCGACTTCTGGTCTGCGCGGCATGGCATCTAATCCATTCTTTGGTGAGCTCAAGAATGCTCGGACTCAATTGGTTCTCCAACCGGTTGATAGCCGCGAGATCGTCGAGCTCACGAACGTGCCAGCGGACCTGCGACCGGGCACGGCAATGCCAGCTGGCCGAGGTGTACTTGTTGCTGATCGCTCCGCCCGAGTGTTGCAGACGTCGAGTGACGAAGTCCACGGGTTCGCAGCGGAACTGCAGCCCCCGACTATCAGCCTCACGCCGATGCCAGAGCGTCGCCCGCTTAGTAGGTCTCGCCTAGACCGAACCTCGACAGTGCCATCCTTGGTCGAGGAAGCTTCGGTACTTCCCGATGCGCCACGTGTGCCGTTGGACGCCGCCATACGCCCGGTTGTCGAGCAACCGGTTGCCGAGTCCCTAACCGCCGATGCATATCGCGCCCAAGCTCCTGCGGCCGAGCCCGAGCTCGCCGTGGCAGCCATGCCACCACCGCCTATTGATCCGGTGGAACCTTTAGTGATCAAGGTTGAAGCCATGGTAGATCCGACGACTCGAATGACGCCCACTCGCGTCGTTCCACCTGTCGGTGCACCCCCGGCCTATCAAGCCCACCTGTTCGATCTTGTGCTTGAGAATGGCGAACGGGTTCGGCTCGATCAGCCAACTGTGGTTGGTCGTCGACCGGGTGATTGCACCCCGGCAAGCGCGCTTACTATCGCTGACGCGTCGATCTCGGCCCGCCACCTGTTGCTTGACCCGTCGAGCGCGGACCTTTGCATCGTCGACCAAAATTCGCGCAATGGCACGATTCTCCGGAACGCGAACGGAGCTCACAGCCTGAAACCGGGGGTGCCTTGCCCTCTTGTCGATGGCGACGAAATTCACGTTGGTGATCTCGTGCTTCGGGTCGCCCAAGCGGTCGCCATCAACGGATAGCCCCGGCTGCCCCCCATCTTTGACCCACGTGTCGCCGCCACCTACATCTCGAAACGCCCAAGCCAGCCGCCCAATCCAGCCGCCGTGGTCAGAGCGCCAGCTGATGGTTCGGGTACGTTACGAGGATGAAGCACAGGCGCTGGCTGCAATGGAACGACCTCTTCGCGCTCGCACTATGAGCCTTCCGGTCATCCCCGGGTACGAGCACCTGTCGTTGATTGGCTCGGGGGCCTTCAGTCGCGTCTATAAGGCTGAGCAGACCAAACTCAAACGCAATGTTGCGATCAAAGTGCTGAACTTCGGACTCAACGACGAAGCAGATCGAGTGAGCTTCCAACGCGAGACCGAACTGATGGCGCGTGTTTCGGCGCACCGCGACATCGTCACCGTGCATGACACCGAGTTCACATCGAATGGTCAACCTTGCATCGTCATGGAGCTGTACTCCGGTGGATCGCTCGCAAACTTTATCGCTGAGATGACTCGGCTCACCCCGGGCGAAGTGCTCGAAGTAGGAGTTGGCATCGCGTCGGCTCTCGATGCCTCTCACCTCGCGGGCATCGTGCATTGTGACCTGAAGCCTCAGAACATCTTGGTATCTGAGCTTGGCGAACCGGCGCTCGGCGACTTTGGTATCTCAACCTTTGCCGAGGAACGAACTCGAAGTGAGAGCGCAAGCGAAGGCGGCGCCGGTTTTACGCTGCCTTACGCCGCCCCCGAGATAATCGAGGGCGAGCCGCCTACCACCAGCACCGATGTGTACTCGCTTGCCGCCACGTTGTACACGGCATTGGCTGGGCGCCGCCCATTCTCGCTTCCCGAAGAACAGACGCAGAAGCCAACGGCTGCCGAACAGGCTCGTCGCATACTGTTCGAACCCGTTCCCTCACTGGCAAACGAGGGCGTTCCAGTAGCAATCGACGACGTGATCCGCGCCGCCATGGCGAAGAGGCCCGAGCACCGACCCGAGTCAGCGGCCGCTTTCGCTCAGCAGCTCCACGAGGTCGGTCAACGCCTTGGGCTTGGAACCTCGACACCCCGTGTCGTCGGCAGCGGCGCACTACGCGTGACCGAGTCTGCCAGCTCGCTGGCGGTCGAGCAGGTCCAAGAAATCACTGGACCCTTCGCTCGGTTGGAACCCGCTGCTCCATCTGAAGTCACCGGACCACTGCGCGCGCCCAAACATCGGACCGGCGACGCATTTGTTGCGCCCGCAGGAGGCTTTGACCCACGCAGTGATGTGACCGTGCACCGCGCCGAGCTACATCGCGAGCTTGCCCCGGTCGCCTCCAGCGCGGTGATTGAAGAACCAGGGTTGTCTCGCAAACGCAAGTTGATCGCTGTGGGCTTGGTCATCGCAAGCCTGTTAGCGATCGCTTCCATGATCTTCGTTGTGACGCGAGGCGAAGATACCGAGGTTGTCGAAGAAGCACCTTTGCCGGTCCGAACGCCCGTGGCCCTTGGCGCACTCGCACCCGGTACACCAACCAACGTGACACTCGAGCGGCTCGGCGTGACCGGAGTGCGCGTCACATGGGAGCCCAGCGATGCCGAAGCCGAGACCGACGTCGTATACGAAGTGCGTCGCCAAGACCTCGAGAATGTTGCAGCAGTACGCACGAGCAGTACCCAGATTGTGCTCGGAAGTGTTGCCGTGAACGAGGCACCGTGCGTGACGGTCATGGCGGTTCGAAGGAATCGCCCCTCTGAGCCAACCAAGGCGGCGTGTTTGGGACCCAATACTGGAGCGACTATCGAGGTGCGGCCGGCTACCTGCCCAGCAGCAAATTGCGAGGTACGGGTCGTGCTCAACGACTTCGCAGCCAACTCGCGAGTAGCCGTGCTCGTGTTGGACCCCGATGGGCTTGACCTCAATGGATTTGGCCTGGTGTACGAAGCCACTGCAGACACCGATGGTCGCGGCAAGATTGATGATTGGCGACTGGACCTGCCGCCACTTCTTGGGCCAGGTGACTACACGCTCGTGGTCGCCGACGACGTTGGCGAGAAGTTCAGCGCTGAGCTGATCGTTACCGAACGTCAGTAGCGGTCACGTCCAGAAACCTCCCAACATTGGGGTCAAAGGGGGAGGTCTCCCCCTAGTTGCGAAGGCAGGGCATGGCTACAGTCCAAACATGGTAACTGGTGCCAAAGGCGCGGCCGAACCTGCCGGGGGTCTCGCGCCCGGCGCGAGCTTGCCAACAATCTCGGGTGGACAGGTGCTGCCAACGGCCTCAGCCAGGCGTCCAACAACACCCCTTCGGCGCCGCACTGCGGGCTTGATCGTGGTGTTGGTGATCGCCATGCTTGCCAGTGTTGTTTTCGTAGCGCTCCGCGCCGACGGTCGAGAAATATCACGGGCCTCATCGAATGATGGTGGCGCATGGTTGGTAAACCGCGAACTCGGTGTCGTCGGCCACAAGAACCGAACAGCGGGAGAGCTCTCGGCATTCTTGCGGGTCACCGAAAGCCCCGCTGCCGACGTGCATCAAGCCGCCAATGTGGTGGTCGTACACGATCAGCAAACGAACCAATTGTTCGAAGTCGACGCCCGGTCCTTTGCCGAAGATATGGAACCAACCCAGCTACCTGAAATGACACGGGTCCAGGCCGTGGACAATGCCGTCTTGGTGATTCGCAATGAGCCACTCACCGTTTGGCGCATCGACATACTGCGGCTGCCAACGCTGACCTCGCTCGATGTCGTCGAGCCGCTCGTTGCACTCGAAGGCGCTGGCCAGGTCGCAGCCACGAGCCAGGGCACCTTCGTCACAATCTCGAAAGGCGCGGTCCGCTGGCATCACCTCGATGGCACCACGACAAGCGCAGGACAGATCCCGTTTTCTGGCGCGATTGCCGATGTCACAATCGTCGACGGCAGTGCAATAGCACTGTCTGTCACGGGTGACCTAGCCGTAATCGGAGCCCAGGCCGTCGAACACCACATCGTGTGGGCTGATCACAATGATGCCGAGCCGCTCGTGGTATTGCAGCAGCCGCAGCCAACTGCTTCGGATCGATTGGCCCGCCCTGCCACTCATCTATCGGGCATGACGGCACAAGGTGAGTTGATCGAGATTGAGCTAGCCAACGACGTTCCCAAAATCGTGAAGCAGGCATCGTTGAATGGTGGAAACCCGTTGTCACCGATTGTGCACCGGGGCTGCACCTATGCAGTGGTAACCCAACCACCAACCTTCGGGTCACTGTGCGATAAGTTCTCGACCCGCCAGCTCGATGGCGCTGGCCAGGAACTTCGCCTACGACTCGTCAATGGTTGGGTCTGGGTCAATGACCTCGATGACGGTGGCACATGGGTGACCACCGATGACCTCGACATCGAACAACTCGATGATTGGGGACTCGCAGCCAAAGCTCTAAGCGAAGACCAAGAGATCGACGGACCAGACTCCAGCGGAGCAAACGACGAGGTCATCGTCAACGACCCGAACGCCGAAGGCGCCGTGCAAGACGACGACGAGTTCGATCCCTCGCAAGAGAACCAGCCACCAGTGGCGGTGAACGACCCGGCGCGCACGCGGGTCGATCGCAGCGTGGTCGTGCCTGTGCTGGCGAATGACACCGACGCGAACAACGACATTTTGGCGGTCGTGGGCGTCACGTTGACCAGCGGCGATGCGGTTGTTGTGATCACTCCCTCACGGGATGCCGTGCAAGTCACCCCTGCGCCAGGGTTCGGTGGCCAGGTCCAAGTTGAGTATCAGGTATCAGATGGGCGTAGCCCAGCCGTGTCCGCCACGATCACCGTTGATGTTGTGAGTGATGTCACGGTGAATAAACCTCCTAAGGTCGTGACCGATGTGGTGGCAACAGCTCCCGGTCATGCAACGACGATCGATGTCCTACGAAACGACAGTGATCCAGAGGGCGACGCGCTTTCGCTGGTTGCAATCGAAGCACCATCGGGCACGTTGCGGTGGGCGCCAACTGGCCAGATCACCTTCACTCCTGACAGCACGACCGAAGCAGGTTGGATCGAGCTTCCCTATGTCGTCCAGGACGACCTAGGAGCCGAAAACTCTACTGGCAAACTTCGGGTTGAGATCCGCGACCGAGGTGCAAATCAAGAGCCCGATGCTCGCAACGATCAAGCGTCCACCATCGTCGGTCGCCCGGTCGCGCTCAGTCTGTTGGCTAATGACAGCGACCCCGACGGGGACCCACTCATCGTCGGCAGCCGACCTACCGTGCTGCTGTCACCCGACGGTTCCACTGTGCAAACCTCGGTCAGTCCCGACGGCGAGTTCGTTTTCTCAGCCGACCGAGCGGGCACGTACTTGTTCTCCTACACCGCGACCGACGCGGCCGAGGGCGGCAGCGAACGCGACACCGCTCGGATCCGAGTCGATGTCGACGACGACGCCGTCAACACGCCGCCAATAGCGGTCCGCGACGATGTCGTGATCCCCCTCGGCGAGGCTCGCATCGTCTACGTGCTTGACAACGACGGTGACCCAGACGGCGACGTCATTGGAATCGTCGATTGGCAGTCATCGCCCGGCTTGCTGGTGGCCGAGTTTGCCGATCTGACCGGTCATGTTGGTTTCCGGGTCACGGTTGCTCCCGACGCGCCGGAGCGCCCAAGCTTTACCTATTCGATCTCCGATGGGTTGAGCGACCCAGTTTCGGCTTCCGTGGTTGTCGCCGTGGTCGACGAGGGCCCTCGTGATCAGCCGCCGTTTGCGAGCGACGACGTCATCGAAGCTCGCGCCGGCAGCACCATCGAGGGGCTTGCGGTGCTGAGTAATGACTTCGACCCCGAGGGCGGCGCACTGCGCATCGTGGGTATCGGCGATGTCGACGATGCATCGGTCGAGATCGCGATAAATGGACAGTCGCTCATCCTGTCGATTCCGAGCGCAACCGAGTCGAGTTTCAGTATCCCTTATGACATCGAGGATGAGGCCGGCAATCGGGCTTCGGCGGTGGTGCGGGTGCAGCTCATCAGCCCCGGCGCCCCGAACCGTCCACCCACAGCGCGAACCGATTTGTCCCGCACCGTGCTGGGTACTTCGGTCACCATCTCAGCGCTGCGTAACGACTCGGACCCCGATGCCGACGCCATTGTGCTCGAGGGCCTTGCCGATCAGCCAGCGCACGGCTCGGCGACCATCGGGCCCGACGGCACGATCACCTACCGGCCTGATCCGACCTTCACTGGTACCGACCTGATCCGATACGCGATTGTCGATGCCCAGGGTGAACGCTCGATCGGCGATGTGTTCATCGGGGTTATGGATCGTGAGGGGCTGAACCTGCCCCCAATCGCAAATGACGACGCCTATTTCATCGCGGGTAGCCCGGTCGCTATTCCACTCGATGTCCTCGAGAACGATTTCGATCCTGAAGGTGATCCTCTGCGGGTCATCGACGTAACTGACACGACGCATGGCAGTGTCTCAATCGACGAGTTTGGTCGGGTGCAGTTCACACCGCCTTCGAGCATGGCGACCACCACCACAGCAACATTTCAATACACGATCATTGACACGGCATCGAACCAGGCTCGGGCCACAGTGATTGTCACGATCGAGGCGTTCGACGAAGCGGTACCTACGCCAACCCCGGACCCGTTGGTCGTCGAGCCGACTCCCGCCCCCGAGGTCACGCCGACTCCAGATCCCATTGAGCCCGAACCTGTTGTGCCACCCGAGGTCGACAACCAGCCGCCGGTCGCGGTGAGCGACGACCGCGGGCCGATCAAGGAAGGCAACGAGGTCCGCATCGAAGTACTGGAGAACGACTTCGACCCCGACGGCTCGAACGAGGAACTGGTCATCGTAAACCTCGAAGGTGACGGCCGCCTCGAAGGTGACACTGTTGTCGTCGATGCCGGGAAAGAGACGGTGCAGCTCACCTACACCATCGCCGATGCCGCGGGGGCCGAGGCAACCGGCACGATCACCGTCGTCGTCACCGCGAATCAGCCACCCACGGTCGCAGAGCTGCTTACTTCAACCTCCTTTGAGACGTCGATCAACCTTGACCTTTCGGACCAAGTGACCGATCCTGACGGCGACGTTTTGTTCTTTGTCTGCTGCGACAACATTCGCGGTGGCGCTATCGACAATGTGAATGCAGACGCCGGGATTCTCACCGCTAGATTCACGCCCGACGATAACTTCTTTGGCCAAGCTGGCTTTTCCTACGTGGTCGATGACCAGCGAGGTCACCAAGTCGCTGGCTCCGTTCTTATAGATGTTCTGGCGCCCGAAAACCAGCCGCCGTTTGCGGTGAACAATACGGTTCAGCTGCCCCAAGGTGCCACGATTACCGTTGAACTCACCCAGCTGGGCGGCGACCCGGATGGCGACCCGCTGCAATGGACCATTAACGACGCTTCGGGCCCAGGAGTCGCCGCGGATCTCAATGGCTCCACCGTCATTTTGCGTGCCGAACGGTCGGTTGGTGTTGGCCAAGAGTCCAGCTTTAGCTACCAAGTCTCCGACGGCGTGCTGAGCGCCTCGGGCCAAGTGCAAATCGTTGTCGTCGAGGGTTCGAACGAACCGCCCGAGGTAACGGATCTGTTCGTCGAGATCGCAGCCGGTTCGAGCGCTACTCTGGACTTGACCGAGCAGGCGACCGACCCCGACGCAGGCGATTCGCTGACATTTGGGCTGAGCTCACTCTTTGCTGACCCCCTCGAGGTCGCTCTGGACGGGTCGGTCCTGCAGGTCCGAGCGCCAATCGAAGCGGCTGGAACCTCGGCTCGGTTTGCGTTCACGGTGACCGACACGCGTGGAGCCGAGACTTCTGGCGCAGTCGATGTGCTCGTCACTGAGCCATCTTCGCCGCAGCCATCAGCCGAAGACGACGCTGCTTCGACCCGACCGGGTCAGGTCATCGATATCGACGCGCTGGCAAATGATGTTGATCCGTTGGGCGAGGGGCTCACGATCGTGGCCGCCCAAGCCAGCCAAGGAACGGCTGACATCCCCAGCGGTGCGCAGTTTGTTCGGTTCAATCCAGGCGACTTCGTTGGTTCGACGTCGATTTCCTACACAATTCGCGACGCCGCTAACCGAGAAGCCTCTGGCAGCATTCAGGTCGAGACGGTAGGCCCACCGGATCGTCCGGCCCCACCGGACGTGACTGCCGAAAGCGGTCAGGCGACGATTTCGTGGACCACTCCGCAGTCAAATGGTCGAGCGATCACCGGGTACATCATCTCTGACGGACGAGGCGAGACCACCCAGGTCGGTTTGCAGAACAACTTCGTGTGGACTGACTTGATCAACGGCGAGCCGTATTCCTTCACCGTGACCGCAGTGAATGAGAGCGGACAGTCCGAGCCGAGTGAGCCGTCGCTGCCGGTGACACCCAATCAGGTACCCGAGGCGCCCGCTCCGCCTGCGGTCACGTTCCAAGACGGGTCACTGTTGGTTACGTGGAGCGAGCCCACGAATGCAGGCTCCGAAGTGACTGGCTACGAGCTCGAGATCGGTGGCAGTGCATCGGGTACTGAACCAATTGGCACCGATACCAGCTTCGAATGGACGGGTCTTACCAATGGCCTTGAGTACACGTTCCGAGTCCGGGCCGAGAACGATGCAGGATTTGGCCTATTCAGTGCTCCTTCACCGTCAGAACACCCAGAGAAGCCCCCGGCGAGCCCCACTATTGGTGTCACCGCCCGAGGCAACCTGAGTGGTTCGCTCGTCGTGAACTGGACAAAGCCAAGCGATGGCGGCGGCGACATCATTGAGTACCGGATCGTTTCACCCGCAGGGAACGCAACCGTGTCAGGTGCAGACACGTTGACCTATGACTGGCAGAACTTGCCCAATGGCGAGCCGATCGCCTTTCAAATCCAAGCCCGCAACCGCGCGGGCTGGGGAGACCTTTCTGATCCGTCGAACACCACCGTTCCTTGCGGTGTCGCCGACCAGGTAACGAACGTGGTTGCTGCTCGCGGTGATCTGCAAGCACAGCTCGTATTCGATGAACCTGATGCCAATGGCTGTGCAATCACTGGCTACGTCATCACCAGCGAAGACGGGAGAATACAGAACTCGAGCACGACGAGCCATCCGTTCATCAACCTCGACAACGGCGCCGACTACACCTTCACGGTGACGGCGATTAACGAGATGGGTTCCAGTATCGAGAGTGCCGCGTCGAACCCGGTGCGCCCAGCAGGGCGCCCCATCTGCCCAGACCCAAGCACTGTGACGGCCGCGGTTGTTGCTCCCCAGACCATCGAAGTTGACTGGAACGAAGCGGTCGACAATGGCGCGCCGGTCTTGGACTTCGAGGTCGACTACGCAGGGCTGGGATTCCGAGCCCAAGGATCGCCAGCCACCGGAGCCCAGTTCGGATCGCTGGCGAACGGCACCAGCTACTCGTTCAGTATCCGAGCGGTCAACGATGTAGGCGTGTCGCCTACGTGTTGGACCGCGTCGGCAACGACCTGGGATGTCCCATCGCCCGTCAGCGTCGCGCTTGCCTTCGATCTGGATTCCCAGACACTTCTCGCCACACTCAGCGGAGGCAACTCGGCCGGCACGCCGTCCACCGGATGGAATGCGACCTGGTTGGGCGATCCCGCTGGCAATTCAAACACCGGCACTGACGAGCTCCCCGACGGCGTCTTCTTGACGATTGTCGAAGATGGTTCCTATGGGGTCACCGTCGAGATTTGCAACGCAGTCGGATGTGTCCAGGCAACTGCCTGCTGCGAAGACATAACGCTCGCCGCGCCACCAGATCAAATGGACCCACCGAGCATGAGCTACGACTGGCTCAACGACGACAACTTTACTACCGAGGTTTCTGCTGACTGGGCCGAGCCGAACACGAATGGCGCACCCATCGATGGGTACCTGTGGGAGGTTCGACGAATTGGCTCATCGGGCAACTGGACCGACTTCGCAGGCACGAATGCGTCTAATGAGTTCGGGCGCGTGGTCGAGGAATGGCCGAGCTACAGCACTCATCCTGGGTCGTGGTCCGGTGGAACAACCATTTTATGGGAGTTCCGGATTCGAGCTGAAAATAGTGAAGGCCTTGGCGACTGGAGTGAATGGTCGAGCATCACACCCCCAGCACGTCCACCCCGAGTCGAAGTACACGAGGGTTCGGCAACCCCCTGTGAAGATGGTGACCCACCACAGAGCTGTCGCAAGATGATCGTGCGGGTCTGGGGCATGGGAGGGAACAACAACTACGTCGTCGATGCCGAAGCCGTAAACGGCGCAGGTCAGTCGACCCATTCTGGTTGGTGCGGGACTCGCTCGGTCACGACGAACAACTATGGGTTCGTTGATGTCCAGGTCGAGTGCTGGTATGGCTTCTACGGCAACGACGTAAGCGTGATCATCGACGGGTACCAGTCTCAGTGGCAGACGTGGGATGCGCCGTGAGCGACCTTATGGCTGAGGTCAACGAGACCGAATCCGTGGATGCCTCAACGCCTGCGAAGAACGCACCTCGACAACGACTGAGCGGCGATCAGCTTGCGTCATCGGCGATTGTTGTCGTGGCGATGACCATCGTCGCAACGCTGGGCTTCCGCACGATCTTTGCCGGACCCGGATTCCTTGCCCAGTCCGTCATTGGTGCTGCCTTGGGTGCCTTAACGGTCGTACTTGGCCGTCGCTACGAACTGTTGTTTGGCGAGATCGTTGGAGCGGCAGTTTTTGTGCCGCTGGTGGTAGGTCCGGTCGCTGCTGGGGGGACCGGGTTCTACACCGGCCTTATCGATGGTTGGGCTGAGATCCTTTCGGCCACCCCACCTATCGACGGAACGCCGGAACTTCGAGCGTTACCATTCATTGTTGCCTTTGTTGGCGCAGCTGTCGGCACAGAACTCGCACGCGTTCGCGAACTGCCTGGTGTCGCCGTTGTTGGCCCAATCGCAACCATGACTGTCACCGCGCTTTTTTCCGAGCAGACACGGAGTGGCGCACTCACGGTTGGACTTGTCCTCTTGGTCGGCATGTTGATCATCGCTCGTCTCCATCACGGATCGGTTACCCAGACCGGTGTGCTCGTCCTCGTGCTGGTGTTGGGCTTCGTTGCTGCGCTTGCCTCGACGGCACTGTTTCTGTCGGTGACCGAAGAGTCGCGCCGCTTTGATCTGCGTGACTACCAGGAGCCTCCATGGGATCCGCTTGAGTTGGCGAGCCCGCTGACTGAATTGAAGTCAGGCCTCAAGGCCGCCGCCGACGATGAACAACCTGTGCTTCGGATTAGTGGCGATGTACCCGTCAACCGCTGGCGGACGGCGTCAATGCCAGTATTCAACGGCGTGTATTGGAGTGTGGCCGAGCCGGACGCACCGACCGAGTTTGTGTCTATTGACACGACCTTGCCTGCGATCACCGGCGAACCTCAGAGCGAAGAGCCACAGCGGTTGCAGTTCGATGTGGACATTCTTGAACCAATGGGCCACTGGGTACCAACGGCCGGTGTGCCCACCAATGTTGATTTCAGAGATGACACGGATGCTCGGATGAGCCTAGCGACCGGCACGATTGGTGTCCCGCTGCAACTCCAGCCTGGAAACTCCTACGAGTTGAGCGTGAGCCCATGGCCCGAACTTTCTGATTCGGAGCTCGGCGAGGTGCAGTTCTTGGCAGATAACCGGGCGTCAGATTTTGAATTGCTGCCGCCCCTCGTTCGGAACCTTGCTGCTGACTTCTCCACGGGGCTTGATCAGCTCAGTGGGCGGCGCGTCATTGCAATCCGCGACAATCTGCGCCTTGGCAGTTATGACTTGTCCGAGGCGCCAGGGCATTCCTTTGGGCGCATTGCCGAGTTCCTTCAGGCGGTCGAGGTCACTGGTTCACAAATGATCGAGGAAGACTTGCGACCGTTGCAGGGCTACGAAGAGCTCTATGCAGCGTCGGCCGCGGTGCTGACACGCTTGTCCGATATCCCCGCCCGGGTTGCCGTTGGGTATGTCATTCCCGAGGACCGGTGGGCAGACCGGAGCGTCGAGGTTTATCCAGAGGACCTGAGCGCCTGGCTCGAGGTGTATGTCGAAGGCCGCGGTTGGGTGCCGATCGATGTGGCACCGCCCCGGACACGCGAACCGATCGAAGTCGACCCGGCGATCCGAACCGAAGGGGCCCCGATTGCGGATCCTCCAAAGGAGCCACCTATTCCCGAGGACGAGGTACAGCCCGAGATCGACGAACCCGACGACACCCCCGATCCCGACGATGATCTACTCGAGGACGAACCAGAAGATGTCTTCGTGCGGTCGTTTGGGCGCATCATCACGACGGTGGTTGCGGCGCCATTACTTGCGTTGCTGCTCGGCATTTTTGCGATCATGGCAGTCAAGGCTGGCCGTCGTCGTCGCCGACGTTCTGGAGCCGAACCTGCTGTGCGGATCGCCGGCGCTTGGGCCGAGCTAGTGGACCGTGTCGACGAGGCCGGTGGTGAGCTGCCGGCACGGGCCACGCCAGCTGAAGCGGCTCGCTATTCGCGATCGATCGATCTGCTAAACGAAGCCGAGATTGCGCGACGAGTTGAGCTTTTAGCTCAGCAAGTGAGTGCTTCGGCGTTTCACCCGAACCCACCATCTGACGAAACGGCGGCGCAGGCCTGGGAGACCTATGACGAACTCGCAGCGGCTCTGGCCTCGGCTGCCGGGCTGGGCGAGCGAGTGAAGCGAGCGGCTGATCCGCGGCCTCTTCGCGAGGATACGAAAGTTGGCGCACGAGTATGACTCGCCGCGACTCGGTTGGTGAGTCCGGCGGTGATTTGCCTGCGCAGGAACTACCTCCTGTGGATCCCAGCATGGTCGACGATGAGCTCACCCGGCCTGCATCGGGTGATGCCGTTGCTCTTATTCGTGGCCATGCTGAACAGCTGCAGCGTGAGCAAGTTGTTGGTGGTGCCGCCCCGTTCGATCCAACGGTTCAGTCAGATGAGACAGCTCCGCGAACCGAGGCAGCGCGTTTGGCCGCCGAAGCCTTGCTTGAAGATGCGACGGTTGGGGGCGAGTTCACCGATTCGGACCCGGCCGTCTCCGGTATGGCTGATGCTGACCACCTCGATCAGAATGCGATCGATCTGAGTCCGATCGCACGTGCAGAACCAATAGCGAGCCCGCTCCCGACCACCGTGGCACCAATGGGTCTTCGGCGACCAGTTCAAAGTCAGGCCGGGCGGCTCGAGATCTGGACTCCTGACGCCGATCAGGCCCAAGCACATGTCAGCCTGACTGAAGGTACGCCGGTGCCTACTGCTCGCACGTTTTGGGAGCCAGCCGATCCAGATGTCGAGCGGAACCCCAAAGCGCAACGACCAGATCGTGGCGCCCGTTTCCCGGGCTGGTTCTGGGCCAGTGCTGGGGTGCTGGGCACGCTGGTAATCGTTGCCATTGTGCTCGCTGCCCTGGCAAGTGGTGGTGCGCCGTGAGCGTGCTCGAGGACGATTCAACATCGGATACTCCTCGACTGCTGATCGATCAACCTGGCCCTCAGAATCTCGTCGTCGTCGACTGGGCGGTTTTGTCAGTGCAAGGACGCCAGCGGCTGCGGAACGAAGATGCATGGGCGCAAGGTGGTCCTGTATTTGCGGTAGCCGATGGGATGGGAGGCCTGGCCAACGGCAACCAGGCGTCAGCCGTCGCTGTCAATGCTGTCTTGCGGTATTGGACGGTGCGCGATGTACCCAGTGCCGAAAAGGTCGTGCGTGCCGCCAACGCCGAAGTGCGGGCGGCTGCGGGGGGTGCGAGCGGCGAGGTTCCTGCGAGCGGGACGACGCTGAGTGCACTGCGTATCGGCAACGACAAGGCGTTGGCTGTACATGTTGGCGATTCTCGCGTGTACCGCGTTCGGCGTTCACAGGCTGAGCTGCTCACTCGCGATCACAACCTGCGTAGCGAGCTGCTAGCGACCGGCATCGTACCGAAATCAGTTCAGTCCCTTGGACCACTTCGGGCCCTTACGAGCTACTTGGGTATGCCAGACCAAGATCTGCAGATCGACGTGAGATCGGTCGGCCTTCGGCCCGGGGACCGGATTTTGTTGTGCACCGACGGCGTGTTCGGCGAGATCAGCCATCGCCAACTTGCTGAACTTGCTGGCGTTGGCGACGCCGCTCTAGCCGCTCAAAGTTTGATCGCGGTAGCTGGCGCGGATGACGCAACGGCCATGGTCGTCGACATTGGTCGGGGCGATGCTCCGAGGTCCTCGCGCGGGTGATGCAACGCGGCAAAGTACTTGGCTCCTAGCCTTGGGTTATGAGTGATGCGACTGCGGCTGACTGGTATCCAGATCCCTACGGGCGATCTGAACTGCGGTATTGGGACGGCCAAGTTTGGACTGACCATGTGTCCTCGAACGGGCGCCAGACCACCGACCCGGTAGCGACGGCGCAAGTAAAAGAAGTAACCAACATGCGCAATGACAAGGTGCAACAGCAGGTTGATCGACACTTTACGAGTGCCGAGAAGCGTGGTGTGGCTGCCGATCGCACTGCTGGCGTTGGCGGCGACCTGATGAGTCAGCAGCTCTTTGTGGTCAACCAGAAAGCCAAGTTGATCGAGATCAACAACGAGTACGCGATCTTTGATCGAAGTGGTGACCAAATCGGGTCGGTGCGCCAAGTTGGTCAGAGCACGCTCAAGAAGGCCGTGCGGCTCGTGTCGAGCCTGGACCAGTTCTTAACCCATCATCTCCAAGTCGTCGACACGGCGAACAACGTGGTGCTCAAGTTGACCCGGCCAGCCAAGTTCCTCAAGTCTCGGGTCGTAGTCGAAGACGGCGCTGGAAATACGATCGGTGAGATCGTGCAAAAGAATGCGCTCGGCAAGATCAAGTTTCGACTGCTGGTCAGTGGCGAAGAAATTGGTTCGATCAATGCAGAGAATTGGCGGGCGTGGAACTTCAATGTCCAAGACGCAAGTGGGACCGAGGTCGCTCGCATTACCAAGACGTTCGAAGGTCTGCTCAAGACAGCATTTACTACGGCTGACAACTATGTCGTGCAGGTGCATGCGCCGCTGGCTGACCCGCTTCGCCAAATGGTTGTGGCGGCTGCGCTCTCGGTAGATACTGCACTGAAACAGGACAGCAGGGGGTTCGGCTGATGTCAGGCTATTTCCAACCACCGCACGGCGAGGTCGTAGATGCAGTCGCACGAGCACTCTCCGAGGATCTTCAGCCGCTTGGTGACATGACATCGGGCATGCTCGATCCCGCGATCACGGCGACTGCACAGCTGAGCGCCCGCAAACCCGGCCGGTTGGCCGGTTGCGCATGCGCCGCCGAAGCGTTCCGCCAGGTCGACGACTCGATCGAGCTCACATGGCACTTCGATGATGGCGACGTGCTCGAAGCTGGCTCGGTGATCGCTGATGTGAAGGGTTCTTTGGCCACGATCCTGACTGCGGAACGCACCGCACTCAATTTCATGGGTCACCTGTCGGGTATTGCGACTCGAGTCAATCAGTTCGTGCAGATTGCCGACGGACGCATTGGTATTTGGGACACCCGCAAGACCACGCCAGGCCTGCGCAGCCTAGAGAAGGCCGCGACTCGGGCCGGCGGCGGTCGCAACCATCGTGGCAATCTGAGCGGCTGGCTTATGTTCAAAGACAACCACCTGGTCGGCATGTCGATCGGCGAAGCGATTGAGCAGGCCCGTGACCGGTGGCCTGGCCGCCCGCTGCATGTGGAGTGTGACCACCTCGACCAGGTTGAGCAGGCTGTTGCTGCGCATGCAGATCTGATCTTGCTCGACAACATGTCGCCTGACACGGTGTGCCAGGCCATGGAACTCATCGGCCCCAAGCGGCCCGATGGCCGTCCTATCGTCGAGGCTTCCGGGGGCATCACGATCGAGACAATCGAAAGTTATGCCGGGACCGGCGTTGACTATGTGTCGTCGGGGTCCCTAACCAATTCGGCGCCCGTGCTCGATATTGGACTCGACATCGAAATCGACGCGGTGAACAACTCGTGACTGACATGCCCACTGAACACGACGCCTCTGGCGAGGCAGAGCCTGCGCCCACCGAACACGTGATTCCCTATCGCTTCGACCGCGACGCATCGAACCGATCCATTATTGATCAGTTCGGTGAGCTCGAAGACGGCACCGAGTCCGGCACGATCGTTTCGATCGCAGGTCGCCTCATGCTCCGTCGCGAGCAAGGCAAGTTGGCGTTCGGCGTGCTGGCCGATTCGACCGCTCGTATCCAACTGTTTGCTCGGTCGAACCAGACGCCCGAGTTCGATGCCTTCACCAGCTTGAGCTTGGGTGACTGGATCGGTGTCAAGGGTCAAGTCATGAAGACTCGCCGGGGTGAACTCTCGGTGAGTGTCGACGAGTGGCAAGTACTCGCAAAAACCGAGCGGGCGTTTCCCGACAAATGGCATGGCATCAGCGACCCCGACCTGCGATACCGCCAGCGTTACGTTGACCTTTGGGTGACCGACGAGGCGCGCGCCACCTTCGCGGCCCGGTCCAAGATCATGTCGCTGACTCGCCGCTGGCTCGAAGATCGCGACTTCATGGAAGTCGAAACCCCGGTGTTTCATCCAGTCGCGGGCGGCGCGGCCGCCCGACCGTTTACCACCCATCACAATGCGCTCGATATGGAGCTCTTTTTGCGGATCGCTCCGGAGCTCTATCTCAAGCGGCTGACCGTGGGCGGCTTCGAGCGAGTCTTTGAGATTGCTCGGGTCTTCCGCAACGAGGGCATTTCAACCCGCCACAATCCTGAGTTCTCGATGCTCGAGCTCTATCAGGCATACGCCGACTACGGCGACATCATGGAACTAGTCGAACAGCTGGTCGAGCATCTGGCGCTCGAACTCCACGGCACGACCGACTTGGAGTGGGATGGCAAGCCGCTCAACCTGGCTGCGCCATGGCGTCGTGCGACCATGGTCGATCTGATCACCGAACACACCGGGCAGACTTTCAGCCTGGATCAGCCAATCGACGAGTTGCGCTCCGCAGCCACAGAGCTCGGTGTGTCGGTCGAGGACTATTGGGGACCGGGCAAACTTCTGCTCGAGATCTTCGAAGAGACCTGTGAGTCCAAGCTCTGGGATCCAATCTTCGTCATGGACTACCCCAAGGAAGTTTCGCCGCTGTCGCGCGATCATCGCAGCCTCGACGGTTTTGTCGAACGGTTCGAAGGCATCGTTGCTGGGCGTGAGCTGTGCAACGCCTTTAGCGAGCTCCTCGATCCGGTCGAGCAGCGGCTGCGTTTCGAAGCGCAGGAAGCCGACGGCGCGGCTGGTGATGACGAAGCCATGTCTGTCGATCGCGACTACATCCGGGCGCTCGAATACGGCCTGCCGCCAACCGGTGGACTCGGCATTGGTATGGACCGCTTGGTGCAGCTGCTCACCAACCAGACAAACATCCGCGACGTGGTCCTGTTCCCAACCCTTCGCCCCGAAGTTTGGTGAGGGGTGTCGCGCCCGACATTCTCTGATGCGGCGGTTGGGGTTTGGGAGAAGCTCACCATTCGGGCCGCGATCGTCGCGGGTTCCCGACGGGCGGACCGCTTTGGCACATTCGGTTCCGGGTCTCTGATCTGTTTCCCGCCAACAGCACTCTTTGGCGAACCGTCGATCCACATTGGCGCCGACACCATGATCGGGCCGCACTGCTCGATCACCGTGGGCATGGTGCCAGGCCAAGAGCTGTTCGCTGATCGCATGCTCACCGTGGGAGACCGATGTGTCATCGGCCGCAGATCATCGATCGCCGCGCATCTCAGCGTCACCCTCGGCGACGATGTGTACTTCGGGCCAAATGTGTACGTGACCGACCACAATCACACGAACGCCGACCCCACGCTGCCAGTTGGACGCCAAGCTGCCCCGGAACAGGCTGTTGTCATTGGGGCACGTTCCTGGCTTGCCACGGGAGTAGTGGTTACCCCGGGTGTCACGATTGGCGAAGGTGTGTCAGTCGGCGCCAATTCGGTAGTCACCCGAGATCTCCCCGACGGATGCACCGCAGCCGGGGCCCCAGCACGCGTCCTTGCCGCTCCGAGCAACTAAGCACAGGTACCTGGTAGGGGTGCCAAGATGCCCCCGGTAGTTCTGACATGCCCCGCTAGGATTTTGGGCATGCGGGTCTTGGTGGCAGGAATGGGTTCAGCCATTGGTACTGGGGTTGCTCGCGAGCTTGAACGAAACGACGCGGTCGAGGCCATTGCAGGGTTCGACCTCGAGCCGCCACGACGGTGGATGCGCCGGGCCGACTTCCAATTTGCCCGCCCCGGCGACGGCGACCGGGTGACCCGAATCGTCAAAGAGTTTCAACCGACTGTTGTGGTCCACGCCTGGGTGTTTGAACCCCGCGCCCGCTCATCGCCGGGCCAAGCACGCGCTCGAACAGTTGCGGGCACCGAAACGCTGCTCGCCGCTCTCGCCAAGGTCGATTCGGTGGAACACATCGCCGTGCGCTCCGGCATCTCGGTCTACGGCACTGGGCGCGGCACGCCCGATCGACCGAGTACCACCACGTTGCCCCGACCAACCTCGACCTTTGGCGACATGCTGGCCCGAGTCGAAGAACGCTGCTCTCAATCTGCGACCGAGCTCGATGCCACGATGTCGACCGTGCGGTTGGCTCCCATCATGGCGTCGCACCTGCCGAACCCGCTCGGCCGATTCTTGCGGCTTCCCGTTGTGCCGGTACCGATCACTACTCGCCGCTTTGGTGTGGTGCACCTTGTCGATGCCGCAGTGGTCATTGCCGCCGCAGCGACTCAGCAATACGTGGGACCGCTGAACGTGATGGCGAGCGATCCGGTTACCCCGCTTGAGGCAGTTGCGGTTGGCCGACGCATTCCACTGCCAGTGCTGCCGGTCGCTCTACGACTCGGCAGATTCTTGGCGGAGATTCCCGGCACACCGCTGCCTGAGCACATCGCTGAACTTCTGAGCCGCGGCGGAATTGTTGAGCGGTCTGATCTTTCTGCGCTTGGCGTGACTATGTCTCGAACAACCAAGGATGCGCTCGAAGACCTCTACTCGGCCGGCCGACTCATCGATGTCGACATCAACCGCCGCGGCGCCGAACTCTCGGGGCAGCCAAGCTGATGCCGTCTACCCGCGCCGCAGACGGCACCCGAATCTTCTACGACACCTTCGGATGCGCCGATGGCGAACCACTCGTGCTGATCATGGGCCTGGCCGTTGATCGGTGGGGATGGCTACGTCAACGCTCCATGCTGGCCAAGAACTACCGATGCATCTCGCTCGACAACCGAGGTGCAGGACTCAGCGACAAGCCCCACGGCGGCTACGACCTCTTCACGATGGCGGCCGACGTCGAGGCAGTCATGGATGCCGAAGGCGTCGACTCGGCCCACGTAATGGGCTACTCACTTGGTGGCGTGCTCGCACAAGTACTTGCTGTGATTGCACCCCATCGAGTTCGCTCCTTAGTGCTTGCGTCGACCGCCTGTCGGGTCAAGGACTGGCGTCGAGAAATCCTGGCCGACTGGAGTCAACTGATCGAAGCCCGCGGCGTTCGGGCCTTCGCTCAAGAAAATTTGCGGTGGGTTGCAGCAGCTCGACATTTGCGTTGGATTGCGCCGCTCGCTCCGGCGTTTGCCCCATTGATGGTGCGGGCACCGGCACACGGCATCATCGGCCAAATTCACGCCATCGGCAGTATCAGCGAGCAGATGCACGAACAGCTTCGCGGGATCTCCGTCGCCACGCTGGTCATTGTTGGAAGCCAAGATATTCTCACGCCGGTCGCCGACAGCGAGGAGATCGCCCATCGAATCACCGGCGCGCAACTACAAGTCATTTCCGGTGCTGCGCACGGCGCGGTAGTCACCGATGCCGCCACGTTTAACCGGGCGGTCGGTGCGTTCCTGCAGACACAGATCGCCGCACCCCTGACCGCAGGATGACTTTTCCAGCGACAGCGGGTGTCGTGATACCGTCCTGAGCGTGAGCTCGACCGATACCGCCGAAGTCCAAGCAACAGATTCTGGGGAGCTCACTGCTTTCCAGCGATTCAAGCTGGCCTTTGACGATCTCGTGGGACCAGGTCAGGCTGCGATTATTTGCGGCATCCTGCCCTACCTTCTCATGCTGCCGATCTTGCGAGCTGCGAGCTGGCAAGAGCTGATCACTGTCGACGCCTTTGGCGAGTCGGTCTGTCGTTACAACGATGTCACCGCCTTCATGCTCGGCATGTTGGGCGTTGCTATGGCCGGTCTAGCCCTTTGGCAGTCCGGTACGTCGCGTAATCGCAAGCTGAACTATGTGGTGGCCACTATTGGCCTGTTGCTCGGCTTGATGCATATCGCCCGAGGCCTTGGTTGGATCCTCGGCCCCTGCAACTAGCCCAACGGCCACTACTCCCAGGTCAGAGATTTCGAGGATCGCTAGGAGGGTTGCCGTACATGGCTGCACGGCATCGATGTCGTCGTATTGGGCGAAGAACGAAACGCGTCCACTCGTGGCGTTGATCGGTTTGTGTGCCAAGGTGGGCGACGAAGGAGTGCGTATGGCTGGTTCATTTGTCATGACCAAAGAGGAACGGCAGGCCTTTTTGGCTGAGGTACATGTCGGCATCATCTCAATCGCGGAGCAGGGGCGGGCGCCGCTCGCTGTTCCGGTTTGGTACTCCTATGAGCCCGGTGGCGACGTGCACGTTGCCATGCAGGGCGACTCCCGCAAAATGGTCGGTATCGAGGCTGCTGGTCGCTTCAGTCTCTGTGCGCAGGATGAGACAGCGCCCTACAAGTACGTGACCGCCGAAGGTCCCGTGAGCAATGTGCGGCCCTATGACATCGAAACGGACTTGTTGGCAATGGCTACTCGCTACCTGGGCGACAAGGGCGGTCGTGCCTACATCGCCAACGCAGACACCAGCGGCAACGGCGTGATGGTCTCCATGACCCCCGAACACTGGCTTTCCACCGACTACGGCAAACGCTGAGACTGCGCGCCGAATCCGGGCTGCTGCTGGGGGTGAAGCTGGCAGGGGCTGTCGATGTGCGAGCTGGAAAGCAGGATGAGGCGTCTGCCGTTTGTTTCGCTCGCTAAAGCGCCGAATCCGGGCTGCTGCTGG
>Ga0209828_1001340_pt1 | contig 22440 bp, 20 predicted proteins | sample MaitaG_FD_187429 | JGI IMG/M metagenome (GOLD analysis project Ga0209828, IMG submission 187429) | Marine algal microbial communities from Maine, USA - Maine_Asex2 metaG (SPAdes) (version 2) | ecosystem: Host-associated > Algae > Red algae > Unclassified | place: Maine, USA | collected 2015-01-05
CAGTGAGGAAGGCAAGTTGTTGTGTCAGGCGTTGGTTGATGGTCATGGCCAGTACTCTTTTTCAGGAGAAAGCTAAATGATAACCTGATCGAGTCGGCCTTGGTTGTCTTTTACTGAAAAACGACACCACCGTTCCATATCGTAAACACCCCAGACACCACCATCCACATAAACACTACATAACCAATATTCCAGCGAAACAGCTCACCACCAGACGCCCCAAACTGACTGCGCATAATCACATTCGTACCAGAAAAAGGACTGGCGACCGTACCCAAGCTCCACATACACAGATAAAACACAGCGATCATATTAGGGTCACCTTGCAAAGGCGTGAGTAACGGACCGAGAACGCTGATAGTAACGACCGGATGAATCCCCGCAATAGATAATCCAATGCTACCTGCCAGCAAAACGCTAAGCAGAACACCGCTAACACTGGTAAACGGATGAAAATCACTAAAACTAGCGAATACAGCCTGAGCACCCACCGACAATAAACCCGCGCCCAAAAACAACCCCAGCTCACGTGCCTTGAGCGGTGCACTATTACGGACGTGTTGATGGAGCCGTTGTGTTGTTTCTTGGCTGCGTTTGGCCAATAAGAATGCGATAGTCAGGCCGATTGCTGCGGCGCTGATTATGACTAAAATCGACACATCAGGCCAAAGCTGGTGACCAATAATCACACTACAGGCTAATAGTGCTGGAACCCAAAGACTATCAGCCTGCATTGGATATCCTTTAAAGTCCTGCAGCCTATGTAGTTTATTTCCGCCAAGGTCTATTAGCGTGTAAATTATGCCAATCATTGCCAGCGGAATACCAACTGCCATCAATGAATAGAGCGTTGCTTCAGGCGAATACGTTAGGGCGACCGCCATCGCGCCAAAAAAGGGTGACCACAGGGCTGCCATAGAAAACGCGCGGCCGGTTAGTGTGGTTGACTGTCGAGTCACGTCGCCGGTTTTTCTAAAACGTTCGCCGACAAGTACCAATATGGACGCATTGATGAACGAACCCATGAGGTAAACGCCGAATAAGGTTTTTACCGCACTGAGGCGACCCGTAGGTAGGGCTTTTTCTATCGCCTGCGTCGGGGTGGTTAGGAGTGTCAGGTAGCTGATGCAATACAACATCACGATTAGGCCATTATTTTGCAGGAGTATTTTTTCAATAGATGGTGGGTTGCCTAACCACCATCCGCAAAGTAGCAGAAAGAGCCCTGTTCCTGCTAAGGCTAAAAATAGTTTGAATTGTGTTGGCTGGGAGAGGAACAAGAGTAAGAATGCCAACCAGCCGGCCAAACCACTTAGCCAAGCTGGTATCTGCGGCCAAACGGTAGAGAGGATGTGAAGTATTGCCATACCTAGCAGTAAGAAGCTGGCCATTCGTTGAGTCATACCTGAGTTAATCAGCTTAGAATGCATCGTATTTATTCCATTCGCAATCACTCTTTTATGGCGCACAATTATCTAAAACCGTGGTCTTATTGTTTAGCAAAATTCCAGTTATCAGTAAAAGATTAACTGTTTGGAAATATTTAGCTATTATTTAACGATCAAAAAATAATAATTTTAAGTCTCACATGATCCTAACAATTTTTAAGAATAAACAGGTGATGTTCAGCAAATGGTTAATGCTGACCATGACATTGCTTATGGCAAGTCCGGTCTACAGCGCTGGAACACCTGCTGGCACAGCGATTGAGAATCATGTGATTGTAAGCTACCAGATTGGCAGTAATCCTAACGATCGATACGTCGAAAGAGCAGCGCACACCTTTATTGTTTCAGAGTTAATTAGTAGCAATGTTTCTGCATTGGAGCCTCTGGGTATCGGTACTTCGACTCCGGGTACTAATGTAGTGCTGAGTTTTCAGCTGACCAATACGGGCAATGGCAACGAACCATTCCTATTGACCACGACAGATGGTTTGCCGAATCAATTTACGCCAGATGTCACGGGCTTATGGATTGAGTCGAATGGCCAGCCTGGCTGGCAATCTGATGATACGCTGTACCTTCCCAGTAGCGGTGGCGTGCCTTTAGCGGCAGACGCGTCAGAAACCATTTACGTGGTTAGTGATATCCCGCCGAACCTTGATAATGAGTCACAGAGTGACGTGGCTTTGATCTCCACTTCGGGTACTCCAAACGCTGGGAGCTATCCAATCGGTGGTGGTCTCGTAGGGTTGGGCGATGGCGGTATTGAAGCGGTTATTGCACAAAATAACGCGAGTCATCAGGACTCGAGTCACTATACCGTCTCGACGGTGAAGCTGGATGTTGAAAAGACTATTTTAAGCATCAAAGACCCTTATGGTACCGAGCTGTCGATGCCGGGCTCTGAGGTGACTTACAAAATTCGTTTGGTGGCCAGCGGTAGCGGTACAGCGAATAATTTAGTGATTGATGATGCAGTGCCAGATTCCATGCACTACAAAAATCATTCACTAACGTTAAACGGCAACCCATTGAGCGATAATAGCGATGGTGATACGGGTCGCTATGATAGTGCGCAGAAAACTGCCTATTTTACGCCCGGTAGCATTGTTGCGCCGGTCACCCATGAGTACACACTGACCTACATTATTGATTAGTCATTGTTAAAAATAATAAAAAGAGAGAGAACGATGAAACAACTAAACCAAGCTATTCTATTGAGTGGAGTCCTAGCATTTTCTACGCTTTTCACTACAGCAAATGCTGAGCAGTCAACGATTAAGATTACCTCAGAAGTTCATGAGTTAATTGAGATCACAGATGATCAAGGCAAGCCTCAATTAAAAATTGTTGCTCCAGATGAAATCATACCGGGTGACCGTATTTTGTTTACCACGAGCTTCAAAAATAATGGTAAAGAGGCTTCCGATAATGTGGTCATCACTAACCCTATTCCAAAGTATGTGCGTTATTTAGCGGACTCAGCTAAAGGCGAGCACTGTATTATTACTTTCTCTACTGATGGCAGAGTCTGGGGTGATGCTGACACCTTGAAGGTACGCCTAAAAGACGGCAAGTTCCGCGCAGCAACTGCCGCTGATTACACGCATATTCGTTGGAAGTACAACCGAGCACTCAAGCCAGCAGAAAAAAAGAGCATCAGCTTTGAAACAAAACTTCTTTAAACGCAGTGACTATACTCCCTAAAATAATAAAAAGGTAAACCCCATGAAACACCTAAATACCCCAATCAAACTGTCAGTTAGCTTGGCAGCACTACTACTTTCACAGGCAAGTTTTGCTGGTGGCACAGACGCTGGAACGGTTGTTGAAAATACGGCAACCATCAGCTACTCAGTCGGTGGTTCACCACAGGCTGATATTGTGAGTGCGGTTGCAGACTTTAAAGTTGACCAAAAGGTTGACTTGACGGTCACTGGTAATAGTGGCACGAACATAATCGTATCACCTAGTACGGCACGCGCGACGACAGGCAATAAACTGACTTATGTATTGAGTAACGATGGTAACTCGCCACAGGACTTCAAAATCAATGTCACGCATTTAACGACTGATAATTTTGACGCAGGTACCGGTACAACCGCTGCGCCACAAGCGCCAGAGGCCTGCCAGTTTACGATTGATAGCGGTACACCTAATGCGATGACGGCAACGCCGACTGTTTCTTTAGCTAAAGATGCGACTTCGACGATTGAAGTGATGTGCTCTATGCCAAACCGTCCAGACGTTGACGATGGTCATTTATCAACAATCGATGTTTTGGCAACGGCCGTTGATAGTGCGGGCGCGATCATGGCTGAAAGCACTATCGCAGATCGTGAAGATGATGTTGATGTCGTACTAGCAGATGGAACAGGTACGCCAACCGATAATGCAGATCGTAACGCGATGCATTCTGATACCCAGACTTACGAGATCGATGTGCCTATGCTAGCCGTTGTTAAAACTTCTGCGGTTATTTCAGATCCTTTCAATGGAACAGCGCAGCCTAAACGTATTCCGGGTGCAGTGATTAAGTACACCATCACGGTTGAAAATGCTTCAGATAGTGTGGCGACAGGTCTAACTGTAACAGACGTATTGACGGCGGCAGTAGCAGGTGAAGTTGCATTCATCGCAGGTTCAATTGTCAATGCTTCAGGAACGGCTCAGACTTTCACGGCCGCAACTAATACCGTTGAAGCAACGGGTATAACAGTGCCAGCGGGTACTACAACAGTGCCGGGCGTTGCAGTAGTTACGTTCCAAGTCACTATATTGTAAGACCAGATCGTTCAAGGATTATTAGCTAACGCTAATGATCCGATGCAGCCTGAGCCCCCCGCTTAGGCTGTCATTAATGAAAATAACCCCTTGCCTTACGGGTAACAAAACCATGCGCTTAATAAAAATAATAATAGCGGCGCTGGGCAGTCTCATCGCTCTGATGGACTACTGTAGAAATACCGTAGCCAGTCGTTGGCTCCCCTTGCTGCTAATTATAGTAGGATTTTTCCTTTCGTCTGCACCAGCAATGGCCGCCACGGAGCCGGATACAATACTCACCAATAAAGTCGTGGTTAACTACACGGTAGGCAATGGAGCGGCTATACAAACCGATGCCAGTGCTTCACTAACAACCAGTTCGAGAACGCCTGCTAAGATTTCTTTTTTATCGCAGTTTGCAGGCGGAAACACTCTCAATGTGCAACCCACAGTATTCAGCCCGGATGGTCTAGATAATAACTGGCAGCCAGTAAATAGTCCTGTCCAAGGTAATACGGAAGTTATCCAAACAGTAAGTTTTAGCGCAGGCGAGCCACTAATTATTCGTGTAGAAGATTTTGACCAAAACCTTGATGGAGCAGTGCTGGAAACAATCATTATTGACCTACAAATTAGTAATACTGGTGATTTCGAACGTTTGATTCTGACAGAAACACATCCCTCAAGCGGTGTTTTTGCAGGTGTTATTCCTCTGGTCGACACTTCTCTAAACAATACTAATAACGGTCATTTAAGCGTAGAAACGCTTAGTGAGATCAATGCAAGATATATAGATCGCGAAGATGCTTCCGATACGGTTGCAACGGTGGGAATTGTTGACCCCAGCAACCTCGTTTTTGACAGTACGACTGGGGCACCAATTAATGGTGTAACAATTACGCTTGTGCCCGTTAATAATGGTTTAAGTGCCAGAGCTTATGATCAGTTCGGTGGCGATTGGCCGAGTACGGTCGTTTCAGGAGCGCCTGTGTCGGCATCAAATGGCGCACGAACCATCCCTATGGGTGACGGCGAGTATCAATTTCCGCGTGTGCTCAACGGACAATATGAACTAAGAGTGACCCCGCCGGTGGGCTATCGCTACCCCTCTGAGCAAAGTCAAACACAGCTAGCTCAGCTCGGTAATATCGCGAACCAGGTGACCACCGGCTCGCGTGGTGAGGTGTTTTCTATTGTTGATGCTTTGGGTGCGGTGTTATTAAATATTCCGCTTGATCCTTTCGATGGGCGCTTTAGTGTTCAGAAAAAGGTCGATCAAGATATTGTTTCAGTCGGTGATGAGCTGGTTTACACGCTAGTAGCGCAAAACAACGATCCGCGTTATTCACTAAACAATGTTATTTTGAAAGATACCTTACCGCCTGGGTTTAGATATCAACAAGGCAGCGCGAAAAATAGTGCTGGTATGTTGCTTACGGCAAACAGCATAACGGTAGATGGTCGTTCACTCAGCTTTGCCCTTGGAGATTTAGCGGCCAATGTGACACAGCAAATCAGCTACCGTGTAGTGGTTGGTGCAGGCAGTCCAACTGACGAAGCCGTAAACACTGTGAAGGGTTTCAGTGATGATGCCGAATCTAATATAGCCAGAGCATCCGTTGAAATGCGTGATGAACTGATGCGCACTAAAAATATCTTAATCGGTCGCGTTTATAGCGGCGATTGTAAGGATACAGCCAAGCAACAGCCGATTAAAAATGCCCGCCTCTACTTAGATAATGGCCGTACGGTGCTTACTGATAAGCATGGTCGCTGGCATCTTGAAGGATTAAACCCTGGCACTCATGCCATCCAACTTGATGAAACTTCTTTACCTAAAGGTCTGGTCGCTTCACCGTGTAAGTTAACAGCAAGCCATGTTAAGCAGCCGCACAGTCGTGTAGTGAATTTGCAGCGCGGTCATTTATGGCAGGTCAATTTTCATATTGCTGAGGTTTCCGATAGGCAAGTAGCCGATAATAATTCTGAAACAATTAGCCTGCCAGAATATAAGCTACCAACAAACCCATTGAATGATTATGGCGCTGTTTACGCTGAAACAACGAAGCCTGGTTTTGAGATCGTATGGCCACCTAATCGACATGTGCCTGTAATATCGTCGCTAAAAATTGCAGTTAAATACCCACCGCAAAACCGTTTGAAACTCTTGCTAAACGGCGAGCCTGTCAGTCCGGTGAATTTGGAAGGCAGTGACTCGAACAAGGCAAAAACAATTGCTCTGAGGCGTTGGACGGGTGTGGATATCACACAGAAGAATAATACGCTAACCGCAATATTGCAGGATAAAAACGGCAAAGAAGTTAAACGTATCGAGCGACATGTGCACTTTACCGAGCGCAGCGTTAAAGCAAGTTTAGCAACGGAGGCGTCGGTCTTACTTGCGGATGGTATTAACCAACCAGTGATTGCTATTCGTTTGGAAGATGAAGATGGTTTCACCCCGAGACCACGCACGCATGGCTATTTCAGTTTTGATCAGAACCATTGGAAAGTCCAAGAGAATACGGATAGTAAAAAGTCAGCGTCTGTTGCGCTGAATAAGTCGCAAGACGGAAAATATGAATACACCGTGAGTGATGATGGTTTGGTCAGAGTAAAGCTCGAACCTACTACACGCTCCGGTCATATTACCGTGAACATCGCCTTGGATAACGGCAAGACAGGTTCCATAAAGGCTTGGTTAAAACCTGCGTTACGCGACTGGATTATGGTTGGCTTTGCTAATGGAACGGTCGGTCACAAGCGCCTTTCCGGCAATATGCAAACACTTGCTGATTTAGGTCAGGAAGAAGGGTTGTATAGAGAGGCGCAAGTCAGCTTCTTTGCCAAGGGTCGTATCAAAGGCGATTACCTACTGACGATTGCTTATGACAGCGACAAGCAAACCGGTGAAGTCGGCGAGCAGCTCAATGGCGTGATTGATCCGGATGCTTGGTATACGCTTTATGGTGACGAGCAACAGCATCAACATGAATCACCGAGTAGCAGCAAGCTTTACGTCAAGCTTGAGAAGCAGCAGTTCTATGCGCTGTTTGGTGACTATGCGACAGAGATGGATGTTACTGAGCTAGGTAGCTATGAGCGTGTGTTACACGGCCTGAAATCATCCTATGAAGGTAAGTTTCTTCAATACACAGCATTTGCCAGTGAAACTAGTCGTCGCTATCAACGTGATGAGATTCAGGGTGATGGCACGTCGGGTCTATACTATTTGAGCCGTCTTCCAGTGAACCAGAGTGAGCAAATTACGCTGGAAACGCGTGATCGTGATGACCTTAGCAACATAATCGAATCACGTACGCTCAGTCGTTATAGCGACTACGACATTGACTACGAAGCGAAAACACTCTTCTTTAAGTTCCCTATTTCAGGAAGCGATGATGCGTTCAATCCCATCTTTATCGTGGCTGAGTATGAATCAGAAGATGATGATGGAGAGAAGGTGTTTGCAGTCGGTGGTCGAGTCGGCATGAAAGGTATTGATGACCGCTTGCAGGCTGGAGTCACTTATCTTCGTGAGGATGATGAGCAGTTAGTTGCAATTGATGCAAAGTTTGATGTTAATGACAAAATCAAACTCAAGGCAGAAGCAGCACGCTCTAAAGCAGCAATTGATGCTGATGCTTGGAAGGCAGAAGCGGAATATCGTGATGAAAGATGGCAAGCGCGATTATTCGCTAAGCAGCAGGAGTCAGGGTTTGGTCTGGGCCAGCAATCAGGTCTTAGCGATGGTGAGCGTAGCGTCGGAATGACTGCGCGTTATAACCTAACGAATCAGCAGTCAGTATCAGCATCGATCAGTCAGCTGGATAAACTTGATAACGACAATCAGCGGCGTAAGCGTTCTCTGGAATGGCAAAAAAGCGTAAAGGACTCACAGGTATCTATTGGTTACCATCAGCTTGAAGAGCAACTGGACAACGTTGATAAATCAAATGACAGCATTCGCATTGGTGGTAGCAAGTCCTTCAGCGCCGGTAAGGTTTCATTGACAGCAGAGTTGGAAAAGGCACTTGAAAGTGTTGGTAGTGCGGAACAAAATCCAGATCGCTTCAAGGTTGGCATCGACTATAAGCTATCAGAAAAAGTCAGCCTTTTTGCAGAGCAGGAATATGTTCGGAATGATCTGAAAAAGAACAGTAATTCTCGTATTGGTCTAAAGAGCAAGCTATGGGAAGGCGGTAATGTGCATACTGATTTGCTGCGACAAGACAATGATGAAAACGATGGTAGCGCTAGAAACTATGCTGTAATTGGACTCAGTCAGCATTGGCAGGTAGATGAGCATCTGCACTTTGATATGAATGTGGACAAAGCCAAGACAATCAAGTTATTGGATTACGCGCCACTCAGTAGTAACAGTACTAGCACCATTAACGCGGATGATTATCTGTCCGTTTCCCTAGGTGCAGGCTGGAATAATAAAGCTTGGAGTGCTGCTGCTAGAGCGGAGTATCGAGACAGTGAGACATCTACTCGTCGCTCGCTGCAATACAACGCAGTGCGCAAGTTAGGCGACCACTATGCGGTGTCTAAGCAGGCAAGGGTTCTGGATACACAGCAGGCTAACGGTGACAGCAAGCGACAGGCTAAACTTGGTTTTAGCATTGCGGTGCGAGCGAAAGATTACAGATACACCTTACTCAATCAGCTGGATTATCTAAATGATACGTCAGTGACCTCTGGTGTTAAATCGCGTACGAGCAAGTTTATTAATAACCTTCATTACAATGAGGATCTCAGTGATAAGCTCGAAGTCAGTATTCATCACGGCGCTAAACTCACCCAGCTAGATACTAATTTAGATCACTGGGGATTCACCGACACGCTACAGCTTGGTGCACGCTATGACATCAATGAAAGTTGGGATGTCGGCGCGCAAGCCGGTTATTTGCACCATTGGGATACCAGTACGGTCTCTGGCTTTGCAGGGTTGTCGCTTGGTTTTACCCCTGCTAAAAACACGCGAGTAGAGCTAGGATATAACTTTGATGGATTTAGTGATGAGGATTTCTCAGGTCAAAACTATACGCATCAAGGGCCTTATATTAGCCTTAACTACCTGCTGGATCAGTCACTGCTAAAAGTATTCGATCGCCCCAAAAAAAGTGCTGAATAGCGTTAAACTTTATTCGAGCTGCTAGTCTAAACTTATCTACAAGCAACTTGTTTGCTTTATTGAATGGAGATCAATATGCGTAAGTATCTATTAGCCGGCTTAGTATTTTTACTGACATCCTGCGCGAGTATCCCTGAGGGCGTGACACCCATTCAGGGATTTGAGGTTAATCGATTTCTTGGCAAGTGGTATGAAGTCGCGCGCCTCAATCATATTTTTGAGCGTGGACTCAGCAATGTAACCGCAACTTACAGCCTGAAAAAAGACGGGACTATTCGCGTAGTAAACCGTGGCTACAAAGACCGACAGGAACGCTGGTCAACGGTTGAAGGCAAGGCAAAGTTTGTAGCAGACCCGGGGACTGGGAGGCTAAAAGTGTCATTTTTCGGCCCGATCTATGGCGGTTATAACATCGTTGAGCTAGATAAGCAGAATTACCAATATGCACTGATTGTTGGTAATGACCGAAGCACTATGTGGATTTTGTCGAGAACACCTAAGCTTAATCCTGCGGTTCTAAAACGCTTAGTGCAGAAAGCTAAGGATTTGAATTTTCCAGTCGAAAGCCTGATCTATGTAGAACAAGATACTGCAAAAATTTCTGCGCAAAATTAATAGTGTGAGGGGGGTAGCTGATTAGCGCATTTGTTTGCTGATCAGCTCACATAGCTTATACAATACTTCACTCTGAGCAGTCACATAGGCGTTATAGTCTTTACCGCGAACCTTCTGCCGGAGTGTCGTATTAGTTACCGCAACTTCCTTGCGGCCCTTGGATAAGCGCCAGTGTGCTTTAAGTGTAACAATTCCACCAAGTTCACCATCTAGCTGATCAATATCCACCCGTACACTATAGTTAGGTTTGAAGCTTAGTTTCCAAGGGTATTGCTCAGTGTTTTCTGTGCCCAGCAAGCTTGAAAAATTATCCGCCAGCGTCTGAGTCAGATCTTCTTTTAGTAGTCCACCCCATTGATGTTTTTCCGCCATCGCAATTTCAGTGCCAGACTTACGCGTAATAATCTGTGGCCTGCGAAGCAAGCGTGTCAAGCGTATCGGGCCAACGCCTATTTTAATGCTGGGGTTGGTCCGGTTCGGTTTTGCTGATAAAGCCAAACCAGTCGACTGAAGCGAATAAAACCGTGTACCGCCCAGCGAACCGCCGCCTCCACTACAAGCGCTTAACAATAGAGCGGTAGCTAATGAAAGTGAAGTGACTTTACAGCGTTTAATGGTAACAGCGCTTAAGCTGCACTGACCAGTTTTGGCAGCAGCTTGGCTGATTAATAGGCCTGCATCTGAAGAGCGAGTAGGGCTGTTTTTAAAGCGAGCTATATAAGGCATTTCTTATTTCCCTAAGATCAACGAGTTTGGCTTGCGTTGTAGCGTATCCGCTAGTACTGAGAATGAACTGGCCGCTTCGCCAAGATCATTAATCAGCTGCTGAAAACGATACTGCAACGCAGAGTCTTCACTCATGGTTGAATTTATACCTTTCTCAATCGCGAGACTGGCTTTGTTGATATGCCAAAGCGTTCGGCTTGCATCTTTTTGCAACGTCACCGCGGTCTTGCCTACCTTCTGCATCATCACTCGCCCATCTATCATAGCTTTACTAGCATCCTTTTGCAGAACCGTTACCGATTTGCCTGCTTTTTGCATCATGACCCGCGCATCAATCATCGCCTTGCTAGCGTCTTTTTGTAGAACACCGGCAGTGCCACTCAGTGAGGTTGCCGCCTTACCCGTTTTTTGCAGCATCACACGTGCATCAATCATCGCTTTACTGGCATCTTTTTGTAATACGCCCGCACTGCCACTGAGTGAAGTCGCAGCCTTACCTGCACTTTGCATCATGACCCGCGCATCAATCATCGCCTTACTGGCATCTTTCTGTAACACACCTGCGCTGCCACTCAATGAAGTTGCGGCTTTACCCGCGCTTTGCATCATAACTCGTGCATCGATCATAGCTTTGCTAGCATCTTTTTGTAATGCACCCGCACTGCCGCTCAATGAGGTCGCTGCTTTACCTGCGCTTTGCATCATGACGCGCGCATCAATCATGGCTTTACTGGCATCTTTCTGTAATACACCTGCGCTGCCACTCAGCGAGGTCGCCGCCTTACCCGCGCTTTGCATCATAACGCGTGCATCAATCATGGCTTTGCTAGCATCTTTTTGTAAGGTCTGAGCGACGCCACCCACGGTTTTAATAGTCGTGCGTGCATCTCCTAGCGCCATTGTTAGGCCATTAGCTGTTTTGCTGGCTTCTTTAAGCAGCGTCATGACCTCACCTGAAACACCTTGGCGCGACAGCTCTGCCGTTATGGTGTCGATACTTTGCATTGTTGACGCCAGGCTTTTCAGTGTCTTTTTGGTATCACCTGACGCTAACAAACTGTTTGCGCTACGAATGGCTTTATTGAGCTCCGTCGTCACGCTTGACGGGTCAAAGTTTAGGAGCGACGTTTTGGCGGCTAGATTGGGAAATACAACATCGTAGCCACTGTCGAGTCGGCCCAGAGTTTGGAAGCTATACTTCCCTGGATCCTGCACCAAGGCAATAAATTTTGCGCCTGTAACAATGCTATCTGTAGTCAGCTGTGCACGGATTCCCTCACTAACCAATGCTTGCAGCAATTTCTCGGCTTCTAAACGACTGCCACTGGGTGATAGTCTGTCAACGTAGATAGCAACTTGTACTTGAGTACGGATACTGGCGTTATCTTGATTCTGAGTCAGGGATATTTTTTCGACCTGCCCCATCTTTATGCCCTTATATTTAATACTTGAGCCTTCCGCTAAGCCTTGTAAGGTATCGACGAAGTAAAGGGTGTAGAGCAGCTTATTTTCTGAGGCTGTATCTTGATGGGCGCGTTTAAATCCGTCATATAACTTGAATGCTGATTTACCCGTGATTGGGTAGCCGACCTCATTAAAGTCAGTTTCAAATGCGATGCCGCCGATTAATAGTGATGTTATTGACTCAAGTCGGGCGGTCACACCTAGCGTGGACACGTCCAATTCAAAACCGCTGGCATTCCAAAAGCGTGAATTAGTTCGAATTTTGTCGTGGTAAGGCGCAAAAATAAAGACATCGACATCCACTTTCTGGTTATTCGGATTTAGCGTATAGCCCGTAACCTCACCCACCTGAATTTGTCGATAATAAACGGGTGAGCCGATATCCAAAGAACCAAGACGCTCGGCGTTCAAAACGATGGGTTGTCCGGGACTTTGAATGTCGATACTGGGTCGTTGGCTGAGTCCCGCATATTCCTTTTTAGCGCTCCCTGCGGGGCCAGGTTCCATGCCAATATTAACGCCTGACAGCAGCGTTTGTAAGCCACTAACGCCTCTAAGGGTAATGCGCGGTGTGACTGTCCAGAACCGTGTGTCAGGGCCTAGATTATTTTCCATATCGGGATAAATTTCAACTTCTACGCGCACCGTTTTCAAATCAGGCGACAGGCTCACTTTGCGCACCATGCCAACTTCGACGTCTTTGTATTTCACCGATGTTTTGCGTGCTTCGATCCCTGAGGCTTGTTCAAAGTTGATGACGATCATCGTACCTTGCTCAGTGTAATACTTGAAAGCTAACCATGAGCCTATCAGTGCAGCAAGCAAGGGGATCAACCAGATCAGTGAGAACCGTGACTTTCTGGCAAGGTCAGCTTCTGGCAGAATGTATTCACTCATGGGTCGGCTCCTCGATGACATCCCAAATCAAACGGGGGTCGAAGCTGTGAGCGGCGATCATGGTCAGTATCACGACAGCAGCAAAGCATAATGCGCCTACGCCAGGCGTTACCGTTGCCACTTCACCGAATTTTACGAGGGCGACTAAAATACCGATAACGAAAATATCGATCATTGACCAGCGGCCGATGAACTCTGTGATCCGATATAGCTGAGTACGCTCAGCGGGCCTCCATTGGGAGCGCCGTCTCACGCTGATCAATAAGCCAAGTAAAGTTAGTAATTTAGCGATAGGAATCACAATGCTCGCAACAAAAATGAGTAGCGACAATGGCCACATGCCGGCGTAGAGTAAACTGAGCACGCCTGACATAATATTATCCGGAGAACCATCTCCCCACAATACGACGGTCATAATGGGTAGCATGTTAGCCGGTATATATAAAATCAAAGAGGCAATAACCAAAGCCCAAGTTTTACTTAGACTATTGGGGATGCGTGAATGAATGCCCGAACCACAGACATGGCAGTGCATTTGCAAATTGGAAGAAGATTCATCAATGCAGGAGCGGTTCAAGCTATGACAGAAGTCACAGGAAATGAGTCCTGCCTCGCGAGCAGTTATCATTTGGCATGTTTCCGCAAATGATCCCAGACATCGTCCGGGTTTAAAGTCAGATTGAGTGTCGCTAGGGTGCCAATCAGCAGTAAAAATGCATACAGTGAAACGCCGATATTGACCTCGGTGATATCAACCAATTTTACAGCGGCGACGATTAGTGCCAACAAGAATATTTCCAACATACCCCAAGCATCCGTACTACGTAAAAAGCGAAACATCGGCGCAATCCAATGAGAATAGTGGTTGATACGGATTGAAGTCAGAATATAGATTGTTCCACAGAGACTAAATAGTGGAAAAAGTATGGTGGTAAACAACATTAACATGCCCAGAAACGACATCTCAGCGTCAAACAGCGATACGGTGGCAGAGAATAAGGTGCCGTGTTGCGAAACTCCCAGTGCCTTGAGTGAAATTAACGGGAACATATTGGCAACAACAAATAGTATCAACCCCGTGAGAGCAAAGGCTAAGCTACGGTCTAATGACTGTACGTGCCGTCGCTTAAGTAACGCTTTGCAGCGCTGGCAACGGGCAACCTCACGGTTTTTTAATATTGGGATATACTGAAGTAGGTCGCACTCATGGCAAGCGCGTGCTGTCCTATAATCAAGACCCCCTGTCTCATAACGCATCATGTTATATTATTTTCATTGTTTGTTTTCCGCAACAAGTTTAGCACATTATTTGTGTTTTTTCTGACAGTCATGCTGGACGGTAGTTCATTATTCAGCCACTTTTATGGCTGTTTCTTAGTGCTTAGCTGTTGAATCATCAGGCCGCCAAGAATTAGAGCCAAACCCCATAAGGTCGATGGAAGAATCGCTTCTTTAAGTAAAAAGCTTATGATGACGAGAGAAAGTAAGGGAGCAATGAAAATTAGATTAGCAATACTTGCCGTACTTTTTGTCAGGCGCATCGCTGTTAACCAGAAAATGAAACTCAATCCCATTTCAAAAACGCCGACGTAAGCAGCCCCTGCCAACCCCTGCCAAGGAATAGCGACTAATTCACCCGTTAGCCAACTGTAAAGCAAGGTGAGTGGAATAGCACAGCTAAAATTACGAAACAGCGCGCCAACAGCATCGCCTTCCTGTTTACTGTTTAGAATCCAGTAAAGCGCCCAGATAATTGTGCTCACTAAGGCCCAAATCACGCCTTCAGGGTTGGAAAACTGTAAGCCAAAAACATCACCATGAGTGGCGATTACCAATACACCGCTGTAGCATGCAAGCGCAGCCACAGCGTCTTGCCAACGCAATTTATGACCTAGTAGGGGAATGGCTAGGAGCGTCATTGTCAGCGCCCAGCTGTAATTGAGGATTTGCGCTTCTTGTGCGGGCAGCAAATCATAAGCCTTGAATAAAATCAGATAGTAAATCAGTGGATTACAGGCACCAAAAATAAAGGCGCGACGATAAGACCTCCAGCCAGTAGCCAGCGCAGCACTGAATCGTTTTTTAGCCAGCAAAATGATCGCTAGGAACAACCAGGAGGTTAGGCTCGCATACAGTAACAACTGGGCTGGGCTGAGGTATTCTAAACTCAGTTTGAAAGCAGTCGCTACGGTTGACCAGCAAATGACTGCTCCCAGACCAAAAGCATAGGCTTTGCGTTGATTAGGTGCCGCTGTTGTCAAAACATAATCCTACGGGTTAAGGTTTTTTTGGTATTGTATAGGGCATCACTATTTATTGGCAGTTTGAGGAGTATTGAATGTCAAGTTATGCAATTGACTTAAAGCGTTTTCCGGACTCACGTCCTGATTTTGAGCCAATCAAAGATGACCCTATTTTCGACCCTGCCATTCACCTTAAGCTTGAAACGCCAGAACGCATCTTAACGCTCAATGACTTGGGTTATGGTGATGAAACGGCTGGCACAACACCGACTAAGGTTGCGGCAACTTCCTGCTTTCGCATTTTAAGTGATGAAGGTGTGGCGGCTATGTATCAGGTCTGTAAACAGCTTGAAGCGTTTACCACATCCAATGCACGAATAGCTCGTAACACCCGCGGAGGCACTTATCGCTCAAAATTTCTGCGAGACTTTAGCCTCAGTACTGACGTCGCTGAGCATCTTTCAACGATCATGAAAACGCCGTTGTTACCGCATGCCATGCCGCACCAGCTTTCACATCTGAACTATCAACCGCATACGATTGGAGAGAATATCGACAAATGGCACTACGATACCTTGCAGTGCGACTACGTCATGTTCGTGACTGACCCTAATGATGTCGAGGGCGGAGAGTTTCAGTACTTCAAAGGAACGCGTGATGAAATGGCTGCATTGAAACAATCTGGTGAGGCGTTTCCAGGGGATCGTATTTATGCACCCGATATCCCTGGCGCGGGCTATGCTGTTTTGATTCAAGGTAATTACGTTGTGCATCAAGCGAAAGCATTACAGGCTGAGGGTGAGCGGATAACGTTGGTCAATGGCTACTCTTATGCGGATATGGATGTGCCGGATTACACGGCATTGGGGCAGTTAGTGTTGGCCGACCCTGAAACACTGTCTTGCGCGGAATACACCCGAAGCTTGGCATTGCGTTGCGCTCAACAGTTGCAGCCGCTAGTAAATACACCGGACTATTCACAGAAAGCACAGCAACGAATCGACTTATTGAAAAAGGCTAGAAATGAACTGGATGATGCAATTCACCAGCTTGAAACTTATAGCAATCAAGCAATGCAGCATTTTGGAGATTAGTTATGTGCCGGAATATTAAAACACTATTTGCTAAACGACAATGAAGCAAGCGATCACAAGGTTTCACAAAGACGAAGAAAATGATTGGGTGGCTGAGTTGCATTGCGGCCATTTTCAGCACGTTAGACACAATCCGCCTTGGGTGAACCGGCCATGGGTTGTGTCTGAAGAAGGCCGCCTTAGCAAACTGGGGCATGAGTTGAGCTGTGTTAAATGTGATGAGGGCGCACCTAGAGACAGCTTATAGTTGTAGCTGTCTCGTTGCATTTTATGCTCTAACTTTGAGACAAAAGCTTTTCTGCCGCCGCCAACACAGAATCCACAGCAGGATGCTTAATCTTCCTCTCCGGCAAAATCCCATAATACCGATCCGAAACCGTATCAACACGCCCAATCACCTCCACATCAAACTGCTTAAGCACGTCATGCTCTACCGCTGACGAAACACAAAAAATCCCCCGGCCCGTCTGACCAAAAAACTTCAGCAATGCACTGTCATCAACTTCTGCTACAACCGTTGGCGTAATCTTTGACTGAGCGAACCAAGAAATAAGGCTCTGAAACTGCGCAGATTTTTTGCTCGGCATTAAAAACGGTGCTTTGTGCAATGAGTTTGGAAAGTCATCTTTGTACTTATCACACTGATCTTTGGTGATGAAAAAAGTGACCCCAGACTGCCCTAGATAGTGGTTAACCGCACGCACACTGACGCCAACAGGCAGTGGCTGATCTGAAATAATCAAATCCAGTTTATTGATCGACAAGTCCGCCAATAGGCTGGATAAGTCGCCTTCATGACATTCAAGGATAAACCGATTCTCTAAATCAAAACAGTCATTGAGCATTTCAAACACCATCACCTTGGGTATTGCATCAACAATGCCCACGTTGAAATTAGCTACCTGGCCAACATCTTGCGTGGCCAGCGTGCGCGATAGCTCATTGCCTAAATTAAAAATATCATCAGCGTAGCGTAGGGTAATCTGGCCCAAGCTATTGGGTTCCAAGCGCTTGCCTTCGCGCTTGAAAAGCGGAGCACCGATGTATTCTTCAAAGGTGGTGATTTGCCCACTCACGGTTTGGGGTGTAACGTTCATTAACTCAGCGGCTCGCGTCACGCTGCCTTCTTTTGCAACGGCGTGAAAGTACTGAAGGTGGTGAAAGTTCAGTTGCTTCATAGTGTGCCTCAAAAATAAACGTTGTTGACGGGTTTAGTGGTCTACCTTCCGGAGTGCTGCTTATTAGCCTGAACCGCCAAATAAGATGACGCCTTGGTAAGCAAGGAAGAGTAGTAGCAAGCCTCCACCAACCCAGCGTTGGATGACAAAAGCTTGATCACGTGGCCCGCGTCGTGTAACGAGGTAGAAAATGACAACTAGAGCCAGCATCAGCGGGTAGTCTCTGACAATGACATCGTGATTAAATGTGTTAGGGCCGACGATGCCGACAATACCCAGCACGGCCAAAATATTAAACAAACTGGAGCCAAGGACATTACCCACGGCTATGTCATGCTCGCCCTTCTTGATGGCTGAGATTGATGCGGCAAGCTCTGGCAGGCTGGTACCGACAGCGACGATAGTCAGGCCGATAACCAGATCACTTACACCAAAGATTTGCGCAATACCCACGGCACCCCAGACCAGTAGTTTTGCGCTGATTAACAGCACGACCAGACCAGATATTAGCCACCAGACTATCTGGCCCGAAATCTTCTCTGGAGCGGTTTCGGTTTGTTCTAGGTTAACGGCATTGCGTTTACTAGCGGCTTCTTTACGTGCTAGGTGGATGGTCAAGCAGATGGTGAAGGCCATCGCTGACATTAATAATATTCCGTCTATTCGTGATAGCACGTCATCCCAAACCAAAATGGCGAGCGCGAAGAGCATGGCCAGTAGTAATAACGGTGTTTCTCTGTGAAGCGTTTGCGGCCCAACAATGATGGGTGCCATAAGCGCTGAAACACCGAGTACCAACGTCATATTAGCAATGTTTGAACCCACTGCATTACCAATCGCAATGCCGTTGTTTCCCTGCCAAGCAGATATCCCAGACACTAACATCTCAGGGGCTGAAGTGCTGAATGCGACGATTGTGAGGCCGATCACTAAGGGTGAAATCCCGAAGTACTGTGCAACCCCTGAAGCGCCATCGACGAATCGATCGGAACTCCAAGTCAGTAGAACCAAGCCGACGATGACGGCACCGCCAAAAAAAATTATCTGTTCCATCTACTGCTCCAGAATATCAATGGAGCAATAGTAGTGGTTTTTCCTTCCCAAGAATATTCGATATTTAAATATTTATTATTCGGCTTTTTCTAATAAAAAACAGGGTAACTAAGGTTTTCTAAGGCTTAGCTCCCAGCTTTTTATGACGTTGACGTTTGGCAAGCAGGTTCGCCCTTCGACGGTCTTTACTAAACGACAGGTTGGAACATTCGGTTGATTTGGTCTGAAGTGGAATTGCCCCGCACTGAGAATCGTTTTTTCTCACCGTGTTTAATAAGGTCGGCCAGCATAATCCCATCCAAAAACTCGTAGAGGCGACAGCTCAAGTCGTCCCAAAGTTTGCGAGTGATTAATTGATCGCTGGAATGATTGTCTGGGTTAATGTCATGTTTCGTTTTATTGGTGGACTTGTCGACAGCCGATATTATCTGAGCGATGCTGATTTTGTCAGCGGGCTTACCCAATCGATAACCGCCTCCTGGCCCTCTGACCCCTTCAACTAATTTAGCTTTGCGTAGCTTAGAAAATAGCTGTTCGAAATAAGATGATGAGATGCCTTGCCACGCAGAAATATCTAACAAAGTAATGGGGCTATTATGGCCTTTTGTTGCAAGACTCAACATCGCAGTGACTGCATACCTACTTTTTTTAGAGAGTTTCACGTGTAAATCCTCAATTTTTTAATGAAAGCAGCTGACCAACTAAGGAGGCCCAGCAATATGCTGAGCCAAGAAAGTGCGCAAGGGAGGAGGACTGCGCACACAGGAGAAATATCTACTTTAGTCGGCAATTCCTAATTTAGCCTGCAGCTCCAGATAATGGGTCAATCCTTCGGGTAAATTCATTGCTGAAGCTAGGCCCGCAAGAAATTCATCTTCAATTGGGTTGCTGTCGTTGGTTGCAAGGTAAGCGGCCAAATAGACTTCACATTTGTGTTTGCCAAGGCTCACGTCACGGGTAATGTCTTGGACAGTTATATCCCGATTCATCAAGTCCTCAATGAAGTTTCTTTCGGTAGTGGTAAAACCTAGCTGTTTGGCGGCTTTTAGCAATTGTCTCCGTTCATCTTGGCCAGCCACCTCGTGAACCTTAGACGCAGCAATCATTGTTTTCATCAAAACAGTAATCAACAATGTTTTGTCTGCGGCTGCTTGCTTCCGAGGAAAGCAAGGTAACGGGCTAGCCTGTGTAACGTCATATCCAGTGATAGGAGTCATCTCATTGAGCGCATGATTACCTTGCCAATAAGTGCGCGCCTTGTAAGCCAACGCCCCTAGGACTGCGGCACCATTAAACTGCACGACTTTCTTGGCTAATCGCCGTGTAGATGTGTTATTCATGAATAGCGTCATCAACCCGTCTACGTCTCCACCTTCTGTAAGTGCTTCTGATAAAGCAGTACTGGGGGTTTCATTGGCTACGTATTGAGGTAGCTGATGGTAAAGGTAGCTGTTATCGTTATAACGATTACCAGAGTTTGAATTTTGCATGTCCATGTTGAATACACCTATATTGAAGGTTTATCGGCTTAATTCCACATGCAATTATTTAATTGCATGTGTCCATAATATAGAAACTGCTTAAAAATAAAATTCGATTGTTTTTTATATATTGTTCGAATATATCTTAAGATGATTAATGACCGGTCAGAATGAATTATTGCGCTTATCAAGGTGTGATAATATTCTGGGTGAATTCTTCTATAAAGATCAATCATGAAAAATACAATGAAGCACGAAGAGTTGCCTGATGACGAGTCTGACCCGTTGTTAAATGCACTGCATCGGGCAATACGTTTTGGAATAAGAATATTGGCTGTCTTGATGGTGCTGGTCATTTTCTGGAGTATTGCGGACGTTGTATACGTCTTGTATCTTAAGTTGTCATCTCCACCCTACTTTTTATTGAATGTAGCGGATATTTTGCAGACTTTTGGTGCCTTCATGGCGGTGCTAATCGCAGTCGAAATTTTCATTAATATCCGATTATACCTAGGGTCAAATATCATCCCGGTAGAGCTGGTCATTGCGACAGCGCTAATGGCTGTCGCACGAAAAGTAATTGTGTTGGATCTTAAGCTTGTTTCATCTGAACAGATTGTTGGCCTTGCACTGGTCACAATGGCTTTAGGCGTTTCTTATTGGTTGGTAAAAGACGCAGGCAATACTGATAGTACAAAGTCTGAAGATGTGTAGCTATATTAGCTCTGAGATTACTACAGGCTCGTAATCACTAGTCCTAAGAATTAATTAAACTCAGGAGCCATCGGCATGCGTAACAAGTTTTTAGGGAACTCAGATCAGGGCTATGACCCTGTAAGAAAAATCCGTGTAGCATTGCGCGGACTCTACTATGCCGTGGTTTTTGATTTTGCAGTCACCTATAAATTAGTACTTTCACTACTGCTTCTCATTGTGTTTTTTTACTATCGTCAGTGGTTAGACTTTGGGCTAATTTTAGTAGCAACAGGCGTTATGTTAGTTTCAGAAATATTCAATACCGCTATCGAAGCAATCTGTGATTTTGTTGAAAGCAAGTACAACCCAAAAATAGGTATTATCAAAGATATGTCCGCTGCCGCAGCTGGGATCAGTATATTCGTATGGTTTTTAGTGGTGTTGATCGAAAGCTTTCGTGCCTACAGTATGCTCACGGCGCACAATTAACATGGGCATATAACTCCATAGAAAGGCAACTAAAATGCAATGGTTGCCTTTAGCACTGATGTAGATGTGTTGAGAGCTGAAAAATTCACGAGTTAGCGGTTGGCCAAGGATTTTGCCAATACCAAGGAAAGCTTCATCCATAAAAAATGCCCGACGAACGCCGGGCAAGATCATATGCACCACAAGGGGGAGGAATGCACATTTAAGAACTTCTAGGTTTTGTTATTTTATTTTTAAGGCACATTACATCGACATAACGCCCTTCTTGTCTCTGCGTTTTCTAACGCGACGTAAAGTCGTTCTTGATGCCCGAGCAAGTGCGCTGCGAATGCTGGTATAGGCGTTGTCACTGCGCTTGCTGACCACTATCGGCGCGTGCTGAGCAAGTTTTATCTCTACACTGCATTCTTTATCATTGCGTGGATCATTTAAATCTTTAAGTCTAATAACCAGACTCTCAACCTTATCAGAGCATACCTTCATCGATTGACTAACTTGCTGCTTAATGTAGCTTTCGAGTGCTTCAGTTAAGGCGAAATCGCTTGAGTGAATTTTTGTTTGCATCATACTACTCCTGTCTAGGTTATTGATTCGAGCGTTTTAAATATGGCTCTTGGTTGGTTGTTCCTCTAGGGTTTTATTTACTAACTGATCTATAGGTTATATAGAAATATAAGAAAATAAAATTCGAATATTTTTTCACTTATATTCGAAAATAACTGACAGATTTTATCTGTTAATTACATCTTTCGAACTTCCTCAGGAGGATAAAGATCACACATCGCAACTGATTTACCATTGTCCTGAACGAGCCTAACGTGCATTCGCAGGAGATCACGCGCATGGTGTGCGCCACAGGAATGTGCGATCAGGCCGACACCGTGTTCAATCTTAGCGGCAAAGTTTTTTACCCGCTCGGCTTTCTCGGTTGGGTCGAGACCCTTTTGAAGGCGAGTGTCATGAGTGGTGATACCTGTCGGGCAGGTATTCTTGTTGCATTTGAGCGCCTGAATACAGCCAAGTGAAAACATGAAACCGCGCGCCGAGACTACAAAATCGGTACCCGCACAATACGCCCATGCAACCTCAGCCGGAGTGATCAGTTTGCCTGAAGCAATGACTTTTATCCGGTCACGTAAGCCATAGCGTGTCA
>Ga0209828_1001342_pt1 | contig 22409 bp, 20 predicted proteins | sample MaitaG_FD_187429 | JGI IMG/M metagenome (GOLD analysis project Ga0209828, IMG submission 187429) | Marine algal microbial communities from Maine, USA - Maine_Asex2 metaG (SPAdes) (version 2) | ecosystem: Host-associated > Algae > Red algae > Unclassified | place: Maine, USA | collected 2015-01-05
GCTTCGCCGGTGTCGACGGTGTCGACGGTTTCGTCGGCGTCAGAAACTTCCGCCACGAGAGTGTCGGACTCGATGGTGCTCACGCGTGCACCTCTCCTTCGGCAAGATCAAGCAATGGGCGGTCGGAGCCGACGGTGATCGGCGCCGCAAAGTTCTCGACGAGCGGAGGCGAAGAAGTCGCCCACTCGAGCGTGTGGCCACCCCAGGGATTGTCGATGTCTTCGTCGTCGTACTCGCTCGGCTCCGGCTTCTTTAGTAGCGAACTGCCGAGCGCATTCAGCAGCATGAGACCGACACCGGCAACGAGGCCAAGGCGGCCGATGAAACTCACGAGGTTCAGCGTCTCGACACCGTCGCCGATACTGATAGCGGCCCCTTCGACTGCATCGGGGAGCGGGAAGAAGTCGCTCTGATCGAGGAAACCAGAGATGACGTCGGGGATCGCTGTAACGGCAGCGCCGCCCATGAGCGACAGTGCGGCGAGAAGCCCCACCGGGCCGATCAACTTGCGGCCGAACAGCTTCGGAGCCCAAAAGTGCAAACCAGCGAGCGCACCGAGTAGCCCCGCGACCAACACGACGTTGAACACCGCGCCGGCAATCGACGTGCCCTGCAGGCTTTCGAGCGGATCGATGATGTCGTTGATCGTGCCTTCATTGAGGAACGGCATCTCACGGAGGAAACCGATCAGCGGGGCGAGAACCCGCACGAAGGCAATCGCTCCACCAAGCAGGATCAACAGGATGGCGTCAATGGCAATAAGACCGTGAATACCAACCGACGGCGCTTCGCCGCTGCGACGCCCCATGTCGGCCCACGAGCCGAGAATCGCGAGAACCGGCAGCAGCAGACCGAGCGCTGCGAGCACGTAGATCGGCGACGTCAGCGAATCGCCGGAGAAGAACGACTGGGCGTACGCACCAAAGCTGAGCACACCAAACAGGCCGATAGCGCCTTGCACCACGCCAGCGAGGCGGGGCTGCTCGCGGAACCCGGTCGGCATGATGTCGGCGGCGATACCGAGTAGCGGCAAGACGAAGGCGAAGATCTGCGGCTGGTCGGTGACCCAGGAGAGCTGATTCCAAATGCCGTCGGTGAGCCCATTGGCGAAGTAGCGGGCAACGTCGCCTTGGAGGTCGACCCAGATGATCACGATGTTGGCGACCAAGACCGGCAGGCTGAATAGCCACACGGCGCCAGCGACGAGCATCGACCACGAGAACATCGGCACCATGTCGAGGGTCATGCCCTCGGTGCGCTGCGTGATGATCGTCGTCATGATGCACACGGTGGCGAGCATGATCGACACGGCCATGAAGCCCAGCGACATGAGGCTGAGCTCGACCGCGTCTTGGCCTCCGCCGCGAACGAACCCACCGTCGATCGCGTGGGAGACGGCGAAAATGCCGGCGCTGATCAGCCACGTCCAGAAGGCGGCGTTCGCAGCCCGCGGGAAGGCGATCGCCCGGGAGCCGACCTGCAGCGGAATGATTGCGGTGGCGAGACCAATGATCAGCGGCACGACGACCATGAACACCAGGCCAAGGCGATACAGGGTCCAGGCCTGCCCGAGACCTTCGAGACCCGGGAAGACGTCGATGCTGAGCGCATCGATTCGTTCGAAGCCGACGAGCGCGCCGACGGCGAGGATGACGAGCCCGCACACGAGCGAGGCGACGATCCACATACGGCCGATGACCTTGTGGTCACCGCTGCCGATGAAGTTCAGCGGCCCGAGGGAGTCGCGCCGATAGCTGGCGGACGCCTCAAGGTCATCTGTGGACGCGTGATTTTCTGCGGTGGTAACGGTCATACGAGGTGAGACTGCTCTGCCATTGAGGGGGTCGGTCGAAGGCGCTCAAATGCTACGCACGCTGCACAGGGGCAAGGTGCACTCATCAGCCCCGACACACTAGCCATTCTGAGCACTCGATCCGAATTCTGACGGGTCTGATCTTGCGACAAAAAAACCGGCATGCTTCTTGATCGGTCGATGTTTAGATCAGTTGATCGAGAGCCATGGCCCCGAACAGCAACGAGATGTAGGTAATCGACCAGCTGAAGAGCTTCATCGCGACCTCCGACGACCCGGTTCGAAGGACCTGAACCGAGAACCACGTGAAGACCGCACCGAGGACGAGGGCCGTGATGAGATAGATGAAGCCCAGGTTCGCGACGGGGCCAAACACGAGCGTGAGCGCCCACAACAGAAGCGTGTACATCAAGATGCGCCGGGCGACAGTCTGAAGGTCGACCTCGACGGGGAGCATCGGCACCGCCGCGGCTTCATAGTCGTCCTTGTACTTGATAGCGAGGGCCCAGAAGTGCGGCGGCGTCCAGTAGAAGATGATGGCGAAGAGCACGATCGGCGGCCAATCGAGCGTGTTCGTGACCGCAGACCAACCAACGAGGACGGGAACCGCACCCGCGGCGCCGCCGATCACGATGTTGCGAGTCGTCCGTCGTTTGAGCCAGAGCGTGTAGACGAAGACGTAAAACAGTGTCGCCGAGACCGCCAAACAGGCGCTGAGCAGGTTGACGAGCTGCCACAGGAACACGAACGCAAAGATCTCAAGGCCGATCGCGAAGACCATGGCTTCGGTCGGCGAAATCACGCCGGTCACGAGCGGGCGGTTCTTCGTGCGCTCCATCAGCGCATCGATGTCGCGGTCGACGACCATATTGATGGCATGCGCCCCGCCAGCCGCGAGCGTGCCGCCGACGACGGTCACGATCATGAGCCATATAGAGGGCAGGCCGCGCTCGGCCACGATCATCGTCGGCACCGTGGTGACCAAGAGCAGTTCGATGATGCGGGGCTTCGTGAGCGCGATGAACGCCCCAATCCGCTGACCGGCCCGTCGCTTTTCCGAGGGGGAGACGACGGTCGTCATTGGCCAGAGCGTACTCGCCTCGAACACGTCCTGCGCCATCCAGGACGGTAGGTTTAAGCCGTGAGAATCCGAAAAGGTACGCTTTCGCCACTTGCCTTTCGCCGAATCGCTGTGGCGGCCTTGGTATCACTGGTCGTGATCACGATTACCGGCGCCGCAGTCCGTCTCACCGAGTCTGGACTCGGATGCTCCGATTGGCCTACGTGCGAGAGTGACGAGCTCATCCCCGAGTTCGAGTACCACGCCTGGATCGAGTTCGGGAACCGTCTGTTCACCGGCGTTGTGTCGATCGCCGTTGTCGCGGCGGCACTCGGCGCGTGGCTGCGCAGCCCCCGACGCCGGGATCTCACCCGATTGTCCTGGCTGCTCGTGCTCGGCGTTCCCATGCAGGCAGTGGTCGGGGCAATCGTCGTGTTGTCTGAGCTCAATCCGTGGGCCGTACTTCCCCACTTCCTGCTGTCGATCGTGCTGGTCTGGATCGCGGTCCTGCTCGTGTACCGCGCCGGGATCGACGACGACGAATGGGTCGCGCAGACCGCTCGCGTCTCTCGACCTCACGCGTGGGTGATCAGCACGCTCACGTCGGTCGCAATCGTCCTGGGCGCTTTGGTCACTGGCTCCGGCCCGCATACCGGCAACCGCAAAGGCGAGGTGATCGAACGCTTGCCACTCGAAGTCGCCTCGATCGCTCGGCTGCATGGCACGTCGGTCGTGTTCCTACTCGTCGCCGTCGTCGCCACCTTCTGGTGGCTGCGACAGAACGGTGCGACCGAACGCGAGGTTCGGCTCTGCTCGATCGTGCTCGTCATCCTGCTGCTCCAGGGCACGATCGGGTACGTCCAGTACTTCACCGGCGTGCCTGCACTGCTCGTCGGCATCCACGTCTTCGGCGCCACGATGTTGTGGATCGCCGTGCTGTGGTTCCACCTCAACTCGGCCGCGTCGCCAATCGAACTTCCCGACGTGGCTGCCATCGGCCGCAAGCGCACGGCTGCGGTGGCCCAGTGATCGCGGCGCGCCTCACGGCCGAACGGCTCATGACCGCTCCCGTTACGTCGCCGATCGAAGTCGACGAACCCACCGAAGAAACCGTCACCGACGCCGACCACCCGTGGGTCGTCATCGTCTGGAACGACCCAATCAATCTGATGTCGTACGTCACCTACGTGCTCCAGAAGTTGTTTGGCTACAGCAATGAGAAGGCCACCTTGTTGATGCTCGACGTTCACGAGAAGGGCCGCGCCGTCGTGTCGAACGGTCCGCGAGAGAAGGCCGAACTCGATGTCTTCCGGCTGCACGAACACGGCCTCTGGGCCACGATGCAGAAGGACGACTAGTCGCTTGCTTCGCACGATTGAGCGCATCGGCGATGATGCGTTCCGGGTCAACCTCCGCCAAGACGAACGCGATCTGCTTCGATCTTTGGTGCCACAGCTCCGATCCCTCATCGACGGGCGAGACCCCGTTGCATGGCGCCTATTCCCGAATGCGTATCAGGACGATCTCGAGAAGGCCGCCCAATACGAAGACATGGTCGGCAACGATCTGAAGCGCAAGCGATTGCGGGCGCTCGCCACACTCGAGGGCACCGTCGACGAGACAACCTTGACCGAAGCTCAGCTGCTCGCGTGGATGGGCGCCATCAACGACCTGCGGCTCGTGCTCGGCACCCGGCTTGATGTCGACGAAGAATCCGAATATGAGGACTTCGCCGACGAGATCGATCGGGCTCTGTTCGCGGCCTACATGGTCCTCGGTTGGCTCATGGAGAACATCGTCGCCGCGCTGTGACATCTGCTCGGGCCTTCGGCCCGAGGCGTTTCCACGCAGGCCTGAGTCCCCGCCTCGTGGAGCGTCGCTCCGCTCCTCCGAGAACACTCCGACATTGCTCGGGCCTTCGGCCCGAGGCGTTACTCCTCGGGCGGGTTGAGGAGGTTGAGGAACTGGGCCTCGATGCGGCGGTTGGTGGCGCGGCCTTCGATGGTGTCGTTGGAGGCGATCGGTTCGCCCTCGCCGAAACCGACTGAGATCATGCGGTCCCGTTCGATACCTCGCTCGACCATCCAGTCGACGACGGCGACCGCCCGACGTTCGCTGAGTGCGAGGTTGGCAACATCGCTGCCGACATCGTCGGTGTGGCCTTCAATAATCGCCGTGACGTGCGAGTTCTGCAGCAACACGGCGTAACCAACCGCGAGCGTCGATTCGAACTCGGACAGGATCGTCGCACTGCCAGGTGCGAACTGCACCGCTTGTTCGACCCGGACGTTGCCGTCGAAGTCGAGCGGGGCGTCGGGATGTATGACGTACTCGTTCACGACGTTCTCGGGACCAACCACCGCCGAAGCCACAGCAACACCGAGATCCATCGCCTCTTGGTTCGGAACCGGACCTTCGAGGAAAAGGGTCGGCGCCCGGTAGACGGCACCGCGCGCCGGAAGCTCCGACAATGGGACCAATGCGGCATCGTCAGCATCACTGGTCGACGGGCCCGAGTCATCGGTCGTGGCGTCGCTCGTATCGGTGGTGGCGGCTTCGCCGGAGTCGACATCAGCTACGTCGTCGTCCGCACTCGTGGTTGGCCGCTCCGATCGCGGCATCGATTCACTGTCGGCAGTGTCATCCGAGGCCGTCGCCCCGTCATCCGAATCGGCGTCGTTGCCGGTGTCGGTATCAGTCGTGAGCGGCGCGGTTGCCGTCGCGTCTTCATCGGCCGTGTCGGCCGCGGTCTCCGGCACTTCGGTCGGCTCGGGCGTCGGGGTGGGCGCGACTGTTGGTTCGGCTTCGGGTTCCTCGGTCGCGGCTGCGACGGCGACGACCTCGGTGCCCGATGTCGACACACTCGCCGTCGACTGCACGCCTCGGTTCGGGAACCATTGCCAGACGGCGACGCCAACGATCACGATCAACGCGCCGAGAACAAGAAAGGAAGGATCGAAGCGGCTCGATGACGTAGCCGCCGCCTGTTCGACACGTTGGGTACGGGCTCGGTCGGTGTGGTCGGCCCAGAATCGGGCGACCTGCTCGTTGTAGACCTTGCGACGATCCGGATCGAGCAGAACGTCACCCGCGTCAACGACCTCGTTGAACATCGCCGCATCGGCGGCGGTTTCAGCGGTGTCAGGATGAGTTGTGCGCAGCTTGGCTCGATAGGCGTCCCGGAGCGTTTCCGCATCCGAGTCGACTGCGACCCCCAAGACCGCGTAGTGATCAGGTGGCCTGTCCATAGGCCTTTGTTTACTTAGATCGCGTACCAAAAACCACCTGCGGTACCGGGACCGGTATGTGCACCGACGCTGGGACCGACGCGATATCGCACGAGATCGGCGACGTCGGGCCGACCCGAAAGTCGCTCTTCAAGCCCTTGCCAGAAGGGTTCAGCGACGCGATCTGCGACCCCAATCGCCACCCGGATCGACTGGCCATCACAGTGCATGGCGGTGGCCATGACGTCACAAAGTTCTTCCGCCGAAACCGCCGATCCGATCACTTCGAAACGACCGCCGGGCCCGGTCACCATCACTGGCACACCCTCGTGACCTTCGGGAAGACGACCATCGAACCGTCCCCCTTTTCGGGCGAAATCAGCCGCCTGGATGATGAAGGTGCTGTGCACCTTCGCTGCCGTCGCCTCGGCGATCGCGACGGCTTCGCTCGCTGACGCTCCTGACCGCAACGCCTCGGCCGCTTCCCACGCACAGCATGCGATACCAAACGACGCGGTGCCGGTGTCGACAACGCGCACCGGCACCGCGCTCTCGGCCGCAGCGAGCCGCGCGCTGTTCACCGTTCCGGAAAAATCGGTCCCGACATGGATCGACAAGATCTCGTCATAGCCGGCTGCCGCCTTGGCTTCGTACGCGGCGATGAAAGTACCGGGGCTCGGCTGCGAGGTTGTCACCGTGGGAACTTTTCCGTCGGCGAATCGGGCGTAGAAGTCGTCGGCATCAAGGTTGACGTTCTCGTCGAACGTCTCGCCGTCGATGTCGACCACGATGGGCACGATCGAGATGTCGTAGCGCTCGGCCAGCTCCGGCGGAAGCTGCGAGTTCGAATCGACGACGAGTCCGGTTCGGCGCGTGGGCGGTGTCATTCCGGGCGGTGTCATTGCGAACGGTCTCTCTGGGTATCGGCCCGAGTCACATCGGGTTGGACGATGAACTTGCGCACGATCACGGCGCTCGATGCTGCCGCCGCAAGCGGAAGCCCGCCGGTCGCTCGTGGCGCCCAGAGGTTCGGTAGGTCGCGACGCCACCAGACCGATGCAAGCGCTACCCACAACGCACAGATGAGCGCAGTCGATTCGGTCGGTCGATCTTTCCAGCGTTCTGTCCGCGTTATCGCAACACCAATCGCGAGGTCGATTGGCAGGTAAGCCGGGAACGTGCCGAGCATCTGCCCGGCGCTTGCCGCCACGCCCTTCCCGCCCCGAAACCCATTCCAGACCGGATAGCAGTGGCCGACGACGGCAGCGGTGCCTGCGATGTGAGCGCCCGCTGGCCCGGCGAAACGGAGCGCCACCCGACACGCAATAAGCGCCTTGCCCGCATCGCCTGCGAAGACCGCGGCGCCGGCAGGCCCGCCGAAGAGCTTGGTGACGTTCGCGGCCCCCGGGTTCCCGCTACCCGTCGACCGCAGATCGGGCCGGTCCGACGAGGTCTGGCGGGCCATGCCATTCGCCACAAGGTCGGCCGTCGGCGTCGCGCCGAGCAGGTAGCCGGCGAGAGCCGCGCCCCCGAGGCGCCACACGTTCCTGCGCGAGACCCCGGGAAACCGGGCGACAGTTTTCGACACACGGAGGAAAGGCTGAATGACGCCACGCTATTCCCTCGACGCAAACACCACGCTATTCCCTCGACGCAAACACCGACCGGAATCGGGCCGTTTCGGTCTCCCTCGCGAAACGTTAGCCAGCCGCGAGACTCTTTTTCGGATCGTAGAACGGCCGCTCAACAACGATCGCCCGAGCCAGGCCGGAACTCGTCGCGACGTCGAGTTCGGCGCCAAGCGTCGCGGCCTCGATCGCGACCATCGCCAACGCAATGTTCTGCTCGAGCCGAGGCGAATACACCGCCGACGTGACCTCGCCGACTGCGGCGCCGTCGTTCGTGATCGACCAGAACGATGTGTTCGGCCCCGGCAGCGGATCGCCATCGATCACGAGACCGACCTGTTTGCGGCGCACCCCATCGTCGTGAATCCGCTGCAGGGCCGCCTTGCCGATGAAGTCAACGTCCAAGTCGAGGCTCACCAGCCGATCGAGTCCGAGTTCGTAAGGGTTCGTGTTGATGTTTGCGTCAGCGTGGTACGACAGCATGCCGCCTTCGATCCGACGGATCGACGAGGTGTGGCCCGGCTTGAGACCGAACAGCTCACCCGCGGCCATGATCCTCTCCCACAGCTCGTCACCCCGCGAGCCATCACGCAGATAGATCTCGTAGCCAAGCTCGCTCGACCAGCCCGTCCGCGAGACGATGAGCGCGATGCCATCCAAGTCGACCTCGCGCCACCAGTAGTACTTGAGGTCGCCGATGCTCTCGCCGAACAGCGCCGCCATGATCTTGCCGGACTCCGGACCCTGCAGCTGAAGCGGCGACACGTCGGGTTCGGCAATCGTGACGTCCATGTTCGAGTGCACGGCGACGCCTTGAGCCCACAGCAACACGTCGCTATCGGCGAGTGAGATCCAGAAGTGGTTCTCCGCCAAGCGCAGCAAGACCGGATCGTTGATGATGCCGCCGTCGGCATTCGTAATCAGGATGTACTTACATTGCCCGACGGCCATTTTCGACAGGTCGCGCGGTGTGAGCATCTGCACGAACGCTGCTGCATCTGGCCCTGTGATCTCGACCTGACGTTCGACCGCGACATCGCACAGGATCGCCGCGTTCACGAGGTTCCAGAAATTCTGCTCCGGGTCGCCGAAATCGCGCGGGATGTACATGTGGTTGTAGACCGAAAAGGCCTGGGCGCCCCATCGGACCGTGGCCTCGAAGTAGGGCGACTTACGGATCTGCGTACCAAACCCGAATTCGTGTGGTTGCTGCATGACGTCCTCTTTGGTCACGCGCTTGCCGCGATCGACTGCGGGTCAACCCAGCCCAGTCGATCCGACAGAACACGCGTCATCTCGATGAGCTGCTTGCCCATCTTCTTTCGGAATGTGGGCGTGAAGACCCTCATAGAACCGGTGCCGCCGACCGACATCGTCGGCGCATCGCGATTCGGACCGAACGGCGCCGCGACCGAACACATGCCGCGCTCGATCTCTTCGACACACGACGCGTACCCCGTCTTTCGAATCAGGTCGAATTCGGCCTGCAGGTCGTCGAAGTCGGTGACGGTGAATTCGGTGTAGGCCTTCAGGCGCCGGTCGGCCGTTTTCGCCAGCTCGGGCCGGAACGCGGCGACTGCTTTCGAACACGAACAAGCGTGGAGTGGGCGCTTGCCGAGGCCGGGGTGCAGGAACGAGACCCCGTTGTCAGGCGTCTCGACGTGGATGATCTCCACGGCCTGGCCCCGCATCCGGGACAGGAAGAAGGCCGCGCCGTGGTCGTTCGCCGCCTGACGGAGTTCAGGAGCGATGGTTTCAAGCAGGATCTGATCGGAATGGTCGGTCTCGGCAATCAGCTTGAGGCGAGTGCCGACCGCGAAGCGGCCTTTCGCCACCGGGTCGAGCAAACCCACCCCCACGAGATCGTCGACGAGCCGGTACGCGGTCGGCTTTGGCAGCTCCGAGTGGTTGCAGATGTCGCCGACGGTGGCTTCACCGGCGTGACCGACGATTTCCAAGATCAGCGCGACACGTTCGAGATACACGACCAATCCCCTTTCAGAAAGGTCTCACTTTGCGAGAGAGAAGTTCTCACTCTACGATACGGCCACGGCCGCAGGCAAAGGGGATACTCGAATGGACTCGGATACCGAAAGCGGGTGTTGCGGCCCGGGGTACGCGAGCCCGGCGGCAGCGATCAACGCGCCCCAAGAGACCCTGCTGTACACGGTTGCCCTCTACACGGGCACCGGCATACAGAAGCCCGACTATCTCGCGACAATCGACGCCGACCCGCTCAGCCCGACGTACTCGCGAGTGATCCACCGGTTGGAGATGCCGGGTATTGGAGACGAGTTGCACCACACCGGTTGGAATGCCTGCTCGTCGTGTCACGAAGATGCGTCGATGAGCCGGCAATACCTCCTGCTGCCCGGCGTCCGATCGAACAACATCTACGTCGTCGATACCGCAACCGACCCCCGAGCCCCACGCCTGCACACGGTGATCGACGGCGACGAGATCAAGGAGAAGGCCGATCTGTCCGGGCCGCACACCATTCACTGCCTAGGGTCCGAGATCATCATCTCGTTCCTCGGCGACGCCAAAGGTGAGGCGCCCGGCGGTTATCTACACGTCAACGAAGACTTCGAGATTGTGGGCCGGTGGGAGAACTCGATGGGTGACATCCCGTTCGGGTACGACTTCTGGTATCAGCCGCGCCACAACGTGATGATCAGCAGCGAATGGGCCGCCCCCAACACGTTCATGCCCGGTTTCGACCTCGAAGAGGTCGGCCACCTTAAATATGGGCGCCGGCTTCACGTCTGGGATTTCGAAAAGCGCGAACCGATCCAAACGATGTACCTGGGCGAAGACGGACTCTTGCCGCTCGAGGTCAAGTTCCTCCACGACCCGGACAGCACCCACGGTTTCTGCTGCGCTGCGCTCAGTTCGAACATCATCCACTTCTGGAAGGGCGACGACGGGACGTGGGAGTGGGAGAAGACGGTCGACATCGAGAACGAACCCCACCCCGAATGGCCGATTCCGCTTCCCGGCGTGATGTCGGCGCTGCTCGTGTCGATGGACGACCGATACCTCTACATCAACAACTGGCTGCATGGCGACATGCGCCAATACGACATCAGCGATCCACACAATCCGAAACTCACCGGCCAAGTCTGGATGGGCGGCCTGCTGGGCCGCGCTCCTGAAGTGAACGGTGTCGAGGTTGCCGGTGGCCCACAGATGTTCCAGCTGTCGCTCGACGGCAAACGGCTCTACGTGACCACGTCGCTGTTCTCAACCTGGGACAACCAGTTCTACCCCGAGATCCGCACCAAGGGCGGCGTGATCGTGCTCATCGACTGCGACCCCGAGAACGGCGGCATGAAGATCAACGAAGACTTCATGGTCAACTTCGGCACCGAACCCAATGGTCCCAGTCGGTGTCACGAAACTCGCTACCCGGGCGGCGACTGCACGAGCGACATCTGGCTGTGACCGCCAAGGCGATAGAAAAACCAATAATCACGATCGCCAACCGCGGCGGCGCAACGTACGTGGTCGAGGCCGACCGACCGCTGCTCGACACGTTGACCGAACTCGGCGTCGACCTGCCCTACGGCTGCCGGTACGGGGGCTGCATCACCTGTGCCGCCAAGCTGTCAGCGGGCGAGGTCGACCAGCATGAACAAGTCGCACTGAACAATCGGCAAATCAACAACGGCTACGTCGTGCTTTGTGTTGCTCGCCCGCTCTCAGATTGCACGCTCGAGGTCGGGGTCGACAGCCACGACCAGCTCTATCGAAACCCCTTTCTCGATCCGCTTCAACCACATGAGCTGAAGTCGGACATCGCTCAGCCGAAGGAGGCGTAATGCCCGAAGCCGATATCGATCATCGCTACGACTACCCGTCCGAGTACCTCGCCGAGGTCCTCAGCTCGGTGAAGACGATCGCCATGGTCGGAGCGAGCGGCGACAAGACGAAGTTCAGCTACGGCGTGCTTCGGGTACTGCACGAGATCGGCTACGAGATGCTGCCGGTGAACCCGAACTCGAAGCTGAGCGAGATCCGAGGCATTCCGGTCTGGCGATCGCTCGAAGAAATCGATCGTCCCGTCGACATGGTCGAGGTGTTTCGGCCGAAAGAAGAGCTCTACGGCATCGCCGAACACGCCATCGCGATCGGCGCCAAGGTGCTGTGGGGCCAGATCGATGTGTACGACGATCGCGCCGCAGCCCTCGCTGAAGACGCCGGCTTGAAGGTCGTGATGGACCGCTGCCCCAAGATCGAACTCTTCCGCCCGTTCTGGAAACCGCGTCTCGACCTACCGATCTGACACCGCCACGGCGCCAGCTCCGCACGGGTTGGTCTGCCTTACAAAATGAGCCAATCTCGGACGGTCGGAACCACCCGGGACTGCAACGCTGAGTACCCCCAACGGGATTTGAACCCGTGTTACCTGCGTGAAAGGCAGGCGTCCTAGGCCGCTGGACGATGGGGGCCTGCAACATCAAGATGTCGCTCCGACACGATATCAACTTGTACCCGAGACCCCTTCGGTTATCGCGGGGTATCGAGGCGGTCGCCGTCAGCCGTAGAAGCCGAGGTTGACCTCGCCGATCGGAGCTTCGTCGCTATCGAGAAGGAGAACCGACAACACGCCAGTGTCACGGCGGATTCCGACCGTCTCACCAACCCGTACGCTGATGGGTTCGACCTCGTCGAGATCGCTGCCGACGAAGGTGGCCCGGGCACCGTCAGGCACGTCGACGCCGGTGATCGCGAGAATGCCCTCGTGGTTGCTAATGCAGACTGCCCACACGCCGGGCAGCTCGGTGCAACGGGTCGAGGTGACGCTGGCGGTACCGGTCGACATCGCGTCGAGCGCCTGCTGATACGTCGACACATCAACGAACTGTTCCGCCCCCAAATGCTCTGAACTCGGCAGGCACGGTGTCCCGACCGCAAGGTCAGGAGTACACGTGGTTTCCGGCCAGGTAGCGCTAGGCCCACCACAGCCACCGAGGAGCACGACGCACGCCAGGACCGCTAGGGCAATCGCACGCCGGGATTGATTCATCAGCCATCCCATGACGACAAACTCTAACGCTTGCGCCCGACACTCAGCATGCGCCCCAGGGCCCCGTCGAGCCCCGCGAAAAGATCAGCAAATTCTGGGTCAAATTACCGTCGGTGATCGCACGCGAAGACGCTAGAGTCGTCGCCTTAGGTCCTGTGGTGCAGTTTGGAGTGCACGCCGCCCTGTCAAGGCGGAGGTCGCGAGTTCAAATCTCGTCAGGACCGCAACCAACGAGTTCTCGAACACGGAACTACTCAATCGGTCAGCCGGTTCAGCAGGGAAGCGTACGAGGCCCGGTCGGGTAGCTCAGTTGGCAGAGCGACCGCCTGAAAAGCGGTAGGTCACCGGATCGACGCCGGTCCCGACCACCAAGAAATCTTCGGCCAGCGGCCCCGCCTTCGAGGCTGGATCCGCTGGCCGTAGTGATTTTCACGGCCACGGGTGCGGGTGGCCGTAGCGCCTTAGCTCTCGGGAACCTCGCTGAACGTCACAGCATCGAGGCGAGTGCCGTCTTCACGTTGGTAGAACCGCACCTTGTGGGCGCCGCCGGATAGCGAAATGACCACCGGGTCCTGGCCGCCGCGATCGCTCACTTGGTCGACGATCCAATCAGATGATTGCCTGACATCCCATAACCAGCGAGGTCCACCTTCGACCTGTACCCAGAACGAGTCTTGTCGTCCGTTCGGGGCATGGACGACGGCGTCGACCTGATAGCGGCCGGAGTTCGGGACGACGATGCAGACCTCGACATAGTTGGCGTCCGAGAAGTTGAACAGGTTGCCGGTACCGGCTGGCACTTCGACATAGGCGGCGCCGTTCGCTTCAGGAGACGCAACTCGTTTGAAGTTGCCCGCGAGACGGCCATTCTCGGCATCCTGGGTCTGCCCGTCACACGGCTTGTTTACTTGCTCGTTTACCGAAGCGGCTTCGATCATCTCGAACCAGTCGACGTTGATCTCGGCCTGGCCAAGCCACTTCAGCTGCACCACATGGCGGCCTTCATCGAGGGAAACCGCAGGAACAGCTTCGGTGCGCCAGGCCCACCAACCGCCCGTGTTCTCGACGTCGATCTCGCCGACTTCGCGGTCGTCGACACTCACGACTATCGAACCGGGTTCGGCGCGCCCCGACGCAACGCGAAGCTGCACGATGTAGTCGCCGGATTTCGCAACGTCAACCGTGTAGTTGGTCCACTCACTTGCCCGGGTTCCCCCGAGCGTGTGACCGCCCGGTTGCCGGTACGTGGCCCAGAGATCGACGGCCTCGCCAGACCGGTAGGCGCCGCCTCGATTGGCTGGTTCGACGTCGTGGTAGGCAACGCCCTCACCGCCGAGATCGAAGTTTTCGGCTTCGATGCGGCCGGGCACGTTGTTGAGCGCATCGTCGAATGGCTGTTGCACATCGGCGACGGGGGCAAGGTGGTCGCCGCCGCTGCTCTCAATGCAGTTGCCGGAGACCACGAGGCCGAAGTCGGCATCGAGTTCGGCGGTCTCCGGGTGGCCGTCCTGGTTCAGCTCTTCCACGAGCACCTCGACCGTCCAGCGACCCGCGGCTGCATCGCCGACGAACACGTTCTCTGTTGTGTCGACGCGATTCGACGCGCCACCCGGCGTCGACCAGTTGCCCTCGCGCAAACCATTGTTGCCCCAGTAGATCGTGCCATCAGGGGAAGTGAGTTTCAGCGAGAGATCATTCACGCGATGCACTCGAGCGATCGGACTGCCAGCCGGATCGGTGTACACCATTGACGCTCGCAGCCCGCAGGCGCCACGATCGGCAACGTCGACGGTGAAGGCCGCGGTGCCGAATTCGCCGAGGACCACACTTTCGTCGACGAGGATCGGGATCTCGCCTTGGATTCCCATGTCGTACGCGTTGCGTGCATTCACCTGGCCCCAACCTTGATGGGTGCGGGTGAGGTCTGCTTCGGCGCCCTCGAAGTCGTATTCGGCGGCAGTATTCACCGCGAGCGCCCGCATCGTCGCGGCCGCGGGCTTGTCGGCGAAGGCATCACGCTCGCCGCCGAGAACACCCGGTTGCTGATCGAAGACACCGTCAGACCACATCTCATACAACAAGGCGAAATAGCCGCCCGTGATCGGTGTCGACATCGACGTGCCGCCGTAGTTGGCGTAGCTGTGGTCGCGGCCTTGGGCCGTCACCGTCGTCGTCGACACCCGGTCGTAGAAGTGCACGAAGTCAGGCTTGATACGGCCGTCGCTCACGGGTCCGATGCTGGCCGGCGGCACAACTTCGCCATCGCGGAAGTACGGCACATACCACTGATCGTCGGCGGAGCTGGTGTTGTCCCAGTGGTACACGCCGCCGACAGAAACCACGTTCTTCGCGTTCGCCGTCGGACGCGAGAGTTGGTTGCCCTGGTTGCCCTGCGACTGAACCAACAAGATGTCATTGTTGAACAGCAGGTCGTCGACGTAACTCGACAGCGCGGTATAGCCGGTCGTGAGTTCACGACCGAACGCCTGCACCATCACCGAGGCGCGGTATGGCCCGTCGGGGTCGGCGAGTCGCGGGATGTAGACACCCGGGTCGTAAGACTCGGCGGGCTCGTAGCTGATGAACAGTGACCGGGCGCCGGGCACGATGCCACGATTTCGCGAGCGCACGCCCTCGGCGAATAACACGCCGCTGACGAGCGTGCCGTGGCTGCGCACCTTGCCGTCGTCGAAGACCGGATTTGCAGTCAAGATCGTGGGCGGGTTCGCTCGGAACTCGCGGTGGCCATCGAACAGCGCGTCGTCGACGACGGCCACGGTCACGCCGGAACCGTCGTAGCCGCGAACGTTCTCGATGTAGTTGGCGCCGCCGACTTCGCGGGCTTCATTTGTATCGGCGCTCATCGCGGTGACCGGCTCGGCGAAGACAACTTCGTCGAAGTCGAGCACGGTGCGGAGTTGATCCGGTGTAAGCGCCAGTTCGAGGAACGAAGACCCCGACGATGCCACGACGGCAATGCCCTGGGCGTCGAGTTCCCGCATGACTCCAGCGACGAGTTCTGCATCGGTGTCGACGAGGAGCACGCCATAGGTGAGCGCGTCGGCATCGGTGCTCATGACGTGGCGTTGCCAAACCTGATCTGTCACCTTCTGGCGTGCGTCCAATGCGCCGACCCAACGCACGTGGGGTAATGCGGCGACCTGCGCAGCGACGGTCGGCGTCATGCGCACGAGGTGCGCTTGATCGGCAAGAAAGCCGTGGACGTCGGCACCGAGCCATGCCAGGTCGAGGCGATAGTCCTCGATCGGACGGGTGACGAATTGGACGATGTAGGCACCGACATCGTCGGCCACATTGTCCCCCACGTTGCCCGCCACATCGTCACCGCTGCTGAATTGCTCGTTGGGCTGTGGTGTGAGATCGCCACTGATCAGTCGAATCGTTGCGCGTACGGGCCGACGCTCGCCTACGGCTTGATCCTGCGGCGTGATCTGGTAGGTCTCGTCGGCGAACAGCTCCACGATGGTGCCGCCGGCCGTCGTAAAGGTCTCGGCGGTCGGCGGCTGGAACGCGGCACTCCGGGCATTGGCTTCAGCGCTTGGCATTCCGATGGTGACCAGAATCGTGGCGAACAACGCCAAGATCAGGCCGGAGGACAGCCAGTGGCTGTCAGATCCGCATTTCATGTTTCGACTTCGCCCTCGAACGTTAGATGTGGTCGCCAAGAACGCACTACGTGCTCGGCGGTGCGTTCACGCTATCGCCTTCTGCGAGACATGAAAATTCGTTCCGGTTCTTTCGCCAGCCGGTGGTTGCTGCACTGAGCTGTCGAGGTCGACGAGATGGCCAGTCGGCCACCTCGTCGACCCAAGCGTCAGATTTCGTTGGATGGGCGACCGGTGCCGCCCTGAGGCTTTCCGAACATGTTCGACTGCAGCCGGGCATCGGCCATGATCGTTCGAACAACATCGGTCAGGTCCGCCGGCTCGTCGGTCTGGTCGCCATGAGGTCCGAGGACCCAACCTTCGGCGATACCGACGCGGTTGCCGGCAACATCGAACACTCGACCCGTGACGCCCTTTGCTTCGGGGCTGGCCAGCCACGTTGCGACCTGCGCGATCCAGCGCGGTCCCATCGCTTCTTTCGCTTCCTCGTCGAGTTCGTTGAAACCGGGAAGGTCCGCCGTCATGCGGGTGTAAGCCGCCGGCGCGAGACAGTTCACGGTGACGCCGTACTTGGCAAGCTCCATGGCCGTAATAGTCGTGAAGGCCGCTATTCCGGCCTTCGCAGCGCCGTAGTTGCTCTGGCCGACGTTGCCGTAGATGCCCGATGGCGAGCTGGTGTTGATGACGCGCACGTCGAGTTCGGCGCCGGCCTTGGCCTGTTCCCGCCAGTACCGGGCCGCGTGATGCGTCGGCGCAAACGTGCCCTTGAGGTGCACGTTGATGACGGCGTCCCAGTCATCTTCAGTCAACGAGAAGATCATGCGGTCGCGCAAGATGCCAGCGTTGTTGATAAGGATGTCGAGCTTGCCGAAGGTGTCGACGGCCTGCTGGATCATCTCTCCGGCCGCAGTGAAGTCTGCGACGTTTGCTCCGCTGACCACGGCCTCGCCGCCCATGCCCTCGATCTCGGCAACAACGTCTTGAGCCGGAGTGGTGTCGGTCCCCTGACCTGCGGCGTCTCCGCCAAGATCGTTCACGACGACCTTGGCTCCGTTGGACGCCAGCATCAGTGCGTGTTCGCGGCCAATACCGCGGCCCGCTCCAGTGACAATTGCGACGCGCCCCTCAACCAGGTTGCCCATTATTCCTCCGTAGATGGCGAACCATCAGCTTGTGATCATCTGAGTGAACGAATGTAGCCGGTACCGGCTGGCCCTCTAGCGCCACGTAAGGCGGTGAGCGCGGATACCGTGTGTTTGATGAGCCAGCAAGGTGGAACCTCTCCGGGCGACGAGCTGCTGTGGCACCAACTTCCTCGGTTGAACCGGCCAATCATCATCGCCGCGTTCGAAGGCTGGAACGACGCCGGTGACGCATCGAGTTCCGCGGTCCAGCACCTGATCGACCAGTGGGGCGCCGAGCCGTTCGCGTCGATCGATCCCGAGGGTTTCTACGACTTCACGGCAACCCGCCCGCACGTCGCGCTCAGCGACGGCGGAGAACGCCGACTGATTTGGCCATCGAACGAGTTCTACGGTGCCCAACTCACCGATCGAGCACGCGACGCGATCCTGATCCGTGGCATCGAGCCGCAACTGCGCTGGCGTACTTTCTGTGATCTCATCATGGAGGTCGCGAACCGGTATCACGCATCGCTGGTCGTCACGATCGGCGCCCTGTTGGCCGATGTCCCGCATACTCGACCAACCGTTGTGTACGGCTCGGCCGACAACCAAGCTGGCGCCGATCGCCTCGGGCTCAAAGCCTCGACCTACGAAGGCCCAACCGGCATCGTCGGCGTCTTACATTCGGCCTGCCGCGTCAGCGGTATCGAATCAGCCTCGCTGTGGGCCGCGGTCCCGACGTACGTGCCCCACGCCCAGTCGCCAAAGGCCACGCTGGCCCTGCTCGAGCGCCTTGGCAAGCTGATCGAGGTCGACATCGAACGCACCGCGCTCGAGATCGAAAGTGCCGACTACGAGCGCCAAGTGACCGCGTTTGTCTCTCAGGATGATGATGCCGCGGTCTACGTCGGCGAACTCGAAGGTCAGTACGACGCGGGCATCGACGGCGACGATGAAACCTCACCCGAGGCGTTCGTCGAACAGGTCGAACGATTCCTACGAGATCAGCCCGACTAATGCTCGGTTCGGCTACCAGAGCGCCCTCGGGACCAAGGGTGGCGCGTGAAAGGGCGAAAGATGAGACTAAAGACTCCCGGCTGACTGCCGATTCTAGAGCGATGGAGATTTCATGATCCGGCGCTTCGTTGTGCCTCCAGTGATTGCTGCCGTAGGCGCGCTGAGCCTCGTCGCGTGCTCCGAGATCGCAGTAACTGACGGTCTCGCATCCGATGATGTGCAGCTCGCTACCGGCACCCGCAGCTCAGAAACTGCGGTGCTCGGCACGACCACGTTGCCCGAGGCGCAACCAGCCGCAGACATCTCGTTCGTCGATGCAAGCAATGACCCCGAGGAGATTCTCACCCTCGACGACGAGCCAGCTGCAACGGCCACCGAACCAGCCGACGATGCCGCACCAGCCGATACCGGCACCGAAGCCGCAGCCGATACGGCGACGGCGACCACCACGACCGCCACAACGGTTGGCGAGGGCCTTCCCGGAGATCCGGCCGTCGTTCCGACTGGCACGTGGACACCAGCCAACGCCCAAACGGTTGCCGAGGTGTTCCGCCTTCCGGGCGACGACTTGATGCGTACGATGCCATTCGGCGAGGTCGTTCGCACGACCGGCCGAGCCCAAAGCCTGAACGGCGTCTTGTGGGCTGAAGTTACCGACGCCGACGGCGTCACCGGGTGGGTCGCTGGCGAACTTCTTATCGAAGCCCCCGATCCCGATCTAAGCCCCACCGCAACTGCTGCGCCAACGGCAACCGCCGCGCCGACCGCCACACCCGAGCCGGAGAACACCGAGCCCGACCCGACCGCAACTGCAGTAGCCGCCCCCACCTCGACCCCCGTGCCGGAAGCGACCGCCACGCCCGACCCGACGATCATCGTGTTGCGAGAGCTCGTCGTCACCGATCCCGGCCCGGTCTTCGTCACCGCCGGAACGACATCGCTATCGATACATGAACAGCCCGACCCGGCATCGGCCGTCGTCGGCACTGCCGTTGCCGACGACGAGATGATCGTGGCCGCCGATGGTTATTGGTACGAAGAAGTTCCCTACGTGCAGGTCACGTTCGGCGACATCACCGGCTGGACGAACGGCAGCTTCCTCGAAGTTCGCTAACGCGAAGGGCGGGACCGCTCGGCGGTTGCGCGGCGACGGGTCAGGCTCGAAACAATCGCAGGTTGATCCAGTTGATCACGTCGGTCAGGACCGAGGGGCCTTCGGGCTCGTTGAAGACTTCATGACGCAAGCCAGGTAGCTCCCAGCGCTCGACGCCCTCGACATCGTCGATTGCGACGCTGGCCGATGCAGGCACGAGTTCGTCGTCGGCCCCATGAACGACCAACGTCGGGACCGCGACGTTCGACAGCTGCATGTTGGTGGCTTCCATCGTTCGCAGAAGCTCGGCCCCCAGGCGGACCGTGGCGCCGGGCTTGATCAATGGGTCCTGTTCGTATGCCTCGACGACCGCGGGGTCGCGCGACAAAACCGACGTCGCCATCGGGCTCGGCAAGAACAGCTTTGGCACCAGATTGCTGACGTACGGCGCGCCGGCACGTTGCCACGACGGCACCTCGGCGCCAAGGGCCGGGGCGCTCAACACCAGAAAGTTCGGTTGGGGCCGCGACGACGTCGCGTACGCCGTGGCGATCAAGCCGCCCATTGAATGACCGAGGAGCACGACCGGCAAACCGAGCTTGCGGACCTCGGCGAGGTGGTCTTCTAGATCGTCGACGAGCTCGTCGAACGAGTCGACATACGTACGGCGTCCACCTGACTGACCGTGGCCGCGGTGGTCGTAGGCGACGACGTGGAATCCAGCGTCAGCGAGTTGCCGGCCGACCGCTTCGTACCGCCCCGAATGCTCCGAGATGCCGTGCACGATCAGCACGATGGCCCGAGCCGGACCCGTGGCCTTCCACCGGCGTCGAAGCTGGCTGAGCCCGTCGCGGGTGACGCCGTAGTCGATGATCGAAGTTGCGTCGCTCATGATCCGACCATAGGTCGTTCCGCGCCCGATGCGGCGAGTGCCAGCAGCTGCGCCGGTAGGACGAGGATCGAGTCCTGCTGGCAAGGCGACCAGACAACAGAGCGAGCTATTCGCCGAGGAAGAGGCGAAAATGGAACTCATCGCAGTGAGCACGTGCGCCTACCGCTGGGCTCTCAGTCGAGCGCGGGCACAAGACCGTACAACTCGAAGTCGTCAACGATCGACGGGAAGATGTCGTCAAAGGCGTCGAAGAAATCAGCCGGTTCGGCAATACCAAACGCATTGGCCGCGACGTACCGTCGGAGCGCACAGTCGATGTCGCTCGGCTCGCCAAGATCGCCGATGGCGACGCCCGGGTAGAGGTAGACAGAGTTGTAGTAGGTGCTGCGATGGTCGGCGAAGTACGACATTGGTTGGCCGGATTCACCGAGCGCACTCGCGGGAATGCCGACGACTCGGGTGTTGAAATTCTCGTACCGGAACTCGGCGTATGACGCGAGGCCTTCGTCGAGCCACGGCGATCGGCCTTGGTTGTTCCCGACGAGCGAGTAGAAGAACATGTGGCCGATCTCGTGTGAGGTCGTGCGGCCGAGCGTGCCCTCGCCTTGCATGATGTGGGTCGGGAACTCGATTCCACCGCCGATGCCCGGGGTGATCGCGATCGTCAGCGACGGCCAGGGGTAGTCGCCCCACCAGCCGGCGAACATTTCGAGAGAGTCGACAACCTTGTCGAGATACGCCTGCGGGTCGTCGGACAGCGTTGCGTGCATGCCGACGCTGACCGCGACGTCGTTCGTCGCCATCGCGGTCGCTTCGACCGTCGTGAACTGCCCGACACTGAGCGCGAAGTCGCGGGCCGCGCTGACGGTCCAGACTCCCGGGGTTTCTTCCTGGCCCGACGCAAGCACGTCGTAGCCGTCGGTGACGTCAATACGAACCTGATAGTCGGCGGTTGGCGAGAGCGCGGCTTCAGCGAAAAGTGCGGTGGCGGGATCGGTTGCCCATCCCTTGCCGGGCTGCCACGGCAGCGTGGGCAGGATCGACCCGAGGCGGAGGAAATCGGCGCCGGCCGCGACACGGCCGCGCTGTTGTGTGCCGACTACTAGCGCGAAGTCCATCGCGATCGTGATGGTGTCGCCGGAGTCAACCGTGTCGTCGAGGGCGACGGTGAGCAACGTTGGCGCCGTGAGTGTCGTGCTGGCACCGGCGCCGTCAACCGTCACGTTCGAGACCGTGAGCTGCGTGCCGCTATCGGCCAGCCGGGGCGAGTTCGGCCATAACCGGACGACGACGTCATCGATCGACCGATCGGGGATGAAGTCGATGCTCACCGCGCCAGTCACCGTGTGGTTCGGTACGTCGACGGTGAGCGTTGCGTCGTAGCGGGGGCGATCGGGATCAGGAGTTGCCGTCGCCTCGACAACACAGTCATTGATGACAATGGCGGTCGGCTCGGGCACCGGAGTCGGCGCCGACTGTGGGGTTGCCGTTGGCTCGGGCACTTCGGTGGGCTCGGGGACCTCGGTCGGCGTCGGCTTCTCGATCGCGTCGTCGTCGGCCGCGGCCGCGTCACCACTGGCTTCGAGGCTGTCGGCAACCTCGATCACGTCGTCGTCGGCCGCGGCCGCGTCACCACTGGCTTCGAGGCTGTCGGCAACCTCGATCACGTCGTCGGTGCCGCCGAGGCTCTGAAATGACTCCGCGATCGCGTCACCGGTGTCGGCGACGAAACCACACGACGACGCCAACAGCGAGACGGCAACGACCGCGACCAGGCGACGGCTCTGCAACCAGCTCATCTATGGCGCCTGATCATGCGGAGCCCACGGCGGATCTCGCGGTGCGTCGAACATCGCGTCGATCGGTTCACCCTTGAGGGCCGTGAACGCGAAGTCGATCC
>Ga0209828_1001348_pt1 | contig 22360 bp, 21 predicted proteins | sample MaitaG_FD_187429 | JGI IMG/M metagenome (GOLD analysis project Ga0209828, IMG submission 187429) | Marine algal microbial communities from Maine, USA - Maine_Asex2 metaG (SPAdes) (version 2) | ecosystem: Host-associated > Algae > Red algae > Unclassified | place: Maine, USA | collected 2015-01-05
GGACAAACAAAATGATACAAAAGCAAGCTTTTGTTATGACTTTTGTGAATATGTTTACTCATGTCCACAAATATAAATATCTTTACGCTACACCCGAGGCAGAGCCTCGGGGAATTCTATTGATTAAATTTTAACAAATATTATCAAAACATTATAAAATAGAAATCAATACAACTAACTATTCTGCTACAAAATAATTATCAATAACTTGATCGATAGTCGTAGAACCACTTGTAGGAATTGGTATAGTAACACCTGCAGCATTTAAAGCAGTAATTGCACTATCACTAATTTGGTAGCTTGTGTTAGAATCTGCTTGAACTAAACCAATACCTTCAACATAATAATTTGTAGAAATCAAAACATCGTTAGGTTCTAAAATGGCTAAAGGAAGATCTATTCCAGAAACGTTGATAGTAGTAGTCACTTCTAGGTTTAATGCTAATTTAGAAATTATTACATTAGAATAAACGTTGCCATTAAGGCTTAAAGTTTCAGAAAAACTTACTGCTGTAGATGTTAGTTCATAATTTATAGTTAGTGGATAACCATCAAAATCTTCAGTAATAGAATTAGAATTAGAGGCTAATTGCGTATTATTGTTCGCTTCTGTATTATACAAAACAAAATTATCTAGGTTGATATCAAAATCTACAAATTCGCTTAATTCTTCTGGTAATTCAAGAACACCATCTATAGATAATGTGGTATCAGATTTTGTTAATGTTCCGCTAGAAAGTAACCCAATAATTGGTCCATTTGCTGGTAAACCATTATTAACATCAAGCATGAGAGTAGATGCAGATTCCGAAATTAAATACAAACTATCTTGGCTTACAGTATTATTACTAGTTAAATTATTTGTTGTGGATACATCATATTTCCAGTAATTACCAATTTGAGATGGAAAGTAGTCGCCCTCAACAGCAATGTTTTCTGTATCATTATCAAAATTTACAACATCATCGTTAGAACATGAAATTAAAAATACTAGTGTAATTATAGGCAAAATAAAGTTTCTTAAATTTTTCATTTTTAAATCATTTTTTTATCAAATATATAATTTTATTGCAGAATTCCTAATAAAACTGTATACATTTTTTTTTCTGTAATTTAACTTTTACATTAGCATAAATTAAAGATTATGGCAGGAAATTCCTTCGGAAAAATATTTAATCTTACCACATTTGGCGAATCTCATGGCATCGCAATTGGTGGTGTAATAGATGGATGCCCACCTAATATTGAACTAGATTTGGAGGCTATTAAAAAGGAGATGAATAGACGTAAGCCTGGCCAATCTGTAATAGTTACACAAAGAAAGGAACCAGACGAAGTTAAATTTTTATCTGGAATTTTTGAAGGTAAAACAACAGGTACTCCCATTGGCTTTGTAATTGAAAATGCCAATCAGAAATCTAAAGATTACTCACATATAAAAGACTCTTACAGACCAAGTCATGCAGATTACGTTTACGATAAAAAGTATGGTCATCGCGATTATCGAGGTGGTGGAAGAAGCTCAGCACGCGAAACAGCATGTAGAGTAGTAGCTGGAGCTATTGCTAAGCAAATACTAAAGAATATTAAAATTAATGCCTTTACGTCTTCGGTTGGAGATATTTTTATAGATAAGCCATATCAAGATTTAGATTTTTCTAAAATTGAATCTAATGCAATACGCTGTCCAGATACTGCAACTGCAGAAAAAATGATTACTCGTGTTAAAGAAATAAAAAAAGCAGGAGACACTGTTGGTGGTACAATAACTTGTGTTATTAAAAACGTACCAGTTGGTTTAGGTGAACCTGTTTTCGATAAGTTACATGCAGATTTAGGCAAAGCTATGTTATCTATAAATGCGGTTAAAGGTTTTGAATATGGAAGTGGCTTTTGTGGTGCTAAAATGAAAGGAAGCAATCACAACGATGCTTTTAACAACGATGGTACAACAAAAACAAACTTTTCTGGAGGAATACAAGGAGGTATAAGTAATGGAATGGACATTTATTTTAGAGTTGCTTTTAAACCAGTAGCAACTTTAATTCAAAAATACGAAACTATAGATAAAGATGGCAATACAGTAGAAATGCAAGGCAAAGGGCGCCACGATCCTTGTGTTGTACCAAGAGCTGTACCAATTGTAGAAGCAATGGCAGCATTGGTTATTGCAGATTTTTGGTTGCTTAATAAAATGTATTAAATTAACGAAGTCCCATAAAGTTTTTTAATCCCGACAGGTTTTTTTTATTTGATTTTGAATTTAGATTAAAAAATAAAGATAATAGAAAAAATATACCTTTTACTAAAGGAGAATGGTTGACCTTTTTCTTTTTTCTAATTAAAAATAATAGAAATATTAAATTAGAAATTAAACCTCTTAAATGAAGTTTAAGATGAAAGATTAAACAAATACGGATTTAATAAAAAAATAAACAATCAGCTTTAGTCAGAACTTATAAATTTACATTTTGCACTCTTACTTTTGGTAATACAATTTTTAATTGCAATATTTTAAATAATATTAAAGATAAAATTATCGCTTACGCGGAAATATAAAGTAATCACCTATGAAATTAGCACTACACTGGAAAATAATAATTGGAATGATATTAGGTATCATTTTTGGTTTTATAATGAATAATGTTGGTGTTCAAGGCAGACAAATTGTATCAGATTGGATTGCTCCTTTTGGAACAATCTTTATTAACCTATTAAAACTTATCGCTGTACCATTAATATTAGCTTCTTTAATTAAGGGGATTTCAGATTTAAAAGATATTTCGAAAATAAAAACCATGGGATTACGTACCATAATTATTTATGTTGGTACAACTTTAATTGCCATTATTATTGGTTTAACTATTGTAAATCTTGTAAAACCTGGTACAGGAATGTCTCAGGATACTATTGAAAATATAAAATTAAAATATGAAAACGATGCAGGAGTTTCAGATAAATTAATGAAAGCTTCTGCACAAAACGATGCAGGACCATTACAAGCTTTGGTCGATATTTTCCCAAGCAATATATTTGTGTCTTTAGGTGAAGCAAAGATGCTTCAGGTTATATTCTTTGCTTTATTTGTAGGTATTTGTTTGTTATTAATACCAGAAAGAAAGGCAAAGCCTTTAGTCGATTTATTCAATTCGCTAAACGAAGTCGTAATGAAAATGGTAGACTTAATAATGTTATTCTCACCTTACGCAGTATTCGCATTAATGGCAAACGTAATTATTGCCTTCGATGATACCGAAATTCTCGTTAAACTCTTAGCTTATGCAGGATGTGTAGTCCTTGGTTTAGCGTTAATGGTTGGTTTCTATTTAATATTAATAAAAGTTTATACAAAAAAATCGCCTTTATGGTTCTTAAATAAAATTTCACCAGCACAATTATTGGCTTTTTCTACAAGTTCGAGTGCTGCAACTTTACCTGTAACTATGGAGCGCGTAGAAGAGCATTTAGGTGTAGATAAAGAAGTTTCTGGTTTTGTTTTACCAGTAGGAGCGACCGTGAATATGGATGGAACTAGCTTATACCAAGGTATTGCAGCTGTATTTATAATGCAAGTTATTTGGCCAGAAGGTTTAAATTTTACCAACCAATTATTAATTATTGCAACAGCGTTGTTGGCATCTATTGGTAGTGCAGCTGTACCAAGTGCAGGAATGGTTATGTTAGTAATTGTTCTAGAATCTATTAGTTTTCCTGCAGAATTATTACCAATTGGTTTAGCCTTAATTTTTGCAGTAGACAGACCTTTAGATATGTTTAGAACCGTAGTAAATGTTACAGGAGATGCTACAGTTTCTATGATGGTGGCAAAATCCTTAGGAAAGCTTCACGATAATCCCAAACCAAAAGAATGGGATGATAATTATGAAGCAGTGAAATAAACTAATTTTATAATAAAAAAAAATATAAAAGCAGAAGCCAAACCATAAATTATGAACATTTGCTTTTTAATGTATCCTTGGGAAGAGATTTATGGTAAAAACAACACGAGCCTTGCTTTAATAAAAGAATGTGTAAAACTAGGTCATGTTGTTGCCATATATATCAATTCGCTATTAGATTTTTACATAAATAGTAATGGTATTGGTACTTCTAATTACGTTATTTTTCAAGATTACATAAAAAGAGCAGATCAAGGTGATGTTAGAGTTCTAATGCTTAATGGTGAGACTCTTGGAGCCATGAGACGTATTCCAAGAACAGACAATCATCGTTCTAATGTAATCACTGGTGGAAGTATAGCAAAACATATACTAACAAAAAACCGAGAAAGCGCTATGCAAACTAATAGATTCTAAATTAGTAAAGGATGGATTGTATTTTGTTGGTATTGATGCTATTGGAGAAAAACTTGTAGAAGTTAATGTTATATCATCTGGTGGCATTAGGTATATGAATAAGGCCTATAATAAAGTAAAAACTAAAGAAAGGGTTACCGGTTTTATAGAAAGTAAAGTCGTAGATAAGTTACAGGCTTTCGATAAATGTTCTCACTTAAAAAAAACGGTTGAGGAATCTTATCAAAAAAAATAGGAAGTTATCGGTCTTTAGTTAGCAGCCATACTCTAAAATATGAACATTATTATAAAGAGAGGCAAATAAACAACGTAATAATCTCTTGAAGTTTTTAAAATAGTAATAGTAAATAATTCCTGTTCTTTTTTAGTGAACCGTGAGATTCATATTTTTAGCTTAAGACAGAAAGATTTTTAAAACACACCAATAAAATAATTTATGGAAAACATAGTTTCAGCAGAATGGCTTAAAAATCATTTAGATAATGATAATTTACTTGTTTTAGATGCTACTATTTCTAAAGTAGTTGGTGATATTTCTGCCTTATCTAATGTGCAAATTCCTGGCACTCGATTTTTCGATATTAAAAAGAAATTTAGTAGTAGCAATACACCTTTTCCAAATACAATACCTACAGCTGAAGCTTTTGAAATAGCTGCACAAGAATTAGGTATTAACAATGATTCTATTGTTGTAGTTTACGATACTCACGGTATATACTCAAGCGCAAGAGCTTGGTGGTTATTAAAAACATTTGGTTTAAAAAATGTAGCCATTTTAGATGGTGGTTTACCAAAATGGAAATCTAAAAAATTTTATTTAGAAAAAAAGAATTCTAATAATACATACAAAAAAGGAAACTTTAAAGCACTATACAACCCTAATAATGTCGTTTATTTTGATTCTCTAAAAGCCATATCAAAAGATAAAAATTTTAAAATTATTGATGCAAGATCTAGTGATAGGTTTAATTGTATAGTTGCAGAACCTAGAGAAGGCTTAAGAAGTGGTACAATTCCATCATCTACAAACTTGCCATTTAATCAAGTATTAAATGGTAATGTATTAAAAACTAAAGCAGAACTTGACATTATTTTTGAAGAATTAGCAGAACGTAAACAGCATTTAGTGTTTTCTTGTGGTTCAGGAATTACTGCATCAGTTTTAGCACTAGCAGCTACTATTGCAGGTTATAATAACAGTGTTTACGATGGTTCATGGACAGAATACGGAAGTTTAACAAAAGTATAAATTAAAAATATTTGATAATGGACAAACCAAGTCAATGGAGTAAAAACGAATTAGTTGCCTATATTCTTTTATATGTAGCAAATGCCGATTTAAACGAAACTGAAGACGAAAAAAAATACATGTTGTCTAGAGTTGATAAAGACACTTACAAATCTGTACACAAACAGTTTGATAAAGATAACGATTACCAATGTATTCAAAATATAATTGAGGGTGTTAAAACACATAATTATTTTGAAAACGATTACGCCCAATTATTCGCAGATATTAAATTAATGATTTATGCAGATGGTGAAGCCGAAGGAATGGAAAAAGTAACATTATCTTTTTTAAGAAAAATTCTTAAAAAATAATATTTTAAAAAGCAAGAGCTATCCATCCAACAAATAATAGATAATATAAACGCTGAATAATTTTTTCATGCGGTATCAAGCGATTACTCTTTTACTTTAAAATTGATAATTAGATACACTACGTTTGTGGAGCAGTGCATAATGTACCACCAATTTAGAAAAAACCTTTGGGAGAACTGTTTGCATACAGAATACGAAAAAATCTAGAACTCTTACTCTATAGAATATCAACATTTGAGAATAATTAAACATTTTGTTATTAATTAAGATATTATCGACCATAAATAGAAGAAATATGTATTTGGTCGAAATTGTTTTTTTTAAAAGCTAGAAAATCAACCAATTTGGAAGTTTACTGTACTTTTATTAAAAATAAACAATGCATTACACATTTGCAGTCTCAAACCTACTTAATTACCTAAACATGAAATTACTTACAACATTACTTTTAATATTTTTTGTTTCTTTTACATTTGCTCAAGACAAAAATACTATCGATACAAAAGAATTAAACATTGAAACTACTAACAACGTTTTAAAAATTGAAAAAAAAGTTGTAATTAGTGTAAAAGGAATTAAAACAATGGATGAAATTGACATTGAAAATTATAATAAATCTTTATACTTAAAGCTTATTGCTTTTAAAAAGCAAAAGCCAAAAATGTGTTAATAGGGGATTAAGATTTTTATTTTAAAAATATTTTATAAAAGGTTTGAAATTTATTTTTTAGACCTTTTTTTATTCTTGATTTATTTCTCCAATAAATTTAGCTTTCAACTTTGGAGTAGGAATCCAACAGCTTTCTTTTTTTCCATACCATTTATAGCGATTCTTAGCAATATAACTGTAAACCCAATCTCGTATAAAAGTTGGAACAATTAAAAGAATAGAAAATAAATTCTGCGGAAAACCTAAATCTTTAGCAATAAGTAGTGCTGCTGTAGATTTAACTTTTAAAGATTCATTTTTAGGAGAATAAAGTAGAATTGAATCCGTTTTTAAAACATCTATATTAAAATAAGAAATTATCTGCTTACCAATATTACTTTGTAATGATGCAAACATAAAAATGTCGTTTTTATCATGCGTAATTGCGTATTGTACAGACGAGCTGCAAAGGTTGCAAACACCATCGAACAGTATTAATTTTTTATGATTTGGAAGTTCTTTTATCACACTACAAAAATACGAATTTTGTTAAAGAATAAGTGTGTGTTTTATCTTAAGATTAATAGTATTTTAACAATTGTGATATTTGCTTGAATTCCTGGAAAGGTAGAAATAACAACTCATTACTTTTTAACAGCCTCAACCAACTCCAATAAATTTATATTTACGTTTGTTGTAAAAATACCGTAATTAACAACAGCTTTATTTTTCTCTAATTTATCTATAGTACCAACAGCACGACCATCGTGCATTCTTACGCGATCTCCAACTCTAATAATTGCTTTTGGTATTTCTGGTTTTAGTTTGGCTTTTGCTTTAGCGACTTTCTTTTTCTTACGTATAACTTCAACCTTTTTTTCAGCTTCCTGTTTTACTTGTTTCTCTTTATTTTTCTCAGCTTTAAGTTGTTTAGCGGAAACTTTTTTACGCTTAGAATTTTCAATTTGAACCAAACGGAATAATTCTGCCATTAGCTCACGTTTCTTTTTATCATTAAAAAACTTCTCTGCAATATCATTAACTTTTTGTCCTAAGTATATTAAACGCTGATTACTATCGTACAATTCTTGATAGTTTTCTAGTTTCTTTTGTATTTTGGCATTTATTTCTTCAAGTTTATCTGCCTCGGTTTGCTTTTTTCTTTCGTTTAGTTTTAGAGATTCACTGGTTTTTTCAAGTTTTGCACGCTGCTTTTGTAGTTTAGCAATCGTAGCATCAAAACGAATTTTAGAGCGTTCTATCTTTTTTTTAGAACGATTAATTAAGCTATAAGGTATTCCGTTTTTCTGTGCCACTTCAAAGGTAAACGAAGAACCTGCTTGCCCTAATGCTAGTTTGTACATTGGTTCGAGTGTGCGCTCATCAAACATCATATTTGCGTTAATCATGCCGTCTTTTTCATTTGCTAACATTTTAAGATTAGCATAATGTGTAGTAATTATTCCGTAAGCATTACGTGCATAAAATTCTTCTAAAAAAGTTTCGGCTAAAGCACCACCAAGTTCTGGATCACTACCTGTACCAAATTCGTCTATTAAAAACAAAGTGTTTTTATTTACTTTTTTTAAAAAATAATTCATTTGTTTTAAGCGATAACTATAAGTGCTTAAATGATTTTCTATAGATTGATTGTCGCCAATATCTGTTAAAATTCTATCGAAAGTCGTAACAACGCTGCGCTCATGTACAGGAATAAGCATGCCACTTTGTATCATGAGTTGTAATAAACCAACCGTTTTTAAAGTAATACTTTTTCCACCAGCATTTGGTCCGGATATAACGATTATTCTTTTGTCTGCATTTAATTCTATAGTTTGTGGAAAGGTTTTAATTTTCTTTTCTAAATTATTTAAATACAAAATAGGATGGAAAGCATCACGCAAATACAGTTGCTTTTTATCGCTAATTTCTGGTAAAATAGCATCCATAGATTTGGCATATTTTGCCTTTGCAGCAATAACATCTATGCTTATTAAAAAGGTTTGATAGTGCTCTATCAACGGTAAAAAGTCGCGTAAAAAGTTAGTAACTTCTTTTAATATTCTAACAACTTCCTCACCTTCTTCGTATTCTAAATTATTAAGTTCTCGTGTGTACTGTAAAGTGGTTTCTGGCTCGATATACACTATACTTCCAGTTTTACTTCCGCCCATAATTGCACCTTTAACTTTGCGTCTATACATAGCCTTTACAGCTAATACACGCTTATTTTCGACTACGGACTCTCGAATATCATCTAAATAGTCAAGATTATGGTATTGATTCAAAGCTGAGGTAAAGCTCGAATTAATTTTACCTTTAAGCTTGTTCATGCTTTGCCTAATCTCTTTAAGTAGAGTAGAGGCTGAGTCTTTTACATCTCCAAATCTGTCAACAACATTGTCTATTTTTTCTATAAGCGCAGTGGTAACTTCTATACTTTGCGAGAAGTGTTTTAAGTTTGGGTAATATTCATTAAACTTGTTTAAAAAGGTAACAACCTCGTTTGCCGTTAAAGAAATTGAAATAATTTTTTTTAAACTATGCGTTTCTAAATAAGTATTTTCTATATGTAATAATTGTAATTCTTTTGTAATGGCATCGAAACCATGATTTGGAATACGGTTTTCATTATAGAATGACGACACATACTCGTTAGTTAATTGTAAGGCAATAAGTAAACGCTCTTTATCTTGGTAAGGTTCTATTTCTAAAACTTTTTTATTACCCAAATTTGTGACACAATATTCACTAATTTGTTCTAAAACGGTTGCGAATTCTAAATCTTGAAGTGTTTTTTTGTGGATGTTAATCATTCTTTTTTATTACCGTAAAATGGCAATCTTCTCTTTTATAATTTTCTTTTCTTAGCAATACAAAGTTACGGAATAGGATTGAGATTTAAATCACGAACGCTTTGGCTATTAAAATAATTCAATTTTTATAAGATTAAAATTCGCAAAAATTTCTACCTCATCTCTAGAATTGTACATTAATTAAGTTACTGTAAATTTACCGTTTAAGTCTCACGAAAGTGGCTCTAGCTCTACGATTAAAAATAAATTTATTGTTTTAAGGAAATTGTGTATTGCCATCGCTTATTCTACTAATTTTAACAGTATAACTAGATGTAGTCTACTATTTTATAGTTTTATTAAACTTCTATCTAAGTATTAATAAAAAGTGCTGTACTTGCAGGTGTTTTTATATTTTTACTACAACTAATGCAGCAATAATTAGTAAAATCGTTTGGGTTGAAGTAAATTTTATGTTTTTCAAATTAAAATAAATTTTTATAGATTTAAAGATAGTATTATTTTTATTCTGAATAACAAAAAAGCATCATGGCAATAGATATACACGAGAGTTGGAAACCCTATTTACAAGCAGAATTTGATAAACCATATTTTAAGAGTTTAATTAAATTTGTAAAAGCTGAATATAATAGTACACAATGCTTTCCGCCTGGTAAACTAATTTTTAATGCTTTTGAAAAATGCCATTTTAACGATTTAAAAGTAGTTATTATTGGTCAAGATCCTTATCATAATTATAATCAAGCTAATGGATTGTGTTTTAGTGTAAACGATGGGATTGCACATCCACCTTCACTCATTAACATTTTTAAGGAAATTGAAACCGATTTAGGCTTCGCCTATCCTAAAAGTGGAAATCTTGAGCGTTGGGCTAAGCAAGGCGTTTTTTTATTAAATGCGACATTAACAGTTAGAGCTCACGAAGCTGCTAGCCATCAAAAACAAGGTTGGGAAATTTTTACAGATGCTGTAATAAAAACAATTTCTAATACTAAAAACGATGTTGTTTTCTTGCTTTGGGGAGGCTTTGCAAAGAAAAAAGCAAAAATAATTGATGCTAATAAACATCGTATTTTAACTTCTGGTCATCCTTCGCCTCTTAGTGCTAATCGTGGTTATTGGTTTGGGAATAAACATTTTAGTAAGACTAATGCTATTTTAAAAAAACTTGGTTTGGCAGAGGTTAAGTGGTAATTATTAAAATGGGTTATCATTTATGGAAAACACTACATTTTTTTACGAAAAACCACTGCTTTTTAACTAAAGAGAGGAGCTTATAATTAATATCTAAGTACTTAAAAAACTAAATTCTTAATAGCTCTCTTTTTATTTTAAGATGATAATGAATTTTAAATTAATAAAATTTGAAATGAAAGTGGCGCGTTGTTTTTCAGTCCAAAAAAATAATTTCTATTTCATAAAAAATAAATAGAAAAGGAGTTTCATTTTTAAATAAAATTACAATTCCTCAACCAAATCTTTATAATTCCATTTTTCTGGGATAATGTTTAAAGCAAATAATTCGTCTTGAACTTTTTTCACTGTTTCTTTAGAAATGTTTTCTTGAGACCACTCTGTTAAACTCAACCATTCTTGAACATCTTCTAATTCCTGCCCATACCGGTTTGCAATCATTCTGTCGATACTTGGAATATCTTTAAACTCAACAGTTGTATTATTTACAACATTTAATATGGTTTTAATGTCTTCTTTATTATTTTTTAAAAAATCTTCACGAACAGCAACAACAAAGCAAGGCCAAGGACTTGGGCACTCGTAAATACGTCTAAAAACACCTTTATCTACAATGGGTTTCGTCATAAATTTTTCCCACATAAAATAATCTGCTTTACCATTTGTTAAGCCTTCTACAGCACCATTTAAATTTTTTATAACTTCAAAATCAAGATCTTTTTTTAAATCCCAATCATTGTTTTTAGCATTTACATAAGCCATTAAGTGAGAACCAGAACCATAACGACTTATAGCAGCTTTTGTTCCTTTTATATCTTCAATGTTATTGTAATTTGATGTTGCAGCAACGTGAATGCCCCAAATAAGAGGTGTTTTAACAAAAACCTGAATAATTTTGCATTTATTTCCAGCGATAATATCTTTAATAATACCTTCCGTTAAAATAACCGCCATATCAATATCGCCATCACGAAGGCCTTTACACATTGCGCCTGTACCACCAAAGTAGTCTTTCCAACGTAGATTTATATCTTCAGCTTTATACTCGGCATTTTTAAGTCCTAAATACCAAGCGAGATTAAAATGCTCTGGAACGCCTCCAATGTTTATTGTTTTCATAGTATTTTCCGCGAAAGCGGTAATCTTTAGGTTATTATACGCAATTTTATTGAGGGTCTTAAAGACTCTCTAAATGACAAAATTTTTTTTAAAGGCTAAAATTATTCAACCAATTTGTTTAATGTATAAACTATTAATTCATCTACTGTTTTTGTTGGATTTTCACTAAATTTTCCTGTAACACGATTAGCTATAATGGCATTTATAGATAATGCTTTATGCCCTAAAAGTTTAGAAATACCATAAATTCCAGCAGTTTCCATTTCTAAGTTAGTAATTGCTTTACCATTATACTTAAAGCTGGCTAATTTATTATTTAATTCGCTATCCTGAAGTGCTAATCGTAATATTCTACCTTGAGGCCCATAAAAACCAACGTTAGTTGCAGTAAATCCCGTAACTGTTTTGTTAGAAGAGAATTGTTTTAACAACTCATTATCACAAGTTACAACATAAGGTTCTGATTTTGCTTTATGCCAATTTGTGTGCTCAACTAATGCTTTCGAAATGTTTTTATTTTGAAACGCTTCGCTATCGTAAAAATGGAGTAAGTTACCGAAACCTACTGCCATTTCACTAATTAAAAAAACATTTATAGGAATATCTTTTTGTATGGATCCAGATGTACCAACGCGAATAATTGTAAGTGATGTTAAGTCTTTTTTTATCTCACGCGTTTTTAAATCAATGTTTACTAAAGCATCTAATTCGTTAAAAACAATATCTATATTATCTGTACCAATTCCTGTTGAGATAACAGTAATACGTTTTCCTTTGTAAGTTCCAGTTTGGGTATTAAACTCTCTTTTTTGAGTTTTAAATTCTATTATATCAAAATACTTAGTTACACTTGCTACACGATCTGGATCACCAACAGTAATTATCGTGTTAGAAATATGTTCTGGTTTTAAGTTTAAGTGATAGACGCTACCATCTGAATTTAATATTAATTCTGATTCTTTAATTGGCATTCGCTGTGTTTTTAATCAATCTATTTGCCTTTTTATCAAACTGAAATTCACATTTATTAATCCCTCCAAAAACAAAATTACAATTTAATTGTTTTCTAAAATTTTTTTGATGCTCCAAAGCCAAATGTCCATCTCTATTTAGTATTAAAGAATCCTCTGTTTCGGAATATAATATTTCTAATTTATCTATTAAACGAACAATTTGCATGTCTCCAAAGCCATAATATCCTTGATAATGTAATACGTAGCCGACTAAATGATGACGCGATTTTATAGCATACTTTTTAATTAATTTTAATACATTATAGTCTAAAGTACTTAAACCGCTTCTTGTATCTGGAAAACGTTTTAAATGTGCTTTTAAGCAAATACTTAAGTATTTAAAATTCGATGGTCTAGTAATTAATGGCTTTAATAAATTATGATCACCTTCACAATAAATACGCCATGCTTTTTGTGCAGTAGCAATATCATCGATTGTTAATTCTACTCTATTTTTATAATGGTCGTTTAGTTGTTTAGAGGTTAAATTTGGCAATTCTTTTAATCCTTTTTCACCATCAATACGACCACTACAAACTAAGGACATTTTTATTCTTATTCCTTTTTGTTTTAGCAAACTAATTGCAGCAATAAGATTAATGTGGCAAAACAAATCATATTCAAACCAAAGCACAATTTCTTGAAAATCGTTAACATTGTTTGTTTTTTTAATTTCAGATTTAACTTTTAAAATATCGTATTCTACATTGTAAATAGACTCTAAAAATACTTTTCTTTTTTCAAAAAAAGAAGTAGTATCTATTTCTTTTTCGGTTGGCCCTTCGCACAGCATTTCGTGCCATGTTAGTATTTCTCCTTCGTAATTATCTTTTACAAGAAAGTTGGTTAGACTTGTACCGTTTGTTATGTGTAGGGTGTGTGTAGCCATAAAAATTAGCCTCCAACACGTTTTACATTAAATCCTTTTTCTTTAAGCATAACCATTATTTTGTCGCGATAATCACCTTGAATAATTATTTTATTATCTTTAAAACTTCCACCAACACTTAATTTTTGTTTTAGTTCTTTCGCTAAAGCCTTAAAATCTGCGGTGGCTCCGGTATAACCTTCTAAAATGGTAATAGGCTTTCCTTTTCGTTTTTCGTATTTACAAATTATAGGATCGTCTTGTAGCCATAACGAAGATGGTTGTTCTTTTGGTTCAATATCCTTTTCTTCGTGTTCGGGAAAGAGATTTTTTAATTGGTCTTTTAAATCCATATTTTAATTATTCAGTATCTACTTAGCGCGTTTTAGTAAAACTGACTACAGAGTATTGATTACTGCTTACTTATTTTTTAAGTCCTAATTCTATTAAACGTTGATCTAAAAATTCGCCAGCAGTAATATCGTTAAATTGTTTTGGGTTTTCAGCATTAATACAACTATCTAAAACGTCTAAATTCATTTCACTTATGGGATGCATAAAAAACGGAATAGAGTAGCGGCTACTTCCCCAAAATGCTCTTGATGGGTTGATTACTCTATGTATTGTCGATTTTAATTTGTTGTTGGTATGCCTTGATAGCATATCACCAACATTAATCATTAATTCGTCTGGTTCTGCAATAGCGTCTAACCATTCTCCTTTATGGTTTTGCACTTGTAAACCACGGCCTTGAGCTCCCATTAATAAGGTGATTAAATTAATATCTCCGTGAGCAGCAGCACGTTCGGCAGCTTGAGGTTCTTCAGTAATTGGTGGATAATGTATTGGTCTTAATATAGAATTACCGTTATGGATATAATTATCGAAATAGGTTTCTTTTAAATCCAAATAAAGCGCTAATGCTCGCAATACAAACTTTGCTGTTTTCTCCAACATTTGGTAGGTTTCTTTACCCACTTTATTAAAATCTGGTAGTTCTTTTACATCTACATTTTCTGGATATTCTTTTGCACGTTCTGCGTCATCTTCTACATACTGTCCAAAATGCCAGAATTCTTTTAAATCGCCTTCTTTTTTTCCTTTGGCACTTTCTTTACCAAAAGATACGTAACCACGTTGACCACCAATGCTTGGTATCTCGTAACTTCGCTTTGTATCTAATGGCAAACTGAAAAATTTTTTAATTTCAGAATATAATCTATCAACTAATTTTTGGTCTAGAAAATGGCCTTTTAAAGCTACAAACCCGATGTCTTGGTAAGCTTTTCCTATTCCATCTATAAATTTTTGTTTTCTTTTTGGATCTCCAGATAGAAAATCTTCTAAATTAACACTTGGAATACTCGTCATACTTACTATTATTTAATATATCTAATAATACAAATGTAAATATAAAGATTGCAAAATTAATAATCAATAATTTTTAGTATCTAATTATTAGGTTTTAGACACGAATCTATAGAACTATTCACCTAGAATTATTAGGCATATTTCACTAATTGATGCCCATTTAGTTATAGGATTTATAAAACCCGTAAACCAGTAACAAAATAACTAAATGTTGATTTATTTTGAGTAATTAATAATTTTAAACCTCAATTATTGAATTTTATACAATAATGTTATATTTGAAAAAACCTAATTTGTGATGTCGAATACACTTATGGAATCGAATATTAATTACAAGAAAACAAAGCTGTCTTCAAAAACTAAAATCGCACTTTACAAAGCCATGCTTAAACCTCGTTTAATAGAGGAGAAGATGCTTATTTTATTACGTCAAGGTCGTATTAGTAAATGGTTTTCTGGTATTGGTCAAGAAGCCATTTCTGTTGGTGTAACAATGGCTATGCAACGTGAAGAATATATTTTACCAATGCATAGAAATTTAGGCGTTTTTACAACTCGTAAAATTCCTTTGTATAGACTTTTTAGCCAATGGCAAGGCAAGGCGAATGGCTTTACTAAAGGTAGAGACCGTTCTTTTCATTTTGGAACACAAGAATATAATATTGTTGGAATGATATCTCATTTGGGACCTCAATTTGGCGTTGCAGATGGTATTGCTTTAGCAAGTAAATTAAAAAATAAAAACCAAGTAACAGCAGTATTTACAGGTGAAGGTGGAACGAGTGAAGGAGATATACACGAAGCTTTAAACGTGGCATCTGTTTGGCAATTACCCGTTTTGTTTTGCATTGAAAATAATGGTTACGGACTTTCAACACCAACTATAGAACAGTATAATTGTAAGAATTTAGCAGATCGTGCCATAGGTTATGGCATGGAATCACATATAATTAATGGTAATGATATTTTAGAAGTGTATACTAAAATTTCTAAAATCAATGAAAGTATTAGAAACAATCCACGTCCAGTTTTAATAGAATTTAAAACCTTTAGAATGCGTGGTCATGAAGAAGCTAGTGGTACAAAATATGTACCTCAAGATTTGATGGATGCGTGGGAACAGAAAGATCCAATTGATAATTACAGAAAGCATTTATTAGCTAAGAATATTTTAACCGAAAAACAAAACGCTATTTTTAATGCTGAAATTAAAGCTGAAATTGATACACATTTAGACAAAACAGATACTGAAGAACAAATTATTTCTTCTTTAAGTAATGAATTAAATGATGTTTATCAAAGATTTAAATATCAGCATATTGAAGAAAATTTAAATACTAAAGAATTACGTTTAGTTGATGCTATTCACGAAGGTTTAAAACAGTCTATGAAACGTCATGACGATTTAGTAATTATGGGACAAGACATTGCAGAGTATGGAGGTGTTTTTAAGGTTACAGATGGTTTTGTAGAACAATTTGGAAAAGATAGAGTTAGAAATACACCAATTTGCGAATCTGCAATTATAGAAACCGCAATGGGATTAAGCATTGCAGGTATTAAAAGTATCGTAGAGTTACAATTTAGCGACTTTGTAACGTCTGGCTTTAATCCTGTGGTAAACTATTTAGCAAAATCGCATTACCGTTGGAACCAAAATGCAGACGTAGTTTTACGAATGCCATGCGGAGCAGGCGTTGCGGCAGGCCCATTTCATAGTCAAACTAATGAAGCTTGGTTTACAAAAACACCAGGTTTAAAAGTAGTTTATCCAGCGTTTCCAAAAGATGCTAAAGGTTTGTTGGCAACAGCCATTAACGATCCAAATCCTGTACTATTTTTTGAACACAAAGCATTATATAGAAGTATTCGTCAAGACGTTCCTACAGATTATTTTACCGTTCCTTTTGGTAAAGCTTCAATTTTAAGAACAGGAGAACAAATTACTGTTATTGCTTATGGACAAGCTGTACACTGGGCAATAAATACCTTAGATCAACATCCAGAAATTGATGCAGACTTAATAGATTTAAGATCTCTACAACCTTTAGATACAGAGACTATTTATTCTAGTGCAAAAAAAACTGGAAAAGTAATTATTCTTCAAGAAGATTCTTTATTTGGTGGTATCGCTAGTGATATCTCTGCTTTAATAATGGAAAATTGCTTTGAGTATTTAGATTCGCCTGTAAAACGTGTGGCTAGTTTAGACACACCTATTCCTTTTATAAACCAATTAGAAGATCAGTATTTATCGCGAGATAAGTTTGAAGGTGAGCTATTGGAGTTGGTTGGTTATTAGTTTAAAGAATTGTTTAAATACGAATTTGGTTATCTAAATATAGATTATATTAATCGTTATTTAGCAAATTCTGGCAATTGGAATATTTTAAGTATTAGCATAATTTTAATATTTAGGTACGGTTTTTGTTTTACTTTCGAGAAATAGATTTATATAAACATGAAATTTAACTTATTTTTTCTTTTTACTTTAATTTTAATACTTTCTTCAAGTGCTCAAATTGATAGTGAAAATAAGTCTATTATAATTCCAGCTGAGGAAGTTGAAGATACTAAAGAGGATAACGAACTTATTATAATGCCGGTAGAAAAAAAAAGTGCAGAACCAGATAAAGAAGAAGAAAACCAAATCGTTCTCCCCAAAGTTGAAAAGCTTCCTGTTGCAGAACGAAAAGATTTTTCTATGACTAAGAAAAACGAATTTAGAAATCCTGCAGAGTTATACCAAAAGCAATTAAAAAATGCTTTAAAATTAAAAGATGACGACGAAAGAAGACATAATGGAAGTGAAGTTACACAGTTTTTAGGAGAATACAGTACTAGAGCTAAACGCGTAAATATTATTTATAGAGATCATCAAGCAGAAGATGGAGATTTAATTCGTGTTTATGTAAATGGTGATATTGTACAATCTAGAGTACTACTCCAAAACCACAGTAAAGGCTTCTTTTTAAACTTAACTCCAGGAGATAATATTATAGAATTTGAAGCTTTAAATCAAGGATCAAGTGGTCCAAATACTGCCGAATTTCAAGTGCTAGACGATAATGGTAATCCTTTTATTACTAACCAATGGAATTTAGCTACAGGAGTTAAAGCTACCATAACGGTGGTTAAAGCTAAAGAGACAGAATAGTAAAATTTACTATTTCCTTTAAATTATCAATAGAAAATCGTATTTTTACAAAAAAAATTAGCAATTACGCTAACAATTAACATTACACAGAAGAAGAATGGCAAAGTCGCAACAGACATTTAACAAATTAGAAAAAGAGAAAAAGCGCTTAAAAAAGCGTGAAGATAAGAGAAAGAAAATGGAGGCCAGAAAGGCTGAAAAGGAAGAAAATGGTACAGATGGTATCCAATTTGCCTATGTAGATTTTAATGGCAATCTTGTAGATACTCCTCCAGACCCAGAAGATAAAATAAAAATTAAAGCAGATAATATTGTTTTAGGAGTTCCTAAAAAAGAAGATTTACCAGAAGTGGATCCAATTAGAAAAGGAAAAGTTTCTTTTTATGATTCTTCAAAAGGATTCGGTTTTATTATTGATGCAGAAGATTCTGAGAAATATTTCTGCCACGTAAGTGGTTTAATAGATGAAATAACAGAGAACGATAAAGTGCAATTTGAATTAGAAAAAGGCATGAAAGGCTTAAACGCTGTTCGCGTTAAAAAAATATAAAGATTAATTGCTATTTACTCGTGATCTAAAACATAAAGTCTTGATTTAAATAATCAAGGCTTTTTTATTGCGTGTAATTTATTCTTGAATATTGTATATTTTATTTGCACTCGTAAGATGCTGCCATATCAATATTATAGAAGGCGGTAAGAAGTAAGTGACTATAAAGACAATTTATATGCTGAAAAAAATTAACCAGACTTTAGAATAATTTGAATTTCAAATTAAAAAAATTACATAAAACGTAACTTCTGTTTGCAACCAGATTATAACAAAGTTATATTTTTAGGATGCTTTGAAAATTATAAATAAAACAATATTAAAAGTTTTGTTTTCACTCTCACATTAGTTTTACTTTAGTCTGTGGTACACACCTTAATAAAAACAAAAATTTCTATTTAACCATATTAGTACTAATTTAAAACAGTACCTAAACTATTAAAAAGTTTTGCTTTTGTTACATAAAACATATTCTTTAATTTTAGTTGCTTTAATTGTGCATCTATTAAACTAGACTCTCGATAGTTTACCAAAAACACAGAGCTTTCTCCAAAATTAAATTTTCGCTCTTCTGCTGTTAAAAGTGTTTGATAATCCTTTACTACTTGATCTATAATTTCGTTTTGAGTAACGTAAGACTCTAATTCACGTTTTAGCGCTTCAACTTTATTGCTTAAACTTAAAGATGTATTTGAACGCTCGAATTTAGAAGATTCAATTTTTAACTTTGCTAATCTTAAATCGCCACGTTCTTTTCTTAAAAATAAAGGAAATGCAACATTTAATCCTGCCTTGTAATTAGATGTGTTAAAGCTATTACTTAAGTCTGGATCTTGAGTTATAAAATTATATTGCACATCTACTTTAGGAAGCAATTTGTTTGCTTTTAATTTTTTGTCGATAGTTAACCCACTAATTTTACTATCTAAAGCTCTTAATTTTGGATGTGTTTCAATATTAAAATTTAATGTTTCTTCTAATTGTAAAACATTATCAACTTCTTCTTGAGCTAGTTGTTGCGGGTTTACCTGTGGATTAATTTCTAGAGGCACGGCATTATCCAACCATAAATAGTTAGAAACCATTAACGTGTTTTTTATAAGTTTAACCTTAGATTGTTCGAGAGCTAGTGCACGATTATTAATATTAATATTAGCTTCCAAACTATCGATTCCAGCTTTATCACCTGCAATAACAGCTTCTCTAACACCTTTATAACGTATGGCTGCATTGGCAAGAAAGCGTTTATACATTTCGGTTTCATTATAGGATTGAAGCCAATTAAAATAGGCCAAAGAAGCTTCGTAAATAATATTATTTGCCATTAAATCGCGTTCTGCTTTGGTTTGATCTCTAAAAAATTTAGCCTTTTTTAAGGTAGCCATCCGTTCGTTAATAAATAAGCCTTGTCCTAAGGACGCCGAAACTCCTGCTGTAAACAAACCATTATTTGGGACGTTGTTTTGCGGATTTAAAAATTGCCCGCTGTTTTCTTCCAAATTTGCTTTAACATCAATACCATACCATGTTGGCACTTTAAATGTAGCGTTAAACAAATCGTAATAATCCTTGTTTTTAAAATCTTTTCTATTATAATCTACTTCTAATTTAGGATCGAAACCACCACGTGCTTTTATTAAATTTGCCTGACCTTCTTCTAACTTTAAATTGGCTTGTTTTGCAATAGGATGAAATTGTTTTACATAGCCTAAATATTCTTTAAATGTTAAGGTTAAAGTATCATTTATTTGAGCAGAACAAAAACTTGAAATCAATAAACAAAGTATTAGGAAATAGTGCTTCATATTACTTTTTTTTTGATTTATCGTTAGATACTAGAGGTTGATAATAATTAGGAGGAAAACCATTAAGTTTCCTCCATAATTCGAACCAAATTGGCACATCTTCCAGTAAACCTATAGCTTTAACACCAGAACCAACGCGAATAGCACTTGGCCACTCGTAATCCTCTTTATCTGGTGCTAATAAAATTCTAAATTTTCCGTTTTCGCTAATAAAGCTTTCAATAGCAACCACTTTTGCACCATAGGTTCCATAAGAAACATTTGGCCAACCACTAAATACAATTGCAGGCCAACCATCAAACTGGATTCTAAAGGTCTCTCCAATATGTACTAATGGTAAATCTATTGGGTTTATATAGGTTTCAACAGCAATATCATAATTTGCAGGCATAATACCAACTAAGCGTTCACCTTCTTTAAAACTCTCTCCAATACCTGTTTTAATCGCTTTATTTATGAAACCATCTAAAGGTGCTTTTATATGATACATGGTATTTCTAATTTCGTAATTAGATTTATTATTTTCTAATTTTGAAACCTGAGCTTCTGCATCAAATTGGTTTGATTTTGCCGTAAACTTATCACTTTGTGCTTTAGATATCTTGTCTATGTATTGCGCTTGAACTCTTGTTATCTCTACTTGTGCATTTATTACTTCGTTTTTAGCTACTAGATATTTATTTTCTTGTGAAATTAGTTTCGCTTGTGTTTCTTGTAATTTTAACCGTTTTTGCTCAACATCTGTTAGCGATTTTAAGCCTTCTTTTTGAAGTTTTTCTGCACGAATAAATTGCTTTTCAGCAATATCTAAATTTGTTTTCGAAGCTTCAAAATCTATACTATCACTCTTTACTTTTAATTTACTTTGTAGTAATTTATTTTGAGCTTGTTGTAGCTTTAATCCGCGTTCTTCAGTTAAAGCTTTAATTTGTTTATTTAAAGCACCAACTTTAGAACCGTAACTTTTTACAGATGCATTTTTAGCATTAATTTGCTGACCAGTTCTTTGCACTAAATTAGGGTCGAAGTAATCGTTTTTTACTTCCGAAATAAATAATATAGTATCGCCTTTTTTTACAAAATCTCCTTCTCTAACATGCCATTTTTCAATTCTTCCAGGAATTGGAGATTGAATACTCTGTGGTCTTTGGTCTGGAGTTAATGTTGTTACTGCTCCATTTGCGGTTATATTTTGCGTCCATGGAAAGAATAAGATAACAAAACTTATAATTGCAAAAATTAACAATAGCCTATTAAAGTTTTTATAATGTTTCTTTCCAAAGGCCTTTTTATGAGACTTATAATGAGAAATATCTACTTTAGTATTTAGTGTGTTATTTGAAATATTTAACATGACTATTTAGTGTTAATTATTTTACCGTTACCTAACGTAACAATCTTATTTGCTTTTGTTTTCCATAAATTACTTTGACTTACAACAACCAGAGACCATATATTCCTATTATCTGTTAAAAAATTAATAATTTGTTCTGCTTCTTCAGCTTGAAATTGATCTAATGGTTCCTTTAAAAGCAATAATTTTGGTTGTTTAACAATACTTCTAGCCAACATTATTTTTTTAGAGATCGTAAAAGATATGCCTTTGCCTTCTGGATGCAAAACCGTTTTTAAACCTAATGGTAAAGTTTTTACAAAGTCTTTTAAACCTACATTTTTAATAGCTTCGTTAACTTGATCTGTAGTAATTGAAGCATCTCCAAATGTAATATTTTCTAAAAGCGTACCTTCAAAAGGTGATTCTTCAGTTAATGTTTGCCCTAAATAGGAACGGTAAGAATTAATATTTATACCAATTAGCGATTTGTTATTAGCATATATTTTTCCACTAGTAGGTTTTATTAAGCCTGCTATTAATTTTAATAAACTGGATTTACCAGAA
>Ga0209828_1001349_pt1 | contig 22330 bp, 23 predicted proteins | sample MaitaG_FD_187429 | JGI IMG/M metagenome (GOLD analysis project Ga0209828, IMG submission 187429) | Marine algal microbial communities from Maine, USA - Maine_Asex2 metaG (SPAdes) (version 2) | ecosystem: Host-associated > Algae > Red algae > Unclassified | place: Maine, USA | collected 2015-01-05
TACAATGCGGCTAATGTATGGGCAGCAAATTGAAAACAAGAACAAACCAACCAGGCTAATACCGTTTAGCTTGGTTATTTTACCACAGCAAAAGCAGCCTATTAAACAATAACCGTTGGGAATACAATTTAAAAGACCATCTTGGTAATGTGCGGGTAGTATTTTTTGATGGACAAAATGGGCAAGCCTACATTACCCAAGAAAACCACTACTACCCAAGCTACCAGTAGCTTGTGATGCACGTCCTAAAGCAAAACCTCACAAGCCTGGTAGTAAAAGGACAACAAGACAATCTAAAAACAAAGACGGAACAGGAAATAAAATGAAGACTGACAGAGGCACGCAAAAGCTTCATATGCACGATGAAAATCACGGTAAAAAAGGAAAGAAGAATACACATTATAGAAAAAGAAATAAAAATAAGAAGTATAAGAATGGTTAAAAAAATTTATTGGACAAGTATTGAATATTTGGTTGAAAATAATTCCAATACGAGAGGAGGAATGGTTTATGCCTTTGCTCAAGCTATTGACGCGCGTGACGCAATTGAAAAGTTCATAGAAAAATTACATGAAGAAAAAAAGAATAGCTCTATTTTAGAAGTTGAATTTGTTTCTCCGTATGACTTTGATATCGAATGGGAGAGTGAAAAAGAGAAATCTCTTTATGATTCATTATATCATAGAGCAATTAATAATGAAGAAGTTATATTTGATGTATTTTATGATTATGGATTTGAAGAGTAAAACTTCCAAAGCAAGCTATTTATAGTGCAGCAGCAGCTTCTCATTCGTGAGTAGGAACTAAATTTGCAAAAGAAAACCCCCAGCTACCTATAGTTTGTCCGAATTTGCTATCCCTAAGTCTCCGACTACGGATACATAAGCATTTTTTAATTTTAAAACTTAATTGCAGCCTTAATATGGAGTTTAACCAAAATGCCAGCAACAACACCAACACCTTAGAAGCCGCTTACCACAGCGAAGGAAGAGTTGTAGCCAATGGTAACAAATGGGAATACAACCTAAAAGACCACTTGGGTAATGTACGTTTAGTATTTACAGAAAGCAATGGCCTCGCAAGCATAGTACAAGAAAACCATTACTACCCATTTGGTATGCAACAAAACGGCAACTGGGCTAAAAGCCAAACCGTAAAAAATGATTATCTTTACAACGGTAAAGAGTTGAATACCGAGATTGGGCTGAATTGGAGTGATTATGGGGCAAGGTTTTATGATGCAAGCATTGGAAGGTTTGTTGAGATTGATCCAATGGCTGATAGTTATATTAGAATTAATCATTATGCTTATGTTGCTAATAATCCTTTAAGATACATTGATCCGGATGGGAGAAATTTATTGGATTATGTTGCTGGAACAATAATTGGTGTTGCTACTAATGTTATTCCAGGATCAACAGGACTAAGAAATCAATATACACCAACAGATGCGGCTCATTACAATACAGCACTTTCTACATTAGATAATTCAGCACAAGCAGGCGGAGCATTACTAACAATTAATGGAGGTAATAAATTGGTTGCTGGTGGTCTTATTGCAGCAGCAGGGGGTGCGCAATTAGCTATGCCTACTGGAGTAACTCAGGTTACAGGTTCGGCAACAGCAACTGCGGGTGGCGCATTAGCAACACAAGATGCAGTAGAGGCCGGTGCAGGCTTGATATTAATGTCAAATTCTGATAATAACCAAGCTGCTGGGTTATGATTATGGTAACCCACCCTCTGGTAGAGAAGGCAAAACAATTGTCAAGAAAAATGGAGTTAAGGTTCAATCATACGGTACTAATGATGTCCATAAACCTGCACATGCACATGTTAAGGGCGGTGGCAAGGAGGTTAGAATAGGTGCAAATGGGAAGCCGTTTAAAGGTGAACCAGAATTGTCACCTAAACAAAGAAAGGTGGTGCAAATAGCAAAGAAACAAATACGAAAAGAAGTTAATAAAGTAGGAAAAGCAAATAAAGCTATTGAAGATTATAACAAAATACAATCAAACAAAAACGGAGGCTAAAATGCAATATGTTCAAGATTTTCTAAACGCTTTGGATAAAAAGCAAAAAAATAAAAAGATAACCTATTCTATCAATAGAGATAACTTAGTACTTTATGAAAAAGCCTGCTTATCTAAATTACCAGAATATTTTCAGAGAGTATTTAATTTTTATAATGGATTAATTATTGATACTCCAAGACATTTAGAATTTTTTACATATAAAGAGATTGAAATTATAGAAAATAGGTTTTTACATTTTGCTATAATAGATAAAAACAAAAAAATATGCTTTGATTTAGAAAAAAACACCAATGCAAATGAGTGTAATATTATATGTTATGATAACAAATATAAAATTACTTCAACTTTCTCAAGTTTTTTGACTAACAAAGTTTGGGCGTGGATTGATCGTGGAAGAGAGATTTGGAAAGAAGAAATATATTAACTGTGTCTACCCCCTCAGCTACCCGTAGCTTATCCGAATTCGCTATTCATAAGCCTCCGACTACGGATAGCATAAAAAGCCAATTAACTACAAATACATACCGCCTCCTTAATTGGAGGGAGGTGGTATTTTTAAAAACTAAAAACAACCGAAAAAAATAGACCCAACGGCAACAAATGGGAATACAACCTTAAAGACCACTTGGGTAATGTACGTTTAGTATTTACAGAAAGCAATGGCCTCGCAAGCATAGTACAAGAAAACCATTACTACCCATTTGGTATGCAACAAAACGGCAACTGGGCTAAAACCCAAACCGTAAAAAATGATTATCTTTACAACGGTAAAGAGCTGAATACCGATTTAGGATTGAATTGGAGTGATTATGGATTTCGGTTTTATGATCCTGTGATTGCTAGGTTTACCGGGGTAGATCCGATTTCAGATCAGTTTCCTCATGTCACCATATACAATTATGCTGAAAACTCTCCAATTGCCCACATTGATTTATGGGGGTTGCAAGCAGTTTTCTTTCAGGTAACGGGTCGTATAGGAGTAAGTGGTTCAGTAATTCCTGGACCAACTGTTTCTGGAGCTCTAGGAGTTGCTGCTGATTTGAAAGGAAATGTAATGGTTTATCACGCAGAAAGTGGCGGACTTGGATTTGGTGCCTATGCGGGAGGAGGAGTCGAAGGAGGAGTTAATTTTGGCGTTGACAATGTAGACGGTTTACTGGGTTGGGGAGTAAATGCAGGCGCTGTAGCAGGGGTATCTCCATTAGGAGGGCCTCAATTTGGAGCCGAAGGAAATATATCGATTTCTTCTGATGAAGGAGAGTCACTGGGGAGTGGCGATAATGGTGGAGGATTCACAGCAAGTGCGGGTGGAGGAATTGGTTTTTTGGGATATGTGGATTTGTCATACACCTCTGAAATTGCTCGATTTACCATATATGATATTGAAATGGCCGGTCAGGAATTAATTAACCAACTTTCTGAGTTACTAGGAACCAATGTAAGCGACTCACAACGAGATTATATTATGGAAAATGTACGAAACCTTAGAACAACAGGCCCTTTAAGTAATAATGATAATCAAGAAACTTGTGAAGAAGAATGTAAACAATAAATATGGATTACCTTAGTTATATTTCTTTCGGGTTTATGATCATAGCTTTCATTGTCTATGTTATTAATGTGATTAAATTAATAAGCCGACATGTTTCCAATGATCCAATTATTAATAAAGAAGATGGTTCATTTCTTTTAAATCATGAGAAGCGCCAGATGAGAATTGCTACGGCCATGTTTATTGCAGGAATTTTATTATTTCTTTTACTAGCATTTTTAATAAACACCTAATGATAATCAAAAGCCTCAATCTTATGAGTGGGGCTTATTTATTTAACTCAAAGCTGGCGCAAGTGTTCCCAAATCCCCAGCTACCCGTAGCTTGTCCGAACTTGTTATCCAAGGTACCCGTAGCTTGTCTATAGTGGCTATCCATAAGCCTCCGACTACGGATAACATAAAAAGCCAAGTAATTACAAATACATACCGCCTCCTTAATTGGAGGGAGGTGGTATTTTTAAAAACTAAAAACACTCGAAAAAAAATAAACCGAAGCAAAATTCAATTAATAAAGTTCACTTGTGGGGTGTTAAAAATTTCAATTGGTTTTTTTTAATTGAGTTTTTTCTTGGTCTAAAACTAAGCTTTTCTTACCTGTCATTTCTTTACCATTTTGCAATAAAGTTAAGCTTTCAACTTTTCCATTTTCGGCTTTATTAAAAGTAATTTGCGCAGCTACTGCTTTTAAATAAAATACATTATCCGATTTTGCAAAAACATCTAAAGTTGCTTGGCCGGTGGCTTGCGCCCTTAACTGTGTGCCTTCTTTTGAAACCGTTATAAAAAAGTCGGGCAAAAGTTCATATTTTCCAATATAGCTTTCCAACAAGCTTTCTGGCACAACAATATCTTCTTCCATTTTTGCTGTGTCAACTCCTAATTTTTTCAACATTTCTATGCCACCTTGATTAGCTGGATTTATCTCTATTGACTTTTTGTAATTCTTTATAGCATTTTCATAATCACCTAAATTCATTAAAGCTTCCCCATAACTATCATACACATTAAACGATTGCGCAAAAGCATCTATGTTTAATTTAAAAATTTCTGCAGCCTCTTTCACTTTATTATCGTTCATTAATTGATATCCAATATCATTCATCTCATTTTCATTTAAATTCACCGCATCATCATATTTGGCAGTATTATAATAATCAATGCCAGCTTCAATTCCTTCTTTTTGTACTAAGGCTAATAGGTGATATGCTAATGATTGTTTAGGCAAATCATAAGTTTTATCATACATAATGCCCCTAATGGCTTTTGTTATTTCGTATAATGGTGCACCACCTGTATTGTTTAAAAGTACCACTAAAAATTGATCGGAAATAGAACGAGAAATGGAAGTATTAAAGCCATTAATTCCACCATCGTGTGTAATCACCTCAATGCTATCGGTTGTGTTTCCAATTGCATCTTTTCCAACGGCCCAACCATAAGCATATTTATAATTACCAAATGCCGGTATGTAGGGTTTAAAATACAAGTCCATATATTTTTGTGGAAGCAGTTGGTCGGTATATAATGCCTGGTCCCAAGTATACAAATCTTCAACCGTTGAATATAAAGAGCCTGCTGCATAAGGAATTGACATATCTAAATATTTAGCGTTTACAAATGTGCTGCCACTTTTTTCGTAGCCCGTTGCCCTGTTTTTTAAAATGTCTCTATGATGGTCGTAGCCCGAATTACTCATTTTCAATGGGGTGAAAATATGATCTTCTATTACTTGTTCGTAGGTTTTACCGGTAATTTTTTCTATCAGTACACCTAATAAAAAATAGCCAGAGTTGCTATAGCTAAATTTTTCTCCTGGTGTAAATTCTAATGCGCTATCTTCAAATTTTTTCACAAATTCTTCGGGTGTATATGGGTTGCGGCTTTCATTTTGCATAAAACCTTGTGCTGCTGTATAATTAGGTATGCCCGAAGTATGAGTTAATAAATGATGGATGGTTATTTTATCAGCAATGTCTTTATTATAATTGGTAAGGTAAGTGCTTATCGGCTCGTTTAATGCCAGCTTATTTTCGGCCACCAATTGTAAAATGAGCATTGCCGTAAATTGTTTGGTTACAGAGCCTAACCTATGCTTAGTATCGGCTTGGTTGGGCATATTCCACTCCATATTAGCCATTCCAACTCCTTTTTTATATAGCACCTTTCCTTTGTTGGCAATTAAAACCGAACCATTAAATTGGCCATATTTGTTGTAGAGCTTAAATAGTTCATCGAGTTGTTCGGTTTGTGATTGAGCAAAGCTTAAATTAACCCAGGTGATTAGCATAACTGCTACAACACTTAAAGTTTTATTTAATCTTTTTTTTGATGAACACATAAGTTTAAATTTTTTCTATTAATTATATTGTTGGTAAGATGCTTTTTTTTTGAACTTGCTGAATTGGCGGTAAGCACCAATTTAAGCATCTTAAAAAAAAGAACCGATGGTAAAATTAATATTTTTTTTTGAAAGTATATAAGCATAAAGCCAAGGTGATTTTAAAGCCTATTGTAGCAGAATTAATACCAATTTGAGTATGCCCAAATAAAAAAAAGCCAGGAAGATATTACTCTTAACCCCAGCTTTAAAATACTTACCTCATTTTAAGGTAATGTGCCCGTATTATATATTTTTAAAAAGCTTAATTAAATTTAAAAAATAGCTAAACCGTTTTACCAGTTTAGCTATAATATTTAACCCACGCTTTAATTATCAAATTTTATTAACTGATATGCATATTTTTACGGAAGGATTTAAAATTGGTTTCGTTTTTTAAAGAAAGATAAAATATTTTACTTTACAATTTTAATAGTGCGCTATTTTTTAAGGCGCACTATAATGTTTTCAGCAGGAAATAAGTTTCTAAAAAATGTGGCTTCGTATAATACTTTGGTTTTTTTGTTTAAATTAAAAAACCATTCGGCTATATAATTCCAAACAAAATATCCTTTTTCAAAAGTAAGGTGGGTGCTTAGTATTTCATCAAAATGAAAATCAAAATAATAACCTCTATCATACAACGCATCTTTTACAAAAAATTGAAAGGTTTGAAACGAAAAGGTTTTTACGTGTGTAGGGTCAATAAAATTATTGCGTGAAGTAAAATGTGGTACTCGTATATTTAATACACCACCTGCTTTTAAAATTCTATGTATTTCTTTAATTAACGGCGTAAGGCTTACATGCTCTAACACATCTTGACATAAAATTGTATCAAAACTATTATCATCAAATGGTAAGGGCAGTTCATTTAAATTATGTATTACATCAACCCCGGGCAAAGCAGCTACATCTAAGTTAATCCAACCTTGTTTTATATCGTTTCCACAACCTAAGTTAAGCTTTTTCATTTAATACATTTTTAGCTGTTCTATAATGTAAATCGATACTAATTATAAAAGCAATGTTCATAAAAAACAAAGATCCTGTTTTATCTACTTCTACCAAATCGCCCAAAAAATTGTTGGCCAACAACACTGTAAACGACATTAAACTGGCCATTACAATATATTTATAAGGCGGTGACAAACCACTATGGTACAACTGCTGGCCTTTTATTAAGGTGATTAAGATGATGCTTAATAAAATTATTAAACCCGCAATTCCTTGTTCTATCAATATCAATAAATAATAATTATGCACGGTCGATTTTTCTGGATTATCGCTTACATAAGTTTTAAAACTACTAATGGTATATTTTTTATAATTTTTGTAGAAAGCACCTGGGCCAAAGCCAACTATGGGCTTGTCGGCCACCATTCTAAAGCCTGCTACCCAACGGTAAACTCTTTCCATAGCAGAAATATCTTGCATGCTTATGGTTGCTTTTAAATGGCTTTTCCAATTACCATGATAAATTGTTTTTTTATAATCGGGTGCAAAATTTAAGTAGGCATTATTATTTTGCATTAACAATACAAAGGCAAAAATTGCAATAATGCCTGCAATAATAGTTGGGTACATTAACTTAAACTTTACTATAAAATATACGGCTACTATAATGGCAATACTTGCAATTGCTGCCCGGGTGTACGAATAGTAAATGCCCACAATTAACAAGGGAATACTACCATCGATAACTAACCTTGCTACTGATCCTTTTTTAAATAAAAATCGACTACAAATAACAAAAGGCAAAAAGGCGACTTGTGTTACCGCAGAATCGACATGGTTTCGAAAAAATGGAGACATGGTTCGGTTAACAAAGGCAAAAGAAAAATTTAAATTGTAATGCCTTAGTAAGATGTAAATGGTAACCAATATTAGGGGGATTAAAAAGCACCAAAACCAAATTTTGTATTGATTTACATTTTTTACCACCAAAGCAGTTAGTATGCCAAAGCTGCAAATAAACCAACATTTGGCCACAAAAAATTTTAATGAAATTAATTTTTCGGTTGAAAAAATAGTGGTGATGCCTAACCAAACCAACATTAAAATTAGCAATAATATTAATGGATGATTTAATAAAGCTTTATTCTCTTTGCTGGGGTTTAATAAAAAATATAATGGCAGCAATAGCAGAAAGCCAGCCATTAGTGGTTCGGTTGGTAAATTAAGCGCAAGGGCATCACTAATTTGGTAATTGATAGAAATGGGTATAGCAGCAACCAATAGGTAAAACAACAAGTTGAAATTTAATAAAGCAACCGCAAGTACCAATACCCCAAAAGGCAACAATAATAATATTGGTTCATCAATATAAATACCAATAGCAAAGCAAACAATACTAATGCTACTTAATAAGTAAAACCAAGTGGTTAAACCATAACCCCACAATTTGTTACTAACTGCTGGTAACATTCAATTTTTTCAATTGCTCTAATATTACAACTGTAAATATGCTTAAAATTAAAGTTGCTAATACTGCACTTAAAACTCCAAGCGTTCTTTTAGGTTTCGATTTTTTTAAACTCGGTGCTGCCCGCTCTAATATATAAACCGAGCTAACTTTATTATTAGCCAAAGTATTGTATTGTGCTTTTATAGTTTCGGCTTCGTTTAAATCGTTAATAATGGTAGTTTTTGTTTGTTGCAAGTAGTTTATATTGTTTGGGCTTTCTGCCATTTGCACATCAATTTGTTTAATGCGTTTATTTAAATCATCAATATTGTATTGCAAAGTTTGAGTTAAATTGGTTTTACTTTCTTTAGTAATGTTACTATAAGTTTCATCAATTTTTTGCACTACGCTGTTAGCAATATCGGCAGCAATTTGTGGGTTTTCATCTTCAACTGCAACTTCAATACCATCTAAAGCATTTTTAATAATGCTAAAATTTTTCATAAACTTTTCAGCAGCTTTTACACCAGCTAAAGGGTCGCTTGCTTTTATTTTGTAGTGTTGTTGTAAATTAAATTCGCTAATAACACTTTGTAATAAAGGCGATGAGCGGCCAATAGAAAGTAAACGATCAATCTCTTTACTGTTGCCAAACAAGTAAGTGGGGTAGTCGCCAGGCGTTCTACTAAAAATGCTGGTCCGATCAACAGTATAAGGGTTAGCGGCCAAAAAAACCGCTCTCGATTGGTAATAATTTGGCTTTAAATATAAAGTGACCGCACTAATTACGGCTGCCAAAAAGCAAACTGCTATTAAGTGCCATTTCCAACGAAATATAATAGAAACTAATTCTAACATTAAATGTATAACGAAAATTGATTATGATAAAATATAAAATCGCAAAATAACAACTAAAACTTTACTTTATCTAAATTAGTAACAAAACCCTTTGGTAATAAATATTTTAATTAAAACATAATTTTAGCTAAGCTTCAACCATTGTTAAGAGGTACAATATTAAGGATTAACATTAAGCAACTCAATAGCTACTTGTGTAGTTTTATCTTTTATTACTTCAAAACTACAATCGCTAAATTTTGGAAAACCAAGCATTGGTTCAAAATTGTTTGAGAAACCATAAGGTTCTTTTGGCAAAACACCAAAGGTGCCATCCTTATCTAAAGTATTATTACTGTTCTCATCATGATATATTGATAAAGCATAAGTTCCAGCATCTAAATCAACAAAGTCAAACTTTACCTCGTCGCCTTCTACCTTCAGCCGATCTACCAAAAATTCGTTGCCGCCTGCTCCTTTAGAAATATCTTCCTCCCACATATCTTTTGCATTATACAAGCCAATTTGAATAAAACCACTTTGCTTTTTTATGTTACTTACGGTTAGTTCAATTTTTGTTTCATTGGTATCAATTACCACAATACCTTTTTCCTTTTCTTTACAATTAGTAAAAAGTAGTAGCCAAAAAGCTATCAAATAGGGTCTACAATAAGTTTTCATTACTCCTCCTTTCTTTAATGTTGCTCCAACATATCTTCCAATCTTAATGGCTGGTGTTGGGCAATCCAACTTGAATAATCCGCAACAAAATTAACATTTTTTTGCATTTCTTGTACTGCTTTCAATATTTTTTCAGCAGATTGTTTTGGAGGTGAATCAGAAATATTTGCTGCAACAATTTGAGCCACTTCTGTAGCATTTTTTAAACTTTGGTTAATATTACCTCGCCCAGTTACCGCATTGCCTAAGGCGTAAACATTGTTATAGTTTTTTAATTGGTAAGATGCTTTATCAATATCGTAAGTTTCATTTTGCATAATAATGCCTTTAATTGGCTCGGGTATGCTGCCAATAGAAGAAATGATAAATGGAGAATGAACCGCAAAGCTTTCGTCTAATACTTTGTACGTTCCGTTTTCTACCATAGTGCGGTTAAAAACTATTCCTTTCAGTTCATTATTTTCAATAACCGCCTCTTTAGCACTTGCACAGGCGCTTACCTTAAATAAAAATTTACTTTTATTATGATCTAATATTTTAACTCTTGTCTTTTCTGCCTTTTCAATTTCTTCTGCCGAATTTCCTTTTAGCGGTGCTAACGACATATCTTTAAAACGCTTTCTATAATAAATGGTGCAAGGCTCAATATTTAGCTCTTCAAAACTAACACCATATTTGGTTAACACTTTAGGTATGCCATGTTCCAACTCAAACAAATTGGTATTAAAGCCTTTTTGGTTTAATGCATTGTTTACTAAATGAAACATAATTGCCTTTGCACAATCTATTGAAGCCAAGCCACCGCCAATAATTATGGCGTTGTTTTTAATTTTGTATTGCGGCCCCTTGTAGTTGGGTTCGTGTTGGTGGTTAAACCAATAAATAAAATCGTTTTGATAATAAAAACCTTTGCCTTCAAATTTGTCAATTCCGTTTAAGGTTAATGGCCGATCTTTCCAAGCCCCGTTGGCCAAAACAATGGCATCTGCACCCCAACTTAAAAGCGTTTCTAAATTTACTGTTTTGCCCAATTCGGTATTCGGCACATAATGCACCAAAGGGTGATTTAATTTTTGATTAATACGGTCAATTTCGCGATTGCGCAACTTAATATGCCACTTGGGTAAACCGTCTTCAATTTTACCATAGGGCAAAGCATTTTTTTCAATTACTACGGTAGTAATTCCTTTTTCACTTAGTTGATAAGCAGCCTCCGAACCAGCCACCGCACCACCAATTACTATTGCGATATGCCCGGTTTTGTCCATTTGTTAAAACAAGGTAAATAAATTTGTATTAATTATGATGCTAAGACACAATAATAAAATTGTAAATTTATTATTTACTGTTTTCTTAGTTTTACTTTTGCAGTCAATTTTTTTATAAGATCTTTATTTGGAACAAAGCAACGACAATACAACCAGCCTCAACAAAGCCATTAGCCAAACCGGTTATTGCAGCCGCAGGGAAGCCGATAAACTGGTTGAAAAAGGATGGGTAACTATTAACGATGCACCTGCAAAATCGGGTAACCGAGTTAGTCCAACTGATAAAATTAAAATTAGGGGTGAGCTAATTCGTCAAAAAAAAGAGAAGGCTATTTTTATTGCACTTAACAAACCCTTAGGTATTGAGTGTACCACCAACACCAAAGTAAAGGGCAATATTATAAGTTATTTGGGGCTTAAACAACGTATTTTCCCAATAGGCCGATTAGATAAAAACTCGGAGGGCCTAATTTTTTTAACCAACAATGGCGATATTGTTAATGAAATATTACGAGCCAGATACAACCACGAAAAAGAATATATTGTAAAAGTGAACAAGTCAATAAGCTCAAAATTTATACACAAAATGGCCAATGGTGTGCCTGTTTTAGATACTATAACCAAAAAATGTAAAGTTGAAAAAATAAGTACAGATACTTTTCGCATTGTTCTTACACAAGGCCTTAATCGGCAAATACGCCGAATGTGCAAACACTTCGGCTTTAAAGTTGTTGCGCTAAAACGGATAAGAATAATGAACGTGCTACTGGGTAATTTACCTATTGGCAAATGGCGCAATTTAACTAAAACAGAATGGGCAGTTTTAAAAGGAACACTAAATAGTGCAGAATTGTAAACAAGGTTTTTTTAAATTTTTACATCATTTAAGTTTTTCAACACCATAAGCTTTAAGCCCACTTTTAACTTGTTCTGCTTCCTTAGTTTCTGGGTATAATAAATAGCTGGGTGCTACAATTGGTTTTGCACTATCTACTGTAATTTCTATTATTTGTTTAAAGGGAAATTTTTCGCCAGCCATTTTAAATAACACTTTTTCCATTGCTTGGTATGGTTCATTTTTTTGGGTAAGCATTTTTGCTTTACCTTTTAATTGAAACCCTTTCTGCACAAAAACATCTACAAAACTTACACAAACATTAGGGTTTTGTTTTATGTTTTTAATAGTATTGGGCGATGCAATGTGCGCAATAATAAGCTTGTCATCACCAAAATAAGTAAACAATTCTTTGGGCGAAACATTTGGCATATCATCCACACTTGAAGTTGCCAACCAACAGAGTACACAGTTGTTAATGGAGGCTTTTATGGTTTTGCTTAGTTTCATTATTTAAATTTTATTTTTTTAAGATGCTTAGTAACCATTATTAAACATATCCAATTTCTTCATTCAATGCCACTTTACTTTTGGCGAAGTTACCTGTTCCAAAAGCAATTTCTTTACCTTGTTCGTTATATAAAACGCCTTCGGCAGTAAAAATATTTTTTGAAGTAAACCGCACTTTGCCAACTGCTTTTAACAAACCATTTTGTACAGGCCGCACCAAATTTAAATTGAAAGAAGTGGTTAGTAAAAACACATCCATAACAATAGATTGAACTGCAAAATAGCAAGCATCATCTAATAACTTAAAATATACCGAACCGTGTACTGCATTTAAAGCATGATGATAATTCTGTTCAATGTTTATAGTAACCGTTGCTGTCTTTTCTTCAATTTTTATAGTTGTGCTGGGGAATAATTTAGCCTGTATGTTGGCCTTTAAATACATTTGTGCTAATTTTTTATAATGCGCTTCCATACTTTAATTTAAAAATTTTAAAGCTAACAAAAAAGAGCTTTCTTAAAATAAGTATCTTTACAAAAAATAATTTTAAGTGAAGTACAGATTAGAAAAAGATAGCATTGGCCCGGTAAAAGTTCCGGTAGAAAAATATTGGGGTGCACAAACGCAACGTTCCTTACAAAATTTTAAAATTGGTGGCCAGCAAATGCCTACCGAAATTATTAAGGCTTATGCCATCTTAAAAAAAGCAGCAGCATTAACCAATTTACAAACCATTAACTTTGAAGAAGATAATGCCAAACAACAGTTTGAAGACAAAGTAGATTTAATTGTGAAAGCCTGCGAAGAAGTATTAGATGGTGGTTTAGATGCCGAGTTTCCTTTGGTGGTTTGGCAAACTGGCAGCGGCACACAAACCAATATGAATGTAAACGAAGTGGTGGCCAACCGTGCGCACGTATTAAATGGCGGTGCCTTAACCGACGAGAAAAAATTGGTACACCCAAATGATGATGTTAACAAATCGCAATCGAGTAACGATACTTTTCCGACCGCAATGCATATAGCTGCTTATAAGCTATTAGCAGAAAATACCTTGCCAAATTTAATGGCTTTAAAAGATGCTTTTGCCAAAAAGGTGGAGCAGTTTAACAGCATTGTTAAAATTGGCCGTACCCACTTTATGGATGCTACGCCTATAAGTTTAGGGCAAGAGTTTTCGGGCTACGTTTCTCAATTAGCCCACGGCATAAGAACTATTGAAAATAGTTTAGCTCATTTAAGCGAATTGGCTTTGGGCGGCACCGCAGTTGGTACCGGTATTAACACGCCACCGGGTTATGCTATTGCGGTAGCGGAAAAAATTGCGCAACTTACTGGCTTACCTTTTAAAAGTGCCGATAATAAATTTGAAGCATTAGCAGCTCACGATGCTATTGTGGAGGCTCACGGCGCATTAAAAACAGTAGCCGTTAGCTTAATGAAAATTGGTAACGATATTAGAATGTTGTGTAGTGGCCCACGCTGCGGTATTGGTGAAATTACGATACCTGCTAACGAGCCGGGTTCGTCTATAATGCCAGGCAAAGTTAACCCAACACAAGCAGAAGCCTTAACTATGGCTTGTGCGCAGGTAATTGGTAACGATGTAGCTATTAATATTGGCGGTTGCACAGGTCATTTTGAGTTAAACGTTTTTAAACCAATGATGATTTACAACTTTTTGTTATCGGCTAAGTTAATTGGTGATGCGGCAGACTCGTTTAATAGAAACTGTGTGGCTGGTATTGAACCAAATTTAAAACGCATAAAACACAACTTAGAAAACTCGCTAATGTTGGTAACCGCTTTAAACCCAAAAATTGGTTACGACAATGCTGCCAAAATTGCCAAAAAAGCTTATGCAGAAGACAAAAGTTTAAAAGAAGTGGCGATTGAATTAGAATTGTTAACAGCCGAGCAGTTTGACGAATGGGTAGTACCTGAAAATATGATTGGCTAATTATTTTAAATTTAAAACAGCAATTGCAAGTGCGCTATTGTTAAAGTATTTAAACAAAACCGTTTAAGTGGTGGTACACGTATTTTTGCCGAAGCTGCCTGTTTTTTAAAAAAAATAACAACCTTCTATAGTTTTATAATTAAAATTATTTGACCTTTGTAATTACCCATCTGGTAAATTTATTGTATTGTTAATTATTTATGTATTATATATGAAATCTTCTTGGAACAACATGCTGGATCGCTTATCAAACTGGATTGATTTAGCTATCCTAAATTTACCTAATTTCATAGTAGCTTTAATCGTTTTTATAATTGCAATATGGCTATCAAAAAATTTACAACGGTGGTCAAGCAAAGCATTAAGCAGGTTAATAAAACAGCCCTCGGTAAGAAGCTTAGTTTCAAAGCTATTGTCAGCCCTTATTATTGCTATGGGTTTATTTATGGCCTTAGGTGTACTTAATTTAGACACCGTACTTACCTCACTTTTGGCAGGTGCTGGGGTGGCTGGTTTAGCAATTGGTTTAGCTTTGCAGGGCACTTTGGCCAACACTTTTTCTGGTATATTTTTAGCCGTAGACGATATATTAAATGTGGGTGATTGGATAGAAACCAATGGATATTCTGGTACGGTTGTAGAAATTGATTTGAGATGCACTAAAATTAAAGAAAGCGATAATAACTTGGTGATTATACCAAACAAAACAATTTTAGAAAACCCTTTTAAAAATTATGGTTTAACTACAAGAATAAGAACAAGTATAACTTGTGGAGTGTCTTACCAATCAAACCTTCAAGAGGTGAAAGCGTTAGCAATTAGCACAATTCAAAAAATATATCCTCCTTTAGTAACCGAACAAATTGAATTTCATTATTTAAATTTTGGCGAAAGTTCAATTGATTTTCAATTACGCTTTTGGGTAAATGCTACCGCTAATATTACTTCCTTAGAGGCCAAAAGTGAAGCCATTATTAATTTAAAAGACGCGTTTGACGAAAATAATATTGAAATTCCTTATCCTATAAGAACAATTTTTAATTCGGATAAATAAAAGCTACTGGCTAATATTTTATCAAAAAATAACGCGTTACTTTGCTCTTTACATTTATAGTAAAGATGAAATTGAAGTCCTATTCTTTTATTTTGTTTAGGCTTTCCAACGCACTCAAAATCTCCTCCACCTCTGCTCTTACTTTATAATTTTCATCAAAGTGTTTGTATACGATGGTTCCTTTTTTGTCAATTACATAAGTGGCAGGTATGGGTAAAGTATTGTCTTCGTTGCCATTTGATTTGCTTAGGTTAATGCCAAAAATTTTGTATTTATTGATCGTTTTTTTAGCCATCTGAAAATCTAAACCATATTGCTGCATAATAGAAGTACCACCTGAAATAATGGTATAAGGGTGTTCCATTTTTTTGGCCATTTCGTTAATGTATTCGGGCAACTCAGGTGATATGGCCACTAAGTTTGCGCGCAATTTTTTCATTTCAGGGTAGTTTTCATCTAAGGCAGATAAATATTTATTGCAGTATGGACACCATTCGCCACGGTAAAAAGTAAGCACAATTGGGCCATCTGCCAACATTGTTGTTAAACTAACTGTATCTCCGGCTTGGTTAACGCCCTCAAAGTTTGGGGCTTTGTCGCCTACGTTTAATTGTGCTTTTGCAGTATTAGTAGCAAAGCTCATAAAGCCAATTATTATTAATAAATATAATGAAAATTTCATAAAAAATATTTTCATCAAATATAGGTTTTAGAATTTAAACTAAAGGTTGGGTAAAAGACATTGTTAAAAAATGAAGACTAATAGTTTCGTTAGGATATAAAATAAGCCCAAACCAATATTGGCTTGGGCCTGTTAGTTTTTACAAATTCAAATCTATCCTTGAATGATATCTAGAGTTTGAGAGTAACTAGTTCCTTCACAAGCATTTATTGCATTGAGTAAGTCTTGAAATTCTCCTGCACAATTTTGTGCAGCTCTAAATGTTGAATTATTATTAGGATTCACTAAAGCTGCATCTATATATTCCTTTAAGCTACATTTAAAGTCGTTAAGACCTTTTGGTGATTGGCACGCACTTGGTGAAGGATTGTCACAATATCCATCAGCTCCATACGCATCACTATCATTTCTAATCCACTAAGCAATGTTAATTCCAGGAACACAACTATTTAATAAGTCTATGTAATCTTTGAAATAAAAATAAACTAAATAAGCACGATATGGTGTAGGATTTTTTGAAAAAGACTCAATATGAAAAATCAAAGTATTAAGTATGCCATTAACAGCTGCTTCAAGACCTATACAAAGTTGCATTCTCATAGCTAATTCATCAATAGCATCTGTTGTTTTTAAATCTAATATCTCGGTACTTTGTTCTATAACTTCAGGCAGTATTTCTTCTTGCGTACAAGAGGTAATTGCAATACAAAATGCAACTAGAAAATGCAACTACAAAAATGGGGATTAATTTAATTCTACTTAATTTTAGAATGGTCATAAATTTTGTTTTTAATTAATTGTTTAGTGCTTACTCTATTCTGGCTTTTCAGCATTCTGCCACTTTTATGGCTATCTCTTTGATTAGGAGAGCTAAGCCATAATTATGATTACGTAGCTAAAGCAAATGCACAGCGTGCAGAAAATCTGCACTCCTATTTGGTTAACATATTTTAACGCCCGATGGAGCAGCTCAATTTTAAGCAGCATTTGAGGCTTAATTATTTGAAGAATATAAAAGGAAAACTACCACACAAACCTTATACTTACATTTGGGGTAAAGGGTAAGCTTGTTTTATCAATTGCTTTAATTTCGTCTTTTCCGTTTTCATTGCTAACAATATAAGTTCGTTCGTAAAAATTTTTAGCATTTAACAAATTAACTATTGAAGTGGTAAAATGTGCGTTCCATTTTTTGTTAATTGGCTTTAATTGATAGTTGGCACTTAAATTTAGTGTGGTATTAATAGGCAAAACATTACCATTAATTGGGCCGTAAATACGTATGTAGGGTTTTGGTTCTTTTTGCTCAGGCGGTATTTCAACCGATGTTGAATTGAGGTATTCAAAACCAACCATTTCTGTATAAGGCAGGCCACTACTAATTTTAAAGCCAGCTGAAAATTGCCAATTATTTAAACGTAATTGGTTGGTATAATCTAATATATGCCTTTGATCGTAGTTAGAAGGAAAGGTGGTTTTTTGTTCATTAATTTCAAAAGTTAAATCGGCTTTACTCAACGAATAACTTAACCAGCTTCTAAACTTGCCAATACGTTTTTTAAGCAAAACATCAATACCAACAATGTTTGAATTGCCAGCCTCTGGCCTGTTTTGTGGTATGGTTTCTATGCTGTATGCCCTGCTGCTAATGCCGTCCACTTTTCTTTTATAGGCTTGCACATCAACTACCCAATCGTTAGCTTTGTACATTAAACCTACTTGATACATTTCAGAGTTTTGTACTTCACTTTCTTTGTTTGCCAACTCCCATATCGGCAATTCGAAGCCTAATTTACTTCCTTTAAAAACCGCTACTTGGCCAAGCACTTGATGATACAAGCCAAAACTACTGTGTACACTAATTGATTTTGACAACTTACAATCTACCCTAATGCGTGGTTCAAATTTAACTTTGTTTTTGCTAAATTTTCTATCTATACTACTTTGGCTAAGCCTAATACCCGCTTGCACACCAATTTTATTTTCTATAGGATTTTGAAAATGTGCATACAAAGCGTGCAAATCAACATTGCCCAACAAGTGCTCCTCTAAAAATTCTCTTCGTTCCTCTTCCGAAATACTATAGTTAACTTTGTAATTAGTAAATTGATAACCTATTTGCCAATTTTGCCCTTTACTACCATCAAAATTATTGTGCAAAACAAGCTGCCTGTCGGTAACACTATTTTTTCTATGCGCATCAATAATAGGTTTTTCTCCTTCGGCTGCTATTACTTTGTATTTATAGTTTAAACTGTCGTTAGCAACAATGGCCTTTACTACAGTTGCTGCATTATTATTCCATTGATGTTGCCACTTTAAACTTAAACCTCGGTTAATTAAATATAGGCTGTCGGTTTGATTGAAACTTCTTCTTCTACTCTCCTTTATTTCATCATTAAAATTATTAACTACATGCATACCAGATAGTTGAACCTTGTTTCGGCTATTTATTTGGGTAGAAAATTTAAAGTTAGCATCTAAAAAATAGAAATCGTTCTTAATATCAATTTGTTCTTTTTTCAAACTATCCAATTCCGCAACTTTAAACAACAAGCCTTGTTGGCTTATAGAAGTATAAGTTTTAAATGTTGGGCTTTCAAAAATTTCATTATAAGATCTTCTTAAAGAAAAAGTAACAGCAGCTGGTTTATTGCCGAACTTCATTTTTTTGTGCGCATAGGCTTGTGCGTGTGTCATATTTGCACCCAAGCCAAAATTGTTTTTATAAGCTTTTTCATCGGGCGACAATAACTCTATTACGCCACCAATGCGACCACCATAAGTAGCATTAAAACCACCTCTGTAAATGTTAGCATTTTTAATTATAAATGGATTAATAGAAGAGACCATACCAAAATAATGAGCCGTATGGTAAATGGGTATATCTTCCCAAATTATTAAATTTTGATCGGGCGTACAACCTCTAATATAAATATCAGAAGCCTTAGAGGAAGGTGCTGCAACGCCAGGCAAAAATTGTATAATAGAAAGCACATCAGGCTCAATAATACCGGGCATATTACCCATTAATAAAGGTTTTATATTTGTAGATGCGCCATTGCTTTCAACATTAACACCATCTGTTAAGTAGTCTTTAATTACCAAAAAGGCTTCTTCAATAGCAGGCATTCGCAACAAAATAGTAGGGCAATTTTTATTTGTAAATTTAGCGGATGCTATGCTTTGTGTTTCATAACCTACATAACTAACCTTTAGTTTTTCATTAGCTGTTAATTGGTACTTAAGTTCAAAATTGCCATCTTCATCTGTAGTGGTGCCATTGCTTGTGTTTTCTACTATTACATTGGCATAAGGCAAAGGTTTTTTATTTTGATAATCGTAAACAGTACCACAAATGGTTTTTGTTTTAGATGCGTTGATGTTGTTTGTCTTTTGTTTTATCACCACAAAATTACCATCAACAATTTCAAAATGAAGCGTGGTTGTGGCCAGCAATTGATGTAACAAATTTTTAACTGAATTTGTATTGATGTTTAAATTTACAACTACATTTTTCACATCTTTTACTTTATAAGAAAAAAATAAACTATACTTTTTTTCTACCTCTTTTAATACTTTAATTAAAGGTTGGTTTTTTATCGCAACATTAAAAGGTTTACTTTGCGCACCAACTAAAATGGAAAGCGAAACGTATAATATAGTTAATAAGATTATTCTCATCTATTTAAAATAACTACATTATCATTTATTTTATTTACAATATTTAATGGGCCTAAAACTGTATTTAAAGCAGCCTTTAAGTTTTTATGTTGAAAATTACAAGTTACCTTTTCGGTTAGCGCTATATTACCTACTTCAATTTTTATTTTATATTGATCTTCAAGTTCATATAAAGCAGTTGCCAATTTAACCTCTTTTAGTTTTGTAATTCCGTTTAGGTAAACCAACATTCCAGCATCTTTTATAATTTTTATCGATTCGTTTTTAGTAATCTCATCACTCAAATTTCTATTAATATTAGAAACGCTCACTTTCCCTTCTGTACAAATAACATTAAATTCATTGCCTTGCGCCTTTGCCGTAAAAGTAGTTCCCAAAACTTCTACTTGCCCAAAATCGGTTAATACTTTAAATGGCTTTCCTTTTGCTACTTCAAACTTAGCAAAACCGGTTAAGTGCAGTTCTCTTGCCACATCCCAATTGTTTGTATTGTAGTTTAGTTGGCTGTTAGCATAAAGTGTTAGCTTAGAGCCATCGGGCAATTCTTTTGTTTGTTGTTCATTAATTAAAGTTGCCAATTCCACAACATTGTTGCGTGGGTAAAACAAAATTGTTAAAAATAAAACAAGCGATGCGGCAGCTAACAAGGGCAACCATATTGGCAATCGCTTTGTTTTGGTTGCTAACTGCTCTTCATTTTTTGGGCTTGCCAATATCTCTTTCAACATCGCATCTTTATCAAACTTAGGTGCTTGCATTCCCTCGGTTGCTTTACTTAGTTTGTTTAGTTCTTCATATTCTGGCCTTTGTTTAAATTTATCTAATTCTTTTTTTATTATTGTTTTATTTATCCAATCGTGTAAAGTTTTATCATTCTCCATTTTTAAATTTTAAAATTAATTGAGTATTTATATTAATTTACTTATTTAATATTTGCTGAAACTTTGCGCAAGGCATCTAAGGCATTATAAATCCGTTTTTCAACAGCCTGCCTACTTATGCCAATTATTTCGGCAATTTCTTTATAGGTTTTCTTATCTATTCTGCTCAACAAAAAAACTATTCTTTGTTTTTCTGGCAAAGCCGAAATTGCCTTATCAATTTGTTGTTGCAGTTCTTTTGTTTCCAAAACAAACTGAGGACTTTCGTTTGTATGTTGTGCTTGTTTTATGTAGCTAAATTTTAGTTGTACTTTTTGCTTAGCATAAGTATTTAACAAGGTATTGTTGGCTATTTTAAAAACATAACCTTTTGCAGTTGGTAAGTTTACCTTTTTACAATGTTGCCAAAGTTTTAAAAATGCGTCTTGAGTAACATCTTTTGCTAAAGCTTCATTTCCAGTTTTGTAATACAAATAATTGAACAAAGTGGTGGAGTACTCCAAAAACATTTGAGAGTACACTTGTTCATCACATAAAGATTTGTTTGACATTGAAAATAAAAACTTACTAAGGCGTAAAGTTAAATATTTAATTTTCAAATTTGGTACAGCAGCTTTTTTTAAATATAAAAAAGACAGCGAAGCATAGCTCGCCACCTTTGTACACCCACGCCTAAATTTAAAGTAAAGTTTCTTATCATATTTTTTATTTATTAATTATAAAATTAATTCATCTTAAATACAATTAGCAAATAAAAACACCTACCTACGCATTGGTTTATTTTTTTTTTGAAAAGAAACATAAAAGTAAAAAGCCCATTGCGTTATTTTGCAACAGGCTTTAATAAAGTGTTTTTAGTTTTGGGTTTTAATTAGCAATGCTTGTTTGGTAGTTTTACATTTTTAAAAGCATCTTAAATTTGAGGCTTCATATTTTTTAATACCGTTGCTAACTTTCTTCTTGAAATTTCCACTTCATCTCCAGTAGTTAATACTAATTTTTTTTGCATTGTTGGAATGTAAGATTGTATAAATGCTTTGTTTACTAAATGCGAGCGATGGGTACGTAGAAACTGAGTATTACCTAATTGCCTGTCATAAAATTTTAACGTTTTTGCACTTATAAATGGTTTAGTAGACAAGGTGGTATAAAAAAAAGTGTAGTTTGAAACTGCTTGTAACCTAACAATATTTTTTAGTTTTAAAATGCGTATGCCGTCTTCCAAGCGAAGTTTGATGCTACTTTCAAATTCAGGTGTTTTGTCTTTTATCTCAATTTTATTGGTGGTTTTATTATTTAAGAAGACAACTAATACGTTACATTGTTTGGCAATTTTCAAAACTTCTAAGCAACTTTTGTTTAATATAGTTACATTTAAATAAATGATTGGCTTGTTGGTGTGCATGGCGTAATTAATTTTAGTTTTCAATTTATTAAGGTTTTCAATATTGGTTTCTACATTTGTGTTAGCCCAATTTGATTGATGGCTTTCTGTAATTTTAAAATTAATTGCATTGGTCGTTGTTGTATTCATAACTTAGTTGTTTGTTTTTGTTAGCACAA
>Ga0209828_1001351_pt1 | contig 22325 bp, 18 predicted proteins | sample MaitaG_FD_187429 | JGI IMG/M metagenome (GOLD analysis project Ga0209828, IMG submission 187429) | Marine algal microbial communities from Maine, USA - Maine_Asex2 metaG (SPAdes) (version 2) | ecosystem: Host-associated > Algae > Red algae > Unclassified | place: Maine, USA | collected 2015-01-05
ATGCTATTGACTTATTGGCGCCTTGGGATTAAATGGCGATACGGTAGATTACTATTCGCTAGGATACGGACTGACAATTATTGGCGAATATATCCGTTTAAACCCATTAGTACGGTTTAAATGAACTTATCTCCTGCCACCTCATAAAATGAGATTCCGCCTAAGAAAGCTGCCAAAGTGAAGTGGGGTGTTTTCGTTGAGTGCCGGATCATGTAAACAGGCAGGTTGAAAAACCGCAGTGCGAGCCTTGTTCTTGGGAGGATTTACTTATCTCATTCTGAACAATGAAACCCTCTAACTTGAATGATTTGGCTGGTGCCGCGTCGATCAGAAAAGTGCCCTGAGCGGCTGATTAAATTGATCCGTCGTATCGATCGTTGACGGTCTGCTCTCTCCGTTAAGCTGCCAATCTATTCTAGCAGCGATATCAATTGTCGACATGAAAATACCCATTCCTGTTGCACGCAATACGGCGACAATCAAATGTGCTGAACGTCTAGCATATAGTGGATGTCCATAAAAGCAGTTAACTTTAGGTTCTTCTGGAATATTGCAGATGATGTAGTGAAATATATAGGAAACATGATCCTTATCAGAATAAGGCTAGATGATGTCATGTCGCTTTTGACCTCCTATCACAACAATCTTTGTTAGCCGCAGTTATGTGTCCAGATAATCTGAGATTGTCAATTTCACTGTTCAATCAATTACAACACGGTGGTTGTAATTAGATACGTTCGTTTCCTGGGACAAATCCGTATTCTGACAAAACATTAATCAAAGTCAGTCAATCAATTCACTCGAATTTCGCTATTTACTTCCACCAAATATTGCTTAATCATAGCGTGCTTAATTGGAAAATCTTTTTCGGAATATCTCCTAAGTGCATTGTTATAACACTCTGTAGCGAGTTCTAAATTCAGTCTTCGCTCGTGGCCAGTTATTTTTCTGTAAGCGTTCCCCAAATCGATCTGGTTCATTCCCCATCGCCTTGGAAAATCTGTTTCAGTACTAACTCGTAGCGCCTGTTTGTAACATTCTATCGCCATCCTAATATTTAATTGAATGTCACCACTCGGCAAATTCATATACGCGGTGCCCAGGTTGTTCTGAGTCACAGCCCATCCTTCCGGGAAGTTTGTTTCGGTTCGAACACGTAAAGCGGCCTCGTAACACTGGATTGCTCGTTTCAAATTCTGCAGAACACTTCCAACCTTGAGGTGACTAAATGCCACGCCCATATTGTTCATAATCATCGCCCAACCCCGTGGGAAACTAACCTCAGTACGAACTCGTAACGCAGCTTCATAGCAGGATATCGCGAGTTTAATATTCTGCTGTGTATCGCCACCCGGCAAGTTCCTATATGCGGTACCTAAATTGTTCTGCGTTCTTGCCCAGTCAACTGGAAACTCAACTTCAGTTCGGACCCGTAGTGACGCAGTGTAATATTCTATCGCTTGCTCCATGCTGCGTTGACGGTCTTCCAGTACAGAGTTATTGTAGATTATGCCAAGATTGTTTTGTGTCTCAGCCCACTCAACTGGATATTTTTCTTCTGTCAGGATAGGAAGCGCACGCTCCAAATGCGAAATCGCGCGCCTAAGATTTTTGCGACGTTCACCGCTAGGCAGATCTTTATATATAAGCCCAAGAATATTCTGAATTTCCGCCCATTCAACAGGGAAATCAGATTCCGTAAAAACTCCAAGAGATTTCTTGCAACACAAGATTGCGTGTTGCAGATTTCTTTCTCGATTGCCAGAGGGCAATTTACTGTAAACTTTAGCAAGGGCTGTATTAGTCCAAGCCCACTGCTGAGGGTACGCTTCTTTTGTATAGATCTGCAAAGCTATTTCATGGAATTCAACTGTGCGTAGGAGGTCTTTGGAGCGGTCTCCCACAGATGCTAGAAGTAACTCATTTGCAAGGACATTAAGTGACTCGACCTCATTGGCCCTAACTTTCCAGTTGCCGCGTTGCGGCTGGATCTCCAATATAGACCACCACGAAATCAATTCGTAATGATCGTTCATTCTTACCTCATTTCGCGCTTCTGTAGCAAGAACTTTCCAGTTATTCCTTGCAGTAGCCGGCACGATACGATATTCATGGATCCAACTAAGTTGAGCATACACATCAATTGAACTGATCGTCTGTCGACTCCAATAGTCTCTCCAATAAATGTCATATGCTATTGGTTCATGCAATGCGCGCATCATGGTGTCATGCAATGTGAACCACCCATCACGCTCGGCGGATCTGAAAAAGCTATACCCGATTAAGTCACTCCAGGCTGCGTCGGTCGCAGCGCTATTAGGATCAGCGCTATATGCCCTCCGGCCCGCTTTCTCATCGAATTGAGGCGTATTCGCTAATCGTTTTATCCAGGCCTCTTGATCTGACCCATTAAGAGATCTCATAAATAGATGAGCGAGCTTCTGTTTATCAGGACCGGCCGCTCGTAACTTTTCCGGTATTGCCTTTTTACCTTGTACATTCTTTGCCAAAATAATGTCGACGCACAGTCCCAAGGACTGTGCGTGATAGCCTGATTCTGTCAACTCTCGGTTTTCTACAGCATCACCACGACTTACCCAAAGCGCTGCGCTTTGCATACTTTCTTCCATAATTCCACAACGAGATAGAAATAATCGAGCATCACTACCTGATAAACCACCAACCAGGTGTTGCTCAAGAAATCTCAAACTACTCCAATCACGGTCGATTAGATCCCACGTCAACCGGTCGCGACCACCAACTAGTATTCCTAGCGCCGAACCTTCACGATATAGCTTCTGGACCCATTGCTCCCGATACGCGTTCTTTACTTCACCCCTCTGCGTGTCTCGGAGAGCTTCAAATGTGTCAATTATAATTAGTCCTCGACATGTCTTGTCATCTCTCTTAGGGAGATACTCCGATAAATCGAGTAGTAACTGAGAGGAAAGCTGATCTTCATCGTAAATATCTTGAGCTGTAAGGCTGCGTAACCGCAAAAATTCCTGTTGACCAGTTTGAGTGCTTAACCATTCAAAAGCCTTCGAGTCTTTTACTTTATCTTTTATTGAGCCTCCTGCAATCTTTTCTATCAACCACTTTCCAAAATTGGCTCCAGGAATAGACCACAAATCGTCACCCAAAGCTGAAGCGGCTTCCCAGATATTTGCCATGTCTCCACTACCTTGAAACTGCGGTTCGTCAGATTCTCCTTGTTGATATCGCAGCCAACTGAAAGTCATGTCAAAACGCGGACATGGTACGTCGTTGAATTGGCGTCGAATCTCAGCTAGCACCGCTGCCTCGTCACTATGGAATTTTCCACCACCTGTTTGAATATCAAGATCAAGAAAAGCTACGGGAACAAAGTTTCTAGCCATTTCGCGTAAATGCTTTAGCAACCATGTCTTCCCTGTACCACCGACGCCATGAAACGCTATAACTGGCAACGGATGAGTTCTAAAATCAAGGAGACGGTGCAGAGCGTTTAACTCAGACTCGCGATTTGTAAAGTTCTTCAGCTCCCTTGTAGGAGATCTAAGTTGCTTAAGCTTTTGCGGCATATGTAATAAACATTAATGTCATTGAAAATTGCAGTACATACCTAACGTGTGGTGATAAAAAAGGCATCCGTTGTACAATTTCCATCGGGAATATATATTCATTCTCTTTACAACGGACACTCAATATCAGATATTACTTCAACTACTGCCCTTTTTTTTTGCAAAAATATATTACATGATAATAGCTAGTAATATGAATGGGAAAGGCCGTTTCAAAGCTGATTGCAGACCTGGCTAAATGACAGTTTGACTATTCAGCGTACGTCTGAAATTGGCCGATAGCACGAATTCCTTGAGCATCATATCAGGGCAAGCTGTTAACAGTTACTGGCATTGTTGTTTTCATTTTCAATCGGCTCGAATCTTTTTCCTCTTAGCCGATTTATGCCGCTCCTTAAGCTCAATATCCACGTACCGGTCTGTGATGGCACTAGAGCTGTGCCCAGCGTCATCTCTGACATGCTCCCTGGGGCGTCGTTGCACATCATCTGATATGCCCGTGTGTCGTAACCAGTGCACGGTGGCGTCCATCATGGCATCGGCATCTTCTTTGAGTCCTTGTTCAGATAGGTTTTCGATAGCTCGATTGAAACAAGTCTGTACTATTTTCCGTATATGGGTGGTGTCAGCGAGTGGCCCCATGCCTCTATGAAGAGGGAAGAGAGGTGCTTTGTCTGCCGGTGTTGGCAACGCGGTGAATCCCTGAAAACGACGCCAACGTCTCAGGGCGGCCAGCATCGTATCGCTCACCGCGATTTGACGTTCTTTGTTGCCTTTTCCCACCGTGGTAAACCACCACAGACCATCATGGTCCTTGTGGAAATCATTCATGCTCGGTGTCCACCGATTGCTAGCGCCTAACTCGGAGATACGCAAGTACATGCCGTAAAGCACAGAGATCATAAACAGTGTGCGTTCGTGAGTGTCTGGCTCTTCCTCGGCCAGCTGTTCAGCGGTATCGATCAGCGTTTGCCACTGTTGCGGACTGAGCCGTCGCACCGTGGTGTGGCCTTGGCGTTTTTGAACAAACTTGCTTTTCTGACGTATCAACGCCACCGGGTTGGAGACGGTATATTCTTCCATTTGCAGGTATTGGAAGAAGCTGCCGATGATCGCCAACAGCTCCTTTACGGACCCATTGGAGGTGGTGTAGCTGGTCTTGGTGGGTAATTCGCCTTTTTTGAAGGCCGATTTCGACACCGTGGCAACAAAGGGTCGCCATTCAGGATTGGCCACACGTTCGCCATCCGTGATCTTGAAACGCGGTGCTTTTTTGTTACCGATCCAGGCTGCCGGTGGTTTCTGACAAAAACCGACAAACGCTTCAATGTCTTCACGTTTTAGCTCTTCAAGAAGCTTGTCCGCAATATGCCAGGTCCATTGCAGCAGACGCTCCACGTCGCGCCGATAGCTGTTGAAAGTGCCTAAGCTGCCGGTGTAGGCCTGCAGAAAGCTGCGTGCCATGTCAAAGTCGTTGCGTTGAGCTGGTGTCAGGTAGGCAGGTGCGGCAACGGTGTCGATTTGCTTTACGGTGTCGAAGCAGGCCGTTGGTGCACGACGTAGACTGGCGGTTTGGGTGGGTATTGGCATAGTTTGGCAGTATACACCTTAACCCTAGTTATGAGAGTAATCACGCTTAGTGGGGTTTGATGTCGATTTGTAGCTCCCCCGTTTGTCCTGTTCGCTGTTCTTTAATTCGCCCTGTGTTGGTAATTCGGAGGAACAACGAAAGATACTATACGCGATTACCGGCGGCACCCTGTTCATGTAATTCCTAGCAAATCCTTGTAGTTTTCACGAGCAATCGTAGGTAGTCGTCCACCAAAGTTTGATAGCAAGCTGAGAGAACTCAACTATTCGCGGTACTGGCCGGAGTTCACTGTTGCAATTAGCTGGATTGCACGGAGGCTTTTAAGCGACCTTCGCACTATCGAACCTTCTAGTAAAATCGCTTTGGGCGGGCCTCCTCCGGATTTTGCGAGTGCCGCGACTAAATTAGGCGTACCCGAGGATGCGTTGCGTGAAGCACTAGCGCTGCCAGCGCAGCGTTGATCGGGGGTTTCAGGCCCTCAAACAAGAGGAGGAGGGCCTGAAACCAGCATCAAAAACCGGCTTTAATTTTCTCGAATTCACCAACCATTTTTTCGCGAAGCGCAATATCCATGGGAGCTTGCGCCAATACAGGCGTAGTAACAGCGCCAAGTCCCACCTCGTCCAACGCCTCCTGACCTAATGCGTCCATAGCCGTCTGGTTGCCACCACCATAACCCCATGCGCTGACGATATATGCTGATGATTCAGGTTCCATCCATGCGTTTAAAAAATCATAAACAAGGTCTTCTGAGTTAGGACCATCCACAACATCAACATATCCGCAGTACCAGGATGAAGAACCTTCGGTAGCGTTGCGATTGCTTGCAACAGGAACATCGTTGGCAATCAATGTTGTTGGTGTCTCGTTCCACGCCCAGGAGATCAGTACTTCGCCAGTAGTCATCAACTGCGCCAATTCGGCACCGTCGGCCCAGTAGGTGCGAACATTCTGATGCGCTTTGCGCAGCCAATCAGAGGCTTTTTTGAAGTCCTCTTCTGTCGCTGTTGTCCAGTCAGTGACACCAGTAGCCAGATAGGCGAGCGCATAAACATCATCGACGTTATCCGGTAGCGACATACGGCCTGCATACTCCTCGTTCAGAAATACTTGCAGACTTTCCACTTCGGACGCATCGACCTCATCTGTTCTGTATGTCACCGCTGTGGTGCCCCAGTCGGTGGGCAAAAAGTAATAGGCGTCATCGAACTTGAACTGCTCCTTGACTGCATTGATATCATCCCATAGCGGAATTCGTGAGATATCAAGAGGTTCAATCAACCCGGCTTCGTGCCATTTGGACACCGACTGCGAACAGGGGTGTGCCACGTCAACCTTAAAACCGGTACGCAGTTTTTGAAAGGCTTCCTCTTCCTCTCCGAAGAATGAATACTCTGGCTGTTCACCGTGCTTTTCAACATAGGCACCGAAGAAGCCTGGATCGTCATAACCGGACCAATCAAGAATGATAAGATTCTCGGCGTGTGCAATTGTTGGCAACAGAACAGCGGTGACTGCAGCCGCGAGTAGTGTAAGTTTCATTTAAATCCCCGTAATGTGAATGTGCGTTATTGATCTACTAGAAGAACAACTGAATCGCGCCCCCATCCAATGCGAACCGCGTCTCCGACTTGCTTTATTCTGCGCGCTGTCGTGTTGCGCATGGAGACACAAACAAGCTGTTCTGTACCTTCAAACCTTACATCGTAGTATGTCATTTCACCACGATATTCAACGTCTGTGATGACTCCGTCAGTTTGTTTTTCGGCTGTGTTGTCGTCTTCTTCCAGTATTGTCATTGACTCTGGTCGCACACCTGCACACAGATTTGATTCTAATGCAATTTCTGGAAACTGGTTTTCTGGTACCTCGATATGTCCTAAACCGTCAATACCTACTGTCTGTCCATGTATTGATTTATCTATCAGTTTTGCAGGCAGTACATTCATCGAACCAAAGAACTCTGCAACACGTTTGGATGCCGGGCGGCGATACAGGGTCTCAGGTGTATCCACCTGGGCGATACGGCCTTCAAACATAACGGCGACACGATCGGACATTGTTAGCGCTTCTTCCTGATCGTGAGTTACTAATACAAACGTTATCCCTAAATTTCGTTGCAGGCGTCGTAACTCAGATTGCATTTCTTCGCGCAGCTTGCGATCTAAAGCCGACAAAGGTTCGTCGAGTAAAAGCACTTTTGGTTTCAGTATCAGGGCACGGGCCAATGCGACCCGTTGGCGTTGTCCGCCTGACATCGCGTGCGCCGCACGATCTTCATACCCCGCTAAATCGACCTTTGCCAGAGTGTCGCGAACAAGTTTGAGCTGATCGGTTTTATTGACAGCTTTCGATCGAAGGCCATAGGCGACATTTTCTGCTACGTTCATATGAGGGAATATCGCGTAGCTTTGAAAAACCATATTTGTTGGGCGTTTGTTCGGTGGTACTTTAGCCATCGATTGCCCGTCGATAGACACATCGCCCGAGTCAGGATGTTCAAAACCTGCAATGGTACGCAACAAGGTGGTCTTGCCGCTACCGGAAGGTCCAAGCAACGAAAAAAATTCGCCTTCTACCATATCGCACGAGATATCACGAAGCGCGTGATATTGCCCATAGTACTTCTGAATTTTTTCAAGCTTGATCATAAGTAATAGTTACACCCCAGGCCTGTGATCGAGTCCGAGTCGCCGCAAATTTCTGCGTTTAACAAGCTCTGAAAAACTCAAGAGGCATACTGACACCACTAACAGAACCGTCCCAAGCGCCATGATGATAGGTGTTTTTTTAGGAAATCGAAGTTGCGACCAGATGTAAACGGGCAACGTAGGTTCTGTTCCCGACAAGAAAAAAGCGATGACAAATTCATCCAGCGAAATTGTAAATGCAATGAGAAGACTGGATACAACACCCGGTACGATCAACGGTAGGGTAATACGTCTGAATGTCGTTGCACGGGTTTCACCTAGATCAAGCGAAGCCTCTTCCATGCTTGGGTCGAGGTGCTGAAAGGAAGAGCGCAGTATCGCAATGCAAAACGGTACGCATATTAACGTGTGCCCTAATATGATCGTATAGATAGAGAGCGGCAACCCGGCAAGTACAAGCATGGTCAATAGCGATACGCCTATAATTATTTCAGGCAAAAACATGGGAACCATGATGATGCCCATCATCGGTGCTTTGCCGGGAAAATCGTGTCTGACTGATGCTGAGGACGCAAGCATGGCAAGCGTTGTTGCCAGTATTGAGCTTGCGGTAGCAATGATCAGACTATTGACTGCCGCTGATTGTAATCCGTTTTCCTGCCATAAAGCGCTGAACCATTCCAGCGTAAAGCCTGACAGTGGAAACGCAATAATCGAACTGTCGTTAAATGCAAATAGTGGCAACAGTAAAGTGGGGGCGTAAAGAAAAAGAACGAATACAAGTATGTAGATTCGGAGCGCAATATTCATTAAGCACGCGTCTCCGTTTGCAGATAACGCCGGTTGAGCCAGAGAAAAATAGCCGCTACCGCTGCCACCAGTAACATGGCTGATAATGCCAAAGCTGCTCCAAGCGGCGCATTGTTGGCTTTTTTGAACTGCAACTCGATCATGTTGGCAATCATTAGCCCGTCCGGTCCGCCGACCAGCTTGGGAGTGACATAATCACCAATCGTGGGTACAAATACGATGAGGGTTGCCGCAATCACACCGGTCATAGACAGTGGCAAAGTCACTCTCAGGAAGCGCCAGAACGCTGAGTCACCCAAATCTTGAGCCGCTTCCAGGTAGGAGCGATCGATCTTCTCCATCGCCACGAATATGGGCAATACAGCAAACGGCAACCATGCATGACTGAGCGTTACCACGACCGCCAATTGATTGTATAGGATGAACTCGAGTGGTTCTGCAATCAGGCCCAGATCTATCAGACTTCCGTTAACGACACCGTTGTACCCCAGAATCACTTTCCACAAATAGATTCGCATTAGATAGCTTGTCCAGAAAGGAATGGTGATCAAGAATACCCATAGTGCTTTGCGATGATTAGGCACCACAAAAGACATATAGTAGGCTGCCGGGTATGCCAGGCAGACGGTAAGCGCTGTCACTATCATTGAAATTTTCAGAGATCGGAGCATCAAGGTCTGATAGATAGGCTCTGACCAGGCTTGCTTATAGTTGCTTAGTGACAGTGTGTGGTCAATTGTCAAAAAATCCTGAGTCCAGAAACTCATCGCAAACAGCAGAACAATCGGTGCCGCCAGAAGAAGCATGGTGAACAGGAATGGCAAGCTGATTTGCGATAAACCACGTGCCGTGTTTTCATTCATGTTCATGCCCTGAAACTCAGCTTGTGCTGTTAGGCAGAATGGCAAGCGAGACGAGGGCACGGGTCATGTCATCAATCTCTTGCCGGGTGTCCGGATAGGTCTTGTTTTCTGATCGGGTAAAGTCGAAAAAAATCATACTGGCATTACTGAATAGTGCCGCTCCAAAGGTCTGGCAATCCAGATCCATGCGTAGCAAGCCCTGTCGTTGCAACGTTTCTGACATGTCGACCACTTGTTGTCTGAGCATGATGTCCGAGCGACGAAATCTGCGGGCCGCCTCGGATGATACGTGGGTCAATGACAAGGCATAACCCAATCGCCAGAGTGCCTTGTCCAGCATGATGTTTTTCGGGTCGAAGTACACGTTCAATAAATTGCAGAGCGTGTCCGCCGCCGATGCGGTTAAATCAGCTTTGTGAGTAGCAGCCAGCGCTTCGATCTGTTCGTTCTCCAGCGCGGTCAGCGTCAGGAGAATTTCGTTCTTGCTGCCGAAGTAGTTGTACAGGGTGCCAACTGAGACTTCGGCCTGCTCTGCTATTTCTTCAGCCTTGACCTGATCAAACCCTTTTTCAGTAAATAGGACGGTAGCCGCATCAAGAATGCGTTGCGTACGTCCCGTTTTTTGTCTCTCTCTCAGGCCCAAAACTGGATTCTCGTAAAGTCATGCCGCCAATATGACAGTTTTTGTAGTTGAGTACAAATTAATAATTAACTTCAATATCTTGAGGTACACTCTTTTCATTTCAATGCATCCCAATTTAGCTCCCTTCCGAAAAGGCCTCAATATGACTCTGCCGTCGTCACCCAAGCAAGACCTCGTTCTTGATCGCAACTTCCTCCGTCCATGGCAGGATGTGACGAAGCTGGGTGAGGAAGAATGGACATCGCTCGGTGGCAGCGACGGGATCTATGTCACTGACACCGATAACAATGAGCTTATCGATGGTCCTGGTGGCATGTGGTGCGTCAACGTGGGTCATGGCCGAGAGGAAATCATCAAAGCGGTGAGTACGCAGATGCGTGCACTGAGCTATTTCTCGCCCTGGTCAACGGCGGCGCCCATTACGACTGAGTTGTCAGAGCGGCTTGCCGCCCTGACGCCGGGAGATCTGAATAATGTCTTCTTCACAACAGGCGGTTCAACGGCGGTGGATTCTGCACTTCGGTTTGTATTTTTCTATAACAATTGCCTCGGTCGACCGAATAAAAAGCACATCATCGCGCGAGTGAATGGCTATCACGGCAGCACCTATCTTAGTGCCAGCTGCTCGGGGAAAATGAGCGAGAAGGCCAATATGGACATGGTTACAAACTGCATCCATTTCGTGTCATGCCCGGCACTTAAATATCGTCAGTCTGGCGTAAGCATGGAGGCGTTCTGTGATGAAAAGGTCGCCGAGCTGGAAGCCAAAATCATGGAAATAGGTGCGGAGAACGTGGCGGCGTTCATCGCTGAGCCGGTGATGGCTTCAGGCGGTGTGATCGTACCGCCCGATGGTTATTACAAGCGTTGCCATGCCGTATGCAAAAAGCATGATGTGCTGTTTATTGCGGATGAGGTAGTGACCTCATTCGGTCGCCTGGGCCACTTCTTTGCATCGGAAGCCGTGTTTGGGGTAGTTCCCGATATGATCACCACAGCCAAGGGGCTCACCTCAGGCTACTTGCCAATGGGGGCTCTGTTTATTTCTGATCGTCTGATTGCGCAGATTACAGCGAATAGTAATAGTGAGCGGTGGTTTACCAGCGGCTTCACCTATTCCGGGCACCCGGTGGCCGCAGCCGCGGCAATGGCAAACATCGACATTATTGAAGACGAAAAACTACTTGAGCATGTCCGTGATATTGCTCCATACTTTGCGCAAGCGATACATTCACTCTCGGATCTGTCAGTAGTCACAGACACGCGGGCGATCGGACTCATGGCCGGCGTGGATTGCGAGCTGGACGCTACAAACCCTGATGAGGAGCGCGACTATGAATTTGCTCAGAAAGTTGATGTTATTTGCCAGAAGCTAGGCTTGTTGGTCAGACCTATCTATAACATGTGTGTCATATCTCCTCCGCTGACCATTACCAGGGCACAGATTGATGACCTGGTTACAAAGCTGCGCGCCGGGATCGTGCAGGCTGCAGCTCTTGAATAAATTAAGGCTCTGCCTGTGAATAAGCGAAAGGCAAACAGGATGATGATGAATTTCGATGAGGCAAATTGGATAGGGGTACACCGTCTGGTAGACGCTAAAACCGTCGAACAATTTGAAGAAGGTAAATTCTGTTATGAATCTCCTTCGGCGAAGGTGTGAGTATTTTTGCTGACCTTACGCAACGACATGTAAGCGATTTTAATAATGCACCCAGTCAATCAATCGAGATGTCTACATGCCACGGTACCACCCTTGATCAGTTCGACGAAGATAAATACCTACCTATAGCGCCATCAGAAGAAGAGTGAGTCTTTATACGTTTTTACATCCCCTCCCCTGCCGCGGATGAGTTTCTAGGTAAGATGCTTGACGTGGAAAGTGCCAGTGTTTTTCCGCTAAGGCAAAGATCAATGATGCCATAATCTAGGCAATAATTATTCGACATGGTTGTTTAGCTATTGCTATCTAACGCAAGTCGTAAATCGCAAACTTTGCAGCCTTCTCTCACCCGTTTCTTAGCTTTTGCTCAGCCTCTTCGCATATTCCGAATGATTGCTGCAATCGAGAATCGATATATTTGCTGCAGTGCTTGGACTGGATTTAAATAAACCAATGATTTACAGCGCAGAGTGATCTTAGTAGTCACTCGGAACTACACCACAGGGCTACTAATCCGTCAACTGGCTACCGAATATTACAACGTTCACGAGTCTCTTTGATTTCAGCTCACATTTCATAGGCAACGCAGGAATTTTTGAATATCAACATTTACACATGTCAATGAGTAACGCCGCTGTGTGCCGGGAAGAACGGCAAAGTCCGTCATTTTGTTGTTAGACAGTCTGTTCCCCACTCACGCTGTCATAGGCATAGTCGACATCAAGCGTGGAAGCCGCCGTGCAGCCCCTGATTACTCGATGGTGGTAGCCATATAATATGACCGACAGCTGATGGTCACAGGGTATATTTTATGTCGCTAGTGAATCTGACGGGACTCTGCAACAGAGGCTATGGCTGCCAGTGCCAGCCACTTTACAGATTCTGCCCGCATTGGGCCTTTGTCCGCAGCACCTAGACCGAGCCGATCTGGCCAGAGTGAAAGAGCACCCCCCGCACGACCTCCTAGATAGACCTCTCGTCCTGGGTACCAGCTCTGTAACCGATCCGCAAGTGCATTGGCTCGATCAGCATCACCATTGAGTCCGACACGCGGCCCGGCAACAATGATAGGAGACTGTTCGCCTATCGCAAGTGTCTTGGTTATTGATGCCCAATTTCTTTCATGAACCTGATGAACTGAAGCACCCGAAGCACGAATGAGATCTGACTTGATAATCGATCCAATGATTTCGCTACTGCCTGGAGGGACAACCACGCAAATTTCTCGATTTGGGCAAGGCGGCTCTTCTACCCGGCCAGCGCGTTGCCACATTCTGTTGAGTTCAGCCAAGGCAAGCCCTATTTCGAAACTGCTCATGGTGTCGTCTTTCCAGCTCTGGCCGAGCAGCTTGCATGTTTGGTCAACGAGTGATGCGCGCGCTGGCAGATCGTCCAATGTTTCGGCTGGAAACTCGATCAACGCCAGCCCATCAGCTGCAATAAGACCAGACAAGAACAGCGCAGCACTTACCGGTTCAGGTTGATTGAGTCGTGTCGCCTGTCCATGCATGGCCGCTAGGGTGTCGAAGGCAGCCTCAGCTGCATCAGGACTGCAGGGCAATTGACCCAGTGGTGTGAGCGGTGGTTTGAATGAGACCTTGTCAAGTGTGGGTCTAATGAAATGCATGGGCCAGTTTGCATAGCGACGCCTTGGAATCCAACCAGCTTCAAGTACCGTTACATCTTTGTGCCGGTGATCTGTGGAGATCCGTGACATTAACTCGCAAACATCCTTGGCTTGTCCTTCAATCCATTGCAGATTAATACCCTTCTCATGCACGATGACCCCCGAGATACTCTGGGGTAGATTGTCGCGCGCCGCCTCTGCCGAGATCTGCGCCATGCGGGTCGCAGAATTGTACCCTGCAGTCCGGCTAGCATAGGCAATACGGAACGGCATTTGAACGTTTGGTGTAGAAGACGGACTCTTATCAACCAACATTTCAGTCTCCGTTTATGGATAAAGCCTAAAAGAAGTATTGAGCGTCTATGTGCAATATTTACCGGCGTGAAATGTCATGTTTGCAAGCGCCACTTAAAGCGTCTGATGTTTCAGATGACACAATTCGTGGATTCCGAACCTACGTCTTTGTAGCCGTAGGATCATGCTCTTCAATGGTGAGTCTACGAATGTTGCTGAGCAACCATTGCGTACGGATCTGCGAGTCACTCAAATTTCACCGAAATACCTATCAGGTACCAAGTCCAAAGGATAATGTATTTTCGCGGAGTATTTAGTGTTTTCCGGTATTTGTCAATAGAGGAGTATTGGACAATTTGGTAACAATGAGCGCCAAGGTTCCTGCAAATACAGGCAACAGCACCGTAGAGAATCACGCCGTTCTTAATGTAGTGGCTACCACGTGCGTTGCTCGTGAACTGGGGATTGATGAGTGTAATCTGGTGCCACTTAATGTAGTTTCATTCTGAGCCTATGTGGCTTCGACGTTTTTTGGCTCTGAATTGGCACAGTTTAGCGTCATACCTAAAGGCTAGTTGCCCTCACAGGCAACCTTAAATTGCCGCCTCTTCGCTAGTGGGCCGCATCGGGACGGATCAATCCTCTGTAGTCCAACGTTATCCTGTTGACGAACCAACTGTGGACATTCAAGATACACCGTTGCCGACGCCGCAATTTAGGCGTATCGGTCCTTGACAACGATCTCAAACCCATAAACAGCCCCTTGCACTATTAATATTTGCGATGTCTTTTACGCTGATCAAAGGAAATTTCGACCCCTCGCTCGGACAACCGGACGGCGACTCTCTAAGGTTCATTCCAGACGATCCCACCCCGATTTATCGTTTGAGACGTCGTCACACCGAGCCCTCGATCAATCCCCGGAACGGCAGCATCCAGCTTCGCTACGAAGGCATCGACTCATTAGAAGCGGCTGCGTCCCAGCCCAACGCATCGGATGCCACTGCATCGAATTTTGAGCTGGCAGGTACTCATGGTGGCACTCACAGCTCGCGGTTATCTACTGACCAACCAGCTCGGCCCTCATGGACGTCCGATTGCCTTCGCATTCGCCGGAGATACACCGGAGCCCGATGGCAGCGATATTCTGGTCGACGCTGACCGAATCATGGATAGTATCAACGTCCATCAGCTCGAACGCGGGCTCGCCTATCCATTGTTCTATGACACGCTGTTCGATGATCTGCGTGCTCGTATGCGCCAAGTAGCAATTACCGCCAGAGAACACAAGCTGGGACTCTGGCCGTACGACAAGACACTTGAAGGTGTCACCTACAACGATGATCTCTCCTCTCTGCCACCGATCTACCCAAAACTGTGGCGTCGTCTGGACAGCTTTCGCCGCGATGAAACAATGTTCGATGCCGCGCGGCCTCTGGAGAATTTCACGACCTGGATAGCCCGCGAACGCCCTGAGCGTGTGACGGTTCCCGGTGCCAATGTGTTTACCGGATTCGACAATCTGATCGAGACAACAACGGATACTATTCGCATGTCGGTTGACCCCTTGGATCTGATCATTGTTTCGGCAATATGACGGATTCGACCGCTAGGGTATAACAATATTATATGTTAATTTACCACCCCTTTCGAGGCTAAGATCAGCGCTTTATAGACTCACGGAACATAAACGGGTGTAATGTCATCCCATTAGTGGTCTATTGAAGGTAGGGGCATTTTTTGATTGCTGCCAGCGTAGGTGTTTATTCGAAAATAAATTCCACACCTATCCCCATGTAGTTGACGCCCCCACCTGTGTCAGCAAATAGGCCGAAGGCGGTCGAGCGGTGAAAAATACTATAGCCGATGTAGGCGTCCTTGATGTTGTAGGAGAGTCGACTTGCACCTCTTCCCAGTAGATAGCTCAGCGACGTTTGCATGCTCCATTCCAGATAATTGTTCAGTTTGGCGGATTGCTCCGGTGCAAAGTCCTCAGCTTCGATGAAGGGAATACGGGCTGCATAGCTCAACCCCTCGCCCAATCCCAGGCGCAATGGGAACTGCCAAGCACCCAGTTTTACCAACTTATACGCTTTGACATAAGCCGTTGCGCCGATTATATTGGGCTGTAGTCCGCGCTCATCAAAATACTGCAAGCTTGCATAAGCGACCAGCTTTACAGGCCAACCGAATAGATTGTCTGCAATCGCTCTTCCGGCGCTCACGGCAGTTACATGAGTACTCCGGATCGGCCGCTCATATTGAAACGCTAAAGCCGGTCCAAAATCGCTTTCGGATACAAACGCAAACTGCGTTTGAAGGTGGAGTGGTGAAGCATGTAAATGGCTGCACACAAGAGCAAACAGTAACGCTGTCAGGCCTGTTTTCAGGCCATACCCTTTAAGCTTTCCGAGTCGCCTCGTTAGCGATTCTGACCGGGGCGAGATTACCGCTTCACGTAAAATGCATAAGCCACGCGAATAGACCTGAGGGCTGCCTTTGTTGGGATCCTCAAGTTCCCTGCACATCTATTATTGCTTTAGAACGAACGCTGAACACAAGCCCGTTGCCTTGACCTCTTGTTCAGGAAATAGAGGGCACGACCCCGTCTCGGCTTGATCACTTTGATAGAGAGCACAAACACGACAGGCAGCACCTTCTGTTTCACTGGTATCCGTATAATTTAAGGCTTGAGCGTTCTCCGATGCAGGATCAACTATCGTTGCCGCCAATGAAGCCTTGGGAAGGAGTGACGCAACAGTGGCAAAAGGCACAAAATAAACAGTGCCAAGTCCAAGTAATTTGGTGACAGTTCTTCTTTTAGTATCAGTCATTGCATAGTTTCCTCTTGTAATGAACGTGAATGAACGGGCGGTTAATGTCGCAATACTTGGGTAATGCTTCGCTGAGGAATTTAAATACCATAGTGTGCGCTTTCGCACTGTCAACACTTACCCCGTCGGACTCTTCGTAGCTGGGTCAAGATTGGCCACAGTACCAGTGGAGATAAGCGTGTCAGAAAAGGTCATTTTGTCTACAGATTGCGCTGACTTTCTCAAAGACATTCTTACTATTGCAAACGCGACTAGTATGCTGTGTACTGCTCCTGTAAATAGAAACAATGCTTGCGGGCCATAATGGTTCATCAGATAAGATGCCAACAGTGGTCCTACCACGGCTCCCGACGCATAGAGAAGTAACAACCCACTGGACGCTTCTACGTATTCATCAGCTTCCACTTGGTCGTTAAGGTGTGCAGCGCACAGCGAGTACAACGGCAGGGCAAAGAAGCCGAAGGCGATAGCACAGGCAATTATGCCTGTAGGCAGGTAGTAAGCTGCAAAAACGTGCCCGATTGCCGCTATCGCCGCTCCCAGCGCCGCACCGACGATGATCAATCTTCGATCACATCGATCTGACAACCAGCCGAGAGGCAGTTGCCCCACAGCACCAGAGATAACCGTGGCACCCATGAAAGCTGCCACCATAGTTACATCGCCGGTTTCACGCTGAGCGAATACCGGACCAAGCGTCCAAAATGCCCCATTGGCCCAGCCTATGGCCAATGAACCCACGACTGCTACAGGTGACAAACTGAACAGATACCCGAGCCGCAGCTTGCTGCTACCCGTCGGAACCGGCGCACTCGTTCTTGTCATCGACACGGGGACTGCCGATGCTGCAAAAAGCATAGTGGCAACAGCGAAGAGAGTGAATCCGGCGATGTCGGAAAGAGTCGTTAAAAACTGCCCAACAGTTACTACAGCGAGAGTGATGACGGAATAAACCGAAAAAATCATACCGCGATTGTCGTTGTTTGAATTCGCGTTCAACCAGCTTTCGATAACGATAAAGAGAATCGATAAACACATGCCCGTCAAAGCGCGAGAAACCCACCAGACTATCGGACCGGTGGCCAGCGATTGCAGCATCACGCAAATGCATATCAGAGCCGCCATGGCAGCAAATGTTCGAATGTGCCCCACCCGATTGATTGCACGTGGCCCGACAACGGTCCCTATGCCAAAGCCCAGAAAAAAGACAGCGCCAAGTACGCCAAGCTCTCCTGAACTATAACCCTCTAACAGTCCACGCAGTGGCAGCAACGTTCCCATGAGCCCATGGCCCATCAAGAGCAGACTGACACTAAGCAGCAATGAGCCTATCGGTAACAATGCATTCATAGCAGGCATTCGTCTTTCAATGTCGTTGTCCGGTCACAGTATGGAGCAGTGTTCCCAGGATGCAGACTCGACACCCTGTTTCCAATATCCTAACCTGTGCAGACAAGGGAAGTAGAATCAGTTGGCCTCTAGGTAGGCTGGTACAGAAAATACATAATCAGACTGATTGAGTGCGACGGCGGCCGTATGGCAGGCAACGCAATCAGGATCATCGATATTGGCCTTTGCCTGACCGGTGTAGCCCGCAGCCCAATTCCAATCGGTAGCAGCTGTACCAGGGTTGTTGGCCACTTTCAAACTAATGGTGTGTGCAGCGCGCTTACCGGCTTTCCAATCTGCCTCGTTCGCAAACTGTTCTTTCACTACAACCGTACCTTCCGGAAAATCGTATGGACCATCGCTCGTTAACATCTCCAGCCCGACCTCATTGATATACACATCGCGATAACCTTCGGGCCCCATATGCACTCCGCCCAATGCCTGCGAGGCGCCAGTGGAAGGTTCACCGTCGGTAATCTTGGTCCAGCTTTTGTAATCAGCCCAACGCGGATCGGGCTTTCCCAAAAACGGGAGGCTGGCACAGCCAGCCACCAGCACGCATCCCATCAAGGCGACACTCACGACTCGAATCTTGTTTAGTATCATGGATATTCTCCGGGTTTGTGGGCAAACTAGGTGCCGCGGTAATTAAGAGGTTAGGCGGGGTTTTTTCTGTATGTAGTCACTAAGCAATAGAGAGCATCAAGTCAAATGGCGACCAACGACTGGAATTGACCCTCGGTTCAGGTACAAGTTAATCAGAGCCAGTACCAGGAACACAAGCGCCATCGAGAACAACATATAACTGGGTTCAGCGTCCGGCGCTATGGCTACTTTGGTACCTAACCAGGGCGACAGGTGAAACACGACTGCACCAGCCACTATTCCACTGGCAAGCGCGGCACCTGCTCCACGGGTTCGCGGATGGAACATCAACAACCCAGCCAGAACCTCTAGTACACCCGAGAACATTCTAAAAGTCGGCTCAAAAAATGCGATCCCTGATTTCTGTGCAATCGTTGCAAAGATATAGTTATCGGCACCGAATTTCTGCATGCCCATAAACAGCATCGCAGCAGCCAGTGCGATTGCCAATAATGTCTTCACCCATGTCATGTATCTTTCCTCTTGTGGTTTGTTTGTTCTTCAGTAGTACCGATCACGACAGCACACTACTTTTGATGACCAACATTTTCTCGCGCGTCATTTCGTGCATGGAGTATTGAATACCCCCCATACCCAGACCTGATGTATCACGACCTCCAAACGGCATCCAGTCAACACGAAAAGCCGTGTGATCATTCACCATAACGGCCGTGGCATTCAGCTTGTTCGATGTATCGAGCGCATCGTTCAGATCGTTGGTGTAGATTGATGCCTGAAACGCGTAGGGCAATGCATTGGCTTTGGCAATAGCGTCGCTCTTTTCGGTATAGGAGTAGACACAAACCACCGGGCCAAAAATCTCTTTCTGCGACACTGTGGCTGTAACATCTGGATTTAAAAGAACCGTTGGTGCATAGCACGTGTCCGATAGCTTTTTTCCACCACATAGTACTTTTGCGCCACTTGCACGCGCCTGCTCGACCCATTGCGCTACCCGATCTACTTCTCGTGGCAATATTAGAGGCCCAACCTCGGTTTTTGCATCTAACGGGTCACCGACTACCAAGCATTTGGCTTTGTCGCTAAGTTTTTCAGCCAGCTCTTCGCAAACGCTGTCATGTACATACACTCGCTGAACAGAGACACAAACCTGACCGGCATGATAAAAGCCACCTTTAAGCAAGCTATCGATAACAGAATCCACGGGTGCAGACTGGTCAACTATAACGGGGGCCGCACCACCGTGCTCCAGCGCGCAACGTGTCCCTGGAGAGAGTTTGGAGCGCAGCATCCAGCCCACAGATGCAGAGCCAATAAAGGAGAAGAAATTGACTCGTTCGTCAACGACCAACTTTTCAGCATCCTCATTCCCTACCACCAGAGCCTGGCACCACCCATCGGGCAACCCGGCCTCTTTAAGTATCTCCACAAACCTCATACAAGACAACGGGGTTGTTTGCGCAGGCTTAACAATCACAGGCGCGCCAACCGCTATCGCTGGAACTGTCTGATGCACAATCAGGTTCAACGGATGGTTGAACGCACTGATAGAGGACACCACACCAATGGGTTCGCGCTGAGTAAATGCCAATCTGTTTGCGGAGGACTCGGTGTGCCCCATGGGAATCTGCTCACCCTTTATCTGCGGTATGTGCTCAATCGCCAGCTCAAGACCATTGATGGCTCTGAGCACCTCCACTTTCGAATCTGCGTAAGGCTTGCCGCCTTCTTCAGCCGCAATATGTGTCAGCTCCTCAACTTGCTCACCCATGATTTGCGCTGCGCGCTTCAGAATATCGATGCGTTGATAGCCGGGCAACCACGCAGAGCGATCCTCAAACAAGGCGTGTGCAGTTGCCAACGCCTGCTCCACGTCGTCTGCCGTGTTTGTCTCAATTTTCTTGATGAGCAAACCACTGTAAGGATTGTAGACATCCAGCATGATCTTGTTCTCGTTTGACTTAGACAATGCAGGCACTTTCCTTCAACAAAACATTGAGTATCGAGTGGTTCAATGAGTAGTCAACCGGCAGGTCAATCACGTGCACTCCATGACCGTTTAACGCCGTCTGCAGAACCTCAACGAAATGCTCATAACTCTCGGCTCGGTGACCGCTTGCGCCAAAGCTATTGGCATACTGAACCAGATCCGGATTATTGAAGTCCAGACCGAAGTTGTCAAACCCTACGCCCTCCTGTTTCCACTTGATCATACCGTAGGCATTGTCGGTCAATACTATGACCACAAGATCCAGCCCCATTCGAACCGCTGTCTCCAGCTCCTGAGAATTCATCAGAAAGCCGCCATCACCATTGACAGACACCACCTTGCGTTCCGGGTGCAGCTGTTTTGCTGCCATGGCTGACGGCAAGCCTGCCCCCATAGTGGCCAACGCATTGTCCAGGAGCAATGTGTTCGGCTCATAGCACTCGTAGTTGCGAGCAAACCAGATTTTGTACACCCCATTGTCCAGGGTCACGATATCTTCAGCTGCCAGGTGTTCGCGCAGCAGACTCACCAGCGCTTGTGGAAGTACGGGAAATCGTGTGTCTTTGAAGTACTTCGTGAGGGGCGGCCACCATTCGTGACAAATCAGACACTTATTCAGGTCATGTGTCTGATTTTATTACTATTAATTTCCTGAAATTCTGTTTCTAGAACGACGTTTTTCGGCATTTCCTGCAGTTTTATTCGTCTTTCAGACGCTTCAGTACCCTGTTTGGGAGAAATCCCTCTCTTTTACCCATTCAGGAGTCATTTACTGTGGCAGCAATTCACGATACCGCTTACCCAAGACTGGCCAGCTCTCTCAGCTCAGCAGAGTCAAAAAGACTGTATTCGATCACCCGAAAAGAAAAAACATGGATAGAAAAACAGCGCATCACGCAAACGTCATTACTCGATACCGTCGTCTATTTGAAGGTGTTTCAGTGCTTGGGTTACTTCCCTCCCCCGGCTGCCATACCTGCCCAGATTATTCAGTTTATTGCCAGCGAATGTAAACTTGATTCAGACAACTCCTTCAATCCCTCCCACCGGTTGTCGCATCGCATCAAACAACATGTCCGTCATTTCTGCCAGGTCAAATCCTTCTCAACCAAGGAGCATGAAAAATGGCTTTATGATTTTGCCTGCACGATGGCAACCACTAAAGATAATCCGGTTGACATCATCAATGCGATGATTGAAATCCTCGTCAAGGAATCCTTCGAACTACCGGGGTTCAGCACACTCAACAAATTAGCCAATCGAGCCCGCGCCAAAACGTTAGACACCCTCTTCGTCACGATTTCCAAGGGTCTTTCGCTCGAGACCCAACTCATTCTAAACGACTTACTCACCACCAAAAACGAGGACGGACTCACGCGCTGGCAGGAACTGAAAAAAGAGCCACAAAAGCCCACGACCCAGAATATTGCGGAGTACATCAAACACACCCAGTGGCTATCTTGTCTCCAATCCAAGGTTGGCCCTCTTCCGGACATTCCAGAGCAAAAGCGATATCAGTGCCTGATTGAAGCCCGTGCATACTCTGCGGATCGCATGAAACGCATGCGTATCCACAAACGCGAAAGCCTGATGGCCATCATGATTCATGAGCAGCGACTCTATGCCAACGATTGCCTGGTGGATATGCTGGTCCGGGATGTGCGAAAACTTCACAATGCAGCGAAAAAGGCACTGATCGATTTCCAGCTGCAAGTGTCAGCAGAGTCTGTATCCCTGGTCACATTGCTTCGTGATGTCGCTGGCGTGTGTACAACGAAACTGAAATCAAAACCCAGCATGG
>Ga0209828_1001352_pt1 | contig 22322 bp, 20 predicted proteins | sample MaitaG_FD_187429 | JGI IMG/M metagenome (GOLD analysis project Ga0209828, IMG submission 187429) | Marine algal microbial communities from Maine, USA - Maine_Asex2 metaG (SPAdes) (version 2) | ecosystem: Host-associated > Algae > Red algae > Unclassified | place: Maine, USA | collected 2015-01-05
TAACCCGAAATGGTTAAACTCTAGTTAAGTTGTCCCAAGGTTTCGTTATAAGCCATAATCTATTTACATAAATACACATTTAACAATCTGTAAATCAGGTTTTTATGTAAAGAAAATCATCATCTTCTTCTAGCTCTTTTTTGGTTTGACTGAAAATTATTTTAAGGTTAAGCAGGAATAAAAGAATCGCAATGGTAAGCCACGAATATTTCCAAAAGCTTATTGGAAGGAATTTCATGGTTTCTGCATACTTTGTAAGGTCTGATGTAGGTCCGATATTGATATCTTGGATAATATATAGTATCGTTGCCAATCCTAGAAACATGAGGACTTCACGACCAAAATTGGTTTTCCATACGAGTAGAATCAACAATAAAGCAAAGCCAATCAAGAATAAGCTTGTAAAACTAGAGGTATACCAATAAATCCCGGTAAATATCATTGATACAGCTAGCATCAACAATATTGGATTGACCAATTTGGCAAATCTTGCACCGATCAAAAACAAAATGTTTCCGAAAATAGCACTACCTAAATAGCCACCCATCAAGATAATAGAACGACTGCCGCCATAAGTCCTAGTGAGTCCTGAACCATCCTTATTGACCAAAATGTCTTCTACCGCACCGCCAGTCAATAAAGCCCCTAACGCATGCCCAAATTCGTGTAAAAAGGTCACTAACAATATGACTGGATAGAGGATCTGTCGACCAGTCGGGCCTCCATAATATCTAAGACCAAAGTAGATTGCTAATATGATAATGATTCTGAGAAGAATGGATTGTTTCATGTTTTTTATTTAATCTTGACACAAATAGAACAAAATACTGGAATAATTAGTTTGTAAAAAGGAAAGTCATTAAAAATAAAATTGAAGCCGTTGAGATACTTTAGTTTTCTGTTACCTCTAATCATGCTAACTTTATTACCAGACAAATTAATGGAAAAAGCAAGTCCTCCCACTCAACCTAAAGCAGGTCATGGTGGGTCCAATTATATGTATAAAAATATAAAATCCTATTCTTCCGGCGATACAGAAAAAGATTATTGGTTATTTCATCCATCTGATTCTACTATTTTAGAGGCACCGGTAGTTTTATTTTTACATGGCTATAGTGCATACAATCCTATGGTGTATGGCAAATGGATTAAACATTTAGCACTAAAAGGAAATATTGTCATCTTCCCTAGATACCAAAAAGGAATGTTTGGGACTTCTCCAAAAGAATTTGTTAGCAATACCAAGATCGCCTTGGATAATGCGCTAGCTTACTTAGATAAAGAAGAAGCTGTCAAATACAACGGAAAGCCTATAAGCATTGTAGGTCATTCTTTTGGAGGAGCTATCACAGCCAACATGTTGACAAAGTGGGATTCCTTAAATCTTCCGGAAGTTAAATCTGCCTTCCTCGTATCACCCGGTACCGGACCCATGAAAAAATTCGTATTGGATACTTATGCTGATATTCTCAGTGATGTAGAAGTAGCCATCATCATATCCGAAGAAGACTATGTTGTAGGAGATGGATTTGGTGTCCATGTCTTTAACACAGCTACAAATACGAAGAATAGAATTCTATTCAAACAATATAAGGATAGCCATGGTTCTCCCGAAATTTCAGCGGGACATTTAGAATCCTATTCGCCAGATGCAGAACTAGATAGTGGAGAACATGGATACTCCTATAAAAGAGCCAAAACTGCAAAAACTGATGCCGTTGATTTTTTTGGATATTGGAAAATATTTGATGCACTATCAAATGACCGTATAGAAATGCAAAAAGACACCTCAATATTCGAAGCAACAACAGATATTTCATTTATGGGTCTTTGGTCAGATAATACTCCCGTAAAGCCATTGAAAATTTATCGTCCTCAATAATTTCAATAATCCATTTGTCGCAAAATAGACATTCTAATATATAGTTAGCAATGCATTGGCAATTAAGATTGTCTTTATTTAATTTTATCACTCATGGCATAAACTTTGAGCTTACGTATCCAGATTGTAGATAACTTCCAAATTTAACTACCCTTCTCGAATAATAATCAATTTTTGATTAATTCAACCTTCTTCAAATAACTTCCAACGTCAGCATACATAAAAATTGACTGATATGAAAACGAACAATGAGGTAGAAACCATTGATAAGGTACGCAATCTTATCATTGGTCAAGACCTAATTAATATAACGAAAAGAATTGCCTCAATTGAGCAAACCTTATCAGTTGAGAATTTGAAATTAAAAAATGAGGTGCGGCGATTAGAGCATAAAATTCAAGCAATTGAAAAAAACTCTATCAATGTAGAAGTTGGAAAATTCAAAAGAGTCATCATAAAACGTAAGGATTTAGAACAATGATAACTACCATCGACAAATTAGATGATTTATCTCACTTGCGAGAATTGCTATTAAACAATGATCGGAAAGTAAACCAAGATTCCATTAGTACTCTTGAATCTCAGCTATTATTTAAAATAGCTTTATTAGATAAAAAGTTAGTTTCCTTCGAGCAACACTTACAAACTTTAAGTAAAGAAGTTAGTCTAGCAAAGAGTAGATTCTCTCCGTTAGAGAATAAGACTTCCTCTGTAGAGGCGAACTTAGATACCTTAGTAAACAGATTGAGTAATATTACAAAAGAAGTTGAAAATGTAAATATAAATGTAGGTGGAGTATCATATAATCTTACCAAAGAAGTAGATCATATTACAGAAAATCTATCCTCTATCTCAAATGTAATTATAAGCACCAATCAAAAGATTGAGCAAGTAGATAAGAAAACAAATAGCCCAGATAAATTTGCAACAAACTTATTTAATTCTAAAGAACAGGTCATTGATGTAATTGGTCCACTAGTAGGAAAAATCATAAAGAGAGGTCTGGCTGAAGAGATGGAAAAAATAAGTGCTCGAATAGAAAGTGCTACAAAAAAGTTGACATCTGTTGATTATTTTAAAGCTAAATTTTCTGGCCTTTTCACATCAAAAAAAGAGAAAAGTCTCATAGCTTATGGATATCCAGAATTAATAAATGTAATGCTCATAGATTTAGAAACAGGTCTGCTATTGGGGCAATATTCTACAGATACAGTCGCTGATTCCGACATCATTGCCGGTATGTTCAATGCTATTAAATCCTTCAGTGAGACAGCTTTCGATAAAACAGATAGCGGTCTTAATTTGATCAACTATGATGACTATCGTATAAAGCTAAAGCAATACGGCACTATCTATTATGCGATTATCTTCAAAGGAAGAGACCATTTAGACTTTCATGAATTGATGATAGACGAAGTGGATTATTTTACTGAAAATACATACACCAAACTGATTAAGAAGAATAAGAAGGAAGAGTTAGGAGATGCCCTTAGTCTTGAAATGTATAAATACTTTAATAACACATGCGAGAAATTAGAAAAAAAATTGTCACAGTTGGCTCAATAGGTGTCGGTAAAACATCGCTTATTAAAAGATTTGTCTTTAGTGAATTTAAAGATGAGTATCTGAGTACAATTGGTGTGCGGGTAGATAAAAAGACAATTGAGTTTGAAACCTCAAAAGTGCATTTATTGATCTGGGATCTTGCTGGAGAAATTATGGAAAATAAATCTTACCAAAATTATCTTAGAGGTGCATCTGGTGTGATTGGTATATTTGACATTACTAGACCTAATACCTTTCAAGGCATAAAAGAATACCTTAGAGACGTAAAAAATATTCAGCCGGATACAGAAACTATTGTTATTGGAAATAAAGTAGATCTATATGATGAAGCTCATATCGATCTAAAAGCATTTGAATACGATTTTTTGACAAGTGCAAAAATGAACAATAATGTTGAAGATTCCTTTATAAAAATGGCGACTTTACTTTTAAATCCTACGTTCAGTGAAAGTATCTAAATACAAATTTGTTTTTGACAGAAGTGGGGAGATTTTTCACTGTGATGCCCCATTTTATAATGCTAAAAATAGTCGTATAATAGGAGACTATTTGCCTCTATATGCTGAATTAGATTCTATAGATTACAAGACAATTACACCTAAAGATCCATACGAATTCAGCATTAAGGATACCACTTTTTATGTAGATCTATACCTTGAAGAGCTAGATCGAAATGGAAAGATATTCTATGAACTAACGGTCAATGATCATACTACGCATTATACCAAATTCCAGAAAGAAAGATCACAGAAGAATAAAAACAAAATAGAAAATATTGAGTTACGTGAAATCAATAAAAGACTCAATTCTAAATTAAAAGAAGTAGAATCCTTCTTAAGTTATGCCATCAATACGGATGTAAGATTTCCACTCACTAATATTAAATCGATATTAGAAGTGCTTCTTGTTGAGAAGGTCATTGATGACAGAACCTCCAAAATTATAGAAAGTTCTCTGACAGAAATTGTGGAATTAGAACATAACTTAGAAGGGATTATTGAGCTACAAAACCTTACTCATTGTAAATCTTTTGAAGACTCATATTATTGTACGCTAATAGAAATTATTGAAGAGGCAAAAAGAAATGTAAAAATTCCACATGATTTAGAATTTTCATTGTCTTTGGATGAAGACAAATTATTATTTGTCAATAAGTATCACTTTTCAAACATTATCCAAAAGCTTATAAGCTACTTCTTTAGTTATGCTGAAAAAGGAGATACAGAAGTCAAAATCAGCTCAACTGTCAATGATGAAGTTAAACAAATTGACATTACGGTAAAAAGTAAAGAGCTGAAAAATCTAAGCGAAAAAACGAGTGTTATCGAAATGCTAAATGGACCTATCGGTAAAATAAGCCAAGAAAAGAAAGATTTGCCCATTTCCTTAGCGAAGAAAATAATCAACTTATACGATGGACAAATAATAGCGAAATCCTCAAAAAATGATGAACTACAAATATCATTGAATTTTGATCATCTACCATTTAAGACATGCGAGCTTAGTTTAGCTTAGTTTAATGTTGTTTATTAAATTACAAGCTCTGGTTTGGTGAAAGTACTAGACGTGATTCATACGAAAACAAGCAAGAGCAACATCATAACCAATATAATAACAAGGATAATTTAGTTTGTGAAACACAGTTCTACAGATTAAGTACACAAGTGTTACATTGCTAATTTACTTTGTTTGGATCGCCCATTTTACCGGCATTGTAATTTTGCATACATTGTCTTATCTGAGCTTCATTGTTCATCACAAATGGACCGTACGAAAACACAGGCTCATTCAATGGTTTTCCGCCAAGAAGTAAAAATTCTCCTCCGCATTTGCTGAATAACTCGATGGTACTCTCCCCTCTTTGAAATAGGGCAATTTGACTTTTGGTCAATATCTTATTATCACCTAATTCCAATTCACCCGATACGTTGAATATGAATGCGTTATGGGTAGGGTCTGTCGGAATATCCAATCGACTATTTTCTTTCATAGTAATGTGATAATAGAATGCTGGACTCAACACTTCTACTTTGGATTTTGCTTCAAATAATTCTCCTAATACAACTTTAATTTCGTATTGATCTGTGTTGATAGTGTCGATGTAGTCGTTGCCAAATACAGAAGTTGTAGGATCATCAAATTTATAATTTGCCGGCATATTCAACCAAATCTGGAATCCATGTAAGGTTCCTCCGTCCTCAAATAACTTCTTTCCAGACTCTTCCATATGTATGGCTCCTTTTCCAGAGCTAAACATCATAAATTCTCCTTTGTCGATTTGAAAATCGTGATTTAGACTATCTTTGTGATGACCACTTCCTTCTATAAAGTAAGAAGTCGGAATTACACCAGCATGAGGGTGTGCATCTACCTTTAGAGCGTCTTTACCAGGCTCCACCTTGACGGGCCCAAATTCATCAAAAAGTACAAATGGAGAAACATAATCGTTTTGATCTCCTGCAAATGCACGTATGACCGGAAGCGTGCCGACCATAACATTGTTAGAATCGAGGACTCGATAAATCTTTCTTGCGAATCCAGCATTGATAAGTCCCGACCCAGCTTTGGCAATCATTGGATTCGTAACTCCAGCACCTAATATCGCAGATCCTTTTATAAATTGACGCCTCATCATAAAATTTAAATTATAATAAGACTTGCTGAACAGTTTTCCATTCAGCAAGTCTGTCAATGTAGAATTATTAGAAATCTATCTATCAATTACCAATATTCAAATTTGTATTTATTTAGATGCTTTCAGGTTTAATTTCAATCCGATCTCATCACTTATTGCCTTATCCTTTAGGTCATCAAAAAACTTGTTTGATCCATATTTAACATTAAAATCAGTTCTATCAAGTACAAAATCTGGCGAGGTGATAATAGCTGTATTTCCCGCTTCATTTATCTTTACTTTAAAACTGACTTGTTTTGTCGCATCCTTCATAGTAAGATTACCAGAAACTAAATGAGTTACTGCTGGATCATTAGCTAATTTTACCGCTTTGATCAATTCAAATTTACTAGTAGGATAAGTAGCTACATCGAAAAAGTCCGCAGATTTAAGGTGTCCTTCCAATTTACCTTTCATTTCACCTTCCAGGTCTGTATTATTAAGAGAAGACATATCAATTGTAAATGTTCCATTAGATATCATACCATTATCCATGCTAAAACTTCCTTTTGTAACATTGATGGTTCCAGTATGTTCGCCTCCAATCTTAGTCCCATTCCATGTTATTGTCGATCCAGGGCTGATCGTATAAGTAGCACCTTTTGCATCAGCTGTAGCGGCTTTGTTGTCTTTAACTACAGCAGCATCTGAAGTAACTGCTTTCTCCCCTTTCGGAGAATTTTTGCACGAAACCATGAAAGCTAATACTATGATAAGAATAAAAATTTGTAGAAATTTCATTTTAAAAATGTTTTGATTATTAAATTTATGTTTGAATTAACGAGTTTCTCATCTTGCAAAGTATATCATTTAGGGCCTCAGCTTCTTTTATGCTAACATTCGATTGAAAAAAGTTATCTAGGTCAATTTTACATTCCATATGAGCTTTTTCAAACAAAGTTACACCGGATTTAGTTATGGATATATTGACTTTTCTTCTGTTTTCTTTACACTCACCCCTTGAAAGTAAACCCTTTTTTACTAAGCGGTCCACTAGTCTACTTAAATCCGGACTATCTAAAATCAATTTTTGCTTTAGCTCAGAAAGAGAAAGAACCGTTGGTCGGAGGTGGTACAAAACAAATAAAACATTTAATTGTAAATGTGTAAGCTCATACTTTCTAAGGGACGATTTTATTTGTCGCTCAATCAGAGTAGAAGTTTTCAAAAAACTGTAATAAGCCGTGGCTCGTTTGTCTTTATATTCGTCCTCAATATTTGGACTTAGAACTATCTTGTTTATCACAACTAATGTTTATAACATCATAAATTTAGCACAATTGTTTTACTAACCATAATTATTTTGAAAATAAAACTCCTTTTCTTCCTAAAAACACATATATATAGTGATATTGGTATAAGTGAATCTAGATAAACTCCTGATACCATATGCGGTTATCTTTATTATGCATATTTCTGTTTTTATTATTTGGTTGCCAACAACCCAAGAAAGATAGCCCTAAGCCGGTACAGGTTTCTTATGGTCACATTGAGCGCCTTCCAGATTTTCAATCCAAGTATATCAAGGAACGGAATGTAGATATCTTGCTTCCTCCTAACTATGATGAAAATAGAACCTATCCTGTGCTCTATATGCAAGATGGGCAAATGTTATTCGATTCTACCCATACATGGAATAAGCAGGAATGGGGTGTCGATGAAACTTTGTCTAGGTTGACGAAGAACAATATTATCCCTGAAACAATCGTCGTTGGAATCTGGAATGGCGACAAATATCGTCATTCAGAGTATTTCCCTCAAGTACCTTTTGAAATGCTGCCAACTAAGGTACAAGATTCGCTTATAACAGGCGCAAAAAGAAGCAATGATCAAGCTTTATTTGCCTCTCCTATACAATCTGATAAATATCTGAAATTTCTTGTTGAAGAATTGAAGCCATATATAGATAAAAAATTCAGCACCAAGACTAGGTCTGATTTTACCTCCATCGCAGGGTCAAGTATGGGAGGTCTTATATCGATGTATGCAATCTGCGAATATCCTCAGATTTTTGGTCAAGCAGCCTGTATCTCGACCCATTGGATTGGGACCATGAATTCAGACAATAACATCATCCCTTCTCTCTTTGTCCAATACTTAAAGACACATTTACCAGATCCCTCCACTCATAAAATATACTTTGATTATGGAACTGAAACGTTAGATGCGTTGTATGAGCCTTTTCAATTAAAGGTGGATTCTGTGATGATAAAAAAGGGATTTACTTCCGATGATTGGATGACAAAAAAGTTTGAAGGACACGATCATTCGGAGAGATCGTGGAACAATAGACTCCATATTCCATTTACATTTGTCCTCAAATAAAATAAGATTTCAGAATACAAATTATACTATTCATACTGGTGAAGTTTTAAATATTGTTTTTAAGAAAAAAATTGATGTCATCCTTATCCATTTCGGTCGTATATAACGGAATGGTGAACTCTGAACATATGCTGTTTCTTCTTATACTAAATTGATTGATACAGGTTATTTTTCTCCCGCTATATTTTTCAATAAGAATTTAGAAAATTTCAGTATTGGAAGATATCAATATAGCCTTTTAGAAGTAACCGATCATTACATTACTTTACGCCTAACTCAGTTTGTAGCTGAAGATGTGGACCTGTAGTAATTATTACAGAATAGTAAATAACTTGTGTAGTAAATGAAAGTAGGTTAAATATTTACTAATTACAGGTATCCAGAAGTAAGATTTAAATATTAAAAAAATACGTACAGGTCGACCTATCCCTAACCCATTATTCAAAGTGAATCGGTGCAACAAGCCACTGACTTTTAACTTTTTTTTAAGAGAGGTTCAGAAAATTGAAAAGTTTCTGGGATGAGTTAATTAGATGCAAGAAGTGATCGTATAACCAAATTCAGATAAGGAATAATCAGAAGTAGAGCAAGAATGCTGAAAGCGTACAATCCCCTTCAGCCCAGTACAACGTGCTGGGTGCAAGGTTAGTGAAAGTGCTATTTGGCGCTATTTTTGACCAAAATCGTTATAAATTAAAAAGTGGATAACCCCGATTCAATTTCATTAACATCCACGTTAGGCAACATTTGGTAAGAGTAGGCCAAAAAAACTTTCGTCATCATCACCCAACATCAAAAGCACCTTCAGATTTCTTTTTCCAATAACGCATAATGCCATTTACATTTGCAGAAGAAGGATTTGCATTTTCATAATCTTTTACTTTTGATTCTTCGATGCCTTGCTTTACTAAATCTCCCATAACCATTCTCAAAAACGGCTTATAAATCTCTTCTTTTGGAGTATTGTTATCAAAATAAGGTTTAAGAAAATCTGCTTGATCTCTAAGAATAGATTTCAATTTGGTCATATGATTTTGGATATCTTTCAATTTGGAACCGTGGGTCAAGTAGTAGGTATCTATCTCAGGAATTGCTAGACATTTATCGATAGAATCCACCCACTGTTCTATATTAATATCCGGTGGTGGACAAGGGGCTAAAATCGCTTTTCGATCCATCCAAACTGCCGCAACATCTCCAGTAAAAAGAACGTTGTCTAACTGCCAGGCTATATGATGTTTTGCATGACCCGGAGTATGAATCGCTTTAAAACTGCAATCCCCGATTGTGATTACTTCTTGATCTTCTACAATTTGCAGCAATTCTGCAGAAATAGGCTTTAGTGTACCCCACAAAAAATCCATATACGGTCCATAGATTCTTTTTGCAGAACTCAATAATTTGGTAGGATCATGAATGTGCCTATGCCCTTCCGGATGCACATAAATTTTAGCGTTTTTTTCTGCCCAACACCAAGCTCCACCAGCATGATCAAGATGGACATGGGTAAGCAAAACATGTTGTATATCAGATTCTTTGTACCCTACTTTCTCTATACCTTCTACTAGTTTCTTATTGGATGAATGTGGACCAGTTTCTATGACAACAGGGCCCTCAGATGTTTCTACTAAAAAACAAAATATTTTTAAAAAATTACCGTGGAATTCCAAATCAATTGGATGAATTTTATTCTTCATAGCCATTGTTAAATTTCAATCCACAAAGTAGTCCTTCAAAGATTCCTAAGCGAAAATTCATGCAAAAATAAATAGTCTAAATGGCCAAAATCAAGGGAGCTTCGTTATTTTAGGGCATGTTATAATAAGGTATTTCTTTTTTATTTTATTCTTGACTGATCAGCTCAAGAAGTCGTTAGGAGAAGTTTCCATAACTCCAAATATTCAATTTTAGCAAAACGATGGATATACTTAATGATCTAAGGATTAAAGTCTATCCCGCTAGAGTATTTAAAGCTGTAAGCATACTTGAAGAAATAAATAATTGGTGGACCTTAGAATGTGCTGGAAAATCTGCCATGAATGAAAATATAGATTATATTTTACTCATGAATATAATTGGACTGCAAAAGTTACTGAGTGTATAAATGAATCACATTTTGAATTACAAATGATTGACTCAGATGAGGATTGGAAACCAACTTGATTTGGATGCATCATGGAGCATATCAAAATAGAAGAAATCGAAATGGAAGAAATCGAAATGGAAGAAACGGAATAGAAGTAATGGAAAGCGAGAAACTAAATAGTGAGGGCACCAAATTTGGCACATTGCTCCACTTTTATCATAAGGATTGAAATCTACTAACCATCATTACAGGTGCCCAAGCTAATGCTGGGCCATCCTACTATCAAGCTTCAAAAAATATCTTTTATAAAAAAATTGATCCTACCATTTGCAGAGAAGGCTCAATCCTAAATGAAAAACGTTATATGTTTTGATTAGTACATAGATCTTACAAAACCGTTGGCACTATAAGTTCCATAAAGAGATTTTCCCAATTCAGCTTCCCCTTCTGAAGAAAATTCTCCCACACATAATTTGAATACATCCGAATTGTCATTATCTCTGACGATGTAAGCATTGGCTGAAGGGTAAGCGGCATTGATTTTATCCATTAGCTTTACCACATTCATTTCATTTGAGAACGCCCCAACTTGAATTGTATATAAACTTTGCTTTCTAACAACCGTAAATAGACTGCCATTAGCTGTATTTATTTCTAATTTTTCTTTTACACTTACTGGAGGAGCTTCCGCACTTACTGGAGGAGCTTCCGTATCTGTAATCTCTACTCCACTTTCAAGCTCTTTTGCAATATCTTTATCTTGAAGTTTATCATAGCTATCTAAAAATTCTAATGGTACTTCTGTTCTGCTAACAATATAACTTATAGTCCCATCAGGTGCCTTGATTGCTGGCCTTCCTTCTATTATTATAAATTCTGATTCTATTTTCTCAATCCCTTCTATTAATTCATGTTCTTGACTTACCTTCTCTGGATCGTCTTGGAGTACCTCTACTGGAACATCGATAAATTCGGATAATTCCTCATCAATAGAAGGCACAGGACCAAGCGTATCATCAGAGATTGCATTCGCAAGGAGGACCTGTTCTTCGACTCTATTTTCCATCGTATTGGATTCCATCTTATTGGATTCCATCATGTCAGTGGAGTTAGAGCCAATATTTATAAATGAATGCAATTCCTGTAAATTCAATTTGCCAGTAATTCTGTTAACTTCAGCTCCGTTATTATTGAGAATTACATACGTCGGCAGGTCAAATACATTGAAAGAATCAAACCAAGCTTTGCTGTCACCATCTGTAAAATTAGCTTCGACAGTAACATATTTTTTCGTTAGCAGACGAATTACATCCTCACTTTTAAATAAGTCTCTATTTGCTGTGATAGAATTATCTGACCAATCGGCGGTAAAATTTACAAATACCATTTTGCCTTCCTGTGAAGCTTGCTTGATGGATTCCTCTAAGGTAAGTTTATTAAATTTAATTTCGGAAGCGAATAATGAACTAGTCATGAGTAGAACACTCAATATCAGGAATGGTGATTTCATAATATAAAGGTTATTGAACTTGCGAAGTTAAGCCCTATTTAGCTGATAATCAAGCACTTTAGTATCTACTAATTGGGTAATTATTGCATTATAAAAGCTGAATATATGTAGATTTTAAATAGGACAATTCGGGTATATTTTCAGGATGATCTACATCATGTGTGCTTGTTTGTAGGACTTTACATTTTCTTTTACTCTTATCAAAAACAGCATTGACTAAGTCAAAGAAATCCTCTTTAGATACTCGACTAGAACACGATGCACAGAGGATAATTCCATGCTTAGAAAGGAGTGGCAAAGCACTATTGATCAATCTCTTGTAGCTATTCTTCGCTCCGTCTATTTCTTCCTTTTTCTTTGCAAATGATGGAGGATCAAGGATGATTAAATCAAATTGTTCTTTATTTAACTTTAAATTTTTTAATGCGACAAATGCATCTTCAGTCAATGTTCTAAATGCTGCATTTGGGAAATTGACACGCATGTTTTTTTGTGCCACTTTGAGCGCTTTTTCACTGATATCGACGGCTATAACATCTGTCGCTCCACCCGCAATTGCATTGACACTAAATCCCCCGGCATAAGAAAATATATCCAAAACTTTCCGATCTTTGGCATAGCTTCTGATTTTCAATCTATTTGCCCTGTGATCTAAGAAATAACCTGTTTTATGTCCCTTGATTAAATTTGCATAGCACTTTAGTCCATGTTCTTTGAATATGATTTCTTCGCTTTTTAGCGTTCCAAATAGCAATTGTCCATCGCAATAACCAGTATCTTGATTCTTCACTTTAAGATTACGACTCAATCGCAATACAGAACAAATTATCATTAGTTTCTCCCGAATCAAATGTTCTATCATTTCTAAATATGGGAACCATATCGCAGAATACAACTTGATCACTAGATGGTCATCATATACATCTGCTATAAATCCCGGCATACCATCATTTTCTCCATAAAATAATCGGTATGCATTGGTTTCCGTCTCCAATAAAGATACCCTAAGATCGTAAGACAATTGTATCCGTCTCTTAAAAAAATTTTCATCTACCTTCATGGGGCTTCCCACGTGCAGCATCTTCAATCTTATAATAGAACCAGGGTCATAGAGCCCGATACCAAGAAATTCATTTGTCTTGTCATGGAAAACAATGCCTAAATCCCCTGCCAGACCTTCCTTGTTTTGTTTAGAAATAGAGTCTTGAAATACCCAAGGATGGCCACCCTTGATTTTCCGCTGAGCTGCCGGACTCAACTTCATAGCAATACGATTTGTGGGCAATTCCAATACTCTTTTTTTTATGTGACGAATAAAATAATTACTTTTAGGTGTACCCTTTATAAAGCATTATCAACAAACTAATGACATTCATCAAGATTTTCCTATTTCTCAGCACTATATTTTGTTATAATACGGCCCTTGCTCAATGTAATCTACACGAGTCATTATGCTCAAAGAGGTACAATAAAGTAGCATATCTTACCACTCACAATGCTTTCAATGCTACTGATGCCGATTATATTTTACCCAATCAGACTAAAACTTTGACTGGTCAACTTGAGGATGGTGTAAGAGCCCTGATGCTTGATGTTTATTATCTCGAAGAAATCCCAACGGTATATCATTCTTTTGCAGCATTTGGAAACGAACCCTTACATGATAATTTGATAGAAATAAAAAGATTTCTAGAAGCAAATCAAAATGAAATTGTAACTATTATTTTTGAATGTTATATAGAGGCAAAAGACATCGAACAAAGCATCATTCAATCAGGTCTTACATCCTATTTATTTACTAAACCTGAAAATGAGTGGCCCACTCTAGCTGAAATGATAGACCAAAATCAAAGATTGGTCATATTCACGGATCGAAATGATGCGGGACCTGATCAAGGTTGGTATCATTATGTTTGGGACCATGCAGTAGAAACACATTTCTCCAATAATTCTATCAGTGACTTTTCCTGTGAATTTAATAGAGGTAATGCGGAGAATGATTTATTTATCTTAAATCACTTTCTAACAAGTGTTAATTATGGTACGGGTCAGCCACAACAAGCAGAAATTATCAATCAAAATCCTTACTTATTAGATCGAGCATTGGAATGCCAAGAAGAAACTGGAAAATTCCCAAATTTCATCACTATTGATTTCCACGAAATTGGAGATTGCAAAGTAATGGTAGATCAACTAAATGGTATAGAATCGGTCGCTAACGAAAATCTTGCATCTTCCACTAGCCTCATTAAACTTTATCCAAATCCTTCAGCTGATGTTGTAACAGTAGAAATTCCACGAGTATTTACCAATGGAATTGTAAAATTATATGATGCTAGTATGAGAGAATTATTTCTGGATACTAAGTTAAACTTTCAAACCAAATTGAATATGAGTCATTTCCAAAACGGAATGTACTTTATTAAAATTGAAGGAGAAGGATTTTCAGAGATTAAAAAATTTATTAAAAACAAGTAATAATATGACATTTGTCGAAATGAATTATCGGGAAGGTTCATAGTATAATTGGATCGACATTATTTCAAATTAATTAAAATATTAAATTATAAAACATACATGACTATTAAATCTAATGTATTTTATTTTGTAATAAGCCTTTTACTTTCAGGGCTCCTTGTATCTTGCGGAGGTTCCTCTAAAAACCAAACAAATGAAGAAGGACTCAAAGATGATGTGCTGACAATCTTCTTTAATACTAAAAAAGTAAATATTCTTAGAAAGGTGGTCAATCATTACGAAAATATGATGTGTAAGGAAGCTAAAACATCGGATAGACAAAAATGCTACGTGAGTCACAGCCATGCGATAAGGAGGTCTGTAGCCGCTCATTCTGGAAATATAGTTGATGTTTTTCCATATAAAATTCCTCGTGGATTAGAAGGCTATAAAGACAAACTACATCTTAAATTAATTTGGGATTTGAATTGTAAAAATCCAAAAGATCAAAAATTTATTTGTCTAAAGCGGGAGGGCTCTTATATGAATTTCCTGAAAGAAATTGGAAGAAAAAACCCACTTATAAAACAATATCACAAAGAATTTAAAGAAGATGGTAGAGTGAGTCAAGAAATTTTGCATACAATCAATACAGTGGCCTCTGAAAAATTAGATTTTAATAATTTTAACCACAGATTTTTCTATTTAGTGCATCATCTTACTTCTGCTTCTTATAAATAATCGTCAAATTTAATTATTCAATATGCAGATAAAAAGGTAACCTCCGTCGAAAAATATATTGAAAATAAACAAGAATGCAACCCATACCTTGATAAACTAATAAGCATATTAGTGCAGACAGAACTCTAAGAAACCCTTAAATGAAATCAGACTGCATATATGTATCAAAAGAAAAATATCTTGGCGATTGCAGCATTCAAAAGTTATGTTTGTATTTGGTTTCATCAGGGAAGTTTTCTTACCGATCCTCTTAAGATTTTGATAAATACGCAAGATGGTAAGTCTAAAGGGTTGCATCAATGGAGGTTTTAAGACTTTAAAGAAATCAAGAAAAAGAATGTACTTCTTTATATAAATGAGGCCATAGAAAATGTAAAAAATAGACTTGAAATTAAGATCAAAAGAAAGACTACTATAGTTATTCCTCCAGAGCTAAAAACTGTTTTTAGCGAAGATTTCATTTTGAAGGCCTACTTTGAAAAATTCTCCCCTGGTAAGAAAAAAGAATTTGCTCAATATATTTCTGAAACCAAAAGAGTAACATCTAAAGAAAATAGATTGAATAAGATTAGACCCTTTATTATAGAAGGAAGAGGGCTCAATGATCAATATATGTAAGATTCGGAGTTCGTGATTCGTGATTGGGGTTCGCGATTTTGATTCTTGAATTTTATAAATTCCGACTATCCACTTATAACTAGATTCAACTTATTACAAGATTTTCCAATTCTGTTTTAACTTTACGCAAAAAACATGAGTTTATCAAGTGCATTAGAATCTAGATGTGAAGGGGTGTGTGAATTATGTGGTTCGAATCAAGAATTAAAAGATTATACCGTCCCTCCAAAGAATTCTGATGAACTTGAATATCAAGTTGCAGTATGCGTTACATGTCTAGATAACATGGCAAATTCTGATATAGAGAAAGCGAATTATTGGCGTTGTCTAAATGATAGTATGTGGAGTCAAGTACCAGCTATTCAAGTAGTTGTCTATAGAATTTTTGAATCTATCAGTTCACTGGATTGGGCAATAGATTTAAAAAACATGATGTACCTTTCTATAGAAACCCTTGAATGGGCTAATCATCAAGCTGCAGAAAACATAATCCACAAGGATAGTAATGGACATGTATTAGCATCTGGTGACAATGTAGTTTTAATACAAGATTTAAATGTAAAAGGAGCTGGTTTTACTGCAAAAAGAGGTACGGCTGTTCGGCGAATCAGGCTTGTGCCCGACAATGCAGAACATATCGAAGGTAAAGTAGAAGGTCAACAAATTATTATTTTGACGAAATATGTAAAAAAATCTTAGTTCTTCTCTCGTAAAGGAATTGACAATTTAGTAAAATTTTCTTCTGTTTTTGGTTTTTCTAAGTAGCTGACATTGGGTGGTGTAGAAATTAAATCAGCACATGGATTACTTGAAATCATTGCATCGAATTCGGCGCCAGCATAAACCTCAAATCCCATATCTAAAAAAACACCATTACCACTTCCAAACTGAGCTGTATCTTGCCACATTACTTTACCTTTGCTCATTATCGTATTATTTGCCCCAAACGTTCCTTCTATTGGAGAGTCATTCAGAACTAAATCTTCCGGACAATCAACTTCATCTTCGCACTGACAATTTTCCTCATTCCAAACCTTATTATCATCACAAATTGGAGGATGAAAATTGGGAACTATCGTTACCGTATAGCTATAGTTACTCTGAGGGGCATTTTGAATATTACTGATATTTACATGATACTCCTTATCATAAATATCATCTGTAATAATTCCTTCCGGCTCCCAAACAATGCTATAATCACCAAAACTAACGGATGCATTATATACTATATTTAAATCTACAGGGTACCCGTTCTCATCTACCATTTGGACATTTGCTTGGGTAAAGTCAGCTCCAGGTATACCAAATGACCATCGTGGATAGACCAAATCTTGAACAATATAATCACTTGGAGGATAAGCAATATAATCTTTTATATTTCCGTAGGCGTTTCCTCCATTTCCAAATACATAAATCGCATTTCGATTGTTTGTCATCCCACAACCAAAAGTTTTGGCTTTAGAATACAAGATCCATCTTCGATGTCCTACAGCTTGGTTTCCTGATCCAAAATCAGCAATATACAAATCAATCGGATCATAAACATCCCAACTAGCCCAAGATAAATTGGCTGCCTGAGAGCCTGTAATGGCCGATTCTGAATTGCAAGACCAGGTATCACAAGGCGCACCATTTTCGCCATTACAATGACTTAAGGAACCATTAACTTCTTGCATAAAAGCAGAAGCTTGACTCAATATATTTTTTTCAGATTCAAATGTGACATCGTCGTTGAGACTACAGAGTCTTCTGAAATAATTAATTCTATCTATTAATTTTTGAGAAACGGTAGAGGAATATGCACCTTCATCGCAATTTTGAAAATTACCACTCCAATTTAATTCTTCTGTATCGAAAAACGTAGTAAGGTATACTTCGTTGTAATCTTGTATTACTAGTTGCCGGTCACATTGTCCTTTGCCCAAGGATATGCTTAAAAAGAAAAGTAATATAAAAAGTCCTAATTCTGATTTACTGTGGTTCATCCTATAGTTTTAATTTATGAAAATAAAAGCTATCGAATTAAAGGTTATTCCTCAAAGAAAAAAAGCGGTATAAGTATAGAACTAAAGAACTATAAAGTCTTATTAACTTAAAAGAATTTGTAAGTAAATTTGAATTAAAGGAGAGTCACTAGGGATCATTATTACATCATCAATCTATCATGGAAACATCCTAAAGACATTTTCAATTAAGGTCTTAAGCAAGTAAATCATTGCTCGAGATAATCTAAGTATAAGTATTTGAGTAAGTAGTAAGAATTAAAGGAGAAATAGTATTGCAAAAAAATAATTGTTCTAAAAATGTGGCTAGGTGGCTATTGTAAAACTAATCTCATAATTACAACTAAAAATAGGCAAAATCAATACCAATACATTGAATTATAATTCAAATGTAGAAACTGACGCCTATTAGACAATAGAGTACATCTATTAACTTCATTCCTAACTGAACATAAAATTGAAAATTTTCCAGAGCAAATAGGAATAAATTATGTTTAAACTCAAGAGCCAATAAATAGGGGACCCTTATCTATTTCTTATTTACATACTTTATTGATCATCCATATTGGGAATATCATCTGTACTAAATTCGTACAAACGATTGGCTTCTTCTTCTTTCATTTTCATGACTAAATTCAAGGCATCAGGTACCACATCGCTACACATAGCAATGAGAGATCCTGGTTTTGCGTTATTGATCGCATACCTGATTGCTTCAGTTTCATTAGGGATGACTTTCACATTCATGTTTGAATCATGTTGGTGTACACCTTCTATTAACATTTCAATCAATTCTTTTTCTGTTCTACCTCGTAAATTTTTATCCTGTCTAATGATTAATTCGTCAAACATTTCAGCGGCTAATTTCCCCATTTCATTATTATCTTCCCGTCTACGATCTCCGATACCTGCGATAATTCCAATTTTTGGACTTGCCTCAAGATTATCTATAAATTTGAAAAGCGCTTTCATTCCAGCTGGATTATGGGCATAATCTACCAATACTCTAAAGTTCTTGAAATTGAACATATTCAATCGTCCCGGAGTTTGAGTTGGAGAAGGAATGAAAGTTTCCAAACTCATTCTTATGTCTTCCAAAGCAAATCCACGAATATAACCAGTCAATACAGCCGGCAAAACATTCTGGATCATAAAGGCCGCTTTACCGCCAAAGGTCAGAGGAATATTGACTGCCTTCATGACTCTAATTTTCCATTCTCCTTTATAGATGGTAATAAAACCATTTTCATAAATAGCCGAAAGACCTCCTCTAGATGCATGTCTTTTGACACGCTCATTTTCTTCATCCATACTGAATAATGCTACCTTGCATGGAGCATGCTTCTTCATCTCAAAAACCTGATCGTCATCTGCGTTCAATATGGCATATCCTTCCGGTAAAACACTTTCAGGAATAATACCTTTTACTCTTGCCATCTGCTCTACTGAATTAATTCCTTTTAACCCTAAGTGATCTGCCGCAACATTAGTTACAATTCCAATATCGCAATTGTGAAAACCAAGTCCTGCTCGTAAAATTCCCCCTCTTGCACATTCAATTACTGCAAAGTTTACAGTAGGATCTTTTAAGACAAATTCAGCACTTACGGGTCCCGTACAATCTCCTGTCATTAACAATTGATTTTGAATATAAACTCCGTCAGAAGTGGTATACCCTACTTTATGTCCCATCATCTTAGCCATATGGGCAATCAGACGAGTTGTGGTCGTTTTACCATTGGTTCCAGTCACAGCAATAATAGGAATTCTAGAATCCGATCCTGGAGGATAAAGCATATCCACTACATGTGCCGCTACATTTCTAGGCAATCCATTTGTCGGTGCTAAATGCATTCTAAATCCAGGCCCTGCATTGACTTCTAGAATGGCCCCTCCAGTGACCTCCAACGGCTTACTTATATCCGATGTCATAACATCGATTCCACAAATATCCAAACCAATCACTCTTGCAATTCGCTCAGCCATAAATACATTATCTGGATGCACGATATCTGTAACATCTGTTGCCGTACCTCCTGTACTCAAGTTAGCCGTATCCTTCAAATACAAAGTCTCCCCATCTGGCAATACTGATTCAATCGTATAATCTTTAGATTTTAAAATATTTTCGGTTACTTCATTGACGGTAATCATCGTCAATACTTTCTCGTGGCCATATCCACGTCTTGGATCTTCATTGACCTTATCGATCAATTCTTGAATGGTGGATTTTCCATCTCCAATAACGTGAGCGGGAGTTCTTATGGCAGCGGCTACTAGCTTATAATCAATCACCAATAGACGATAATCATCCCCTGTTATGTATTTTTCCACAATAACAGATCTAGATACATTTTTTGCTAACTGTAAGGCTTCTAGTGCCAAATCCCAATCCTTAATATTAATAGTAATTCCACGACCGTGATTTCCATTGATTGGCTTTATTACTATTGGATAACCAATATAATCTATCGCTTCTCTCAAACCCTGTTCAGTTCTCACTATTTCACCTTTTGGAACAGGCACTTCAGCTTGCTCCAATAAATGCTTGGTATCCTCCTTATCACAAGCTAATTCTACGCCAATACTGCTTGTTTCACTAGTAACAGTCGCTTGAATTCTCTTTTGATTTGCTCCATAGCCTAATTGGCAAAGAGAATAACGATTCAATCGAATCCATGGAATTCCTCTCTGAATAGCCTCACTAATGATAGAACCAGTACTCGGTCCTAATCTCTCCTTTTCCCTGATTTCTCTCATATCTTGGAGATCCTCCTCTAAATCATACTCCTTTCCATCTATCAGTGCTTGCGCAATGCGAACGGCCGATTTTGCTGCATACCTTCCTACTTTTGCTTCTGTGTAGGCAAATACGACATGGTATACACCTTCTTCTCCATAACCTCTTGTCCTTCCAAATCCAACTTCCATACCAGCTAGACTCTGTGTTTCTAGAGCTATGTGCTCGATTACATGACCCATCCATGTACCTTCTTGTACCCTTTGAAAAAAGCCGCCGGCAGTACCTACTGAACATCGATGCTCATACATGCCGGGAAACATTTCTTTCAATCTTTCGTAAAATCCATCAATTTTGTTGGTTGGGCTTTGTTCTAATTCTTGAAGATCAAGAGTCATAACAATCAATTTATGGCGTCTTACAGACCAATAGTTTGGTCCTTGCATTGCTCTAATTTCCCGTATTTCCATAATTTTAGTTTAGTTGGTTGAGGTTATATTGTAAGGGTTTATTTTGAGATGACTAAATATAATTATTGAAATTTAAAAAGAGCTAAATTATCTTTAGTTTTACAGTCGAAATACAAAAATAATGCAAATTAGAGGAATTTTGATCCCAATTGGGGGTAATGAAGACAAAGGCAAGAATGATGATGAATTGTATACGCTTGACTATATACATGAAGGTATCCTTTATCATGTTGTACAGGAGAGTGGTGGCATACATGCGTCTATTAAGGTTATTCCGACCGCGAGCAGCATACCTAAAGAAGTAGGAAAAAACTATATCCAAGCCTTTACAAAGCTAGGTTGCACTGACATCGAAGTTTTAGACATACGATCTAGAGAAGATGCTGAAAAAGAGGAAGTTATGGAGAAAATTGCCGCTGCAGATTGCGTCATGTTTTCTGGTGGTGATCAATCTAAAATCACAAATAATATTGGAAATACGTCCTTACATAAATTATTGCATAAGCGTCTGATCGAAGAGCCCATCGTCATAGCAGGAACAAGTGCAGGAGCTATGATGATGTCTCAAGAAATGATTGCTGGTGGCAGTAGTGCATATTCTATGGTCAAAGGGGCAGTAAACATGTACAAAGGCCTTGGTTTTGTGCCTAATCTGATCATTGACTCTCATTTTGTAATGCGTGGGCGATTTGGTAGAGTAGCTGAGGCGATTGCTCAATTTCCACATTTATTAGGAGTAGGATTAGCCGAAGACACAGGATTAATAATAAAAACCTGCAATCAGTTCAAAGTTATTGGATCTGGCATGGTGATGATATTTGACCCTTCAAAACTGACACACAATAATTTCAGCGAATTATCTGAAGACACTCCAATGTCCATAGCGAACTTAATTGTCCATATTCTTGTCAATGGAGATCAATTCTCGATAGATGAAAGAAAATTAGAAGTGTTACCGATGGATGCGGAGTTTATTTAGGATCGTTCTTCGTTGCTAGTTGTTCGTTGCTCGTTGCTCGTTGCTCGTTGCTCGTTGCTCGTTGCTCGTTGTTCGTTGTTCGTTGTTCGTTGCTCGTTGTTCGTTGTTCGTTGTTCGTTGTTCGCTGGTATAAGTAAGAAAAAAATTAAAACTAAACCTCAAGTAACGAAATACGTCGAGAAGTACTAAATTAGAGATTCGAGATACGAATAACGAGCCCCGATTAATAAAGGAATTCGACCGCTCAATAAACAAGCTAGACCGATAATCT